>Ga0208549_100426_pt1 | contig 18375 bp, 12 predicted proteins | sample BED_host_MetaG_FD_187135 | JGI IMG/M metagenome (GOLD analysis project Ga0208549, IMG submission 187135) | Hot spring microbial mat communities from Yellowstone National Park, Wyoming, USA - BED_host_MetaG (SPAdes) (version 2) | ecosystem: Environmental > Aquatic > Thermal springs > Hot (42-90C)... | reverse complement strand
ATGGTTTGCTAATGAGCAAAACAGTGAAGAAGCTTTATTGCTCAAAGAGGCTTACGCAAAAGGTCTAGAAGATTTATCAGCACCGTGTATTTTACCTTTCGAGGTATTGAATGGACTGAAGTACACAGGGCCGGGAGTACTATGGGAGAGATGGACAGCCAATAATGTTTAACAACCTGATTCTAACCCGGACTAACCCTCCACTTTTTAGGCAATTGTTAGGAGGACCAGTCAGAGCTGGGAAACCAAGCTCACACTTTCCCAGACGGTCTCCACTCAAGGTCTCCGAGGAATTGGAGGAAACGGCTGATGTAGTCATGGACAAGATTCTGAATGGCCTCGCACTCCCTCAGGACATCGACAAGACCTTGCAGGAGTTTATAAAGAGGCTTGGTGAGGACCTCTATGTGATTCTTTATCTTCCTTTCCCACTGCTGCACGAGGAGGTTGACCAAGACCCGCCGTACATTTTCTACTACGCCGTGATTAAGATCCTCGTAGCAATGAAGTCGAGCATCTATGACCCCTCGTCGTCCTCTGATGACGGAAGGAGGGAGGCGGTGAGAGAGTTCCTTAAGGACTTCTTGAGGGTCCTGAATGACCTTGGAAACCGTGATCCTTTGGTAGTCCTGAAGAGTCTTCTAGACTTCGTGTTACGCTACAAGAGTTACAGTCTTCCTGATTCCGCTCCTGTTCCTCCAGTGACACTGTAGAGTTACGATATGATAAGATTCCAGGGACGCAGTAAAGGTTCATCTCCCGCAAAGTCCTGGGTTCACCCCATCAAGTCCCTGAGTCCTCTCCCCTCAGCTTCGAACATCCCGAAGCCCTGGCTGTTCTTGACTCCCAGGCCTGCGTAATATCCCACCTCAAGGGCCGTCTTAGGTCCGTCGACACTGAACTTCCCCATTACCCCAACCACCGGATTTCCCTTGTAGACGGTCAATACTCTCCTCCACTTCACAAACCTCACCAGGATTGGGCTCCTCAACTGGCGTCCCTTGACCGCCCTCACCTTCCTCTTGAGGTTCAGCTCCAACAGCATCCCGAATTCTTCGTGGTGAGGCATCAGGTACTTGGTCCTATCGGTCCTCTTGGTCACGACGATTGGGGAGAGAGTGTAGAACTCCCTGGACTCCTCAGGGAACTCCACGACCTTCAGGCTGTCCACAGCGAACGTCGCCCTCCCTATTCTGACTTCACTGTCCTGCAGTAGACTCCTGGCCAAGTACTTCATCTCCACCCTGAAGATTGAGGAGACGCACAGGTAGGCGAAGTCCTTAAACTTTAGCTGGTCCCCGACCCTAGCGAAGTCCCCGTACAACCTGGAGAACGTAAATAACTTGAACCTCCTGGGTCCCTCCTCCACTCCCCTGTCGTGTATCAGTCTCCCCGACTTGGGGGGAAACCTCCTGTAGAGGAAGGATTGGACTAGGTAGTTGTAGTGCACGGGTACGGTGCCCGACGTCACTCTGAGCTTCAGGCAAATCCTCACAGGAACGCTATCACCCTGTCCCCACAGAGGGCTCCCCGGAACTTCCCTCTGACCTGATACGTCGTCCCTCCCACTGAGAAGTAGTAGTTAGCCAGCTTCCCGGGTACCCTTCCCACTTGGAACGTAGTGGGGACTCCGTCCTCCAAGGTCAGTTGGATCCCCTCGCTGAACTCAACCCTCACCGACGAGGGGACAGCCCCCTCAACCCTTCTCGTCTGCTCCGAATCTCCCTCCCCGACCTCAGTGCACTCCAGTTCCTCTATCGCCTCAGTCCAGGTGAGCATGTTCGCCGTACCCAGGGAGAGGGGGAACGCAGGGTTCTTGAACGCCTGAACCATCTCACTGGAGTAGGGGTGAAGGTAAATCGAGTAACCCAAGAAGTTCTCCCTGTAGGGTAGTATCAGCTCCTTGGTGGTGGGTACCCTGTTGCTCAACCCCCTGAGCTTGGTCGTATTGGGGGTGTCTGTGTCCAGTATGTCCTCCCCCACGGTGAGTTTCCTGAGGGGGGTGACAGCAGATACCCCGACGTTTAACTGGTTCAACTTGTCGTAGTAGCTGTCCCTGGGCAACCCCAGTGCCGCAGCCACTATCCCCAACACCGTGGTCCTGGGGGGAAAGTAATAGGACAGGGACGTGGAGTTGCTGTAGACCTTCCTGAAGTGGGCCATCCTCCCCCTCAATACGACCCTCAGTACCTTGATCAATGAGGATCACACGGTCACGCCGCTGTGGGGTAACCCTGTGAACTGGGTTGTGTTCTTGAGTTTGTCACACAGGGAGGCCATCTGTTCAGAACACCTGGCATAAACCTTGTTACCCTTAACCCTCTCTAACAACGCCGAGAAGTCCAGCTCCAGGTCGTCCAAGCTCCTGATGGCTTCCTTCTTCTCCTTGACCTTGATGAACCTCCTCAGGTCTCCCTCGAACTTGTCCTTGTCTGACCACTCTACCCTCAGGTAGAGGTGGGGGAAGTGACCTATCTTACTCCTGGTCACGCTCTGGCTAAGCAGGGCATCCCAGAGGAAGTTGTCGAATACCTTAAGGTCGTTGACCGTCGCACCGGTCGTCTGGGCTCTCCTCCAACTGAACGCCCCGTAGAAGGCCAGGAGCGAGTAGTATACCCTGTAGTCCTTGCCTATGTTACCCGACCCTGTCTCCCTGCCTGAGAAGATCGAGGTTATAGTCCTAGTGTCCATCATGTCGACCCTGTGAAGCGAGTGGCCCCAGGTGAGCTGTAGGGGGCCCGTGAAGGAAATGCTCTCGCCCTTGGACTGCTTGCCAGACGCCTTCTTGGGTATCGTGGCACCGAACAGCCTGGCGTCAACGCACTTCTTAAGCACATCCTCCTCGTCAGCGTATTTACTCAACTTGGTCGTTGCGTCAACGTTTGCTCCATCGACCTTGGACACCCACACCTTCATCTCCCCGTACCTCTCTATGACGTAGTCCCTGAAGAACCTCTTCAATCTCACGTCTGTGACGATGTTGGTCTTGGTCTTGGGATCCATCCTGGGCCTGTTCTCATCGTCCGGGTCCCCGTTAGGGTTGGCCATCTTGACTTCGTAAATGATGAGGATCTCCGAATTAGAATCCGGCTTGAAACTCAAGTCCTAGACCTCAGGTGATTTACACTACTTAAGTATATAAGGTTTCAGCAATCGAAGGAGGTATAACCAGGGATCGGTAGGGGGATCTTAGTGCGGTTTATGGATCGTCAGCAGGGTCTACGCTGAGCCCCCTTGAGCGGTCCAATCTAACTCCCGTCACACAGTTATGGGATTTCCCTAGCGCCCTGTGATCTAGTTGAGATCTGATAACTATCGCCTGAGATCTCTTGTGGGAGTCGTTGGGTAGTCGAGGACAGTTTCCTAACTCCTGAACGGCAGTTGTTGGATTTCCCCTCATCTTCAGGGCGACACCCAACTAGAAATCCCGTCTTCTATCATTAGGAGACCTGAGGAGGTTCATCAAGTTCAAGGAGAAGAAATTTCCCTCCACAACAGGACGTGAGTTAGGGGAAAGTCAGACAACTACGGGGTCTACCCCACTACTCTTGGGCTCTCCCTAGCGTTCAACATAGCCCTCTCAAGATCAATGACCGAGGTCACTCCTCGGTCCCAGACCCTTCCGATCTCTTACCGTGGGAGAGTATCCACTTAGTCGTCAGGGAGTACCCCAAGAGTATGAGGAACACGTTCTCCTGGGGATCAGTAAGGGACCTCAGGTCCCCAGCCAGTGACCTCTGGGCTTCGCCGAACACCATCTCACTCCAGGAGTTCAACTGATTGTAGTCTCGCAGCGACTCCATTAGCCTATTGGAGTAGACTTTCACGTCCTCGGTGTCCATTCCCTCAAAGTCCAGCCTATCCAATATCGCCTTCCTGGTGTCTCCCTTCTTCGCCTGCTCCTTCCCCACCAATGCAGTCAGGTAGCCCAGGAGGAACAGTCCCTTCCTGGCACCGGTTAGTCCCAACCTCTCGGCCTCCTTTTCAACGTCGAACTCTTCGCTCGCCTCCTTGGATTGGGGTACTGTGCCCATGAGACCGAGTAGTCTCATGGAATATATAAAGATTTCCTGAACCTGAACCAGGTCCTCCAGCGAGTACTCCCAGGTAGAGCCGTTCTCACAGGTCTCGTACCTCCTACACCTCACAGACTCCATGAATAACTTGTAGACGAAGCTCGGCTCTAGAGGATTCCCCTCCAGGAACGCCTGCAGGAAGTCCAGGAAGTTCCTCGGGTCGACTCCGCTTCTTCCCTCCCTCACAGGTAGCGAAGCGTAAAGGTCCGAGAATGTGACTGTCTGGGGTCTCCTCAACACACCTGAGGCTATTGCGAAAACCTTCAGGACATCGATGAGCCTCATGACGCTGACCTCAGGTATAACTCGCCACACCTGAAACTTCGCTTGCGCCTTGGCCCCGAAGACCAAAGTCAGCCTAGGCTCGACCCCGGCCTCCTTGGCCAGAGACTTCACTTCCCTCTCAGCCCTCTCCAGGTCCTCCAGGACCTCCAGTATCACTCCCTTCTGACTGGGCTCGTACAATCCGAGGAATTCCTTGAGTTTCTCCCCAGGGAGGTCGGGGATCACGTACACGTTAAGCCTCCTTATCCTCCCCACCATCTTGTCCTCAACGCGATTGCTACCCAACTCCAGGTATTTCCTGCAACTGGGGCAGACGGCGTGGGCCAGTACTACTTTGTCCTCCGAAAGCCCAGGGAGAAAACCTTTCTTATCAACGATGAATATCTTCAGGAGGGACCCATTAGGGTAGGCCGGGTCTGGAAGTACCCTCTCGGAACCGCAGAGCTGACACGTTCCCTTCACCGTGCCTCCCTGGTCCATCAACGAGGACCGATAATCTGGCTGCTTCGGTATGTCCACTTCCTTCCCTCCCTCCCTAACTTTCACGGTGTAGAGTATGCAGTCCCAGTAATCCTTGACTGCCTCCCCGTACTTGTTGGGGTCAGGAGAGTACCAGGCTAACACTTTGCTGAGGAGTCTCCCCGTGGGTTTATCCCCAAGTTTCTGGGCCACGACTTGGAGGGCGAACTTGTTCTTCTTCTCGATCTCCCCGTCCTTGTTAAAACCGAGGATATATTTGAGCTGATCGGTCGTGATCCTGTCTTGACTCTTCTGCCCCCCGGCGTTACCCACGTACGCCAGGTCCTCCTCCATCTTCTCATAGGGCTTGATCCTCGTTATGGAGACAGTCTTGCTGTCGTTATCGAAGACAACGTAACACAAGTCGCCCTCTACGTTGTCTAGGGTCTTTATTGGAAGACTCTCCGAATCGCCAGACAGGATTTTCCCCAGGTTGAGAAGAGCAGTTATCATACTATATCTAGGACTCAGGCAGTATATTATCTTTACTATTAGGGTCGCGGGGGTCTCGCCCGAAGACTAGTCAATTCATCTTACTGGACGCGAGTTATGAGCCTGCTTGTAGATAAACTCTGAGCAGTAGTTATGGGATTTTTCGTCAGATGACGCCCAAAAGTCAAGGTGATATCTAATAACTGTTGCTCTGGTATTGAACGAGTTAATTTAGTGCGTTTAGATCTACAGATGTCGTGGACTTAGGGCTAAGATTTGATTTTATTAGAATTTTGATATTATTCTCTTGTTTAGGAAAGTAATGAATTCGGCAGTGAAGGGCGGAGACGAAATATGGTTCAATGGGCATATTATTTTTCCTCAAAACTCCCTCGGCAGTGAAAGGAGAGTTTATGGAATCAAATAACTGCCGAAATTTGAGTAACGTTTTTTAGGTAGGAATGAAAGAGACTTTTAGGGGTGTTTGTAGCGATCCTTTGAGGGTTTGAAACTGAGTCCGAAGACGAATATCCACGCGGCGTACATTGCGGTTTGTAGCGATCCTTTGAGGGTTTGAAACTCGATGGAATTAGCTAAGTATTCAATGGCCCGACGTGTTTGTAGCGATCCTTTGAGGGTTTGAAACTACAGATCAACAATTCCGTAAATTAGGATTGCGGCTGTGTTTGTAGCGATCCTTTGAGGGTTTGAAACTACAAACTGCAGTTCCTGTCGTCTCTGGTTTCTTAACGTTTGTAGCGATCCTTTGAGGGTTTGAAACTAGCAGGAGTTTTCTCATTACCTTTCTTCAACATGTCTGTTTGTAGCGATCCTTTGAGGGTTTGAAACACACACACATAACTATAGAAATGGGACGTGTATTCTCGTTTGTAGCGATCCTTTGAGGGTTTGAAACTTAGGGTCTACCTCCTCGTAGGTAGTGAGAAGATATATGTTTGTAGCGATCCTTTGAGGGTTTGAAACTCGAGAAGGAATCGTTGGATCCTAGCCCCTCCAACCTCGTTTGTAGCGATCCTTTGAGGGTTTGAAACAGAGGGTCTTTAAGGTCGATATTGAATTCTTGATCCAGTTTGTAGCGATCCTTTGAGGGTTTGAAACCGAAAAAGTTCACGTAATGCTGTAAATATTGGTAGATGTTTGTAGCGATCCTTTGAGGGTTTGAAACCCTATTTTTCTATCTAGGCATGCAAAATCAAGTATTTGTTTGTAGCGATCCTTTGAGGGTTTGAAACAGATTCAGCGGTAAACTGGGGAGTTTACCGCGTGGTCGCGTTTGTAGCGATCCTTTGAGGGTTTGAAACACTTCCCCGGGCTCAGCTTCTAATTCGTTCCTCATGTGTTTGTAGCGATCCTTTGAGGGTTTGAAACCGACATACCTACGTCGATCACCGTAACAGAGAACGGAGTTTGTAGCGATCCTTTGAGGGTTTGAAACCCGATACGTTGAACGTGACAGTGGCGTTAGTCGTTCCGTTTGTAGCGATCCTTTGAGGGTTTGAAACACGATATACCCCCTTGCGAGGGCCTCGGCCAGGAGCTCGTTTGTAGCGATCCTTTGAGGGTTTGAAACTGAAACCGGACAAGGCGCCAACGCCAGCGCCCAACAGTTTGTAGCGATCCTTTGAGGGTTTGAAACCGAGAAGGTGAAGCAGGAGGCGCAGAAGAGCCTCCTGACTGTTTGTAGCGATCCTTTGAGGGTTTGAAACGCGTAGGTGGGGCCGCATCGGTACCCCTACGAGGTACCGTTTGTAGCGATCCTTTGAGGGTTTGAAACAGAAGGCCAGAGTTGAGCCGGGGATCAGGATAAAGTGTTTGTAGCGATCCTTTGAGGGTTTGAAACACGACACGGCCCCGGCGAGATAGGGCCAGGACTGCAGTTTGTAGCGATCCTTTGAGGGTTTGAAACAACGTTCCTGTATGTGATGTCGTAATCATCGAGGAGTTTGTAGCGATCCTTTGAGGGTTTGAAACCCGTGATAGCGCAGAAGTGGGAGCAGGAAAATTACAGTTTGTAGCGATCCTTTGAGGGTTTGAAACTCGATCGCTGTGACCGATTGGGCCGACCAGAACACGGTTTGTAGCGATCCTTTGAGGGTTTGAAACTTCGGCGCTCCTAAGATACTCACCGAAACCGCTAGGTTTGTAGCGATCCTTTGAGGGTTTGAAACTACAAAATGGGGGTATACTCTCTCACTCACTTTCATGTTTGTAGCGATCCTTTGAGGGTTTGAAACAAAGGGCCAGCTCTCACGATGATGAAAACAATATTAGTTTGTAGCGATCCTTTGAGGGTTTGAAACCGGGCCACAGATACTCGGGGTACAGAGCCTAAACTTACGTTTGTAGCGATCCTTTGAGGGTTTGAAACTTTTTCCTCAGGAAGTATATTGCCCTCTCCAGGACGGTTTGTAGCGATCCTTTGAGGGTTTGAAACTTTTCTCTTCGTCAATCCAAATCCATCTCTTTAATTTGTTTGTAGCGATCCTTTGAGGGTTTGAAACTGCCCGAAGAGTGTATTATCATTAAAAACGTAGAAGGAGTTTGTAGCGATCCTTTGAGGGTTTGAAACTTGTCATGTCTTATCGCCCAATCTTCCAGGGTAGTGTTTGTAGCGATCCTTTGAGGGTTTGAAACTGGTAAACGGCAACTGTGATTGTTGCAGGATATTCAGTTTGTAGCGATCCTTTGAGGGTTTGAAACGAAAAGGATGACGAGAAGGAGGAGAACCCTTTCAAGGGTTTGTAGCGATCCTTTGAGGGTTTGAAACTTCAAGCAAATGATAAACTCCTATCTACACTTACCGGTTTGTAGCGATCCTTTGAGGGTTTGAAACTAACTTTGAACATATTAGCATAGTGAGACGTTTCGAGTGGTTTGTAGCGATCCTTTGAGGGTTTGAAACTCACCCAAGGATATGGATTTCGCAATATCATGTTTCTGTTTGTAGCGATCCTTTGAGGGTTTGAAACTCTTCGGCGTCAGGGTCAAAGCAGACGGGGTTTATGGTTTGTAGCGATCCTTTGAGGGTTTGAAACTATCTAACTTATAGTGTATTCAAATATATTAACTATTGTTTGTAGCGATCCTTTGAGGGTTTGAAACCCCGAGCCAGTGCTTCCATAAATTATAGCATGTCGCGTTTGTAGCGATCCTTTGAGGGTTTGAAACATCGTGATGGCAGTCGTCATCGTGTTCCTGGTGTTCAGTTTGTAGCGATCCTTTGAGGGTTTGAAACGGACGGTGCTTTTCCAGTTCGTCGTTAGACCTCTGAGTGTTTGTAGCGATCCTTTGAGGGTTTGAAACAAGAAAAAGGAGTTTAGCTTTTTTTATTACAGCTGATGTTTGTAGCGATCCTTTGAGGGTTTGAAACAGGTAGTTCGATTTCTGGAGCGGGCTCACCACACCTGTTTGTAGCGATCCTTTGAGGGTTTGAAACCCCGTGGTCTCTGGTCCCAGTACTCTCGTGTATGGAGTTTGTAGCGATCCTTTGAGGGTTTGAAACTCTGCGTGCCGTATCCATTTGTCCGTCATCTTCTCAGTTTGTAGCGATCCTTTGAGGGTTTGAAACGCTACGCTGCAGACACTGATACCAGCAGCTCTCATACTCTGTTTGTAGCGATCCTTTGAGGGTTTGAAACAGATATTTCATTAGAATTTCCTTTCTAGTTTCAGCGTTTGTAGCGATCCTTTGAGGGTTTGAAACATATATGTAATATGGCATCCTCTATGCTCTGCCCACTGTTTGTAGCGATCCTTTGAGGGTTTGAAACTCATCGACGACGCTGTCTTCCTGGCAGACAGCAGGGGTTTGTAGCGATCCTTTGAGGGTTTGAAACAAACTTCCCACCTTCTTCATACATTTGAGCTTTTTAAAGTTTGTAGCGATCCTTTGAGGGTTTGAAACCCCTACAAAAACACGGGGATGGGCGGGTTCGAGGATGGTTTGTAGCGATCCTTTGAGGGTTTGAAACAAACACGCCACGGGAGGGGTGATAGGAAGCGGTGGAGGTTTGTAGCGATCCTTTGAGGGTTTGAAACTTCGAGACTCATGAGGTACACGCCGAAACCTTGGGTGTTTGTAGCGATCCTTTGAGGGTTTGAAACACAAGAGGATACGTGACACAGCGACGGTCGTGGTCCTGTTTGTAGCGATCCTTTGAGGGTTTGAAACATAAAGAGCCTCAGCGACTTCGAAGGAATTCAATTGTTTGTAGCGATCCTTTGAGGGTTTGAAACTATTTGCCATGGAACATACTTATTATTTCAAAATTATGTTTGTAGCGATCCTTTGAGGGTTTGAAACTAGTTGCAGTGGCATGGTTACACGATAATACACCTTTGTTTGTAGCGATCCTTTGAGGGTTTGAAACCTAGCCTACCTAGGGAGACTATTCTGAGACAAAAGTTTGTAGCGATCCTTTGAGGGTTTGAAACGAGGAAAGGAAAATGAGAACGGTTTCGTTCAAAGCGGGTTTGTAGCGATCCTTTGAGGGTTTGAAACATGAGTCAAGAGCAGGAGAAGGAGAAGAAAAAGAAAGTTTGTAGCGATCCTTTGAGGGTTTGAAACCGACGTCTTCCTAAAGATGCTTAGCGACTACGAGAGGGGTTTGTAGCGATCCTTTGAGGGTTTGAAACTTCAATTTCTCACTTAAATCAACTAGAAACTTAACGTTTGTAGCGATCCTTTGAGGGTTTGAAACTGGCTGAGCCTGAAGTTGAGCCTGAGGCTAGAGTTAGTTTGTAGCGATCCTTTGAGGGTTTGAAACAAGGAGGTCATGAATTTCTTCGGTAAGCTGAGGGGAATGTTTGTAGCGATCCTTTGAGGGTTTGAAACTGAGACTTCTGGTAGGGAAGAGGAGCTAGACATTATGTTTGTAGCGATCCTTTGAGGGTTTGAAACACTTTCGTATTCTATCTCAAGTACTGGTTTCGATTTCAGTTTGTAGCGATCCTTTGAGGGTTTGAAACCTTTTACTACAACGTTTTCATCTCCAGTTAGAGATTGTTTGTAGCGATCCTTTGAGGGTTTGAAACTGATAGCCATAATACTGGGTATCTATTTCATATCTGTTTGTAGCGATCCTTTGAGGGTTTGAAACACGATGAGATAGATGAATACTTCGAGGATGCTGGAAGTTTGTAGCGATCCTTTGAGGGTTTGAAACTCCAGTCATTAGTCCATGGATCCTCCAACTTAATTGGTTTGTAGCGATCCTTTGAGGGTTTGAAACATGTCTAGCTCTTTCATAGCTCTTCTTGCGACATACTGTTTGTAGCGATCCTTTGAGGGTTTGAAACTGGGGCCTGGCCCTCCAGACCCTCCGTTTCCTCCTGGTTTGTAGCGATCCTTTGAGGGTTTGAAACATGACAAAGGTGCTCCAATAGCGATAAACCCGTATCTGTTTGTAGCGATCCTTTGAGGGTTTGAAACATTCGTACCATTGGAAATGATTGCATGAACTCATCGAGTTTGTAGCGATCCTTTGAGGGTTTGAAACCGTATACTACTCATCATCAGGGGTAAAGACGGGGGTTTGTAGCGATCCTTTGAGGGTTTGAAACGGATTGAGCAGATGTTAGACGAGCTTAAGACGTTAGTTTGTAGCGATCCTTTGAGGGTTTGAAACACAAGTTAGAGGCTAAAGTTGGTATTGCTGCCCATATTAGTTTGTAGCGATCCTTTGAGGGTTTGAAACACGTAGAAATAAGCTGTACCCCAAACTTTCATTATAGTTTGTAGCGATCCTTTGAGGGTTTGAAACTATCTTAAGGCGAATTTTGTTTTGCGTACTCTGATTGTTTGTAGCGATCCTTTGAGGGTTTGAAACATGAGGACTCAGGTAGAACTTATTGCGGATGTCCAGGGTTTGTAGCGATCCTTTGAGGGTTTGAAACGAGATATCCATTTCGTACTCTCCATAAACCGGGTTGTGTTTGTAGCGATCCTTTGAGGGTTTGAAATTACGCCCAGGCTTCCAGAATTTGCCCTGGAATTTCGGTTTGTAGCGATCCTTTGAGGGTTTGAAACGACGACGACACATATGTGGAAGTCATAGCTTACATAAAGTTTGTAGCGATCCTTTGAGGGTTTGAAACTCGGTATTCGCCGAGGACGAGCAGGATGCAAAGACTGGTTTGTAGCGATCCTTTGAGGGTTTGAAACTAAAAACGTGGGGCAGGACGATATCACACCATGTCGGCGTTTGTAGCGATCCTTTGAGGGTTTGAAACTCGTGGATATTCCTAAGGACGAAGGGTATACTGAAAAGTTTGTAGCGATCCTTTGAGGGTTTGAAACTCACGACGCTCAGTGCAGTAGTTGGATCCACGTCTAGTTTGTAGCGATCCTTTGAGGGTTTGAAACATTTATCGTAAAGTTCCACCTTCTGCATAATCTAAATTCGTTTGTAGCGATCCTTTGAGGGTTTGAAACCCATGGCATGCCAAACTTTGGAGAGCCTCTCGATTGGCCGTTTGTAGCGATCCTTTGAGGGTTTGAAACAATAAAACTGGGCTTCCGGTCTCGCTGAAACCCACGAACGTTTGTAGCGATCCTTTGAGGGTTTGAAACTCACGTACGTAGGGGGCCAAGGTCTCGACATCTGTGTGTTTGTAGCGATCCTTTGAGGGTTTGAAACCTCCTAAACTTTTAGCCAACTCCTTAGCCTCTCTTGCGTTTGTAGCGATCCTTTGAGGGTTTGAAACGAGAGGAAGCTGCAAAAGTTAGAAAGAGAGAATGAAAGAGTTTGTAGCAATCCTTTGAGGGTTTGAAACTAAACTTTGAACTGAGGATACACGGAGCAACGTGTGTTTGTAGCGATCCTTTGAGGGTTTGAAACAGGAAAGCAATATACACGCTGGGCATGAGGAAGAGGACGGTTTGTAGCGATCCTTTGAGGGTTTGAAACTGCAATATAATCTAACTTTTCTACCTTGGTAGTCTCTGGTGTTTGTAGCGATCCTTTGAGGGTTTGAAACTTATATTCAAATATTTTGAATTAAACTGGGGAGTTTAACGGTTTGTAGCGATCCTTTGAGGGTTTGAAACAAAACTCAGTCGAGTAAACTGGGGAGTTTACTAAGTAGTTTGTAGCGATCCTTTGAGGGTTTGAAACTCGCGTTAGTTAAGCTGTCTGGAACTATAGGATAAAGTTTGTAGCGATCCTTTGAGGGTTTGAAACGAAAAAGTGAAGTTTTTCAAAAAGCTCTAGAAGTTGTGGTTTGTAGCGATCCTTTGAGGGTTTGAAACTCAGTAAACGACCACCATCACTACCAGGCGCTCCACCTGTTTGTAGCGATCCTTTGAGGGTTTGAAACCGTTTGGGTTTCCCACAGGGTAGACGGTATACTGACCGGTTTGTAGCGATCCTTTGAGGGTTTGAAACTCTGTGGCACCGCTAGCACCATTCGACGCCAGGGTAGGTTTGTAGCGATCCTTTGAGGGTTTGAAACAAAAGCGTTTTGCCCGTGCTAGAGAAAGCCCAATTTGGGTTTGTAGCGATCCTTTGAGGGTTTGAAACAAATACGTCTTCGATGGCGACATAAGGGAAACGTATTAGTTTGTAGCGATCCTTTGAGGGTTTGAAACCATACCATGTCGTCGGAAAAAGATACGCAAAACAAGGAGTTTGTAGCGATCCTTTGAGGGTTTGAAACCCAGTGCGGAAGGAAAGCATGACAACGTCTTCAAAGTTTGTAGCGATCCTTTGAGGGTTTGAAACTGCTAATGGAAACCAATGCTACAGAAGAAGAATGCGAAGTTTGTAGCGATCCTTTGAGGGTTTGAAACTTCAGGTTTGTCAGCCCCTTCCATACCCACTACCCCGTGTTTGTAGCGATCCTTTGAGGGTTTGAAACACATAAGGAGGAGGCCGGATGACATGGACGAACAGAAAGTTTGTAGCGATCCTTTGAGGGTTTGAAACGCGATACCGAAACCTATGCCCACCCCGATTCCTATCCCGTTTGTAGCGATCCTTTGAGGGTTTGAAACAGGTGGTAAGAAACCCAACCAAGTATTTCAGCCAAGTGTTTGTAGCGATCCTTTGAGGGTTTGAAACGCGTAACAAACTCCACGGCCGTGAATTTCCCCTCCAACTGTTTGTAGCGATCCTTTGAGGGTTTGAAACCTAGTCATAAAACCGTTCGCCCTAGGTTTCGATTTGTTTGTAGCGATCCTTTGAGGGTTTGAAACTCTGTTTCTGAGCGTCTTCATACTTCTGCCGTAGCTCCTGTTTGTAGCGATCCTTTGAGGGTTTGAAACGGCTCTACTGCGTCAGCACGACGAGGCTGAAGGAGTTGTTTGTAGCGATCCTTTGAGGGTTTGAAACGCGTGGTTAGACCCATGCGTAGTGACAGTCGTGAACACGTTTGTAGCGATCCTTTGAGGGTTTGAAACCCGAACTGTTAAGTCAGCCCAAGTCTGAAATAGACAGTTTGTAGCGATCCTTTGAGGGTTTGAAACCAGTGCTGTAACCCTGTTCTCAACCTGCCAGGAAGTGTTTGTAGCGATCCTTTGAGGGTTTGAAACAAAACCAGATAGACGCATCATCAAAGACGATGACTGGTTTGTAGCGATCCTTTGAGGGTTTGAAACCTAACTTCGGTCATAACCTAACCACCGTTCAATGTAGTTTGTAGCGATCCTTTGAGGGTTTGAAACTCGTGCAACGTATTGTTGGACTTGAGCTGCTACTTGAGGTTTGTAGCGATCCTTTGAGGGTTTGAAACACGCTTCCTCCTGCTGCCACACTAGTTCCGGGCGCGGGAGTTTGTAGCGATCCTTTGAGGGTTTGAAACCTGTAACATAGCCACGTAATGCTCAGCCGTGAATACTGTTTGTAGCGATCCTTTGAGGGTTTGAAACTCGGCATAGTACTGCTCCCCGTCATCACCTCTCAAGTGTTTGTAGCGATCCTTTGAGGGTTTGAAACTAAAGTCAAACTTCTTTTTCCTCTCAATGTCGGCATGTTTGTAGCGATCCTTTGAGGGTTTGAAACGGGTAAAGGTAGTAAAGAAATGGCTAAATAGCAGAGGTTTGTAGCGATCCTTTGAGGGTTTGAAACGGAAGATAGAATTAGGTAAGGCAGTTAGGCCGTAAGGGTTTGTAGCGATCCTTTGAGGGTTTGAAACATTCGCAACAACAAGTCCAACAGATGTTCGATAACTGGGTTTGTAGCGATCCTTTGAGGGTTTGAAACAATAAGACTCTACCATTCATCGTAACGAACTGGAAGTGTTTGTAGCGATCCTTTGAGGGTTTGAAACCCTCTGGGTGTACATTATCGTCAGAAAGTCCTTTGAAAGGTTTGTAGCGATCCTTTGAGGGTTTGAAACTCATTGAAGTCCGTAAAGCCCTCGCAGATCTGTAGAGTTTGTAGCGATCCTTTGAGGGTTTGAAACTTGCGTCCACCACACGGGCGTCTTTCTGGCCTTCCGGGTTTGTAGCGATCCTTTGAGGGTTTGAAACAAAACTAAACTGAGTAAACTCCCCAGTTTAATGAGAAGTTTGTAGCGATCCTTTGAGGGTTTGAAACGTTGTTCAGTTCCAGAAAATTTCTCCACTTTCTGTAAGTTTGTAGCGATCCTTTGAGGGTTTGAAACCTGCAATTCTATATCGGAGATTACAAAGTAGTGTTGTGTTTGTAGCGATCCTTTGAGGGTTTGAAACATTTGCGACTGCTCGGTAATCCAGAGTGACTGAGTCCCGTTTGTAGCGATCCTTTGAGGGTTTGAAACATCTTCTCCATATTCACGTTCTTCCTTATCAGTTCAGTTTGTAGCGATCCTTTGAGGGTTTGAAACTGAAATTCCAGAATATAAATAGTAAGCCATCAAAGCGTTTGTAGCGATCCTTTGAGGGTTTGAAACTACAATAGGGTTATTAATAGGAACCACCATATTTATAGTTTGTAGCGATCCTTTGAGGGTTTGAAACAATTTCCTTTCTGAACGTAACGTGTATCAAAGTCTACTGTTTGTAGCGATCCTTTGAGGGTTTGAAACCTGATTTCTTAATAGAATCGTATGGTATACCAGCGGAGTGTTTGTAGCGATCCTTTGAGGGTTTGAAACATAAGCATCCGCGGGAATATCTGAGAGCGATAAAATGTTTGTAGCGATCCTTTGAGGGTTTGAAACTTTTCCCTTCTCATGTTCCCCATTTTACTCATGTATGTTTGTAGCGATCCTTTGAGGGTTTGAAACTTAGAATTAGGATTATATACTATCTGTACAACATACAGTTTGTAGCGATCCTTTGAGGGTTTGAAACAATTCCTCTTCTTTCTTTCTCTGCTTTATGACTTTTGTTTGTAGCGATCCTTTGAGGGTTTGAAACCTCCCTGGTGCGATGACCTGCCAGAAGAGGAATGAGGTTTGTAGCGATCCTTTGAGGGTTTGAAACTGTGGAGTACTGTACTTACTGCGACCAAGAGGTCAACGAGTTTGTAGCGATCCTTTGAGGGTTTGAAACGAAAATAAGGAAAAACGGTACTGCTGTTAAAGTTTTCGTGTTTGTAGCGATCCTTTGAGGGTTTGAAACAACTGAGGAAGAGGCATACCTGGCCATCTTTTGCTTTGTTTGTAGCGATCCTTTGAGGGTTTGAAACACGGGGGCGTATAAATCATTTCCCGTGAGACATATTTCTGTTTGTAGCGATCCTTTGAGGGTTTGAAACCAGATCCGCCATTTACACAAATAGCGAAATGGGTATCTGTTTGTAGCGATCCTTTGAGGGTTTGAAACCGTAAGTCCTAAGTCTCCTATTTCTTGCATACTCGAGAGTTTGTAGCGATCCTTTGAGGGTTTGAAACATCGATATTGCAGCTGCTTATATGGAATGTACACCTTGTTTGTAGCGATCCTTTGAGGGTTTGAAACAGAAACTAATTCTGATCGACGAAGCTCACTTCCTCTTCGTTTGTAGCGATCCTTTGAGGGTTTGAAACTCATTTCAATCATATCTAAAAACTCATGGAACGGTATGTTTGTAGCGATCCTTTGAGGGTTTGAAACATAGCATGGCCAATCCTGTCATGAAAGTTTCTATTTTGTTTGTAGCGATCCTTTGAGGGTTTGAAACTCTTTGCTATCCACGTGTTTTCGTCCGGCCTACTTTGTTTGTAGCGATCCTTTGAGGGTTTGAAACATCCTGCCCGGATCCCTGATTTTTTGCTAGAAAGGGCGTTTGTAGCGATCCTTTGAGGGTTTGAAACCACAAAAGCTGGGCGTGGATCGGAGTACTCTATATAGGGTTTGTAGCGATCCTTTGAGGGTTTGAAACTCAACTCTTTTGCATTTATGTTGGAGAACGGGAGCTCGTTTGTAGCGATCCTTTGAGGGTTTGAAACTACAAACTGCAGTTCCTGTCGTCTCAGGGTTTTTAGTGTTTGTAGCGATCCTTTGAGGGTTTGAAACTCTTTTACGTCTAATTTTCCATAAGCTAAATCAAATTCAGTTTGTAGCGATCCTTTGAGGGTTTGAAACTATCAATCAAGACATTTGGCGTAAATACAATATTTGTTTGTAGCGATCCTTTGAGGGTTTGAAACGGGACTATTACGTGATCTTAGCCATCCCCGTTACGCCGTTTGTAGCGATCCTTTGAGGGTTTGAAACTCTCAAGTCTTCTAAAATCTGTAAACTTGCTATTTGGTTTGTAGCGATCCTTTGAGGGTTTGAAACTGAGTTCATCCGGGAAGGAGTGAAAGAGGAAGGAAAGAGTTTGTAGCGATCCTTTGAGGGTTTGAAACTCCGCTAACACAGCCTCTACTGAATCATTCGTCATTGTTTGTAGCGATCCTTTGAGGGTTTGAAACAAGTATATGTAACGCTCATACTATTTTTATCCCATCAGTTTGTAGCGATCCTTTGAGGGTTTGAAACTCTGCATTACCTACTATCATTTGCGAAAGTTTTGAAAGTTTGTAGCGATCCTTTGAGGGTTTGAAACATTCCTATATTTTCTATAACTTTTGTTCCATACATGAGTTTGTAGCGATCCTTTGAGGGTTTGAAACCTCTTCCCTTTGGCGATAATGCCCCTAATTTCGAGGTTTGTAGCGATCCTTTGAGGGTTTGAAACCAATGAAAAAGTATTCATGTGGATTAGATTCTATGGAGTTTGTAGCGATCCTTTGAGGGTTTGAAACATATAGCCGTTCGAGAGTATATTGGTGATGGGTATGTGTTTGTAGCGATCCTTTGAGGGTTTGAAACCCCAGATACGTTATAGAGGTTCTTACTACCGTTGTATGGTTTGTAGCGATCCTTTGAGGGTTTGAAACTGGGCCACGGGCGTGACGGTAGGCTGGAGTAGCATGGTTTGTAGCGATCCTTTGAGGGTTTGAAACCGTCTTGCTCCATCGACTTGAGCTTGATGGGAATTGAGTTTGTAGCGATCCTTTGAGGGTTTGAAACCACGTTAAACGAAACGGAAAAACAGATTATAAAATTTGTTTGTAGCGATCCTTTGAGGGTTTGAAACCGAGAAGGCCATAATAAAAGTGAAGCAGGCAATAGGGAGTTTGTAGCGATCCTTTGAGGGTTTGAAACCGTGCAATGGGTAGATGTAAAGGAGGTAGTGAAGCAGGTTTGTAGCGATCCTTTGAGGGTTTGAAACAACATAGATGTGAAGAGGTGGAGGGGACACATGAAGTTTGTAGCGATCCTTTGAGGGTTTGAAACGATTGATGGCATATACTAACTGCTCGATTAAGTCAGCGTTTGTAGCGATCCTTTGAGGGTTTGAAACTCAACATACCTACGTCGCTAATAGTGAAAGAGAACGGGTTTGTAGCGATCCTTTGAGGGTTTGAAACTCGACGAAGCAGGACAAGAGTCCGTTCCCATCCGAGTTTGTAGCGATCCTTTGAGGGTTTGAAACTAAGTAATGCTCTGTCTTTGTAACGGCGAAACATGGAGTTTGTAGCGATCCTTTGAGGGTTTGAAACATTTTCCCTTAAATTGAAAGAGAACTACGTTCTCTTTAGTTTGTAGCGATCCTTTGAGGGTTTGAAACTATATCGGTAACAGACATAT
>Ga0208549_100422_pt1 | contig 18507 bp, 26 predicted proteins | sample BED_host_MetaG_FD_187135 | JGI IMG/M metagenome (GOLD analysis project Ga0208549, IMG submission 187135) | Hot spring microbial mat communities from Yellowstone National Park, Wyoming, USA - BED_host_MetaG (SPAdes) (version 2) | ecosystem: Environmental > Aquatic > Thermal springs > Hot (42-90C)... | reverse complement strand
AAATGATCTGAAGAAAGAAATAGTTCTTTCTAACATACTTATAAATAAAAGATTTGTAATCAATAAGATAGAGAGGTTTTTGCATGGAAATAGAAGCAAGGCTTAGGAAAATATTTTCTGGCGCAAAGATAGATCTTTTGCTAATCAAGAATGGCAGCGAGCAAGATCCAAACTTTAAGTATTTGACAGGATTCACTAGTGGCACATTTGAAGACAACTTTCTTATCGCATCAAGAAAAAAGGTGAGCGTGCTTACATCAGAACTTGAATATGAAACCGCTTTATCTCAAGCTAAAGAAGGAGTAGAAATAGTTAATGCCTTTGGGAGCAGGGAAGGCTTTAAAAAGGCTCTTTCAATAATAAAAGGCAAGTCTATAGGAGTTAATGGTGATTTCCTTTCCTTCAACGATTATAATATGATAAAAAAATTCAAGCCAAGTAAAATAATTGATATTAGCGAAAATCTTATTAAGGCAAGACTTGTTAAGAGAAAGGAAGAGATAGCAAACATAAGAAAAGCGGTTTCGATAACAAAGTTTGCAATACTGGAAGTTCAGAAATCTATTAAGGCAGGAATGACAGAGCTAGAGGTTGCAGCACAAGTCGATTTTGTGATGAAGTCTTTGGGTGCTAGTGGAAGTTCTTTTGATACAATAGTAGCATTTGGCAAAAACACAGCACTTCCCCACCATATGCCGGATCAAACAAAACTAAATGATGGCGACCTAGTGCTCATCGATACAGGTGCAAAATATAACAACTATTGTGCAGATATAACAAGGACCTTTGTATATGGTAAGTCTAATAAGCGTGCAGAGGAAATGATCAAATTTGTAAAGAGCGTGCAGCTTATGGCTATACATATGCTGAAGCCAGGCGTCGATGCTTATAGTGTTGGAAAGAAGGTTAAGAAGTATATCGATTCATATAAGGGTGGTATATACAAAGGAAAGTTTATACACGCGCTTGGCCATGGCATAGGCTTAGAAGTGCACGATGCATCGGTCTTTAGTAATACACCTTATAGAAAAATTAAGAAAGGAATGACCCTTGCTGTTGAGCCAGGAATCTACTTTGTTGGATTTGGTGGTGTAAGAATAGAAGACGATGTTCTTATAGATAAGAATGGTGCAATCGTATTATAAGGGGAGCTCTGCTAGCTTGGTAGGCTTCCAGGTTCGGGACCTGGCGACCCGAGTTCAAATCTCGGGCTCCCCGAATCTAATAAGGGTTATATATAGAAGCCTCAAATGTTACCTTTTTCTAACAATATCTTAGCATGGATCTGCCTGAGAAAGAGAGGTTTGCAAACTTATAAAAGACGTTACCACATAGAGTATCTATGGCAAACAAACTAGAATCTAGTACAAACATGGAAAAGAACCTGTTTAGAGATGCAGTAACAATAGTCATAGCGCTGATAATTCCATTAATAATAACTACAATAGCTCTTTTTGCTAGCTATTGGTTGCCCGTTAATTCAGCCCTAGATGCTACCAGATTTGCAAACCAACATTAGAGCGTAGAACCTGTCTTGTAGCATTGCTCTGATCGCATTGCCTTCATATTCAAACAGCGATTTAATATCATTTTTTTGTCATATGTCAATTTATATATCTATATTCAAACGGATACATTAGTATAAATATTTTATCATATGTTTATTTATATATATATATTTATCTGATTAATACTGTGGTTTTATGGCAGATGAAATGATGGACAGCATGGTGAGATCGATTGCGAGGGCGCCTGAAGCTCAACGGAGGGAGATGATAAAGACGCGTTTGGCGTCGTTCAATGATATGGACGATGAAGCGCGAATCAGAGGCATGAAAGATATGCTTGCGGCCGCATCGAAATTGAATGATGACGAGCTTGGAAGGATAGTTTATAGTAGGCTGGAGTCTCTCGCCGAAGATTTTGATGAAGATACGCGGCGTAAGCTCATCGCTTCACATATAGAAGCGCTCATGAGCTTACCAAAAGAGACCATGATGAAGGATATGAAAGCAATGGCTTCTTCATTGGGTAAGTGCCATGATTCGTGCAAAATGAAGTTGATGCGCACAATGAAAGAGATTGTGAGCAGCATGCCTGCAGAAAAGCAAAAGGCGATGATGCGGATGTTGCCTGAAGAGCTTAGAAAAGGAATGCAGACGTCTTAATTCCAAAGGGTACAGATTAGGTGAAGAGCACAATCAAAAGCATACAGGAGCTTGGATTGCCGATGCACCCATCATTTAGGAAAAAGATACTTCCATTACTTATACTGTATTGGATTATTGCGGTTGTATTGGCAATTGTAGGACAACCAGCGGCCCTTGTAGTCGCACTTTGGGGCAGTATAACCACAATTATGCTCTGGCCGGTTTCCGAGCACTACGGAGAAGGCAGGAAGCCTTGGTTCGTAATAGGAGTCCTGAGCATGATAGGAATACCGCTCTTTGGCTATATGATAATAAGCGCAACAAGCGCGACCGTAAAGTTTGCTGCGCTTTTGGCACTTGTTGTCGATATAGGAATCTGGGGCGTGCCCCTATGTATGAAAAACGCCTTCGGGAAGCCGGTAAAAATGCTATTCAGACCAGACCTGTTGCTTGGAGACGGGAGAATACTGGCAGGCGGCATTGTCGCAGTGGGTCTTGGGATAAAACTTATCTTTACAAACGCGCCTCACGGGGATGTGCCGATTGGAAACTGGTATGCACTTTTTTTCGTAATAGTGTTTGGATTGTTGCAGATAATACCCATGCGGGGAATGTGGAAGATTAGGAACAGGATATCTGCGATATTATTTAACAAGTCAACGAGCCTTACGGCGACCGCATTGCGCGAGATTTACCTCTTTGTTGCTATCACACTACTTCTCTTCGGCTTTCACAACTTCTTTGGAGGTGTAATTCCGTTTACCAAAAACGTCCTGGCAGGAAGCATTCCTGGTCTGTTGATAATGTTAGCTTCTGCCTCTGCGACAGTGATTTTGAGATCCTGGTACAAGAAGAACGTTATTGGCGCCCCTTTCATTGTGGAATCTTATAGCCAGAGCCTGGTAAAACATGCAATATTTGCTGTGGGCCTGATTATATTCATGTATGGATTTGTCAACGTGATGGTCGGCGGGTTTCCAAGGGTACCAAACTCAGGAAGCTTCCAGTATCTGACTATAATAGGCGGCGTATTGGTCGCCTATGGTGTGATCATGCTCGTACCAGTAAGGTCGTGGGCGCAGGGTAATCAACGCGATGCGATAGTAGGGCAAATGGTATATGCAATTTTGCCTAGGCTTGAGAGCAAGCACAGGGCTCTGGTAATGAAAAAGGTTATTGATGCTGTTGCAGGACTTTCGGAGAAAAGGAGATCAAAGATGGTAAAGGTAATGGTAAATTCGCTAAAGCTGCTGCATAAAAATGAAAGGGATGCCGTCATGCAGACTCAGATAGATGTGCTTTCAGAGCTTCCGGCCGATAAGAGACTTGCGATGATGAAGGCTATTGACGAGGCGATAGTATCACAATAATATATATGTTCGTATGTTAATTTATATATATTTATCTGATTAATACTGTTGTTTTATGGCAAAAAAGGACAAAAAGGAAAAAAAGAAAGAATCTAACAAAAGGGCCGCTGAGCGTGTGGCTGCGATAGAAGTTGAAGAATGCGTGGTTTTCCCTGCTGATTGTTAGAGTTGATTTTGCATGCAGAGCGAGAATAAAATAAACGTGCTTGTTTTCAAGGTGCTCTCAAATGAGGTCAGGCTTGCCATAATAGAGGCGCTCCTCAAGGCACCCATGAATGTGGGCGAGATCTGCGAAGAGATACATGAGAATCAGCCCAGAGTGTCCCATGAGCTACGCTGCCTCGCAGTTTGCGGTTTTGTTTACTCCAGAAGAGACGGGAAGAAAATGGTGTACGAGCTGAATAAGGAAACAATAGCGCCAATTATAGAAGCAGCAAATAAACACGCAAAGATTTTCGGCAACAAAATGAGAGGTTGCAAAATACTCTCAGACATCAGAAAGATAGCCACCAGATAAAGCGGTGAACTTGGCAAACAAAGAATATGAATTGTTATATTGGGCATTAGGGAAATGGAGACTACGATATTAGGCGATATTAGGTTTGATAAGTTAGCTGATATTAACAAGGTATTTGAACTGATAAATAAATCCTACACATACAATAAATGACTTTGTAAACAACTTTAGGACTTATTCAACAATTTTAGACTTAATCAACAAAGCTTCTTTTATGGCAACAATAATATAGAAGAAATATGTCAAAAATTAAATAGTTCTGGAATTGAAACGGAGACTATCGAAGTCGAAATCCTAAAGATATTGAAATATGCTAGCAAGATAAATAAGAAGGTATACAAATATTAAAACAGACTTGATAGTGCACTCTCTCTTTCTCAGGACGGCATATAGGCAGTATCCATGCTAAGATACTGTTAGAATCTATGCTATAAAAAGTGTCGAATCTTACGACGACAGATTTTGACCTCGACAATAAAAATAAGGTAACATTTCGATGAGTTATATATAACCCCCCGAATCTAATAAGAAGTACAAAATGCATAGCAGAAAGCCGCAAATTATTCTGGAAGGGTTTCAGAATTTTATTAGGATGCACATTGCATTGTATATTTTTCACTTTAATATTAATACTGCAGCAGCGATTACACATGTCCATTTGCCATCTTTTCCCACAATCGCAGACTGAGTTATGTTTGTGGTTTTAACCACTTTGTTGCTCATCTTAATTATCTCTTTCTTCTTTTCCCAGTCCTCCTCAGCCTTGAAATCTATGCCAAGAGTTGATGCCAGCATATTCGCGGCTATCTCCTCCGCCTTCATTCCAGCTACTTCATCACTCTCTCCGAACGCCTCGTATTCGCTTAAGTAGCCATACAACCTTCTATTCTTCGGTATCGCTGCACCAATGCTTGCCGCAATTAATCTATTTGGTTCATTTGATTCCAGTCTGCTGAGTACTACAAACGTTATTGCACCACTGCGTAGCTCCTTTAAGCCTCTCTCTTTGCTTACTATCTTGCAGTGAGGTGGTATTATGCTTGATACCTTAACAAGATTGAATTGCTGTAGCCCTGCATCTCTTAATGCTTGCTCGAATGCACCTAACGGTGTTGTATCTCTACCAACACCTTTAGTGAAAAAGAGCTTTTTTGCAACCAAATCCATTTTTATTCCCATTATAGTAATTTTCAAATTATTATACAAATTTTAAAAAGAATGCACAAATGCTTTTACAATTCTTCCTGCTCCACCGATTATTGGATCACCGTGCCCTGGAAAAAAATTTTCAAAATCTAAATCTAGGAGCCTCTTAAGAGATCTTTTAAGCAATTCTGTATCATAATTATATCTATCAGGGGGTAGTGATGGCTTGCCTGTTTCCATGCTAATAGAATCCCCTATAAATAGCGATCTTGTTTCTCTATGATAAAAAGCACAGCTTCCTTCAGTGTGGCCCTTGATATTAATAACTTCAAAACCATTGATCAAATCGCCATCCTTTAGCTTTATATCTGGTTCAAAAGGCTTTGGCGAGATGAATGGGTAAAGCACCCTATACAAAAGACCGCGGAAGCCTTTCGGCATTGTAAACTTTTTTGATCCGTTTAGATACGGCGCATCAGCCTCATGTATCGCAACCTTTGCGTTTGCTTTTTCTTTGAGATGGTGTGCGCTTCCCGCATGGTCCATATGGGCATGCGTAAGCAAGATATACTTTAATTGTGCATGCAGGTTATTCGCGTATTTAATAATCCTTCTACCATTATTTGGCATACCGGAATCGATGAGAGTTGGATCGCCATACAATACTATATAAGAATTCGCCAGAACACCGTCCACCTTGTAGATTCCTTCTAGAAGCTTCGTTGCACCACCCTTAATTATTTTGTTGCTTTTTCTGCAAATACCTTCGTCTCATCTAACAACTTTTTATAGTTTTCAGCGATTGCACTATATTTGTCGATTTTTCTCCTTTTGCTTTGAATTCTTCTTTTAATCCTTTCTATCTCCCCACGTTTAAATAACCTAAGTATACTTGCTTGTTTATATCTCAGCTCTAACATAAGCCCTTCTATCTTCCTCTCTTCTATCTTTGCCTTTGAGCTAGCAATGTGTATCTTCTTTGCAATTTCACCCACAAGCATGTTATAATATTTATTAAGTGTGTATAAGTCGTTTGATTTTGTTACTATGCCAGTGAGAAGTGGTATTGCTATTTCACTTCCCAAAATTTTCTTGTAGCCGAATGCGAGCGCCTCAACTATATTAAGGTATTTCTGCACTTCCCATATCTTCATTCTTTTTGTATTGCTTAGAACCTTCTGTAGATTAACCAATTCATACTCGTAGCTATTTAATATGCTCCTCATAGTCTCTAAATGGCTTTCAAGGAGCTCTCTGTTAGGTGTGCTTTCCTTAAGCTTCTCTGCTCTGTTCTTACCTATAATATTCTCCACAGCCTGCGAAGCTATATTTCTATATGCTCCTTTTGGCACACCAAATAAATCTTCATTCATCTTAAACTCCATGATCCCACTCGCTTGCCTATAGCCTTATAAGCTCTCTTTTCTCTTCGTTATCTAGCTTAAAGAAGCCTATTCTTTCAAATTGTACAACTTCATCTTTTTTAATCATTTCTATATACTTTTCAGCTAAGCCTTTCTCAACCTCTAGGCTATTCTTGTTTATCTCATTATTTACCAGCAAAGGCTTTGGTGTTATGAAATATGCATCAACACAATTAGCCTTATCAACCCACTGTATCTTCTGCGCCTCTATTGCATCGTTTCCTATATATTTGCCTATTATTTTGTTGCTCACTTCTTCTATCTCTACATTATATAGATCCTTTAACCTTATCTGCTCACCTTTTTTCAATTTGAGCGCATCGCTTTTTCCAATGTATAGAATGTTACCAACATCATATTCTCTATAGCCCATATCAACATTTGGGTGTAATCTAAGCTTTACATGCATCTTTTCTACTCCTCTTACTTCAAGCTCCACAGGATCTATAACGCCAAAAAGCCTCTTCGCTGTTTTATCTACAATCTTTCTATTTTCATCCAAAAGCATGTTTATATCCATTGTGCTTTCTACTCTAGACATTCCAAACCTCAGCACAAATTTCTTTATCGCCTCTGGCATTATGCCACGCCTTCTTAGAGCTGCAATTGTTACAAGCCTTGGATCGTCAAAACCACTAACAATTCCTTCTTTTATTAGCTTGTTTATAACACGTTTTTGTGTTGGAACATCTTTTATAACCAATCTGGCCTCATGATGGATTCTGGGCTTTCTTAATTCGAGCGCATCCAATATTGCAAGATCAAGCTCCGTTCTTAGTTCATATTCCTTGCTTCTTATAACATCGGTTATTCCGTGTATTGAATCCATTATCGGAGTGTTAAAATCATATGTTGGCCAAAGTATATATTTGCTGCCTTGCCTGTAATGTGGTGTTTTCTTTATTCTTATAAGTGTTGGGTCTCTCATTGCTGTATTCTTGCTTTGCATGTCGCCAAGAAATCTTAAGATAGCCTTTCCTTCTTCGAATTTACCTTTTAGCATCTCTTCGAAGAGCTCAAGGTTCTCTTCTATGCTATGGCTCCTATGCACGCACTCTACACCATTAAACCTATTTCTCCTTATTGTTTCAGGATCGCATGTGCAAACATAAGCCTTTCCATTTTTAATAAGCTTTATAGCATATTCATAGATTTTTTCTAGATTGTCACTCGCATAGTATTCATCATCAAATTTTATACCAAGCCACTCCAAATCCTTTTTAAATGCATCAACATATTCCTGCCTTTCCTTCTCTGGGTTTGTATCATCGAAGTAAAGGAAGAGCTTGCCGTTGTATATATTTGCAAACTCTCTTTCTAGAAATGCAACCTTCGCATGCCCAATGTGCATATAGCCACTTGGCTCAGGAGGAAACCTTGTTGCAAAGTTACCTGAGGTCGCACCAGGCAGAACCAACTTTGGCTTTGACAATTCTGCCTTCTTTTTATCTTCCCGTTCAAATTCTTCGCTATACTTACTATATTCTTCAACTATCTTTTCCCTTGGCAAGGCATTTATCTCTGACACAATTTCATTAACAATCTTTGAAAGCTCTTGCATATTTTCTTTTGCCCCTGGAACCTTTGCTATCGCTTTACCAAGTACAGCCTTATAATCAGCTTTGCCATAATCTATGGCGTTCTTTATTGCAAGCTTTCTTATAATTTCTCTCGCATCCATAGTATCATGCTGGTGAGATACTCATATTATATATGCTTCCATTCATCGTAATAAGCGCAAGTATTCTAAGGCTTGTATATGTTTTATTGCTTATAAGCATATTTATTGTTACCTCTCTGCTTGAGTTTGGTATGGGTATAGAATAAATCTGTGCATTTATTTTAAAGTTAATTATTTTTGGCAAGAGTAGTTTTGTATCAGCGCTCACTTCTATGCAGCTTGAGTAATTGCTAAGCGATCTTTTAAGATATTGCAGGAGCTCTTTAGGGTTCATATTACCAAGATAAACAAGCGTCAAGTTAGAAGAAGGCGTGTAAAAATTATTTATGCTACCGTTTCTCTCAAGATTTGTAAGAATTGGTGGGAGCTCGTTATCGATCTCGCTTAGATTGCATTTTATAGAAATAGAAATTGTGTTTCCATAGCCTATGATTGTTGCGTTTGCATTTCCAAGTACTGGAATGGTTTGTGGTATTGTTGTGGTTGCTACAGTTTTCGCAGGATTATAATTACCAAATACAAAGTAAGAAGTTATGAATATTATAACTGTGAAAAATGATAGGGCCAATTTTGCAAGCTCCTTCCTCTCCATGCAATCACAAGTTTTTTAGTTATTTACAATTTAAATAGTTTATCTATCTAATGTATCTCGTGATTTTATGGCTTTCAAGGATGGAGATTTTGTGGAAATAGAGTATACAGCGTGGCGTGTAGCAGATAATAGCTTAGCATTTACTACTGATAAGAAAAAGGCAGAAGAAAGTGGTATATATAACAAGAATACTAAATATGGACCACAGCTTGTTGTTATAGGTAAAGGGAACGTAATAAGTGGCTTGGAGAAAGCGATAAAGGAAATGAAAGTTGATGAGGTAAAGAAGATCGAGCTGAGCCCAGAAGAGGCTTTTGGAGAAAGAAATCCTGATTTAGTAAGGGTAATGTCACTCTCAGATTTTAGGAGAAGGAATATTGATCCTTATCCTGGTATGCAGCTTGAAATCGATGGCTACATCGCAACGGTAAAGAGTGTAAACTCAGGAAGAGTGCTTGTAGACTTAAACCACCCGCTTGCTGGAGAAAGACTTATATACGAGGTTAAGGTAGACAGGCTTATAAAAGGTGACAAAGAAAAGGTAGATGCGCTTGCAAGGTCATATAATATTCAACCAAAGTCTGTCGAGCTTAGCAATGGTGTGGCAAAGGTGGTAATTGGAAAAGATGCAAAAAAGGATAACGAATACTTTGTAAACAAAACACTCTTTGTAAGAGGTGTATTAGATTACATTAGTAGTATAAACAAGGTAATAATAGAAGAAGAGTATGAGAGAGAAACAAAAGAAGAAAAAGATCAGAAGATACTGCAGTGAATGAAAAGATTAAACTATTCATTTATGTTTAGTGCATATCTACCATTTACCTTAATGTTCAGCCTTTTGGCCATATCTGAGTTCTCAGCATCTAGAATCACAACATAGCCGCTCCATTTTGTTGTAAGTTCTGTAGAGCCGCACAATGGGCATATCTCGCCCTGGGCTATTATTAGTCTACATTTTTTACAAGCTTTCTCAGCCATGAAACCACTAATTATTTCTTCTTAGCCTTTTTCTCTTTCTTCTCTTTTGCAGGTTTTTCTTCCTCTAGAAGCCACTCCTCTTTGCCTAAGCCCTCTGGTCTCATAGTAAGCGCTATCTTAGTATCTTTTATATTTGACTTCCAGCTTATTGTAGAAACCTTCGCATATACAACATCACCCTTCTTAAGCACTCTGCCCGTATTTTTTGAGCTCAAGATACCACTCTTCCTGTCGAAGCTTATGAAATCGCTTGTTATCTGCGATAAATGCACAAGCCCTTCGAGCGGGCCTACTCTTACAAAGCAGCCAAACTCAACAAGTTCGCTTACCTCGCCAACAACCACCTCTTCCACTTCAAGCTTAAACGTTAGTGCATCAAATGTAAGGCTATGATGCGTTGAAGGGTCGCCAGGTAGAAGATAGCCATCGCTAATATCCCTTACATTATATATTGCAAGTACTATGCCCATATCCTTATCTAATGTTCTCTCATATTTTTGCCTTAGCAAATCTGTTGCGACCTTATTTAAATCCTCTCCAAAATAAGAGGGAGGTATACTTATTGTATCTTTTATGGTATATTTGTAATACAAATACTCACCACGTAAGCATTAGAACATAATCTATTAGAAAGAAAATAAATAAATATTATATGCTTCTCATACAAGCCTACCACTAACAGCAAGCGCAAAAGCCTTTACCCCTTTTTCTTTTAGCTTTCTCCTAAGCTTAAGGTCATTTGTGCATACAACCTTGTTTTTTGCAAGCCATGAATCAACATATTCGCTTGAGTCAACAGTCTTTACCTTTTTTGCCCTTATCGCTTTAAGCGCTAGCTTGGCATAAATGCTCTTTTTAGACCTTGAGCTAGCAATTTTTTCAAGCTCTTTAATAACACCTCTTGAGACGACAGGGATATAGCCATGCTCCTTTGCAATATCAAATACGTCTAGCTTCTTTTCAAGGCCAAAGAGTATCGAGCTAGTGTCTAAAGCGATTTCCATGCTAGATTATGAGATAACAAAGCTTAAATAAATAAAAGGGCTAATTCCACTCATGGGCTTAATAAATAGCATAAATATATGGGCTTTCCAGCTAGCAAAAGATATAGCTAGCCCAGCGCTAAATCTTACAATGCACTACTTTGCTGAGAGCTTTCTAATCGTTATTCCTCTTGTTGTTATCTACATGTATCTTAAAAAAGACAAAAATGTTTTCTCCTTTGTGGTTTTGTTCTTTGTGCTTTACATGATTGGCGAGGTAATAAAATATATAGTAAAGGAACCCAGGCCATGCAGCGTGCCTGCTCTTTCTTGGATAAATCATATAGGCTGTGAATCTAGCTTCTCATTTCCTAGCAACCATGCGATCGTTCTTACAGGCCTTGCCTTCTTTACATTACCATATAAGTACTTAAGATTTCTCTATATCGCTTGGCTCATAGTTGTTTTATTTGGAAGAGTATACCTTGGTCTGCACTACCTTAGCGATGTTATCGCTGGAGTAATAATAAGTATATTGGTTGTTTGGCCCATATACAAATACTATTCAAATAAAATAAATGATCCTCTTGCAAAAGTATTCTGCAAGCTGTTTGGAATGCTTTGCCCTAAGGAGTGGAAGAATGAACGATGAAGAAGAGAAGGAAGCACTAATGCTGAATATACTTAGAAACTATCATGTAATAGCTGTGGTTGGTTGTTCGAGGGAAGAAGGCAAGCCAAGCCATGATGTACCAGCTTATTTACAAAGCGTTGGTTATAGGATAATTCCAGTAAACCCTTTTGCTGATACAATACTTGGCGAAAAGGCATACAAATCGCTTACCGATATTAAGGAGCAGGTAGATGTTGTTGATGTATTTAGGCCTGCAAGAGAAGCATTAGATATAGCAAAGCAGGCTGTAGAGATAAAAGCAAAGGTGCTATGGCTTCAAGAAGGAATATTTAATGATGAGGCTGGAAAATATGCCGTTGATCATGGGCTACTCTTTGTTCAGAATAGATGCATGATGAAGATGCATTACAAATTTCAAGTAGAAGGCAAACTTTAGAAATCAATCCTCAAGTATTATCTCGATCCTCTTTCTATGCTTCCCCTTGTTTTCAAACTTGCTTAGCTTTATTGTGCCTATCTCATTAGTATTTTTAACGTGCGTTCCGCCGTCAGACTGCATATCCAAGCCTTTTATCTCCACCACCCTTACAACATCAAGGTTTTTTATTAGCTCCTTGCCTGTCTCTGTTCTAGCCAATCTTTCAATTTTAAGCGCTTCATCTCTTGGTATGAATCTTGCCTGAATCTCGTGCCCCTCTTTTGCAATCTTGTTTGCTTCGCTTATAAGCTCTTCTGCTTTCTCCCTATTCAGCTCTTGCATATCAATATCTATTCTCGCCCTATCTTCATATATCTGTCCGCCTGTTATCATGCTTGAATTGTATTTGTTTTCTAAAATACCATCAATCAGGTGTATAGCTGAATGAAGGCGCATAAGCTTGTATCTCCTATCCCAATCTATAACCCCGCTTACAGTATCTCCTACATGTGCATCTAAGTTTCTATCTAATACATGTATTATCTCATCATTGTTTGACTTAACATCAACCACCTTGTACTCATTTCCATTGCAGGTGATTTTCCCGGTATCGTTTGGCTGACCACCGCCTGTTGGATAGAATAAGGTTTTGTCTAGCACTACTTCATTGCCATTTAACATTGTAATTCTTGCACTAAACTCCTTTGCGTATGCATCATTCCAATAGAGCTTTTCCGTCATAGAATCACTTGCTAGCTACGCTTTTATTTTTATGTTTGTTTATTTATATAATTATTTGTACCACAGTCCCGTCGTCTAGCGGCCAAGGACGCAGGGCTTTGGACCCTGCTACGTCGGTTCGAATCCGGCCGGGACTAACCTTTTTATCTTTATTTTGTTTAAAAAGTATGCGTGATGAGACGAGGTATTTCTGATCTGTGATGAAAAGAGAGTCGTCTGATCAATAGCTTTTTGCAAAGTTCACCATGTACTTGGCTTCTTTGCCGCAATAGATGCATTTACCATGCAGATCTGATTGGTCAAAAGGAATGTTAGATGTTTTTGCGCCTGTCTCTTCTTTTATCTTTTCTTCGCACTCTGAATTGCCACACCACGGAGCGTGTATAATGCCCTTCTTTGTCTTAAGCACGCGCTTAAATTCATCGTATGTTTCCACATTGTGCATGTGTTCTTGCATGAACTTCTTTGCCCTTTCATATAGGTTTTTGTGTATATCATCAAGTATTACATCTACCTTTTCTACAAGATCGCCTAAGCTTGCCTCTGCCCTCGCTCCTGTGTCTCTTCTAACGAACATTACCTGCTCCTTTTCGACCTCTTTTAGACCTATCTCTATTCTAAGCGGCACGCCCCTGAGCTCCCATTCATTGTATTTATAGCCTGGGGTGTAGCCTTCCCTATCATCAAGCTTTATCCTATACCTCTCCTTTAGTATTTCTGCAACCTTCCTAGCATAGCCAAGTATCTTCTCTTCGTTTCCTTTTGCTATTATAGGAACTATCACGACCTGTATATATGCAATTCTTGGTGGTAGAATTAAGCCCTTGTCATCACCATGTGTTGCAACCATAACACCCAGTTCTCTTGTAGAAATCGCATATGTATTTTGCCATGCATACTTCTCTTTTCCATCTTTGTCAAGGAATTTTATATCAAAAGCCTTTGCGAAGTTTTCGCCATCATTGTGGAAATCAGGTCCTTGTACTACATAGCCGTCTGGCATTATATGTTCTATGCTATAGCTTGCAACAGCGCCAGCAAACTTCTCATTATCGGTTTTTCTTCCAGCTATTCCAGGAAGGGCGAGGTAGTCTCTCAATATCCTTTCCCATAAGTCCATAATAAATTTCCTTTCATTATCAGCTTCTTCCTTGCTTGCAAACACGCTGTGACCTTCGCACCATAGGAATTCCCTTGTTCTAAGAAGCGGGGTTGGGTGCTTGAACTCCCACCGCACAGCATTATTCCATTGGTTGTATCTAAGTGGCAGATCGCGCCAAGACCTTATCCACTTCGAATAGCTAGGATACATTATAGTTTCTGATGTTGGTCTTACCGCTAGCCTTTCTTCGAGTTTGCTCTTGCCCGCATGTGTTACCCATGCTACTTCTGGCTCGAAGCCTACAAAATGCTCTTTCTCTTTTTCAAGAAACCTCTCTGGTATAAATAGAGGAAAATAAGCATCTTCTATACCGTTCTTTTTGAACTCAGAATCAACAGCATTTACTATTATCTGCCATGCAGCGTATGCCGCAGGCCTGAATACAAGCATGCCCGACACAAAGCTGTAATCTACAAAACCAGACTTAGTCAATACCTCCGGGTACCATTTCTCAAACTCCTCCTTTTTATGTGTTAAACCTAATGATTTCTTTTCTTCGTTACTCTGCTTTTTCAATAAAACACCCAGAGCTATAAAATATTGCTTCCTTAATTTTTAAACCTTATTATTTTTGAGGCAATAATATTAGAAGAAAAAGAAATAAATAAATCTATAAAAATATTTGCCCCTGGGACTATCTAAAAAGGTTTATAAACATAAATATTCATTTTACTATTGTGGTTTTGTGCTTGTAGGTATAAAGAGAATATATGATAAGGCTGAAATAACTGATGGCAAGAGGATACTTGTCGATGCGCTATGGCCAAGAGGTGTTAAAAAGGGCACTGCGAATATAGATCTTTGGATGAAGGAAGTGGCACCAAGTAACCAGCTTAGGAAGTGGTTTGCGCATGATCCAAACAAGTGGAAAGAGTTTAGGGCTAGATACAAGAAGGAGCTTGATGCAAACGAGCATGTTAAAAAGCTTTTAGATCTTGTAAAAAACGAAGATGTCACTTTAGTTTATGCTGCACGCGACACAGAGCATAACAATGCTGTTGTGCTGATGGAATATATTAAAGAGAAGCTTGGGGAGAAAGCCTAATGCGGCCTCCACGGTTAACGCTTGGTTTACATTTGCAAAAGCATACAAAAATTAATGGAGCTAAATTCCCACGAATAAATTCGTGTGCTTTCTGCTATTCATTTTGTAAAGCTCTCAAGCTAAATCTCATTATTTAAGATTAGTAAATAGTTAGACTTCGCTAAGCGCGCGCAGTAAGCTTACACTTAAATGAAAAGTATGCCTGACACAAAGAGCACAGCACCTCTTCAGAACGGTCCTTTCCTGATTCTGAAAGAATCCTTGCATATTTATCAATAAGTTCGTCGCTAAGATTGCTTTCTATCTTCTTTATCTTTTCAGAATATTTTCCTGTCTTGTATTTGCTTACTGCAGCCTGTGCAACACCCAATAGCTGTGCAACCTTTTCCTCTTTAAGATTGTATTTGTTGATAAGTGCGCTTGCAAGTCTAGACCTTATCGCTGGTATTATCTCATTAGCAGCCTCTTCATAAATAGTCATGTTTGTCTATAACATAGTTATATAAAAAGATATTTAACGCTTGCTATGGAGGCACAGGGAATCGAACCCAGACCTTCACCGTGTAAGGGTGACGTCCTACCATTAGACTATGCCTCCCTATCCTCTCTTGGCTAAAACATTATTTATATTTTTGCTTTCTTATCCCTTATTAGCTACCACCAATATACTCTCGGTGTGAGAATGGAAATAAAAATAGGTTCAAAAATAAGGAAAAAGGAAATAAAAGATCTAATCAGGCTAAGAAATAGCTGGATCCTTCTAAAAACGGAAAACAGTAAATCGGCACAGGATTTCAGGGTTCGTTTGGTACTTTCTACAACACCTCTGCATTCTATAGTTCCTAAACATGCACATTTTGCAATCGACTTATATGGTAAGTGGTGTCAGAATAGCGAAAAAGCGAGGCTTGTTTTGCAAGCAATATATGAGATTTGGCATAGGAAGCCTGTGAATGAAGTTTTGAAGAAATATGAAAATGCTACTTCAAACCTGCTCGGCTACCCTCTGGAATACATCCTCTATGCTATAAATTGGATTTTTGAACAGGAAGATATAAATTTCTACGGACGACCGAAAAAGAAGCAAAACGAATTAGATTCGGTGCTTAGTAAGTTTTCATTCAGCGTACCTTCAGGCAGATACGGAAGTGAATTAGCAATATCTCTATTATGTAATATAGTAAGTGGTATGCATCCTGTGGATGCTTTGCTTGCTGCTAATCTGGATGTTGTTCCGCGTAGGAAGCTTTAGCTGTGTAAAATAGATGTGAAGGTGTGTTTATAATGTCAAACACAAATGAAAATTCTTGGAGAGAGATCACAGATGCAGATTATATGAAATTTATTAAAACTCATAGTTATGTAGTAATAGAAGACACAAAGCTTGAAATAGGTAAACCAAATGAAATTAAACTACTACAACCAAAAGAGTTTAATTTAGAGACTACTACAGTATGGAGCTTCCCAAAAAGAGGAGACTGGGCTACCCATTATCTAAATGCAAAATACAGGGGAAATTGGGCGCCACAAGTGGCGAGAAATCTAATTCTTCGATATTCTAATGAAGGAGATACTGTATTAGATGCGTTTGTAGGTTCTGGCACAACACTAATAGAGACAAAATTAACTAACCGGAATGGAATTGGTGTAGACATAAATGAAGATGCGGTTATGCTCACAAGAGACAGATTGCAATTTCCTTCATTAAAAAACGACTTTTTAGAGCAGAAAACATATGTTGGTGATGCAAGGCATATGGACTTCTTAAAAGATGAGAGCATAGATCTAATAGCCACACATCCCCCTTATATAAATATAATTCCTTATACGAAGAATTCGAATAAAAAAGCAGATGGCGATCTCTCTAAAATACATTCTCTCGATGAATTTTGCAATGAGATGGGAAAAGTTGCCAAAGAATTTTACCGCGTTCTGAAGCCGGATAAGTACTGTGCAATTTTGATTGGAGATACGAGAAGACGTAAGCACGAAGTGCCAGTCGCATTTAGAGTAATGCAAGTTTTCTTAAACAATGGTTTTGTTTTGAAAGAAGACGTAATAAAAGTGCAGCATAATACAAAAATGGCTTCATTATGGAGTAAAAAATCTGTTAAAGATAATTTCCTATTGCTTATGCATGAGCATCTATTCATCTTTAGAAAGCCTGCACCCGGAGAAAATTTAAAAGAGCTATCTGAAAGTTATAAAGTTTAATTTTTATTGTGAAAAATTCTCTTCTTATTTTTCAACAAGTTCAGCATTTTCTATAATGTACAGACCGTTCATCCCTTCTATCTTCCTCTCTGCCTTTTTAATGTTTATTTTTTTCTTGAAGAGCGGCGCGTCTAGAACAAAGCTCTCAGCTTCTCCCCCTTCAAAGAGCATGTTAATTCCATACTTTTTATTTGCTATCTCTAGCTCCTTTATAACCTCTTTATCTATTCTTTTCCCAAGCAGATCTGTGCTTAAACCCTCTGCAGAAACAGATGTTATTATTGCATGATACTTTTCTGCAATCTCGTTAAGTTCAGTTAATGGATCTATATGCCAAAGCGGTGCAATATGCTCTATGCCAAGCGCACTGGCTATCTTGCTTATTCTATCAGCCTGATACCTACTATAGGTTGCACCAGTGATTATTGTGCTTACATTATTCTCCTTAAGCGCCCTCTCTAGATCTTTCAGCTCTTCCTCTTTTACACCTTTTGTATATACAAAAACCTGCTTTATTCCAAGCGCTTCTGCTTGTAGCTTTGTTTGTTCCACATTTGGATAGTGAAACATATAGCTGTTAGGATTTTCACTTTTGAAGGTAATGAGAAGATCTGCCTTTATACCCAGCTCATATGCCTTGTGCAATGCGAGCGTTGAATCTTTGCCGCCACTGAAAAGGCATGCTATCATGCTAAGCGCCTTTGCTCTTTGCTAGCTTTTTCTTTACATGCTTAAGCGCTGAGAGCATGTCTCTATCCATCTCCTCTAGCCTCATTGATATATATCTAGCCTGTGCATTAAGTTCAGGTATGCGCACATACTCTAGCGCATTTACCCTTCTTTTTGTTTTGTCTATCTCTACAACAATCCTTTTTAGGCTCTGTTCCCTCTTTGTTATTTCTATGATTATATCTTCGACCTTTTGGAATTCATCGCTCACATCATCTACCGCTGTGCTTGTTGTTATAAGGCTGTAGCCCCTTTCTAGAAGATTAATGCTCTCTTTGCCCGCCTTGCTTATCTCTGGCACCTTCACGCCCATTATATTCCTAAGGCTTATCTTTATTGGATAAGCTTCTGTTACGTGCGATGCTATTGTTTCAAGCTCAAAATTTCCAATGTATGTAGAAGCTATTGCAACGCTTTTATAGGCGTTTTGCAGCATGTTGAACAAATAAGACCTATCCGCCTTCGAATACTGTAGAAGCCTTAGAAACTCCATTACAAGAACTTCTCTCTTCTTCTTTAGAATGCTGTGGCCTTTCTTAGCAAGTGTTATGCTCCTCCTGAGATTTATTAGATTTATTCTTGTTGGATTAGGTATCTTCACTTAAGCACCTCTTTACTTTTTTTGCTTATAATATTTCTGAATGTATTCTTTCTTTATCCTTGTAAGTTCACCTTCAGGAAGCATTGAGAGCAGGCTCCAGCCGATGTTCAATGTTGTCT
>Ga0208549_100418_pt1 | contig 18643 bp, 9 predicted proteins | sample BED_host_MetaG_FD_187135 | JGI IMG/M metagenome (GOLD analysis project Ga0208549, IMG submission 187135) | Hot spring microbial mat communities from Yellowstone National Park, Wyoming, USA - BED_host_MetaG (SPAdes) (version 2) | ecosystem: Environmental > Aquatic > Thermal springs > Hot (42-90C) >... | reverse complement strand
AAGTGCAACTCGAGGTGCCCGTATCTCAAACACTGCAACCCCCCTTAAATACTTGGATTTGGGCGAAAACACGCGTAAAAGTGCCAGACGATCGTGCAACCTAAAAAATTTTGAAAGTGCAAAAAAATTTAAATTGGAGAGGTGGTTTTAACATATGTCCAGTATCCTTTAATGAGGAATTGAAAGAAATTCGTGTATCCATTGACTGTCTGTCCACCATATGGGTATCCTTTAATGAGGAATTGAAAGTGCTACTCACCCTGTACTTCTTACGCTTTGCCCGTTAAGTATCCTTTAATGAGGAATTGAAAGGCTGGTTCCGAATCTGAAACGCGCTGAAGTGCTACACGGTATCCTTTAATGAGGAATTGAAAGTCGGAAAAGGAAGAGGAGAAAAGTGGTATAGACCAGGTATCCTTTAATGAGGAATTGAAAGTAAGGCTAAAATTTGCTCTTCTATTATTTCACTCAGTATCCTTTAATGAGGAATTGAAAGTCCCATACTTTTCAAATGGAAACTCTGAAGCTTCATCCAGTATCCTTTAATGAGGAATTGAAAGCTCTTACCCTGTTCTCCAAGGCTATCCTCGATTTTTGGTATCCTTTAATGAGGAATTGAAAGACCGCCTGCGCCTACGTTTTGCACGCCGAATCCCTGGTATCCTTTAATGAGGAATTGAAAGTTGAAGAAGGAATTGTTATTTTTCTCATTAATTCCGCGTATCCTTTAATGAGGAATTGAAAGTAAATACACTAACCGCCCTTGCTTTGGAATCAACTTGTATCCTTTAATGAGGAATTGAAAGACAAGGAAATCTGAAATTGACGGGTATTGCTTATCTTTCGGTATCCTTTAATGAGGAATTGAAAGATTGCGTCGCTCGTTGGTGTGCCAAAGTAAAGTATTCCGAGTATCCTTTAATGAGGAATTGAAAGGTGCCATATTGCAATTGACCCGCTCCTGTTCCATTACCTGTATCCTTTAATGAGGAATTGAAAGCACAACCGACTTTTCTCAACGCTCTAACGCTGAAAGTATCCTTTAATGAGGAATTGAAAGTTCATTTAGTTCAGCTCAATACAAAGTCCATGAGATAGGTATCCTTTAATGAGGAATTGAAAGGTTCTTATGTTCAAGACCGCTTGGAGTCGTGGATTTGTATCCTTTAATGAGGAATTGAAAGCCTTTCACATGAACTAAGAAGTTACCACTTATTGAACCAGTATCCTTTAATGAGGAATTGAAAGATACTCCAACCACTAGTTTCGAATTTACTCCATGTTTTTGTATCCTTTAATGAGGAATTGAAAGTGCGCTTGACTGCTATTTGGACACGTGCCAAAAAGTCCTGTATCCTTTAATGAGGAATTGAAAGCAGTGGAGGAGCTTCTAAGTGCTATCGAACGTTTTGTATCCTTTAATGAGGAATTGAAAGGCTTCCATTCGTTCGACCGCTTGCTTTACCCTGTCAACAGTATCCTTTAATGAGGAATTGAAAGTGTTAATTCAATTCTTACGACTTCCATAAGCATGTTTCGGGTATCCTTTAATGAGGAATTGAAAGCTTCAAAGTTTGGTTGTTCATACATTTTTTGTAGCATTATTGTATCCTTTAATGAGGAATTGAAAGCTCTTGACCACTACTTTGGGTTTTTTCTGGTTTGGGCATGTATCCTTTAATGAGGAATTGAAAGAGAAGTAGCTCGGGATAAGTCTGACATCCCCCTTTTTGGGTATCCTTTAATGAGGAATTGAAAGGTATAATGGCATAGGGGGCACTCCCTCGACGTGTTCCTCGGTATCCTTTAATGAGGAATTGAAAGGCCTCGTTAGTACAAACGAAGTTGGTAGTGTTACCGGTATCCTTTAATGAGGAATTGAAAGAGCTGGGGTATTCAGAGGGTTCTATTAGAGCCAACGGTATCCTTTAATGAGGAATTGAAAGAAAACTATTAAACTTTGAAACTTATAAACCTTTCGGGTTGGTATCCTTTAATGAGGAATTGAAAGTTAATTTCGATATCCAGAACATTACAATATTACGGAAGTATCCTTTAATGAGGAATTGAAAGTTAAATTTTGCACGGGCATTTTTTTCACCCAAACCAAGTATCCTTTAATGAGGAATTGAAAGGTTAGCAAACTTTGTTTAATTTTTATGTTACCAATTGAAGGTATCCTTTAATGAGGAATTGAAAGAGCTACTGGCAAAAGATGAACTAACACCAGCTCAGCACGGTATCCTTTAATGAGGAATTGAAAGGAAACACCTAACGTTTACCCCGTTTCAGTGTTAAAGGTATCCTTTAATGAGGAATTGAAAGTTAACTTAAATCTCCACCCTTCTCTCTTACTCAAGTATCCTTTAATGAGGAATTGAAAGTGATAGAGTTTTGATTTTAGTATTTTTTCGGGTATTTCCAGTATCCTTTAATGAGGAATTGAAAGACGTTCAGAATCGAGATAGAACTATTTGACAAGAAAGTATCCTTTAATGAGGAATTGAAAGCTTCTTCTTTGAGTCTAACACTTGAATCGCTCTAAGTATCCTTTAATGAGGAATTGAAAGATTTCAATATCCTCTTTTTTCTCTTCATCCTTTGTGTTGTATCCTTTAATGAGGAATTGAAAGTTTCTTGATCTTATTAGTGCGCACATGAGACAATCCGTATCCTTTAATGAGGAATTGAAAGAATAATTAATGCTCTCAATTGGCTATTAGACAGAATAATTGGTATCCTTTAATGAGGAATTGAAAGGTAACTACATCTCAGAAAAAACTAGAGAGTCAGTATGTATCCTTTAATGAGGAATTGAAAGCTTTGTTTGACTGAGTAAAACACTATTTCCCTTGTTTTGTATCCTTTAATGAGGAATTGAAAGATTCCTTTATATATCGCATCCATACCACTATTTATCGCATGTATCCTTTAATGAGGAATTGAAAGTCTCTTTCCTTTTAGCTTTTTATTACGCTTAAATTCCCTTTTGTATCCTTTAATGAGGAATTGAAAGAGTGCTAGTTTCACTTTGTCTTTTGTTTCCATAGTTTCGTATCCTTTAATGAGGAATTGAAAGCGTAACCATAGCATATCCGCATGTTCATTAGTGTCTAACCCGTATCCTTTAATGAGGAATTGAAAGTGTCTAATAGCGTAATCGTAAACTGTGATTACTTGTCTAGTATCCTTTAATGAGGAATTGAAAGTCACATAAAAAATCAGGTGTTCTTTCATCAAGGTGGTATCCTTTAATGAGGAATTGAAAGACGTTCTTTTACTTGAAATATTTGACACATTTGTTCTAGTATCCTTTAATGAGGAATTGAAAGACTATTTGCGTATCCAATATCGTCGTCATACCCGTAGCGTGTATCCTTTAATGAGGAATTGAAAGAACTTGTAGTGTTGTCTCCAGCACACTTTACCAACGGTATCCTTTAATGAGGAATTGAAAGCACTAATCACATCTCCGTTTGTCGGAGGTGACATACGTGTATCCTTTAATGAGGAATTGAAAGAAGATTTTATTTAATGTTTCATCCATCTTTTCTTCACTGTATCCTTTAATGAGGAATTGAAAGTTTTACTCACCAAACCTTGCTAAGAGAAAATCAGGCACAGTATCCTTTAATGAGGAATTGAAAGTGCATCATAAAACAGCGTTTCCCTCGTTTTCTCGCTTGTATCCTTTAATGAGGAATTGAAAGGAATGGCAAAAGCCCACTCATCGCTTGTATTGTCGGTATCCTTTAATGAGGAATTGAAAGTGTCAAACTCCACTAACAGCTCATCGTCACAGATAAGTATCCTTTAATGAGGAATTGAAAGCACCAGGTGGAAGGCAGGTTGCGGTTGCCACTGGACGTAGGTATCCTTTAATGAGGAATTGAAAGTGGCTGAAATGAGTGCACGTTTGAGACGTGCACCCAATGTATCCTTTAATGAGGAATTGAAAGGTGTAGTTTCCTAAACCCAAGTAGGCTAGCCGTTTAGCGTATCCTTTAATGAGGAATTGAAAGTTAAAACTAGTATGGATGATGGTTTTCCATATTCAGCCGGTATCCTTTAATGAGGAATTGAAAGACAACATGTATAAGTCAATGGTTGAATGGGAAAAAGTATCCTTTAATGAGGAATTGAAAGTACTTGCACCTTTTGGTGTGAGTTTCACAGTCCCGTGTATCCTTTAATGAGGAATTGAAAGTAGCTTGCGGACTGCAAAGTACTTTCTGACTGTTGGTGGGTATCCTTTAATGAGGAATTGAAAGAAAAGTGAAAATAAAGCAACAAGCAATGAGGGACGCGTATCCTTTAATGAGGAATTGAAAGCCGGTAAACCTCCAAACCCAAGGACCCAGGAGTCCAGGTATCCTTTAATGAGGAATTGAAAGCAAAACTCGGAACAAGAACAAGAACCAGTAGGACAACTCGGTATCCTTTAATGAGGAATTGAAAGCCATCGAGAACTGAATAAAACACTATTTCCCTAGTTTCTGTATCCTTTAATGAGGAATTGAAAGGCTATCCTTAGTATCTCTTTTATATTGTTTAAGCTTCTGTATCCTTTAATGAGGAATTGAAAGCCTGGTAGGCGCTCTTTGCCTCACACACTTGTGTGAGTTGTATCCTTTAATGAGGAATTGAAAGACGTAATTGCCCCTACCAACATAGGCTAGCCTTTTGGTATCCTTTAATGAGGAATTGAAAGCTACCAATATAGCACATATAGTAGCTATAATAACCACGTATCCTTTAATGAGGAATTGAAAGATCTCTTGCCAAAGGCTATTGAATATCTCGTAGTCTGTATCCTTTAATGAGGAATTGAAAGTGGTAACTTTATATTTTCAGGTGTTCAATGGATAGTTCAGTATCCTTTAATGAGGAATTGAAAGCTTGATGGCTTTGCTCTACACTATCAAAGACTTTTTGCTTGTATCCTTTAATGAGGAATTGAAAGAATTGTAGAAAAAAGTGAGTTTGTGCCGCAAGGACTGTATCCTTTAATGAGGAATTGAAAGGTACCTTTCTCCGACACCTTTTTCAGGTTGTCCAACGTATCCTTTAATGAGGAATTGAAAGGTAACGACGTCGTCTATGAACTCAGTAAGGTTCTTGGTATCCTTTAATGAGGAATTGAAAGTACCCTTGATGCATAGTAACGTGCAACAGACACCTTGTATCCTTTAATGAGGAATTGAAAGACAAGGTTACTACGATCTAGCACGTTATTTGGAGCGTATCCTTTAATGAGGAATTGAAAGTACGCAAAATTGTTAAGTTGCGTTTGAACACTTTGTGTATCCTTTAATGAGGAATTGAAAGATGAATACCCCTTTTGCCTTTAACTCTACAAATTCCCCCGGTATCCTTTAATGAGGAATTGAAAGGGTGTCGCTATTTAAACCCTTACGGGTTGGGTTTTCCATTTTGTATCCTTTAATGAGGAATTGAAAGATTGCATATGCGTATTCGCTATAACCGTCATCGAATGTAAGTATCCTTTAATGAGGAATTGAAAGGCGTAGAATTGTAATGTTTTGTATATCGAATTCAAGTATCCTTTAATGAGGAATTGAAAGTGTTATGAATTAGAAATTGACTTAGAAAGTTAATTAAAAGTATCCTTTAATGAGGAATTGAAAGTTCTTCTCAAAAGATTCTAATGTTTAAGAGGTGAGGTATCCTTTAATGAGGAATTGAAAGGGGATATGCTTGAACAAGCCGAAAAAGAGTTTTATGACCGTATCCTTTAATGAGGAATTGAAAGACTGTCCTTTCCCATTCTTCCTTTGTCATTGTTTGGTATCCTTTAATGAGGAATTGAAAGGAGCAACACATAACATGCACCTTTGCTCAGGTTACTCCTGTATCCTTTAATGAGGAATTGAAAGAAAAGAAGTATAAAGGTGGACTTGAGCCAGGAAGGTATGGTATCCTTTAATGAGGAATTGAAAGGTATCTACAACTATCTTGTTCACAACATTGCCATCGTATCCTTTAATGAGGAATTGAAAGCTAGTTAGAGCTCTTCATTTGGCTCTTCCTTCCGCCCCGTATCCTTTAATGAGGAATTGAAAGCAGGAGAAGGAGAGTAAAAATGGCTATGCGTATGAACCGTATCCTTTAATGAGGAATTGAAAGTCAGGGCTGTTACGCTAGACTATTGACGTAGTCGAGTACGTATCCTTTAATGAGGAATTGAAAGTTTTTTGTTTGGACACACAGCACTTCCTTAGAGGACGCTAGTATCCTTTAATGAGGAATTGAAAGTTATAAAGTAGACGCTCTCATTAAACTTAATGTAGTATGTATCCTTTAATGAGGAATTGAAAGACTTGTCTATCATCTTGAGCATTTTGCTCTACGTCTTCTGTATCCTTTAATGAGGAATTGAAAGAGGAAAAAATGGGCAAAAACATTTTCACTTGGGTTTTAGTATCCTTTAATGAGGAATTGAAAGGTATTAACTTGATGTAAGGGCTAGCTGGGTCATGTGAAAGTATCCTTTAATGAGGAATTGAAAGATACTCATCATCAAACAAATACTGCCTAAGTTTAAAGTATCCTTTAATGAGGAATTGAAAGACAACAAATTCGCCATGGAATGTTTAAGGACGGCCTGTATCCTTTAATGAGGAATTGAAAGTTGACCACTTGGAAATACTTAGTGGGGCTTTTTGTTGGTATCCTTTAATGAGGAATTGAAAGTTAGAACAGCTAGCTGTATTTCACTAAAAAACTTGCGTATCCTTTAATGAGGAATTGAAAGTGTAGTTTTTCCATTGCGTCTTTGTCGCCAAGTAGTACTGTATCCTTTAATGAGGAATTGAAAGAACAAAAAGTTAGTTTACAAGACGCGTTTAAACTTAGGTATCCTTTAATGAGGAATTGAAAGTCCGACCGCTCTTGTATCGCTTTCGCTAAGTCCGCTATCCTGTATCCTTTAATGAGGAATTGAAAGAGAAAAGGTGAGTGGGGCATGAGCGAACAATATGTGTATCCTTTAATGAGGAATTGAAAGAATCTTTTTAAAGCGTATCTTTCACATGCGCCTATAGTATCCTTTAATGAGGAATTGAAAGCTTCACTACACTACCAACTGAAATAGCAATACGAAGTATCCTTTAATGAGGAATTGAAAGTTATAGTGAGCATAGTGCGCGAAAGTGAGGGTTGCAGTATCCTTTAATGAGGAATTGAAAGAATAACCAAAAACCGCTTTCGCTTAGAAATCTTCGTTAAGTATCCTTTAATGAGGAATTGAAAGATTGGGGCTGAGTCATCAGTTATCACGTAGAAGTATGTATCCTTTAATGAGGAATTGAAAGGTTCTTCCAACCTCCTTTTCGAGTATCTTCTGTAGTTGCGTATCCTTTAATGAGGAATTGAAAGACTGCTTCCCACAGCGTGACCCGTGTGTGGTTGCTTCTCTGTATCCTTTAATGAGGAATTGAAAGCACACCGGGAAGCATCGAAACAACCCTGAGCGCCCATTCAGTATCCTTTAATGAGGAATTGAAAGATGATGTAGCTATCTTTCTGAAATATCACATCCACTTGGTATCCTTTAATGAGGAATTGAAAGTTGGGATCGAAGCCTTCCATTGCGAGTTGCTTCGTAAGGTATCCTTTAATGAGGAATTGAAAGCTTTCCATGGGTTCGAATTATTAAAAGTGTGGAATGGCAGGTATCCTTTAATGAGGAATTGAAAGCTAGTTAACGGTCAAATACCACCTTTGGTAGACCATGGTTGTATCCTTTAATGAGGAATTGAAAGTCGAACGGATTGATGAGCTCGTCACACCACCACTCATGTATCCTTTAATGAGGAATTGAAAGGGTTCACAAATGTTATCTTACTTCTCAGAATCACTAGTGTATCCTTTAATGAGGAATTGAAAGGATTATATACGAGCCAAAGTGGTTCGTTCAACAGCGTATCCTTTAATGAGGAATTGAAAGCTCATGCTACTCACCTTTCAAGAGTTGCGAAATTGTATGGTATCCTTTAATGAGGAATTGAAAGTCTATCATATTTAGTTCTATCCTTCTTCCAACACACGTATCCTTTAATGAGGAATTGAAAGAAAAATCAAGCGGGTTTTGGGGCACGCTATCAGTAGCCCGTATCCTTTAATGAGGAATTGAAAGTACCCCACATGGCACAACCTCCTCGTGGTGTGGGGTGGTAAGTATCCTTTAATGAGGAATTGAAAGTTATATAGTTGAGGTTAGCCTGCTGAGCTTGTGTTAGGTATCCTTTAATGAGGAATTGAAAGGATGGTGCATACTCACAGATGACGCAAGGATGCAGAGGTATCCTTTAATGAGGAATTGAAAGTGTACATGTTGAACACAAAGGTGTGCTGTTTGCCAGATAGTATCCTTTAATGAGGAATTGAAAGGGAAAAACTGCAAAGTGAGCGAATTTATGGGCTTTCGTGGTATCCTTTAATGAGGAATTGAAAGATAGTGCCGGGGTGCGCTTGCTCCATTTCATATATAGCCGTATCCTTTAATGAGGAATTGAAAGATGGTGAAGCGGGGTCATGTGTATTGTGGTTACAATTGTGTATCCTTTAATGAGGAATTGAAAGCGTGTTCCCATCCTATTTACTATTTCACAACACTTGGTATCCTTTAATGAGGAATTGAAAGATTTATGTTTCTTAAGAATAAATCCCCTCAAGCAATTCCCGTATCCTTTAATGAGGAATTGAAAGTGGTTGGATTGACATCTGGCTTTGTGACTAAAGCTGGTTTGGTATCCTTTAATGAGGAATTGAAAGTCATCTGCCAATATCTGGAATATAAGTGTGTAAGTTCTGTATCCTTTAATGAGGAATTGAAAGACGCCCCCAGTCAGCCGACTCCGAAAAAAAAGGGTGGAGGTATCCTTTAATGAGGAATTGAAAGAGTGTGAGTGTGCCCCCCATGTGTTCTGCTTCTCCGGTATCCTTTAATGAGGAATTGAAAGAAGATGTTGTTCTTCACTATCGCTTTAAACCCGACTCTGGTATCCTTTAATGAGGAATTGAAAGCTTGAAGAAGTTTTACGTATCCTTTAATGAGGAATTGAGGTATCCTTTAATGAGGAATTGAAAGCAACCTACTATCCAACCAAACATCCCAACTCCTAGTCCGGTATCCTTTAATGAGGAATTGAAAGCAGTTTGGCTATTAGTAAACACTGAAATTGCTTTTTTACAGTATCCTTTAATGAGGAATTGAAAGGCTGGAGGTAGCTATTATGTCATAGCGGGGCCTAATGGCAGGTATCCTTTAATGAGGAATTGAAAGACCAAAAGTGAGTAGCTTGTTTGGTCGAGAGCCTGGTATCCTTTAATGAGGAATTGAAAGCTAAGTACTGCGATGCCGTGATGACGTCTGTTGCCGGTATCCTTTAATGAGGAATTGAAAGTAACTGGGCTAACGACTGGTTTTGTAACGAGAGTTGGGTATCCTTTAATGAGGAATTGAAAGGTGGGCATGTTTGGTCGATATCCAATATCGTCATGGGTATCCTTTAATGAGGAATTGAAAGATATCGTCGTTGAATATCCTTTTGAGCTCTTTTATCTGTGGTATCCTTTAATGAGGAATTGAAAGACTGTGTAATTGTCGGTGTCGAGCCACGGGTGCCAGGTATCCTTTAATGAGGAATTGAAAGTTAGGAAGATAGTGAAAAAGCACAAGATACCAACCCCTAGTATCCTTTAATGAGGAATTGAAAGATGTTGACGTCGCCAGGCACGTTAACAGTGAGTATGCCTGTATCCTTTAATGAGGAATTGAAAGGGTAATTTGGAAAAAGGGTAAGGGGTACATAACCCGTATCCTTTAATGAGGAATTGAAAGTGAGGAAGACAACAAAGCGGGTACAAGCATCACACAAGGTATCCTTTAATGAGGAATTGAAAGAGGTTTATTGCCGAGGCTAACTGTGGACAATAAGGTGGTATGTATCCTTTAATGAGGAATTGAAAGTTAGTAGACCACGGTTCACCTGCGGCGAATGCACCACGTATCCTTTAATGAGGAATTGAAAGTTATTCCAGTCTGGTATCTCATCTCCCCTTATCGGTATCCTTTAATGAGGAATTGAAAGCGACCATAGCTTTCTGCGAAAGTCCTTTTTGAGCTCGTATCCTTTAATGAGGAATTGAAAGAGTTTCCCGCCTGAGAACCTCGCAATTTCTGAGTTTTTGGTATCCTTTAATGAGGAATTGAAAGATTAAAGCGCAAGCATAGTTACATGAAACCCTTAGAAAGTATCCTTTAATGAGGAATTGAAAGTTTCTCAGAGACTTTGTTACATATTTTAACAAATAGCCCGTATCCTTTAATGAGGAATTGAAAGCGACATACGGTCCATATGGTGAATATATTTTGAATGGTATCCTTTAATGAGGAATTGAAAGCGCGCTCCTCAGCCTGCTTCTTCGCTTCTTTCTTGTATCCTTTAATGAGGAATTGAAAGAGAGGGGGCAACCCCCTCTCGATTCTTTGCGGATTACTGGTATCCTTTAATGAGGAATTGAAAGCCTCCCCACCTTCCTCCTCTTTCCTCCTGATTGTGCTGGTATCCTTTAATGAGGAATTGAAAGAATTTCGGTGAAGGCTGATGTAGCCGCTGTAACTGGGTATCCTTTAATGAGGAATTGAAAGACTTTGAATACCTCTAGATGACCTTGACTTGTTACATAGTGTATCCTTTAATGAGGAATTGAAAGATCCACGTTTTAATCGCTTGGTAGCCTTCACCTGCTTGGTGTATCCTTTAATGAGGAATTGAAAGTAACCCTGCCCTGCTTGGTGCGGCATTTACAACAACCTCCGGTATCCTTTAATGAGGAATTGAAAGAAGTCTTGGGGCACGCTAAGGGCTTTAGAGCCCGGTATCCTTTAATGAGGAATTGAAAGCTTATACTGTAAAACTCAGTGTTGTTTACGTCCTTAAGTATCCTTTAATGAGGAATTGAAAGTTTTCGAGCGGTACTTCTATCTTCACGCTCACGGCTTAGTATCCTTTAATGAGGAATTGAAAGTATTAATACCCTTTGAAAAAGGTAAATACCAGGTTTGAATGTATCCTTTAATGAGGAATTGAAAGTTGAAATTCGCCCGTGGGGCACGCAGGCTTTTGAATAGTATCCTTTAATGAGGAATTGAAAGGTGGTACGCAGGCTACCAAGCTTTCGGAAGCATATTTACGTATCCTTTAATGAGGAATTGAAAGTTGATCTTTTCTGCGAGCTGTTTCGCGGTGGGCAACCCAGTATCCTTTAATGAGGAATTGAAAGATGGAGGGTATAGAATTCAGTTTGGTGAGGTTACCCAAGTATCCTTTAATGAGGAATTGAAAGCTTGAGTTCTTCCTCTTCTTCCTTTCCTCTACGGCCTAGTATCCTTTAATGAGGAATTGAAATAGCGTTTTCGTTAGCTATCACCTGCACATTCAAAGCGAGTATCCTTTAATGAGGAATTGAAATTGTTCACTTAAAAACCTTTGGTAAAACACCGAGTTTTGGAGTATCCTTTAATGAGGAATTGAAATTCGAATGTAGTGAACAGAAAGACGGCGAACCCTGCCTTTAGTATCCTTTAATGAGGAATTGAAATTGGTTCTCATACTCACTCTCCTCCTCGGGCTTCCAAGTATCCTTTAATGAGGAATTGAAAAGATGCCAAAGTGAAGCCTTTTATCGAAATACTTGACACGTGTATCCTTTAATGAGGAATTGAAAAAGAAGCCACTAGAATCCTTAAACCCGCTTCTACTTCCAAGTATCCTTTAATGAGGAATTGAAAGGTAACCGCGTGACGGAAGAAACTAAGGAAATAGTGTTTTAGTATCCTTTAATGAGGAATTGAAAGGTGAACCGTGGTCTACCAAAGGTGGTATTTGACCGTTAAGTATCCTTTAATGAGGAATTGAAAGGAGAGACCATTTAAGACCCAATCGGGGTGCTGTTGAGCGTGTATCCTTTAATGAGGAATTGAAAGAGCGGAAGGCGTATTTATTTCTAGTGGTAGTCGTAGCAGTATCCTTTAATGAGGAATTGAAAGGTGGCAAAAATAGCCGTCATGACATATGATGACGGGTATCCTTTAATGAGGAATTGAAAGATGTTCTGGACTGCTTGTTTTACTCTGTCAACAAAGTCTTGTATCCTTTAATGAGGAATTGAAAGCAAGCGGTGTGTGTATGGGTGGATGTGCGTGTGTCCAGTATCCTTTAATGAGGAATTGAAAGCATACGACTAACAAGCTCGCAACACTTGTGTTTGCGTTGGGTATCCTTTAATGAGGAATTGAAAGATGGGGTGAAGAGTATGAGCGAGCAAAAGTGGTTGGGTATCCTTTAATGAGGAATTGAAAGCGGAGCTTTGGGTATAGGTGGGTATGCTGTTTACAGACTGGTATCCTTTAATGAGGAATTGAAAGGCGAAAAGTGCGGCGCTTGGTACGGTCAGCTTGGACTTGAGTATCCTTTAATGAGGAATTGAAAGTTTTGCACAGAGTAAACATATTCACGGAGTTTGGAGTATCCTTTAATGAGGAATTGAAAGAGTTGCTTGTAAGTATATAGTTTTTCAGCAATTTTTGTATCCTTTAATGAGGAATTGAAAGCTATTTTGGCTGTGGGGAACTGCTAAGAGTTGTCGAGTATCCTTTAATGAGGAATTGAAAGCTATCGGAATAAGACAAAGCAAGGTCAAGGGGCAGTATCCTTTAATGAGGAATTGAAAGGTTTTGTTGCCATTCGCACGTTTTTATGATTTTGAGTATCCTTTAATGAGGAATTGAAAGCTTACGTGTTTCAGATAATAGAAAGCATTGGCGTTGACAAGTATCCTTTAATGAGGAATTGAAAGAGCGTTCAAAATTGCAGACTCCTTTATCAAACACGAGTATCCTTTAATGAGGAATTGAAAGTACGCTTGAACGCTAAAAGTAAAAGAGTTTAAAACGCTTGTATCCTTTAATGAGGAATTGAAAGGTTTGACATACCAGTCGAGTTTATCACCGCTGAAACGCACGTATCCTTTAATGAGGAATTGAAAGGGTTTCTCATGAAAGCGGAGTACACTTGAGGCCACTTCGGTATCCTTTAATGAGGAATTGAAAGAAGAGTTCTTGGAGTTCTTGGGAAACACCTGGACGCGGTATCCTTTAATGAGGAATTGAAAGTGTCCTACACCTCCAGAGGGAGGCACAGAGGTGTAGGGGTATCCTTTAATGAGGAATTGAAAGGTGTCTACAAAGCTGGGGCACAGCAAGGGCAGAGCCCGGTATCCTTTAATGAGGAATTGAAAGGCAGACAACTCTGAACTCCAAATCCAAAACAACCTGGTATCCTTTAATGAGGAATTGAAAGTCACCGTACATCAAACTCATACCGAAGCAAGGTAAACTAGTATCCTTTAATGAGGAATTGAAAGACTACCGATATAGTAGTTGGCGGCGTTATCATCGAGAGTATCCTTTAATGAGGAATTGAAAGGTTTGCGCTAGATATACATAAATGTCGCCCCCACCCTGGTATCCTTTAATGAGGAATTGAAAGAAGAAACACTAACCTAATGGTTATGGCACGTCGTAACGGTATCCTTTAATGAGGAATTGAAAGGAGAACATAGCCAGACAACAGCTCGAAAAGGTTAAGGTATCCTTTAATGAGGAATTGAAAGTTCCATGTCGCTCATGCTACTCACCTCATCGAGCATTCGTATCCTTTAATGAGGAATTGAAAGTAAAAGACGTAGTCGTAGCATCTCTCTCTTAACTCTCGGTATCCTTTAATGAGGAATTGAAAGATTTCAGGCTTGAACTTGCCCGTCAATGTACCAATTCGCGTATCCTTTAATGAGGAATTGAAAGCCAGCTAACATTAATCAAATAATAACGCTAAGCTTCCCGTATCCTTTAATGAGGAATTGAAAGGCAACTATATACGCGACCGCATTGAGCAATGGCTATTCGGTATCCTTTAATGAGGAATTGAAAGATAATATTATCCACTGCTTTTCCTTGTTGATCAGCAAGTATCCTTTAATGAGGAATTGAAAGCGGCTATCTTCGTACCAACTGCGCCCGCCACATACGTATCCTTTAATGAGGAATTGAAAGCTTTTCGTCCCGTGAGAGCCTCAAGCCGTCCTCTCACGCGGTATCCTTTAATGAGGAATTGAAAGCTAATCTGGTTTTTTATGTAAACCACTGGCTGGATTGGGTATCCTTTAATGAGGAATTGAAAGCAGAAAAATAGGTGAGTGAGCATGGCTTGTCCTTATTGGTATCCTTTAATGAGGAATTGAAAGCCAGAGTTGGCAAGAAGAAGTGCGGCGATGCAACTTGTATCCTTTAATGAGGAATTGAAAGTTCTTCCAACACGGCGCACAATTTGGTGTGGGATGCCGTGTATCCTTTAATGAGGAATTGAAAGTAAAATTTAATTTTTTTTTACCTTTTGCGCTTTTTCGTTTGTATCCTTTAATGAGGAATTGAAAGAGACCAAGCTACTAATCCTACTTCTGACACTGTTATGCTTGTATCCTTTAATGAGGAATTGAAAGTGTTCGAGCGCTAGCCAATCGACCGAATCTAGCGCGTATCCTTTAATGAGGAATTGAAAGAATTCGGGCTATAACGTATATAATACCTATTTGTTGTATCCTTTAATGAGGAATTGAAAGCTTTTGCCTCGCCCGGAAGCCTTCCTGACCCCTTCCTCACGTATCCTTTAATGAGGAATTGAAAGGAAACGTGCCGAGAACGCTCTTCAACCCGAAACCTTCAGTATCCTTTAATGAGGAATTGAAAGTATTCTTTAGCAAGCTTAATTTCTTCTTCTAGAATACTCGGTATCCTTTAATGAGGAATTGAAAGGCACACTTGCATATGTTTTCCCACTTCCACGCATGCCAAGTATCCTTTAATGAGGAATTGAAAGTTATTCTTTTTTTCTACCTGTTTACTTCACCTCTATTTCATGTATCCTTTAATGAGGAATTGAAAGTTTTGTGCTAAAACTCTCAAACCAGTCTGCCATTTTTTCGTATCCTTTAATGAGGAATTGAAAGTGACTAAAGTGGTTGCACGTCTCACTTGTGCAACCGACTTGTATCCTTTAATGAGGAATTGAAAGTGCTCTCATCACTAAAGCCCTAATCATTCCATATTTTTCAGTATCCTTTAATGAGGAATTGAAAGGCTATTGATTTCTTGAGCTCCTCGAACTCGTCTGGGGGTGTATCCTTTAATGAGGAATTGAAAGCTTTCTATATGTGTAGGTTCTGCTGGCCCGCTAAAGTATCCTTTAATGAGGAATTGAAAGTGTAGTTGCCACGAAACGGTCTCTGAGTGTGCGTGGTGTATCCTTTAATGAGGAATTGAAAGCGCCAAAGCTATTAGAATAAGCGTTGAAATCACCGCGCGTATCCTTTAATGAGGAATTGAAAGTTATAAGAACTTTCTCTTTGGAACTTTTGAAGCATGTATCCTTTAATGAGGAATTGAAAGTTCATTATTTCATTCATTATGGCAACAATAAGAGGCTTTTGTATCCTTTAATGAGGAATTGAAAGACGCCACGCGAAGCGTTGACCCCGTGCCAGTCACAGGTATCCTTTAATGAGGAATTGAAAGACGCCACGCGAAGCGTTGACCCCGTGCCAGTCACAGGTATCCTTTAATGAGGAATTGAAAGCTGACGCTATGCTTTTTGGCTACTATAACAGTCAAACCGGTATCCTTTAATGAGGAATTGAAAGTTGGTTTAATTCTTCTTCGCTAAGCTCTTCGTAATCGTGTATCCTTTAATGAGGAATTGAAAGTATATTTTCCCGAAAGTTTCATTAAAAATTCTCTCGCGTATCCTTTAATGAGGAATTGAAAGCTAAAGACCAATTCAAACGGATCGAATCAAAACAACTGTATCCTTTAATGAGGAATTGAAAGATATATTGGAATAGTAATTGACTCAGTCCGCACGGCTTGTATCCTTTAATGAGGAATTGAAAGATGTCGGGTATGAGTTTGCTCATCACCGCTGCCATCTTTGGTATCCTTTAATGAGGAATTGAAAGATATCACTAAGTATTTCTTTTTCAACGTTTGCTCCACCTTGTATCCTTTAATGAGGAATTGAAAGTCCAAGTGTCCGTCGAAATGCTCGTTGTACCATTTAGTATCCTTTAATGAGGAATTGAAAGCCCTACTTCTGGTAATGCGACTCTGTTTGTTAATAAGTATCCTTTAATGAGGAATTGAAAGTTGTCCCAGAACCGACCTTTGAGATCCTCTTCAATAGTATCCTTTAATGAGGAATTGAAAGTAGAGTTTAACGGGGTCCTCGTCCTCTTCACCTTCGCCTGTATCCTTTAATGAGGAATTGAAAGTATGGGTGCCCACAAGAAACGGATGTGACGAGATGGGTATCCTTTAATGAGGAATTGAAAGTAGTGAAGGATGCACAAATGAACAGTGCAACCACGAGTATCCTTTAATGAGGAATTGAAAGGTAGGTAGTTTGTCCACACTCGTATGCTGGAACGCTCGTCGTATCCTTTAATGAGGAATTGAAAGCAACCGACCTTTCTCAACTTACGGACTGCAAAGTACTTCCTGTATCCTTTAATGAGGAATTGAAAGAAAGATTGGGAAGAGGAAGACAGAAAGCAACTTATACTAGTATCCTTTAATGAGGAATTGAAAGGTACCATTAGAAGCATATTCGGGCGTAGTGATTACGTATCCTTTAATGAGGAATTGAAAGGCACATAGACGTCCACTGTCACAGGGTTGCTCACGCTGTTGTATCCTTTAATGAGGAATTGAAAGCAAAAAAGCGCGAGTGAGCGACAAACTGTACGTGAGTATCCTTTAATGAGGAATTGAAAGCTGTTCATTGTATTCGTAGGCTTGTTTTCTTAGGCACTGGTATCCTTTAATGAGGAATTGAAAGATAAGAGAGGTAGAGCTCTTGGTACCCGAACTCCCTCTGGTATCCTTTAATGAGGAATTGAAAGCAATCATCGTCGTACTTTATAACGAGCGCCCTAAGGAGGGTATCCTTTAATGAGGAATTGAAAGACTGCGATGATGAATTTTGCGTCGTAGCCTTCGTAGCCGGGTATCCTTTAATGAGGAATTGAAAGAACCGCGGTACTTGAGCACGCCGTTCACTTCTTCGAGTATCCTTTAATGAGGAATTGAAAGAGGGTGCAAAGTGGAAGGATAGAGTAACCGCAAAGGGTATCCTTTAATGAGGAATTGAAAGATACAAATTTCAACACCTAACGAAACAGAAAAATTGTATCCTTTAATGAGGAATTGAAAGTTGGAAAGCGCTATGACATCATCAGCACTCAGGGTGAAGTATCCTTTAATGAGGAATTGAAAGACTCCGAGTTTGTATTAACACTAAAAAAAGCTTTCAGTGTCCTTTAATGAGGAATTGAAAGTTGTAGGTAGAGTATGCCGTCAACAAGTATGCACGTGCGGTATCCTTTAATGAGGAATTGAAAGCAAAACTCACGGATGAGGTGCTTGAGGACGCTTTTGATTTGTATCCTTTAATGAGGAATTGAAAGTTCCCCTTTGGAATCGCCACCCGCACAGGACGAGGAAGGTATCCTTTAATGAGGAATTGAAAGTACGCCAACCGTTTTTCTTCTTGTAAAATGCTTTCTTGTATCCTTTAATGAGGAATTGAAAGATTGGCGTCATAATGGGCACCCCTCTCCCTCACGTAGTATCCTTTAATGAGGAATTGAAAGATCATCTAGTGAAACACAGCAAAGCGAACAGCCTAGCGTATCCTTTAATGAGGAATTGAAAGGGTTTTGGAAAGGTACTAATTCGAGCGCGTCAAAGATTTTGTATCCTTTAATGAGGAATTGAAAGAGTGAATCGCATGGGTGTTAGGGAATGCTCGATGAGGTGAGTATCCTTTAATGAGGAATTGAAAGTCTGTCCGGTCCACGCACGGCATCTTCCTTTCTAAGTATCCTTTAATGAGGAATTGAAAGAATGTGATACCAATTGAAAGTCTGTCGTTTATGCTCGTATCCTTTAATGAGGAATTGAAAGCTTATGCCTGCCATACAATTCTTTCTTCAAACGTAGTATCCTTTAATGAGGAATTGAAAGCCCAGATTGCCCAACTGCAGCAGAGCTTAGGGCAGCAGGTATCCTTTAATGAGGAATTGAAAGTAAGTTTGCTTGATAGGTATCGGTATAGATCTGCACAAGGTATCCTTTAATGAGGAATTGAAAGGCCAAACGCAGCCGAAGATGAGGACATAAATATTACACGTATCCTTTAATGAGGAATTGAAAGCTACTTGCGTTTACGCCTGCCTGCCTTGACTTGTTAGGTATCCTTTAATGAGGAATTGAAAGTTGGGTAAAATCAGTAAAGAAGTAGGTATAAGTAAAGTATCCTTTAATGAGGAATTGAAAGTATTTCAGTGGGTGGAGCGTTGGCTGCTAGTGTGGTGCTTGTATCCTTTAATGAGGAATTGAAAGCAACCGATTTTTTGAGTTTGCGGACTACAAAGCACGTATCCTTTAATGAGGAATTGAAAGTCACAAGGTGCTAAAAACAATCCACTTTACGTAGACGCTACG
>Ga0208549_100408_pt1 | contig 18967 bp, 21 predicted proteins | sample BED_host_MetaG_FD_187135 | JGI IMG/M metagenome (GOLD analysis project Ga0208549, IMG submission 187135) | Hot spring microbial mat communities from Yellowstone National Park, Wyoming, USA - BED_host_MetaG (SPAdes) (version 2) | ecosystem: Environmental > Aquatic > Thermal springs > Hot (42-90C)... | reverse complement strand
TATAAAAAGTACTAAATAAACCCTAGTGATATGTCCAAATACAAGTACCTAGTAGCGACAGCCCTACTACTCATGGTGCTGGCTGTCGCTGTATCAATCAATACGGAGAAGGCTTCGCCGGCGTTTCCACCGGTTAGGCCGCCCCACGTTAAGTACCAGGTAACGCTTCCCCCAAGCTGGTATAATGGGGACCATGCTCCAGTGGGCGTGACCGATTACGGCGCTTACCAAAGCGTCTCCACCACCGTGGCATACTCGTATTCAAGTGATGAATTCATGGGCAACTTCACCATTTATAACGCGTACTTTGACTCCAATAGTTCAACTGCTCCCCATAGTTACTCGATTCAGTTAAACGTTGTGCTCAATTATACTTCTGGAGGCTCAAGCAGGTATCTCTGGGTACAGGACGTGGCAGTGATAAATACGGCCACAAATCAATTAAACATTGTTGATAATATTTGGAACCTAACCACCAGCAGCGCTAATTTGAATAGGAAACTGGTCAGTGGGAACGGGAAGGTATACACGTACCAGGGATCCACTTACTATGCCTATCAGTACCCATCGACGATAACCTATAGTTATCCACTAGGCGTATCCCTATTCGTAACGGTTGGGTTAGTTAATGGATACCCAACCATTAATTTCTACTTCGTGTATGGCGGAAAAATAGTCAAGTACGATACAGTCACCATAAAGGTAAAGTCAACATCAGCGACATACACCGTGAACGGGTACAATTTATTGCCAAGCGGGTTATATGCCGATGCGGAGTTAGTTACCGGTGGCCCCGGAGGCGGCAGCAGCGCAATGCCGGTGACATATAATGCAACGTATACGCTCCAGTACCTATCCAGCGGGAAACTAGTCAGCGTGCCCCACGCCTTTGATTATGGCGCGGACACCGCGGAGAACGTCTATAAGACAAGCGACTCCGGCTTCAACTACGCCGCTAACCTAGGGGTCGGAACCGAGTACTTCCATGAACTATGGTAAGGATAAAAAATAAAAAATCAATATTATTTTTTATTGACCTCGTTCCCCAAATCGGCATCTAAACTTTAAAGTATAAATTAATTGCCGTTTTCTATGCTGGAATACACTCAATTACGGAGGATCTATATTGGATCATTGGCTGGATGGGTCATGGATGCATTTGATCTAAGCATGATGTTTCTCCTGGTGCCGGCGATGGCGGATGCCTTCTTCCCGGCTAAGTATGGCTTGGCACTCGTGGGGACGTGGAGTATTTACACCACTACTTTCATTTTCAGACCCATTGGGGGAGTATTATTCGGTAGATTAGGCGATAAAATAGGCAGGAGGGCCACCATGATGATTACGTTAACGGGGCTTGGATTGGCCGTATTCATTACTGGCTTTCTCCCCACATACGCCGAGGTCGGCGCATTAGCACCGCTCTCGTTATTCATCCTGAGGGCGGTTACGGGCACATTTGCGGGCGGCGAGTATGGAAATAGCGCCGCAATACTTGTTGAGAACGTGGATAAGCAAGTGAGGGGATTCTGGGGCGCGTTGCTGCAGAGTGGTTACCCCATTGGTTACACATTAGCTGCATTGACTTACTTGGCGCTTCATTACGTAATAGTGGGTCCACGCTTCGCATTGATTGGGTGGAGAGTGATGTTTTGGATAGGCATAATACCGGCCATAATTGGCTTAATAATTAGGCTCTCAATGCCTGAATCAAGCCTTTGGGAACGCACCGTTAGGGAGAAGGGGGCCAGTAAGGCACCGTTTACAACAATACTTAGGACCAAGGAGTATGCAATTGGCGCATTAACGGGCATACTTGCCATGACGGGGATCGCATGGGTTTACGGCTTAACCCTTGGATTCTTCCCTACCATTTTATCGCTTCATGGATTCATGCAGTTCCCCTACTTCCTGTACGTGGTTATAATAGCCATATTGATCTCATTGCTTGGGTACGTGGTTGCCGGCTTCGCCAGCGATAGGATTGGGCGGAGACTGACCATGGTGATCTACTCTACCCTAGCCATAATTGCTGCCATACCTCTAACTCGCTTGTTGCTGGGGCACGCGTATGGATTCTACGGCGCGGTAATTACTGCTAGCGTTATTGCATTCCTAACTACTGGGGTATATGGAGTAATACCGGCTTTCCTGGCGGAGAAGTTCCCGACAAGCATTAGGAGCACTGGGGTTGGTTTCTCATTTAATGGAGGCTTCATAGTTGGGAATTGGAGCACGGCCCTCCTATTGCTATTATCATCCATTCAAAGCAGCGATTTCTACGTGTATTGGGGCATCTTCATAATGATCGGCGAGGCATTAATACTTGCATCGGCCGCATTATCTAGGGAGACCAAGGGAATGGAAATCAATTGATCAATCACTGGTGCCCCGGCCTTCATGGCTAAATAAATTGTATATATTCTTGGTATTATCCGGATGCGGACGCATAGTTTATATAGCGGCTGCGACGAGGCTTGCTGGTGGGGATTAGTTGAATCCCTTGATTCACATAAAAATGGCGGCAATAAAAGAATCGAACCAATGCTCGAGCTCATACAGATCAATTCCTAGACGAACGCGATGAATCCCTCGCTCTGCCGCCGGGGCCGCAGGGGCTCTATTCATCTGGAGGACGGCACTTACCTGGAGGGATGCGGCTTCGGCGCCGAGGGAACTAGGGTGGGCGAAGTCGTCTTCACGACGGCCATGAATGGCTATGTGGAGGCCTTAACGGATCCATCCTATAAGGGACAAATACTCGTATTCACTCACCCACTTATTGGGAATTACGGCGTACCGGAGCCCAAGTGGATGGATGGCGTGCTTCTCAACATGGAGTCAGAGAGGATACAGGTAGAGGGCGTTATAGTGGCCGAGGAGACAGAGCCAAGCAAGTGGAACGCGGCGGCGTCTCTTCATCAATGGCTCTCCAGCCAGGGCGTGCCCGGCGTCTCAGGCGTGGATACTAGGATGCTGGTGCGGAAGCTGCGCATGGTTGGCTCCATGATGGGCACAATCTCATCGGGGAGGGATGGGGATCCAGACATGAAGTGGCGCTACGATGATGTGGACTTCACTGAGCAAACTTCTCCGCGGGGAGTAATAGTGCATGGGGGAGGCAGCGATGTGTTGGTTGTCGTGGATTGCGGCGTTAAGCATGGAATACTACGCGAATTACTGGCGAGGGGGTTTCAGGTAGTGAGGGTTCCATGTAAATCATCCCCGGAGGACGTGCTTAAGTTAAGGCCGAGGGGAATCATATTCAGCAATGGCCCCGGGAATCCCAACCTGCTCTCCGGCCTAGTGGAGACTTTTCGCGGCTTGGCTGAGGAGCATATCCCCATTCTCGGGATTTGCCTAGGCCATCAAGTCGCGGCGCTGGCCATGGGTGGACGCGTGAGGAAGATGAGGTTTGGGCATAGAGCCATTAATAAGCCAGTCATTGAGGAGGAAACAAAGTCATGCTTCGTTACAACGCATAATCATGGTTATGGGGTTTATCCCGAGGATGTTCCGCCTAATATGAGGATTTGGTTCCGTAACCCCGATGATGGCGTGGTGGAGGGATTAATGCATGAGGAGTTGCCCATAATGACCACGCAATTCCATCCAGAAGCCAGGGCGGGTCCCCGCGATGCCGCGTGGGTATTCGACTCATTCGCTAGGGTGGTCAGGAGTGGAGGGCATTAGGAGCGTCCTCGTGGTGGGGTCAGGCCCCATTAAGGTGGCTGAGGCGGCTGAATTCGATTATAGTGGGTCACAGGCGCTTAAGGCGTTTAGGGAGGAGGGATTGGAGACCATTCTCATTAATTCCAATGTCGCCACGGTGCAGACCAGTAAAGGATTCGCCGATAAGCTATACATGGTTCCCGTGACCCCTGAATTCGCGGAGAAAGTGATAGAGAGGGAGAGACCCGACGCCGTGGCAATTGGCTTCGGTGGGCAAACCGCGTTAACTGTTGGGGTTGAGTTGGAGAGGAGGGGGGTTCTGGGGAGGTATGGGATTAAGGTTCTTGGGACCCCAATTGAGGGCATCGAGAAGGCGCTAAGCCGTGAGAGGTTCAGGGAAACAATGATGAGGGTGGGGTTACCGGTTCCGCCCAGTGCATCGGCGAGAAGCGTTGAGGAGGCGATTGCTGCCGCCCGTGGGCTTGGGTACCCCGTCATGATGAGGGTCAGCTTTAATCTGGGCGGGAGGGGATCACTGGTTGCGTGGAGCGAGGAGGAGTTGAGGAGGGGCGTGGATCGCGCGTTTTCTCAGAGCCACATTCATGAAGTATTGATAGAGCGGTACCTTCACCACTGGAAGGAGCTTGAGTATGAAGTGGTGAGGGATTCCCATGGGAATTCCGTCGTCGTGGCTTGCCTAGAGAATCTGGATCCCATGGGGGTCCATACGGGCGAATCCGTGGTGATTGCTCCCTGTCAAACCCTGGATGATTATGAGTATCAAGAGATGAGGCGTAGATCAATGGCCGTGGCCGAGGCCATTGGATTAGTGGGGGAGAGCAATGTTCAGTTCGCGCTTGATCCGAGGAGCTATGATAATTACATTATAGAGACTAACCCGAGAATGTCTAGGTCAAGCGCGTTGGCCAGCAAGGCCACCGGGTATCCACTGGCTTATGTGGCGGCCAAGTTATCGCTGGGGTATGGATTGAGCGAGGTCATGAATAAGGTGACTGGATCCACATGCTCATGCTTTGAGCCCAGTCTTGATTATGTCGTGATTAAGATGCCTAGGTGGGACCTGGATAAGTTCGATGGCGTCGAGAACTCGCTGGGAAGCGAGATGAAGAGCATTGGAGAAGTGATGAGCATTGGGAGGAGCATTGAGGAGGCAATGCAGAAGGCGATTAGGATGCTGGACATTGGGGAACCGGGGCTGGTGGGGGGCCCAGTATATGAGTCAAGCGAGTCGCTGAGGGAGGCGCTGGACGCCATTAGGTCGCGGAGGCCATACTGGTTCCTTCACGCCGCTAAGGCATTCAGGGAGGGGGGAACAATCGAGGAAGTGGCGGAGGCTTCTGGAATAGATACATTCTTCCTACGCAAGATAAAGGGGGTCGTGGATGCATATGAATCCATGAGGAGGAGAGGAATCGATGGCGAAGCATTGATGATGGCGAAGAGGCTTGGCTTCAGCGATGAGCAGATAGCGAGGGCCGTGGGGATTACGGAGGATGATGTGCGGAGGATGAGGGGGCAAGCGGGTTTACGGCCGAGCGTGAAGCAGGTGGATACATTGGCCGGGGAGTGGCCGGCCACGACTAATTACCTGTATATGACGTATAATGGGGCCGCGGATGATGTGAAGTTGGTTGGCGGCGATGGCTTACTGATCCTTGGGGCCGGCGTTTTCAGGATTGGAGTTTCAGTGGAGTTTGATTGGGGAGTCGTGTCCCTCCTAAATGCTGCCCGCGGCTTCTTCAGTAAAGTAGCCGTGCTTAATTATAATCCGGAGACCGTGTCAACGGATTGGGATGTGTCCGGGCACCTCTTTTTCGATGAGGTAAGCATGGAGCGCGTGCTTGATGTGGTTGAGAAGGGGGGTTTCAGCGTTGTTTCAACCTTTGTTGGGGGGCAATTAGGCAATAATGTGGCCAAGCCATTGGAGGAGCGGGGAATCAAGCTTCTCGGCACGGCTGGGCATGGGGTTGACGCCGCCGAGAACCGCGAGAAGTTCTCCATGCTCCTGGATAAATTAGGATTGAGGCAGCCCCCATGGGTCTCAGCCTCATCCATTGACGAGTTGAGGAGGTTCGTGGACGGCGTTGGTTTCCCCGTCCTAGTGAGGCCGAGCTACGTGTTGAGTGGGTCATGGATGAGGATTATAAGTAATGAGGAGGAATTAATGGCGCTGATCAATAGGTTAAGGCCATCAACATCAAGGCCCATAGTGGTCACTAAATTCATGGAGAACGCCGCGGAGGCCGAGATAGATGCCGTAAGCGATGGGAAGGGAGTGCTTGGCGTGGTGCTGGAGCACATAGAGGAGGCCGGCATCCATAGCGGCGACGCCACGATGTCAATACCTAGGCGCAATCTTCCCGAGGCCGCCGTGAGGACCATGAAGGAGGGCGCAGTCATGCTGGCGCGGGAAATCAACGTGAGGGGGCCCTTTAATCTGCAATTCATGGTGAAGGATGGGGAACCATTCATAATCGAGCTTAACCTGAGGGCGAGCAGGTCAATGCCGTTCACCAGCAAGGCCGTGGGGATTAACTTGATTCATAAATCCATGGAGGCCATAATGAGGGGGCTGGACGTGATGGACTTCATGGAGCCGCCCAGCAAGTCATGGGCAGTCAAGTCACCTCAATTCTCCTGGACACAGCTCCGCGGCGCTTACCCAGTGCTTGGCCCCGAGATGAGGAGCACGGGGGAGGCGGCGAGCCTCGGCACTAGCTTCAGCGATGCATTGCTTAAGAGTTGGTTATCTGTGTCCCCCAATAGGTTGCCGAGGCTGGGAGAGGCGATTCTAGTTTATGGGAGCGGCACGGGGGAGGCGGGGGAATCATTGAGGAAGCAGGGATTTGATGTGGTCACATTAAGGGGCGCGGAGTCCCTGGACGCCGATGCATTAAGTGCCGAGGAAGCGACGGAACGCATACGGAGAGGGGGAGTGGGGCTTGTGATTACGCATGGGGATCTACGCAGCCTCGATTATAGGGTGAGGCGCGCGGCCGTTGATTTTAATGTGCCGCTAGTATTGAATGCGAAACTGGGGATGGAGTTGGTTAAGGCAATGGGAATAGAGGTGAGCGTGAAGGAGGTTGGGGAGTATGGGGCTGGGGTTCATGTTTAGAGGACGCTCATGGCCATCATTATGGCAGTGATTAGCAGTATGGCATCAGTGGTTAGGCAATACATGCAGTAGGCACCGTGCTTCACCTGTAGGATTATTCCATATATGCCTATCCCCACTCCCATGATCGAAATAACTAAAGCCAACGCGGCGTAATTCATTATTATCAAGATGGCTAGGAGAGATAACGTGATTGATGCTCCAATGGAGAGAAGCAACCTAGTTCTCCGCGGCACTATGAAGTTAAATACCTCACAGTGAAAAACGCCGGGGAGACACGCATTGATTCTCCTCATGGTTTGCCGCGCATAGTACGCCATGAGGACTGCGCCCGAGGCTGGAATTAAGGCCAGCAATGGATCCATAACGACTCGACTAATCATCGAATTTAATTCATGCTGGGCAATGCATTTTCTACATTTACAAACGAGCAAGCCAGTCATAAGTAAATTATCCCGTCCTAACGAGTCTCGGATAAAATGAATGACAAGCTTCGCCCTTTGGGGGGATAAAGCCTAAGCCCTGGTGTTGGTGAGGTAGTTGGCTTCCCTTCAATCAGTGGGGAATGGGGAGCGAGGAGCCGACTCCACGAGACCAAGGGAAGGAGTAGTACTTGTAAAGTGGCGTAATCCACGAGACCTCGGGTAACCCTCGCCAAATGGCGGGGAGGAGGTCGGTGGAGGAATGGACCCAAATGCGTAGCGCCCATTGCTTTAATGGGCAGTGACCTAGGGGTGGGGCTCGCTTTGGTTGCGCGTATTGCTCCATGCATTAATTATTTCCTGGGGGCACTTCACTGCGCGTAATTCAGCATTGCTTAACTCAACGCAGGCAGCGGCTATGTAGCCGTGCGCTGCTTCCTTTCCACTTGTCTCATTAAATACCTTGAACCTATACCTAATGGCCCTCGTCCTAGCCTCCTCAAGCTCCAGCTCCACCCTAATGGAGTCGCCGCGGTGAATTGGGGACTCATACTTAATGAACGCCTCTATCCGCGGCATTGATTCATACGCATTCGGTAATCCCAGTGACCTATAGAAATCCTCCTCGGCTCGCTCAACTATCCTCAAGTAATTGGCGAAGTGAACTATCCCAACCGCATCAGTATCCGATAAGTAAGCAACATACTTGGAAATGAACGGCATATGACTCATCAACCTTGCCCCCTAATAAATCTCACACTTAATGACACCATCACGGATCCATGCTTTCAATTAATTGGGGGTAAGCTTAAATCCATGCTTAAAGCAGGTAACGCAACCGCCTCGGAGACCCCGGAACCACCCGGGGACCCGTGATGGGGCGGGGTCCCATTTAAACCTTAACATCATAGAGCACAAGGCACTGACCTCCTCCCCGCCCTGAAGGGGCGAGGTTTGCCGTTAGTTTTATCAATGCTTATGCCCATGCACACTCTTGCCATGTTGGGTTTGCGTGCTTGTCGTGCTTGCAATATTGTTTTGAGTTAGTGCTTGTAGTGTTAATCCGTTATTTGTGATTATCTTGATTTCGTATTGGTTGTTAGGTAATGGGTTGCAGGTGAATTTTATTGTGATTATGTTGGCTTGTGAGTGCTCCGTTAAGCCATTATTGGGGGTCGCTGAACAAATCGTGTTTCCGTCTTGATCCATAATGATTGCTTGGGCAATGGATATATTTGCATCACCTATGTTCTCCAGGATAGCGGTGACCGTTGTGGTGGATTGATTGGTGTACATGGTGGCTCCGGTAATTATGGCTGCCGGCAATAAATTGATTGATTGAGCCCCGCTCTGCGCCTTGTATTGGTAATTCGAGAACCAGAGGTAGAGGAGTATGGCGGCGACTACAGTAATTAAAGTCAATATAATGGCTGCGACAAGCGGCCACACCCCCCTCCTGTACATGGTCGTGTTAGTGATTGGTGCTTAATATTTCTTTCTGTTCGCTGTTATGATTTGCGTTACCATTAAGTGGACACGCAAAATTAGAAGCACGCAACGAAATCACCCCCATGGAGGCCATTCACTATTCCCACAAGGTTAAATTGGGGTTGCTTGGGAGTTCAATTACGTGTCACCTACTCTACATGATGTGATTGCTGGGATTACTTTGGGTATGTGTAAGAAGGAGTACTGTATACAGAGGTATTTGGCTAGCCAATTACGGGCGCAGCATCACGTCGTAATTAGTGGGGTGGAGGTGGATGTTGCCGGTGATGGGTGGGCGTGCGAGGTGAAGTTTAATGCTAAGTTTTATGATGGGATAGGGCAGGCGCTAGTGTATAAGAGGATTCTTGGGTTTAGGGAGGTTTGGCTCATACATGTAGTTAATTCGGATCCAAGTGATCACTTGAATCATCTTCCAAATCTATTAAGGGGACTCAATATTTCCGCAGCGGTGATTCATAGGGGCGGCGTTACCTTCATTGATGAATAGAGCCGCTCGCCGCAATTATTCTACCCATGATGGAGGAGCCATACTGTTACCTTCATTGATGAGCGGGATCTGGGTTCATGATGGGTCACATTTCCTCCACATCTATGTTGCACCTTATTTCCCTGCCGAATTCCCTTAGGGCGTGGGATATTGGATGGCATGCTGAGCCGTAGCTCTCCATTGGTAGTTTATACTTGGGGAATGACTCGTCGCTGTAGTCCTTAAAGTAGCTTAGGGCCGTCATTATTGTATCGATGGAGCCTCTCCCCGTCTTTACCATTTTCTCCAGAATTGATTTAAGCTCATTATCCGGCTTGGCCTTCTTAGTTACTTCCCCCTTTCTCGACAGCACCTTAATGCCGAGTTCCCCTATTGTTGATGCCTCCCTAACCAGTAGGTTGTGATTAAAATTAAATAGAATTGAGTATCGATGGGTCTTGCCCGGATCATAGAGCCGCATCTTGCTGTCTATTGATTGTATCATTCTATTCGTCCTCACTAAATCGGTTAATGTGGGCCTAGCAATCACTAGGCTCCTCTCTGAGCCATACACGGCGGCAAGGGTGTACCTCATATCGAAGAAGGGGGCAGTATCAATGATCACAGTATTGAAAGCCGAAATATTGGCGGCTCTAAGAAGCCCCCAAAGAGCCTCAGGTATGCCTACCCCCGTCGTCGAGAAGTTAGTGAATATATCCATCAAGTCCTCCCCAGGCGGGAGAATGTACGCATCATAGAGGAGCTCCGTTACCTCAACCTCGCTGAACCTAGCCTTCACTGCCTTAATTTGAGCAGCGTATTGAAACAAATCGACGCTCTTTCCCTGCTGGTAATCAATGAACATCCTGGATAATGTCTTGCCATCACTGCTGTACTGGTAATACGCGGAGTCCCCCATTAATCTAAGGGATAGGCCGGCCGTGGGATCCAGATCCATCATTAGAATGGGGCCATAATTATTCTCTGACAGGAAATGAGCGAGGAGAAGCGTGACGGTGGTTTTTCCAGCTCCACCCGCCGCCGAGATCACGGGTATGATGACTTCTCGAGCAGCATCCATTCAGTTATTACCAAGGCACGCCTTTTTAAACTATCGCAAAATAATATGGATGCGGAGCCCACGCCCCGCTTTTGCCTGCGCTGTCGCGGGTCACCGAGCCCGCTCACCCGGCGCAGAATCAAGGCGTTAACCGCGGTTCCCATTTAAAGATATGCCCATGAGCGACGCGTAATTGATTCTCCATTCCGGCCTCCGGCGAGCCTTGCCATTCCTTGCTTCTCAGAATGAGCCTCCTCCTTACCGAGTTCATTATGGACTATACTCCATGAAGGAACCTAGTCCCCGGCTGGGCGCTGGAGTATTATTATATTTAAACCGCTGAATTATCTTTGCCTCATGGTAACTTACTTGGGGAACGCCTTTAGTCTACAAATGCTGGAGGGGGACGCCGTCCTGGGCGTGAGGAGGATAAGCGTTGAGGAGGCGCGGCGAATGCTTGGGAATGGATTCACGCCGGTGATGGGGCATGAGAACACGGCTAGGGCCGCCAGCAGGGTTCTGGGCGTGGAGGCGAAGCTGAATAGGGTTAGCTTGAAGCTGAGGCGCGGCGATGTCCTAATAGTTTTTCAATTAATTACGAATAGGGCGCCCACTAGGGAACTCAGCGATGAGGAGGTAAACGAATTGATCGCTAATGGGCAATACACCATATACGCCGTGACTATTGAGCAATGATTTGGGCCCGGATGCCCCAGACTGAAAACTAATATGGGAATCATAACGAGGACAATGCATGGGTGAGGATGATGAGGCGCGAAGCGAAGGGCAGGGGAACTCATTCTGGATTGAGGGGAAGCGAAGCGAGGGGTTTAATTGTGAGGCTGATTAGGGTATTCGAGGCTAATTCCGATTTCTTGGCTAGCCAGGGATGGGTGGTGAGCGATGCGCGCTCGTTTTCCTGGTGGGGCGGCTTGGAGTCGCCGGATGAAGTGGCCATTTCATCATTCTTGGTTCAATTAACCCGCTGGGAAACCGTGGCTGAAGTAATGAAGAGGCTCCGGGCCCAGGGCATTGCCTCCATTGAGGCCATTGCCAAATTAAGCGTGGAGGAGCTTGATCGCGCGATAATTAACGTGAATTTCCATAGAACTAAGGCACGTAGGTTAAAGGCCTTCGCTGAGGAGGCCATGAGGAGCGGGGGATTACTGGGCCTCGTGTCTCCAGCAAATGAGGCTCGACTACTGGGGATTGAGGGCATTGGGATTGAAACTGCTAAATCCATGTTATTATTCATAGCGAACGCCCCTGTTTTCCCACCATCCAAGTACTCCCAAGTAGTGCTTAGTAGATTGATTGGGCTTCAACTAGGCTTAAGGGATGTAGAGGAACTCGTTGAGGACGCGGTGAGCGGGGACGTGTATGCATTGAAGATGATTCACGCCGGCCTCGCCTCGGTGGGCAAGGCTTACTGCAGCAAGAGGAGCCCCAAGTGCGGGGAGTGCCCGCTTCGCGGCATCTGCTCCTTCCCTAAGCGCCGCAATGAGGAGCCGGGCCCAGGCATTGCTTAATTCCTTAATTGCCGAGCGATGCGCAAAGGCGAGTGGGGATTAATTTTTATTAAGGGGTTTGTTCCGTCATTTCTATATTTATAATAATAATGCTGCTTAATCTCATTGCTTTTCGTGGGCAAGATTTAAAAACTCATGTTTTAGGTATGCACGTGAGCCAAAGGGATTCCCTTCCCAAGTACTTTCTAGAGGCGTATAGAGAGATATCCGGCTTCATAACTGCTGTGCTGGATAAGTTGAGGCCGGAGGAGGTTAATAGGTTCGTGGATGAATTAATCGACGTGTATAAGAGCGGCCATAAAGTGGTGGTGGTGGGCATGGGTAGATCCGGCCTCGTGGCGAGGGGATTCGCCATGAGGCTAATGCATTTAGGGTTTAAATCATATGTTCTAGGCGAGACAATAACCCCCAGCATAGGTGATGGGGACGTGGTCGTGGCTATTAGCGGCAGCGGAACCACTAGCCTAGTTATTGCGGCGGCGGAGGCCGCTAAGAAAATGAGGTCAACGATAATAGCCATAACGAGTTACTCGGATTCCCCCCTCGCCAAGACCGCTGATGCGGTGGTGATAGTGCCGGGGAGGACTAAGGTGGCCAGGATCGATGATTACTTCGCGAGGCAAATACTGGGACTCCATGAGCCCCTGGCGCCCCTCGGCACATTATTCGAGGATACGGCAATGGTTTTCCTGGATTCAGTGGTCGCTGAGTTAATGAAGAGGCTAAATAAGACTGAGGAGGACTTGGAGAAGATGCATGCCAACGTCGAGGTACCATAACGCGATTATTATTTAATCCTCCTCCACGACATTTACGCCAATTCCCATTAATCTATGAAATATCCCGTTCAGGAACTTGACGTAGGCCCCCCTCGGTCCAATGAATGCGCCGAACTCGCCCCTCAGGGTTACCTGTAGGTCAGGGCCAGCGAAATCCACGTCAGCCACATGCTTGCTAACCCAACTCACGGGGTGTAGTGCCTTTATCCATTGCTTGAAGTCAAGCGTCATCTCGGCCGTCCTTATCCTCAAGCCTGTTTCCTTCTCTATCTCCTTTATCCTCTCCCCGCCCTTCCCAACCACTCTGCCGAGGTTCTCCTCCTTGACCATTATCAATGCATCCGGGGCCTCCGCCTTTATGCCTAGCTTCCGCTTCAAGTCATTAAAGGCAACAACGGTTATTATATCGGCATCCGGCGACACGGACTTCACAGCGTCCAGTACCTTGGATTCATCGCTGGATAATTCACGCTTCCTGAGACGCAGCTCCAGGACGAGCTTGAGGCCCCTCTTCGCGCCGGGCCTAACTATGTCCTTAATCCCCAAATCAACTACGGCGGTCCTCTCCTCATTGAGGAGCACCTCCCGCATCAATGTTGCGCCGTCCCTCTCGATCCCCATGGGTCTCTGAATGATTGAGTCCCCGGCTATTACTAGCCTAGAGTCGCGGCCGGTCCTAACCAATACCTCCGCAGCATTCTCGGGAGGAACATTCTGAGCATCATCTAGGAACACTATCGACTCATCGAATGTGCGTCCCCTTAAGTAATCTATATCCGTCACCATTATTTTCCCCCTCCGCATCAGGTCCTCAACCTTGCTTGGCTCCTCTATTCCGCCCATTATATCCATTATGTACCCCGAGGAAAGCTTATAGAAGAGTTCCCCCAATGATTCGGGCGCAACGGATCGCCCAGTCGTGACGTCTATTAATGGCCTTATCACGACCAGCCTCCTATACTTCTCTGACATCACGGCATCAAGGGCGTAGGACAACACGAGGAGGCTCTTCCCAGTCCCACTGGGGCCAAACACGCCAACTATCTCGTTCTCCTTATCCCCCAAGAGATTAATCAATCGCTCCTGGCCAATAGTTAATGGTTTCACCTTCATTCTCTTCCTAACCACATCCATTCATTAATGAGTTAAAAATGTTTCCCCGCAAGACATATCCAAATGAATGCTCAGCGAGAGGAAAGAGAACGTAGTGAAGGCAGTGAAAGAAACCTAATATCGGCTCCATATCCTGGACCCGTTAAAATTAAAAAGGCATGGGGGATAATTACTTCCCGAAGCCGGGTCGTCTAGTGGCCAAGGATGGTGGGCTTTGGACCCATCGACCCCGGTTCGAATCCGGGCCCGGCTACCAGAAAACCATGCTGGGCATCATTCCTCACATTCAATTTTTGCTCACCATGCATACCAACATGAACTACCATGCATATCAAACATGCTAATCAGGCCAGTTATGTAGCAAGGTAAGCAGGTTACGGCAGTCCCTCTCAACCAGCCCCCGGTACTCATTAATAGAATCCTTAATTGGGTCACCGGCACTGTGTATAAGCGACGATGCATACCGACTAACAAGTACCTCCCTTAACCTTCTAAATAGATTAAGCACCTCCCTGGTGATGAGGAACTCAGCCTCCCTTAGCCCAACCTCATCACCACTGAGCACTCTGTCGATAAGCCTGAGGAGCTTAAGCTTCAGACAATCGCAGGCACCCACGTCATCACTGATGCTTGAACATGAGCCGTTAAGCTGCTTAATAGCCTCCCTAATAACTAAGCTAGCCAAGTTTGGGCACCCAAAGAAGACATCACGAATCGTGGCATGGACAACACCACGCAGGGTAGGCCGATACGCAAGCCTCTTACCATACTTACCAACATCGATTGGCCTCACTAAGCCAGCCTCAATTGCCCTGTCAATGATGCGCTTCACCGTTGAGGCACTCCTCACACCCAGGCAGTGCATAATCTGGGTGAAGCTTAACCCAAACACGCCCAGCGAGACATCCCCATAACCGCGAAGTATGCATGCAACAACATCTAGCGCATCTGCCACACAAACAAGGCCACAGCTAGGCTTAAAAATTTTCCCATGCGTTGGAAGCTTTTGATGACAACTTCTAATCACCCCCCACCCCGCTACCCCCTCCTGACCAGTATGGCGACCCCGCTACTAACTCAAGTACGGACAGTTCCAATCAGCAAGCGTCGAATAACAAGACTAGGCGACAGATACTTGATACAGTTACCCATGTCGCTGAACGACCTATGGCGCTACCTCCATGATAACGATGCCGTCCTGAACCTAGTCATCGAAGTAGTGGACCTCAGACCAAAGACACAGGTGGTCACTGATGAGTGAAACACCAATCAACCTAACCACATCAGCCACCATCATAGGCCTAGCCAAGCGCCCAGGAATGACAAAGGATGGCAGAGCCGTCTTCAGCCTCAACGTTGAGGTAGACGGCAACCAGTATGAATTGAACTTAGTTACGAAACCTGGCCAGGGGATACAGCAGGCACTAGAGTACCTAGCATCAAAGGGCAGCGTGTTAGGGTTGGGCATGGGTTGGGTAGGGTTAAGGAGCTTGAGAGATTGCTTAGTCGTGAGGTTGAGTATAAGGCGTCGTATGTTCTTGGTCGTCTTAATGAGTGCCTTAATGATGCTGTGTGTTGGCGGTACCTGAGACTGGGGGTTGAGGGTTGGTACAGGGTTGTTCACTTGCTTGCTGGTATGGCGCCTGGTGATGTTGATGGTTATTTTAGTAGGATTGTTAGGGGTCTTGGTTTTGGTGGTGTGGTTGAGGCTTCCCGTTACCTGGGGCTTGTGGTTCAGGGTCTTGTGGAGTTGAATTATGCTAATCGTGGTCGTGGTTACCATGACGTGTTGAGTGTGCGTTGTCGCATGTATGGTAGGGTTATTGATGCCACTGGGCCTCTGCCTGGTGTACTATTCAATATAGTTAGGCACTTCAGGGTTGAGCATGGGCTTGCTAGGCCTGAGGACGTTGAGGCCAAGGTAGCTGAGGGTGTGTTTGATTATGATGTTATTGCTGGCGGGAAGGAGTATTTCGATGCGTTGATGGATGAGTATGTGGCTAGGGTTAGGGAGGCTGGTTGGCTTGATGGGCTGCGTTGCAAGCTCTGTGGTGGGGTGCTTAAGGACAATCGGTACTACATTGTCCTACACTTCATGGCTTGGCATAGGGAGAAGTTCTTGGAGCTTGGCAGGGGTAGTGGTGTAGTCAGGCAGCCTGGCACTGTTGAGTTGTTTGAGGAGGCTGCCCGTGAGGTTGCCCAGAGGCTTGGGGTTGATTACGAGGTGGCTTTTGGTGCTGTTGAGACTGTTCACTCTATTGTGAATATTGAGGGGGTTCTTGATGTTGATGAGATTGCAATGCACTTAGGTTGGTATGACCCAGAGCTTACCTTGAAGCTCTCAGGTATCAACGTGAGACAACTGATTCTAGCCGTAAAGGAGGCCCTAGACGCAAGAGGGCTCATTGACGTAAGGGTTAAGGCGAAGGCTGAACCTAAGCCCGAGACTCAGGTTAAGCCTGAGTCCAAGCCTAAGGACAACATTGAGCCTAAGCCTGAGCCTAAGGACAATGGGAATCACCCCAGTGAGGGCGGTGAATGTAGGCCTGAGGATATCGGAGCCAAGCCAAGCGACGACCCAAGCAGCGTGTTATACCAATTGGCATGTGAACTCTACAGGGAGTTCGGGAAGAGAGGAGACTACATGGCGCTGGCGAGGGTACTTCTGAGCGAGTTGAAGAAGGGCACCGAGTGCAGTGAGAAGACCCTTGGGAAGCTAGGCTACGGTAACGTCAAACCAATAATCAAAGCTCTAAGGAAACTAAAACTATGCTAAGTTGCAAATGATTATTGTGCTGCTGCTTATACTGTCGTTTTTTATTACCCCCGTGTAGGGGCATTGTTGTCGTTTGCCCACCTAAGGTAGTCTAGGAATATGTTGATTCCGAGGCAATTCAAGTAGCTTCGAATTATGGTTAGGGCCACGGGTAGGTGGAGGGTTGCGTCGAGGCTGTACCCGTGAGGCCGGTTTGGGCAGTACTTGGCTCCAGGTAGTTCGAAGCTCGTGATGTCGCTAGTGTAGCGCAATCCCTGTGTGTGGTATACCTTAATCAGCCTATCATCATTGAGTGCGTGCTTGAGCAACCAGGCGAAGTCATAGCGGTTACTGACACCCCAGCCTGTTAGTAACTTATTGATATACTCAGTTGCCTCAAGCCTTGGCTGGATGTTAAGCTTCCTGTGTATGCCGAGGAACCATGCCTTAAGCCCAAGATCTATAAAGTCCCACGCTGTCCTGGGGTCTGGTGCATGCGCTAACCTACCAAGGCTATACTGTGACTTGTATACCAACTCCCTACTAATCATCTCTTCAATCGCCTTAATGCTTATTGGTCTTCTCGGCACACGACCAAGTGCCGTGCATATTACATCCCCAAACAGGTTGAATACCCTGCAGGTTGCAATGCGCTGGCCACTGGCCTCCTCCATAGCCCTCTTAACCATAAGCAGCCTTTGGTACAGGTCCTCAGGTATCGCTATCCTCCTACGGCCGCAGCAACCTGACTCACAAGGCGTGCAGTCAATCTCGTGTACGTCAAGCGGGTGTACCACAAGGCCTCCTCCACGCTTCGACTCTCCACCCCTAACCCCACTTGAACTAGACATACACGTAGCAGTACTAGTATTTACTAATTAGGGCTCTTAGCATTGAGGTTCTTGAGGCAGGGGTGGCTAAGGCGTATGAGCTTCTTGGCTTTGAGGAGGGTAGGCCAAGTGAACCGAGTAGGCTAATCATCGACTCAATGACTGCCTTCTGGGCTGATAAGCCAGCAATGGCTAGGGCCTTCAGCTACAGGCTTAGGCAGGCATTGTACAGGCAGAACATTACCGCATTACTAACAAGCCAGTATGCACCAACAACAGAAATGAGCTTCGGCTTTGGGCTAGAGCACATTGCAGACGGCATAATACACATGTGGATGGATAATGTCACGGAGGTTAAGGAGGTTAGGAGATGGCTAATAATAAAGAAGATGAGGATGACAAACCACTCCAAAAAAGCATACAAAGTAGAAATACAACCAGGGAAGGGGGTTGTGTCAAGCGAGGCTTAAGCCTCCCCTAAACCCCCTACTCCTAATTTTCCTGCCTCCTGAGCCTGTATTGTATGCCCGAGTCCAGCCTGGCTTCCGTCGAAACTCAAGTTGAACCCTTGAGCATGAGGGAACTGCGGGAGAGACTATTGGGTTTTGATGGGGATGAGCATCTTGGTAATTGGGTACTGCGTATAAGGGGGTTGGGGAGTGTGTACGTGAATCGTAATGTGGTTAGGCTTTTCAAGGGTATTGATGGGGTCTTGAAGGCTCCTGACAATTGGTTGGCTAGTGTTAGGCTTAATGGTGAGGCTTGGCTTTACCGTATTGCCTCACCAGGCTATGTTGAGGTGCCTAGTTTTGAGGTATTGAATGCTGTTAGGGAGGTTTTGCCTAATGTTGTGAGGTTTGGGAAGTGGGAGTCTTATAGGGTTTGGGTTGAGGAGGGTGCTACATATGGTGAGGTAACTGGTGTTCTTGGGAGGAGTAGCCACCCGAGGGTTGGGGACTTCCTGTTCCTTGCACGTGTGTTTTGGGGGAATGATGGGTATACGGCATTTAGAATCACACGGGTTTTGGGTATTCTAAAGTGCGAGAATGGGCTTGTAATGGGTATAAATGAGTTTAAGAGGGTTTTCCATGCACGCTTAAATAAACCCATTGAAGCTAAGGTTAGGGAAGTCGTCAATAGGATTAAGGGCATTATCGCTGGAAGCAGGTTCAATATATGATGTTGAGAGCCTTATGAAGCCCATTGATGCGAAGGTGATTGAGGACTTGAGTAAACGCTTCAGCGACTTCCCAAGGCTCTATGCCGGGTACCGTGCACAGTATGGGGACACACTTATGGCAGTGCTCCAGGCATTGGGGTGGATTGCAACCCATGGCTCAAGTAGAAATAGTGAGCGTGCCGTCTCGGCAATGAGTAGGCTTGCCAGCCTGAATTAAACCCCAAACCCCACCACCCTTACCCAACAGCAAAACTTAAAGACTAACACATAAGTGGATCTTCGGGGTGGGTGTTGTGAGGTTGGTTTGGTATGTGGTTGTTGGCGTTGTTGCCCTTGCCGTTGCTGCTGCCTTAATCCTCATACTGCACACTGCACATCAGGCGCCAGTGCAGTACATCGGCTCACCCAATGGTTTTAATGGTTTCGTGCCGAGTGGCCAAACGGTAAGTTACAAGGGAAGCCAAGACCCAGTGGGTGATTTAATATTAAGCAATGGAACTGTTATCCATGATG
>Ga0208549_100406_pt1 | contig 19057 bp, 18 predicted proteins | sample BED_host_MetaG_FD_187135 | JGI IMG/M metagenome (GOLD analysis project Ga0208549, IMG submission 187135) | Hot spring microbial mat communities from Yellowstone National Park, Wyoming, USA - BED_host_MetaG (SPAdes) (version 2) | ecosystem: Environmental > Aquatic > Thermal springs > Hot (42-90C)... | reverse complement strand
ATGGCAGACATCGTTAACATGTATGAAATCCCTTGTTTGTTCACCATCACCAAAAATTATTGGTGGAAGCTTTTCTCTTACTCTATTGATAAACTTAGTTATTACACCTGCATATTCTTCGGATTGTTCGGGTCCATAAACATTAAAAAGTCTCAGGATAATGTAGTCGAATGGATATAATCGTGAGAGGGTTTTAATGATTTCTTCACCGAATAATTTGCTGAGACCGTATGGTGAAAGAGGGTTTGTTGGATGAACTTCATCTATTGGTAGTTTGATTGGTTCTCCATATACTGCAGCTGAGCTTAAATAAATAAGCCTACGAACTGATGCATCAATGCATGCTTTTGTGACCGATGCTGTGCCTATCGCATTATTATCCAAGTATAGTAATGGATCTTTAATTGATTCTTCAACACTTATTAAAGCTGCAGCGTGTATTACAACATATGCTCCTTTAAAAATTTCCAAAAGTTTATTGGTTTCTCTGATATCAGTAATTATTAATGGTATTTTTTCTTTCTCAAGTGTTTTGATCGTTGATTTGGTTGCTCTAGATAAATTATCTATACATGTAACTTTGTATCCACGCTCTTTTAAATAAATCGCTAAGTGACTTCCAATAAAACCAGCACCACCAGGAATCACCACATACATCTATTTACATCCCCATTATAACAAACATGAAAAATTTATTCTAAATTATTCGTTTTTCTCCTCGCATATCTTAATTTTTCTTAGCATAAACTATGCTTCTATAATAAATCATGAAATGTTGTTTTTCATAAAAATCATTTAATAGCTTTCTCTTGTAAGCTTAGAGTTAAGCGATTTTATGCCACGTTTAGTTCCAAGAGTTTTTATTAGATTTTTACACGTTGATCTAGTTAAAGGATCTCTTGAAACCTTTTGAACTAATAACCTAGCCCAAGTATGCATTGGTATCTTGTAAGGCACTTCAACTAAACCATTTTCGACAGCATCATTAATTTTTATAGCTAACTCTAATGCAGAAGAACATTTCAGTTCTTTAGCAAGATTAAAAGTTTCTTCCGTTACCCATTCTTTAACAGTAAAGTAGTCATTTAAAGTATAAATGCGCTCCTTATAAATTGCATGAGCTGCAGAAACCAAAGCTTCAACATAACTATAAAGCGTTTTAATTTTTATCCCATTAAATTCTTTAATACTAACATAATCAAGAAGTCTTTGACCATTCATGTAAACCATTCCACCAAGAGTTGGATGAACATAAACATCAATTATGAACGAATCTTTAACAAGTGTAATACAAAAAGGCTCTTTAACTTTAACTCTAAAACCTAATTCCTCAATTCTTCTAATTATTTCCTCTCTTTCATCAAGTTTAACCAAAATATCAACATCAGCTGGAACATAACTCACAGGCTTAACAAGTTTAAAAAAAGCAAAACTAAAACCATCTAAGTTCTTTGACAAAATTTCAACTAAACGAATAATATTTTCTAGAGTCTTTTCCTGTGATCTCCTTAAAGAATCCCTAACATCAAGTTTAACGAGCAACTGAAGAAGAACCTTATTCTTAGACGCAAGATCAATTAAAAAGCTAAGATCCGCTTCCATCTTTTGAGCATCATCTTTTATAAGTTTGATAAGATGTTTTGTTGATGCTTTATACATATTACTTCAAGTTTTTATCTAAAAATGCAAGAAGAATATTCATTGATTCATTTACACTTTTATTTGTTGTATCAAGAGTAAAAGAACATATACTTTTAGCTAATTTTTCATAAAGTATAAGCTGCTTCATAATGAAAGATGGATCCATATCCATTCTCCTTTCAATAAGCTTCTGAAAGTCTGCTTTAACATAAATTTTAACTTTTGACCTTAAAGCTAAAGCTAAGAGAGACCTTGCACTAATAGAACTGAGATAACTAGGGTCATCTGTTGTTATGACAATCCAGACAAGAAAATCTGGAATATACCTTTCAGCTATGACTGTATAGCCCAAAAAGCTAGGTAACATAAATCTGACAAACAAGACAGGCAACGCTGATACGAACTCTATTAGTTGCCATAGTTTTTTCATGCGGCTTGGAATGGATATTCCATAGTAAGGATTGTTGTGTCCTTTGAAAGTAGCGAACTTGGAGAGAAATCTAGCGAGCATAGAAGCTAATGTATGAGTACCTCTTATCCATGAGATGGTTGTTTTAAGTCCTCTACTTTTGAAACTCTCTGCTAAAGTCTTAGCTATCGTTGTCTTTCCCGAACCATCGGGACCGAAAAAGCATATTACTAGCATGAGGGTGTTAATCACTTAGCTGGTGAGTAAGGGGAGTGCCATATTATGGGTGTGAGGGTAGGGCGTCATTATTTAGACCTTGGTTGGCTGTTCATAGGGTGTATGTAAGGATATTCTAGTTCTCTATCTGGCTACTTTCAAAGCTTGTAGGAGGTCTAGAAGTATGAAGCCATAGAGGCTATGGAAAAAGATTTTAATGCATGTTCTTACGGTTCTCCTAGTCGTCATAAAAGACTGTTCCAGCTTTAAGCTACAATCGAAAAGTCAGACACAACATTCTTATTTATGAGTGAATCATTTTAATAGTGCTTTAACTCGTTCAGCTACATAAATTGTTTCTTCTTCTGTTAATTTATTATGGATGGGCAAAAGTACGATCCGTTCTGCAATCCAATCGGCATTTTTAAGGTTGTTATTATTCAAATGACGGTAAGGCCGTTGTCTATGGATAGGTGTCCACGTTCTTACTTCGATTCCTTCTCGGTACATTTTTTGACAAAAAGTCGTTAAATTTTTATTAATTAAGATACCAAAAAAAAAGTATGGATGTAAACAGTCTTTTGGTTCATATTGGTAAGTAACCATATCTTGTAGGATATCTTTATAAATCCGAGCTTTTTCCCTCCTTGCTCTAATGTATTCGTCTAATCGTTTCAGTTGAATAAGTCCTATCGAAGCTTGAGTTTCTACCATTCGGAAATTTAATGCAGGGATGAAATGACGATATTCCCACATATTACGCTGAGGATCGTAACCATGATTTGCTAAACTTCTCATCAGCTCATAAAGCTCTTTATTATTTGTAGTGATCATTCCTCCTTCTCCTGTGGTTATGATTTTCGCCCGATGCAAACTGAAAATGTGAACGTCAGCTTGGGTGCCTATTAGCTGACCTTTGTACTTAGCTCCTAGGCTCTCAGCAGAGTCAGCGATTATAGGAATATTAAGTTTCCTTAGCGAGTCGTAATCGCAAGGTAACCCCCCAACATCAACAGGTATTAAAAGATCTATGTCTGGTGGGATTAATTTCTGTTCAATATTCCAAGTTTGTTTGTTGCAATCAATTAACTTTATTTTTTGTCCGAGAATAAATGCTACGTTTGCCGTAGCTATAAATGTAAAAGTAGGAATCCCTACTTTTAAGATATCTTTACCTAATTTATATTTAAGTGCTAAAAGTGCACATAATAAGGCAGAAGTTCCATTATTTACAGCAATAGCGTATTTCGCCCCTACTTTGCTGGCAAATTCTTTTTCGAATTTTTTGACTTGAGGTCCATTTGCTCCTACATATCCAGTTTTAAGAGAATTAACTACTTCATCAATCTCTTCCTGTCTTATATCTGGTTGATCCCATTTAATGTGTTTCTTCATTAAAATCAATCTCCATAATTGTCTATGAATCTATTCAGAAGAATGACTGCCTGATAATATGCTGCGAGTGCTTTATGCTCTTTACCATCAAATTCTAGTTGATATGGTATCAACGCTGAAAAGTGCATTGCTTCATTAAATTCGGTTTTCCACAATATGACATCCTTTGGCTCATTAGAGTATTTCGCTAAAATTGTGGGAAGTTTAGATTTAATCTTCTCAAATTCAAAATAAACGTCATTTCTCTCTAATTCAAAGTTCGTTCCATTTAAAGTGAATCTACCTTCTGCTATGAATTCATATTTCCCATTAACAGAATGCCAAAGTTTCCCATAATCGTAATAATAATCACAGTATCTGTATCCTCTAGGATCTACTAATATAAAGTTGTCATTTTTTAAGTCAATGAGAATGTTGGAAAAATGAAGATCAAAATGTCCCCATTTAGATACATATTCTGGTAAACATTTACCAATAATCTCCGGCTTACGTTCAAGCTCGTTTAGAATAAAAAGGATATTTTTGTATCCTTTACCATTAATTGTTATTTCTTTCATAGGAATTATTTTCTTAAAAATTTCTGTTTTTCTGTATATCTCATCCAATCTTTTTCTTACTCTGTTAAAGTGCATATGCTCTATATAATTTTCCGGCATTGGAATAACTTCATGTTTGTACATTTCAAAAGAAAATGATAAAACTTTATCTATCCACTTTAAAGCTTCTTTGTAAGTAAAGACTTTTGAAAATAATAACCTTCTCATTGAGGGGAAAGGATAATATGGCATTTCATAATAGACACGGTCTTTTAATACTTTATGCACAATTATTTCGGGAAAGTGAATTCTCCATTTTTCTGGTATTTTTTCAAGAAATTTTATCTCATCAATTAATTTCTCCATTCTCTCTTCAGCAGCTTCCTTGTGAACTCTCGTAACTAAGATAATTTTTGTTTTTCCACCACTTTCTTTTTTAATAAATTCTTCTTCCATTGATCATTAGCTCGATACTAAAGATCTCACTGCTCTAAATCCGCTAGTATACACTATTTTATCAACAAGTTTTATATCTACTTTTACTTCCTTACAGAATGCTTCATTCAATTGTTTTTCCAGACTATTTAAAATCGTTTCATTAAAATTTTTACTTGGAACAATTTGCACCGAGATATGATTTATTGAGTCCTGTATTACTTGAAACATTTTTATATGAGGAGTTCGGCCCAAAATTACTTTAGGTATATGTGGAGATATTTCTTTCCCCGAGGGCAAAATTATGAAGTCTAATTTCTTGCCTTCTATTATTTTCATTAAAGGTAAGACATTTCCACATTTACATTCTTGATCAATACCAAGCGGAATACCAATATCGCCTAATCTGTAACGAATTACGGGCGTACCATATAAAAGTAAGTTAGTTATTACTATTTCACCCCTTTCGTTTTCACTCACGGGCTCACCATCTCGTAAAAACTCAACCACCAAACCATCAATGTTTAAATGATAGTTCCCTCTTTCACATTGCCATGCTATGCAACCTGCCTCTTCAGCCCCATACATATCACGAGGATCCGTAAGGAATACGTTCCTTAGCAAACCCCTAGTCGCCTCATCTAAAATTTCATTGTATGTAAAAATCAGCTTAACTGGGATTTGTAACCTCATTGCAATCGCTTCCTTAGCGATTAAGTATAAAGAAGTTGGCCAACTTTCTATAACATTAGGTTTAATACTTATAATGTATCTAAGTAACACCTTGGGCTCAGTCCATGCCGAAACCTCATAAAGATTTCTCGATCTTTTCTTATAGAAATGAAGAGGATCGGTTATCCTGAGCAATCTATCTTTACGTGAAAAAGCATTTTCTTGGAATGGGCGGAACCAGAGAGCACCTATATTACATTCATCCTTCATTGTGTACGCAAGCTCTAGAGGTATCCCTGTGGTGCCACTAGTTCTGTGCAAAATGCAACGCTTTATATCTGTTGTAGCAATACCAGCGAGACCTGCCTCTCTAAACATTTCTTTACTTACTAGAGGTAACTTTGCTAAATCATTTAATGATCTTATGAATGATGGGTGAATTTGGTGGGATTTAAACAATTTATGGTAAAAAGGGCTATATTCGTACGCATAATAAATAAGTTCCTTTAACCGCTTAAGCTGAATTTGGACAAGGGCGTCTTTACTTTTTCTAATTAGACTTCTAGCCTTTAGCAGATATAATCTGGACATAAGGTAAAAATACTTTTCTAATGTCCACTTTGCATATAAACTTGCCATAAATGATTTAACACCTCCATTTGCTCAGAGGATATATGAATAAATTTTCGAGCGTTTTTTACCTTGCTTAATGCAACATTAGGTGGTATGCCTCTAGATATTAAGTAAGCAATGGCCACCATAGGCGATCGGGTTCTCCCTAACGAACAAAAAACCATGATACGCTCCCCTTTTAAAGTTGATGAAGAAATGATATTTACCGCTCTGCTGAGAGCCTCATAAGAGGGTGCCTTATCATCATCCATAGGGAGTTTGAAATATGTTATCCCTTGATCGTTTAGAGATTTTATATCGTTCCATTCCTCTTTGCGCAAGTCAAGAATTTTTTTAATGTTTTTTGATTTCAGTACTCTTAAAGTCGGTTTACTGCCTATAGCCAATAGAGGTGTCACGAAGCTGATGTCGGCTATTCCGAATAAAGAACGTAGGTTTTTTCGAAATTTAGCAAGGTATAAACTCCAATTAAAAAGAAAATTTAGCAACTCGCTGAAAATTTTCTTCATTAATGCTTTCACTACCTGAAGCAAATTCATCTTCTCAAAATATCTATAGTGTCACCAGTTATAAATTTTACTTTTTCTTTAACTAAGTGACCTTATTACATTAAGTAATAAGACAAATTTACTATAAATAGAGACATTACACTCCATAAGCCTATCGTAAACATTTAAGTTCACTACTTAAATAATCTTTAATTTTTTGAAAAGTAGACAATATATCATTCTTTGCGGTGTCTATAAGAAGTGAATGAGGATTTTCATTTATGATATACTTCAAAAACTTTTTCTGAATGCTAATGTACCATATTGGTTCAATAAGGCTTTTTCTGTGAATATACCTATTTACAGTTATGTCATAAGGTGCATGAAGAATAATCAAAGGCTCTCTTGTTTTTATAAGACGCAATAAAAATTTCGCAAAAATATTGTTTGTAACAGGTATTTTGTGAAAAACTGCGATATTATACATGTTAATGATGGCGTGTATTGGATGCCCCTCAGAAATGACAGTAAATTTAAGCACTTTCATCAATTTAATCTTAAGTAAGTACATCAACACCTCACAAGCGCAGTTCAGGTAACACCAGAACTTAAATACTTTTCTAATTAAGTTAGGATCAAAGTCTATGTACTTCATCTGTTTGTAAGTTGAGTAATAAGTATTGCTGCTTCTTAGATGAAGTAGGAGAATCTTAAAAAGAAAGGCTAATAAATTTTCATCTGTAAATTTAACTTGAATAGGATTTTTACCCTTCTTTCGTAACCACCAATAAAGGTATATAGCTTGGGTAGTTTTTCCGCTACCTTCATGACCAATCAGAAATATCGTTTTATATTGCAAACTCAATCTCTCTTCAAAATATTATTTTCTTGAAGATAAATTAAAAAACTTAAATAATTCAGAAGCTTTGTAAATAAATTTTTGTTAAATTCCTCAACTTTACTACTTAAAATTTTCCTGATGCTATCCTTTTCACTTTGTAGAGCTTCGAAGTATTGTTTTAGGTTATGATAATTTACATTGTTAATATCTAAATAATACCTCGAAAGCCCTAATTGATTGATTATACCGAGAGTTTTATGTCCTTGGTATCCTATAGCAATCGAAGGAATACCGCACATAGATGCAAATATTATAGAATGCATACGAACACCGATATGAAGATCTAAGTTAGAATATAACTTAAAGATATCTTCTAGATTAAAAGGAGTTGTAACTATGGATATCTCCCTTAAGTGAACTACTTCTTTGAATATTTGCATACATTCCCAAATATCATTTTCTATAGGTATTGGTCCAGAGCAGAGAGGTATTAATAAAATTTTAGCACCGTAGTAGGTACGCAAAAACTCAATAAATTTTACAATTGCCCTTCTGAACCTCTCTCGGTACTCTTCAGGATTTTTTGTATTTGGAAAGTTCCATTGCCTTATCGAGAAACCTACAGTAAGCACCTCATGAGAAGTACTTGTTTGTGCTTTTAAATCCTCTACTAATGCAAATGCTAGGTCAGGAAATACAAAAACTTTGTTTTTGACTCCAATGTCAGAAGTTAAAACCTTATGTGATATTTGTTCTCTAACCGTAACTAACATGGAATTATCGATTATAAATCGAAGGAGATTTTTGGCTAATCTATCATTAATGTTCCAAATAGAATGTCCTAACATAATATATGGTTTTTTGAGAACAATACAAATAAGAGCTGGGTAAAGAACTCTGAATAAGTAAAATATTGTCCCAAAAATATTTGAAGAGTTGATATAATTGCCTCCTACTAGTATTACAAGGTCAGAATCTAACACCTCTTTGACAAATAGAAATCTAGATCCAATCTTCTTGTTAATAAATATTAAGATTAATTTTGCAAATGATATGATGAAAGAGTACACATCTAGAGCTTGTCGTCGTACTCGAGTTAGATTATAGTACTCGTATGAGAAATATGTAGGATAAGGACTGCCAATTATTTTATCTGCATAATTACTGAGAAGCTTATATTCAGATGCAAGAAATTTAAACTCATTTATGCCAAACATGCTCATAATAGTAATGGCAACATTTGGGTTTATTTTCTTCAAAAGTTTAATTATACCTAATGTTATGGCAAAATCACCTTTATTACCATCTGACCAAACATTTGCTAAAAGTACCTTAGTTAGTTTCATATAATCACATTTCAGCCTCTTCCATTAGTACCTTTATTTTTGTAGCTTTCTAATACCTCCCATCCTATACTTTCTTCCTAAAAAGTAAGGAAGTACATTTTTACTTTTGACAAATTCCTCAAAGGCTGTATTAAGATCCGTATCATGTGATAAAAGGACTCCACCTTCGGCCAAATACGTCCATACTGTTTCGAACTCAAACATCATGTTTTCATAGCTATGGTCACTATCGTGGAAAAAAATGTCAATTTTACCGATTTTATATAAGAGGATTGGGAGAACGTCTCTTGAGTAACCATTTATAAATGTCCACCTTGATGCTAATTCTCTAGGTATGAGCGAAGCAACTTTAGGATTTATATCTATTGAGTAGAGGTGTCCTTGCTTTATATCTTCCAAAGCATATAACATGAAGATTGTGGATCTTCCAGCTCCAGTTTCGACGACGTAGCTAGGTCGCAGAATACGAATTATTAAATATAAGGCTGTAGCTTGCTCCCAATGGATAGGAGCGCTTAATGCATGACCACCGGACATGTATACTAGCACTTGTCGAGATCTTCCTTTGGGGAGATATGACCTACAGATTCTCTCTGATTTGTCCGTCACCTTACTTACGAAATTAAGATAATCTGGCTTTCCAGTAAGCATCTTATAAGCCTTTAAGGGATGTTTAAAAATGCTTAGTATATCTTTAACCGTTATGAATCGTAAGTAAGGGATCTCCATTTCACATTCCTCCTAAATTTAAGCTTTTACGTTCTTCTAAGCTCTTCAATAAGACATAATAGCATTCCGCATCTCCTTTTTCTATCCGCTCATTATTAGATAACAACTTTTTGATGCTTCTATCAAAGCCTCCTCCTTTGTACTATATTCAAACCTCTTAGTTAGATCATCGAATTTACAGAGCTTTAGATAGCAGTTTTATAGATTAGCCTTCAAGGAAACCTGTAGATAAGCACTCTTCAGTATTCGCCAAGCAATATAATGCAGCTTCATTCCTCGATATACTTTGTCAACAAGTTAACGATCTTCCCCGTATCATGGTTCCCCCTAACGTACTTGTAACCTTTTTCGCCAAGCTGTTTCCATCTATTCTCCTCAAGCAACCATTTAAGCCCCTCTGCAAAATCATCGTTTCTAGCCCAGTAGCCAAATCTCTTCGTTAATCCATCAGGGTTTACAGAGCTAAGTAAAGCACACTTATGCGCTAGAGCTTCGAGCATCGCTATCGGTAGTCCCTCCCTAACGCTTGGAAGAACCATTATCCAGCATTTATCAAGTATGCTTCTCTTCTCTTCTTCACTCACAAAACCCTTGATTTCAAGATTTGGCAATCCAACATACTTGCCAACAACCTTCTTATATCTATCTTCATAAAATACGTTCGGCTTACCTATAGCTACGAAGCGTATTTCTGGGAACTGTTTAGCCAACTCGAAGTAGAGCCAGTACCTCTTCTGTGGGTCCATCCTAGCTAAGTAACAGACCATAGGTTCATCGCTCTTCTTTATACTACCCTCTTCAGGTATATAGTTAACGGGATTCGGAAGATAAATAACTTTACTTGGATCAATACCATACAAATGTTTCAATTTATCAATGTAGAACCTTGCTTGGGTAAGAATTAAGTCAGCCCTTCTATAGGCTAGACCGAAGACGATTCTATTGGTCATAAACCTAGCCCTAGAAATCCTGTAATTAGAATCCACCGATCCAAGTATGTGGTAGTCAGTCCAGTCAAAGGGGTCCTGAGCCCAAACAACGTGTTCAGCATTACGCACAAGAGTCTCAGCAATTAAGGTTTCGATCATAGCCTCTATCGAAATGAAGATGTTAACCTTCACATGCTTAATAACCCGTGCAAAGCCATAATAATCACACAAATGTCTAACCACAGATTTCTTGAATGAATATGTATACGTAATAACCTCAATATCGTCAACAAAATATCTTTCTGTGCAACCAGGATCTCTCCATGCAAGGACAGTAACATTAAAGCCGCGCTTAGCAAGCTCACGCCCAACAGTTCTAACTAACAATCCAAAACCTCCACGCCTTACCGTAAAGCTCTCGCTAACTATAAAAGCGATCTTCATTTCACAAAATTTATTTTTTCATTATTTAACATTATCCTGACTTAGTATGGTTTCAAATAGATTTACTATTTTATTTTCAATTTTCTCTTCATTGAATAGCTTAAGTACGTGCTCTCCCAGCCTTATCCCAACATCTATAATGTTATCTCTTAACAGTGATAGAAGCACCTCTACCTTATCTATTAACTCATCAGTATCTCCAGCATGAACAAATAATCCTCGGCAGGAATCTCCTTAATATCTCATGAACACTACTACCTTGACAGCTATAGATATCATGCTCGCCAGTATTACTCGGTAACTGCATATAATAGTGATATTTCATTAATTGATGAATATAGTATATACAAGTCTCTTTATGCGTTTTCATAGCAGTCTCTGAAGTACAAAAATGACCTTCTTGCAAACTGATTTAAAGGCTATGAAATATATTAAAGCCTTAAAAACAGTGAAGCTATCAAACTGTCCAATATTATATTTGCCTAAATTTATAAGTGTGAACTAGCCAAGACAATATCGAAGGAATATTAAAAAACACATCCGATATCTTATTTATAACAGGCTTTTTAACTAATTGTAAATTTCTTTGAATTTTTATTCCTTTTGGATTATCTCTGACTTCTACATGCAGTTTAACAAGGTTATCTCTTGCTGCCAAATTATAGGCCACTTGAAAGATCCGTTCAGTTGTACCGCTCGTTATGGGAAATTGGCAAAAAGATACTAATATCTTCCTCATAAATTTGCAACTTAGAGTTAATTGTGAAGTATCATCTGTTTACTTATTTAGAAGTATAGATTCTTCGTCTTTTTAAATATATCAGGACTTGCCATATTTTCAAAACGCTTCTTTTCATAAGTGTCTATCAACTTTTTTTATTATCTTACTTTAGAAAAAATACTATGCTTTATTAAGAAGCCGTAGCCTATGAGTTTATTCCAATAAGCTTCGTACTCAACCATCACAGGTTTTAAAGTAAAAGCATTTTCGATCTCATTTTCATCGAAGAGAAGTAGAGTTTTTCCCGTAGAGCAAGTTATTATGCTTTTTTCAACGCTTAATAGCATATTATAATCAAATTCTTTATTAAAGCTTTCAATGAATAGAGGGTACCATGTCCTTAAATCTTTTGAAGCCACCATAGCTTGAGGCGTTCCAAGAGAAGCTATCCATAAACCTTTATCCAAAAATTTCAAGTCACAAAACTGAGCATGCTTAATCCTTTCATCATTCCATCTCAAGAATATGTATTCCCATCTATCCTCATCTGGATAATAAATGCCTAGCCCACTTTTTGCGATTCCACTATCCATACCAAAAACGATCTTATCCTTGAACGGAACTATGGGAACAAACTGCCATGGACCTTTATATAGAGGTTTCCAAGAATCGCCAAGATCCTCTGAAAATGCAACTCTCGTTAGATTTCTATCGCCGAGCGTGGCAATAAGCCACTTCCTATATGGTTCGTAGGTTATATTGTGGAAGTGCTTAGAGTGCTTATCGATATCAGTATTCGTAATAAGTCTTCTCCAATTCTCGAGGTTGTCAGATGTAAATATTCCTGTGGGAGTCTCACCGTATTCATGTATAAAAACCTTATTCTCAGCTCTTGTAGCATGCCAGAACATGTTTCTCCTATTGCTAGCTACAAGTACAACTCTAGCTTCACTGCCTTCAACTAGATAAAGCTTATCATCTAAGTTAACAAGAACCCTGTCCCCCTCCACTTTAAGGATAAAACCTATGCTTCCTCTACAACTCCATATCGTTTTCACAACCTCTAGATCTGTATTGAGGATTGATAAGAATAGTCTTTCTTCTTTCCTTAACAAAGCATAGATATGATCTCCGATAACAGTTGTGCTTAGAGCATTTAAGGGGGTCTTCTTTATGAATATCATTTCTTATTTGAAAGCTAAAATATATCCTTTTCTCAAAGAGCCCGTTATTTTGAGCAAAGGCTTTAAAATCGTTAGGAATAACTTAATTGTTTTAAAAAAGCGCGATTGTCGTGCCAAATAAATGTCATAACTCTTTAAATTAATTAACACAAATCCCCTAAGCAGATATCTGTAAACATTGTAGCCCTTCTTAATGAGACCTTCTACATCAATTCCGCTAGGAAGTCCTGGTAGGGCTAAGACTATTGAGCCATTATTCTTTATAAGACCTTCTATATGCGTAAGCGTATCAGCAAGTAAACCATGGAGAACTTCTAAGGCAATTATTGTGTCAAATTTTTCTTCAGGATTAAAGCTTCGAATGTCGGCTACATGAAGCTCATCATATAGATTTATCCTTCCTACTTTACGGATCTTTTCAGGCGATATGTCCAAACCAACTAAATACTTAACGTTGCCTAAGTAAAGCTTTAACATAAGAGCTGAAAAACCTAATCCACAACCTACATCGAGAACCCTGCCTAAAGAACGCTTGTTCTTCAAAAAACCTAAGATCCATGGTTCAATTCCAGGGCTATGGAAGATATAGGTATACTGTTCGTCGTAAATTGGTTTCATGTATTGAAAATCTCAAGCAATTGCTTTTTGATTACCTCATTGTTAAACCTTTTAAGTGTAATCTCTCTAAGCTTAGAACCAATCTCGGTTAGTTGCTCCCGAGACAAGGATAGAACTGCATTCATTCTATCAACCATTTCTTCAATACATCCGGGTGCGAACATCAGTCTCTCCGCATAGGTTCCCTTAATGATCTCAAGGTTACCGCCGACTTTAGAAGCTATTGGTATGGTCCCCATAACCATAGCTTCCAAGACCACGTAGGGCAAAGGTTCCTCGCAAAGCGAGGGAACAATAATGGCATGGCTCTTTGAATAAAGCTTCAATATATCTTTATGAGGTATATATCCAAGTAACTTAAATCTTTCAGCAAAAATATTGTTCAACTTATTTACTAATTCCTCGTGTCTCCGCTTAAAACCTCCTGTAAGCATGAATTTTACGCAACTCCATCGCTCTAGGATTTTCAATGCACCTTGCATAAAGATGTAAATACCTTTGATATAGCTTCCGCCACCAGCATAGATGAATGTTGGATATTCGAACTTCTCTTCCAAGGATGGAATCTCAGGCAATGGGTTGTAGATGATCCTGATCTTGTTTGTCAATTCTTGAGACACTTTCGAAATGATTTCAGCCTGCCTTCGAGAGACACATATCACTAAGTCAGCTTTACCAATCCATTCTTTGTAAAGTACAGTGAGAGGGACGAACAAAGAACCAGCCATTGCTCGCTTGAAACTTTCATGCTCAAGGATTTCATAGGTGAGCTCGGCTTTTACGTTGCTCATTAAGCTACCTTGGTAATTATAAGCATATAGGATCGTTGAGTTGTAAACAATAGGTTGGTAATCATGCAAATGCACTATTACTTTCTTATTCAATTCCTTAGCTAAGGGTATTAATGGATACCCGTATGGAATGTAGATAATGTCAAACTTTCTCATCAAATCCATATAGCGTCGTCTTACCGATGGTGTGAGGAGGTAGAGCCAACGTGCTGGCTTATTTGATATCCTAAAAGCTTCATCTAAAATAAAGTCCACATTGTTTATCTTAGCGGGATTACAAGTACCAGTTATAACTGTTACTTTAAAGTCGTATGTGGCCAGTAGCTTGGTTACCAAGTATGTTGCTAACGTGCCTCCACCACCCTCAGGCCAAAAGCGTTCAGAAATTATTAGTATATTCATATTCTGCTCTTATAATCGATTAGTACTTTAGCTCATGATATTGCATATGTATTCGAGGTATAAATGTTCATTGAAATACTGTTTTGCTTTCCTTTCAAAATCTAACCTATAGTTTTCATCATTTAATAGACAAGAAGTAGCTTTAAGGATTAAAGGTAGATTCATTTTCTCTGGCATAGGGTTCCAAATCAATGGCTTCCGATTCATCATAGCTCGCTTTTCCTAACAATGTTTGGTTTTTCTAGATTATGTAGGTATCATAGAGACCGTCGGTGAGCACCTTATCAAAATTGTTCCATTCCGTAGTTGGGAAATATTTTTGTGCCCATAAGGTGCCCAATTTATCTGAACCTACAACAAATACGATCTCTCCTTTCGAAATATTTTCAGATTGTTTTATCATGAGTGCAGAAATCCCTATAGCTACTCTTTCGTCGGAATAAAAAATCTTTCCAGAAAGGGGTCCTCCTAGAATAGTTACATGTGTTGACAAGTATTGTGACAAAGTTTCAGCATAACTCCAACTTCTACTATCTGCGGTGGGAAAAATTTTAAGAATATCTGGCGAGTAGGCGGAGTCTTGGATTCCGTAGAAGGCAGACATTGATATGACTCCCACCAAAATTACTGTCAATAACAATTTACGCTTTTGAGCGATCATGCTCAACAGTTTTATTGACGAGGGTATTAGAAGGAAGTAACCAGAATAAAAATAGGTACCTAAGCCTCCCATCACTATATATGTAACGAAACCAAATAGTAGTAGTAAAAGACCTGAAAATCCCAGACTAAGTTCTATATAATCCTTCCTCCATGAGACCCCTTTGGCTCTATGAATCAACTTTATGATGATAAAAATTGATGTGAGACTAGGTAATAACGTCCAAGGAAGACTTAATTCAAGTGGAGCTGAAGAATACCATGAAGTTTTAAATCCAGCTGGTTGGCTTTCTGTAATTAGCAGATTAATAAAACTTGTATACACATTTTCTCCCATCATAACGAGCATATCTATGATTGATGTGAGGAGCCAATAAGTAGTTGTATAAACTATCACCAATTTTAACGCACTCTTAAAGGTAGAGGCTTTTACATCTCTTTCTCTGTAGATTTTCAGCAATATCAGTATAGATGAGAAACTTACTAACAGAAGTATAGAAAATATTGCATGACTGATAATGCCAACAAAAGCCATCAGAGACATAGGGATATAAAACCGTGGTCCGTTTCTCGAATTTAATGACATGAGGGTTAATAGAAGAACATATATATACATGGTAGCAGATATGCTTCTTGGTATAAGATCTAATGGAGAGATGGGAGGCGTGGCCAAGAGAATAACAAATACTAAATCAGCAAATTTTTGCGAGGATGCACTCTTAAGTACTCTTTTTGCTATTGCATAAATTGCCAAACTGATTAAAACTACTTGGTAAAGTGCTAATATTGAATGTGTTTGATATATAGGAGACATTCCTGCTATTGCGGAGAGAATAGCTTCCAAGGAAGGGAGCAAGTGAAAATATTGGTAATAATTATTTTCTGGATATTGGAATGGGATCCATTTCCCATTTTGTAATATTATAGAAGCAAAACCAGCATATCTGCCTTCGTCTGGTCCTATAGGCAAAAATCCATTTATGTAATAGGACGTAGTTATAACGGTTAAGGGTAAAAGTAATGCTAATACATGAACGAAATTGTTTCTTGGAAATATTAAAATATAAATGGTCGTAATTAATATACTAGCGCCAGCAAAGTATACCCAGTAAATATTTCTTGGATTAAAAATGACAGAAAAAATTAAAAAAATAGAAAAGGTCAAAAGCAATAACATGTACATGATAAACAATATTTTTTGATTCCTTACTTCACCCATGTTTGGACCCAAATTAAAGCTAGCAATTAGCCAAAATAATAAGGAGTTGAAGACAAAGAATAAATATAAAGCTTCAATATAATTCATGGTAGAAACAAGAATTATTTATCCAAACATATAAACAAAGTCTTTATTTGGCAACCATGAAAAGCAAAATAACGCGTTGATGGAACCAAAATATTCTCTTGGAAGCGCCATTTAAGGCAATTTCTATAAAACTTTTTCTTCACTTTTATGAGTAGTGTTCTAAATTTAATATACATATTTCCCTCAATTCCATATCTCCTTAAAGATTTTTTAAAAATGTTGCCCCTCAGTACGCTTTAAGCTTGAACTTAAGAACTATCATGTGATATTGATGCGCATTTTCTCACTATACGTAATATGTTATCGACCATGTTTTTTTCATTAAACTTTTCCTCTATAACTTGTCTTGCATTTCTTCCTATCCTTAGGATTTCTTCCGGGTTTTCATATAAATATTCCATTTTCTTCCTAAGATCGTTCACGTCCTCAGAATTAAAGAAAATACCTGTCTTCCAATCTTCTATATAATCTACTGTGCCTGCCGTTCTGCTAACTATCACAGCTTTACCCATAGCCATAGCCTCTAATAGAGCTATTTGGCCGGTAGAATAATAAGATTTCTCTAACGGTAATATTACAAACCTAGAGTTTGCAAGCAACTTTATATACAAATTTTTTGGCACTTCATAGAGAACTTTTATGCTAGGGTAGGATTGTTGCACATTTATTAATGGGTGTTTAAACGTTATAGGATCTCTACCATATGCTACTATTGCTTTTTTTCCTGATTTCTTAATAGCTTCTATAAGGAGATCATAATTCCTATTTGCTCTACCTCCACTGAAAATGTAGTCCCCAAGGAACCATTTGGGTCTGTAGTGATTTGGGTCTACTCCATAAGGAACAAAGACTGCTCTCTTAAAACCATATACAAGTTTCCAATATTCTGCTTGAGATCTTGCAAAACACGCCACAAAAGATATAGATTTTATTATATGTTTAATCAATGTAAGTGTTAAACGAGAACTTTTATGATTGACGATGCGGGGCAATCCTATATCTATCATTACATGTCCTTTTTTCATTAACCCTAACATATTGAAAAGTAAGATAGGAACTCCGCATAAAGTCGAGACAGAAATAATTACATCTGCATTTTTTAGCTCTTTAGTTGACTCAAGTACTTTTACAGATGCTTTTATAAGTTTTTGAGGAATTGTAAAAATAGGGGGCAATCTGAACTTCACTATATATACTTCAAAGTCCCTTGAAATATTACGTTCAAATTTATTTGCATTCTCTTCATCGGCTATGAGTAAGATTTTCATTGGTTCTCCTTTATGGTAACAAAATTAGATACTATATCTAAAAAACTCTTTCGAAATACTTTCTCATCAAATTTTAAACTTCTATCAGCAATTTGTTGTACGTCTAAACTATCATACACGGTATCTATTCTATAAAGTTTTTCAGCAAGTTCATCTGCCGTGGAGAACCCTATGCCATACATGCCCTGTTGTGTTATATCCATCCAAGGTCCAATAAATCCCTTTCTAACTACTGGGATGCAATGTGCTGCCATACCCTCAACAACGGATATACCAAATTGTTCGTGGGGGTGTGGAGAAATTATCATCTTCGAGCTAAACAGATATTTAATTAGTTCATCCCTTGAAATATTTGTATACAATCTTATATATGGCTCGAGATGATAGTTATGTACTAGACTAAATATTTTTTTAATGTACTTATTGTCCTTGGCAAAGCCTGCTATTACAATATGAGGTAAAGCTCCTATGCCATATTTATTCTTAATGAGCTTTGCTGCTTCTACTACTATTTCAACCTGTCTTTCAGGTTCCAAACGGCCTACCATGACGGCCATGTTCCTTTTCTTAGGATTTTCTATTTTGAAATATTCGTATATCTTACATGCCTCTACTGGAGGATATAGCAGTGTGGTATCACAAAGATATACCTTTTCGGTGTAATTCTTTGTAAGAGAAGAATTAACTACCACTTGACATTTCTCAGGTAATCCGTTTGTAAAGAAAAACCTTGGAAATAGCAACTTATGTAAGCTCCAAAGTAATTTTCCTCTTATAGTTTCTTTGAATACGTTTCTTTTTAACTCATCATGCATAAGTCTAGCTGCATGAGGGTAATGTACATAAACAAGTATTTTGTAGGCATTGAGTAAGGGTTTAGGCACATCATCTGATACTATAACTAAGTCGAAGTTCTGTAGTATTTTCTTCGCCTTTTTAGCAATTATGTATATACTGTAGGGATGCCTAATAAATCGGGGTATCGCAACTCTCTTTATGCCAATATTAGGAATATTTCTGCCAAAGAAAACGGTTGCGTCCTCCAAACTTAGGGGGGTTGAAGTTATGAGTGAAACCTGATGTCCCGCTTCATGCAATGCTTGAAGTATATTCAGCATAACGAAATCCCCACCCCCCTTATTCACGCCAAAGTCATAGATCACAGCGATATTCATTGCCTATTTACTCCATGTGATTTCTCTTGTCCATAAATTCCTAACAGCGGCTATGATGAGGTAGAGTTGCTGTAGTACCCATGTTCTATATACTCTTAACATTAGAAGCATTAATCCTATTCCAAGCAGGGTTAAAGCCATAAGAGAGGCAGAAAAGGTGTCCATTATTAGAAGGGCCGCGCATACAACTAGAAGCCAAGGATTAATCACATGTAGCC
>Ga0208549_100401_pt1 | contig 19207 bp, 27 predicted proteins | sample BED_host_MetaG_FD_187135 | JGI IMG/M metagenome (GOLD analysis project Ga0208549, IMG submission 187135) | Hot spring microbial mat communities from Yellowstone National Park, Wyoming, USA - BED_host_MetaG (SPAdes) (version 2) | ecosystem: Environmental > Aquatic > Thermal springs > Hot (42-90C)... | reverse complement strand
AGGATCACTTCTGATTATACTGTAGTGGATTTTTATTATAGTAGGCTCTATATCACTTTCTCCTCTCCTCCACTCTTCAAACTCGTTCAGTAGTCCTGCTAAGATCTGCATTAACTTACTTTCCATGGAAAGTCGACCTTAACTACTGGCTTCTATTAAACTATATAATTCTTTAAGCTTTTCAACTACCCTTTTACCCTTTTCTGTTAATTTAATATACCTCCTTTTAGGAAAGCCGAGAATTTTTGTACTTTTGATTGCACTAAAGCAAGTGCCGACAATTTTTGTCATTTGAAAGAAATTAACCCTCAATTAAATCGATCGGAATTAATCCGGGTGGATCCCTGATTTTTTAGTTATAAGAGCGGAGCTTTAGCACACTTCTCCTATGATAACCCCATTGTCAACGGATTAGCAATAATAGCAGGAGTTATAATGCTGTTTACAGCAATACATAATCACATCTATGATTACTACTACCACTATTATCATTATTACAACTATTATTCCTAGCGGGATAATATAGGAAAAGAGAAAGATTTTTAAATACATTTTCTATATCTTTTAATGTGATTTGCGAGGGGTGGATTTTCAGATTTTTAGTTAAGGGTGAGATGGATAGAAAAGAGTTCATAGGATGGTTAAAAAGGAATTTCCCTCAATCGAAACTTCTAAGGCTTATTCTTGAAAAATTAGAGTTAATGAATGAAGATCCATTCAAGTACGCTAGGGAGAAACTTGGAACAGATAAATACGGGAACCCAATGTTCTCCATTGAGGTTAGTGGAGATATAAGAATACTTTATAGTGTGGATTCAAAAAACTGTATAGTATTCATTTGGGAGATTGGATCTCATAAGAAGGTCTACGAGCGTTAGCTTTTTCTTCTTCTTCAATTTCTTTAATTGCCTCCTCAAATACTTCCCTTACTTCATTAAAGTCACTGAATTCAACAAAAGTGTCTTCCCCTTTCTTCACAGTCTTCATATGTATAAACTTCTCACAGAGGTTATTAAAATAATGTGCTAATAGAGTTTCTTTTCATTGAATTTTGAAAAATTGTTAAGTAAGTAGTATAAGTGCATATATGGAACCCCGGCTTTCTATTCCCGTTAGAAAAATTCAATAAACTCTCCAGTTTACTGAATAAAAATTCAAAGTAATTAATCCTGCCAGGATCTCTGGTTTTTTGCTAGAAAGAGTAAGCTCTCACGTTAACGGAAATAATATTACTATTTCAGCAAACCTACTGGAAAGAGTTGATTTAGCTAACTTTCAGCGCGTGCTAAGTAACTTACTTAATTAGTAAAGCTAATTAACGTAATTTAACGGTTAATTAACGTATGAAGAGTCTTACACAAAAACAGAAAATACTACTAGTTTTAGCGAAAAGAGGTTCATTAACTTTAGAAGAGTTAGAGAGGTACACAAAAATTCCAAGAAATTCATTGCTGAAAAACCTTTCAGAATTAACAAAAGAAGTCACGCGTGGGTGGATGCACATTGCAGGTAAAAAATATAGAAAATACTCTATTAAGACGTCGATACTCAAAGAACTCGGTATTGAGTAACATCTAACATTTTTTACGTCGTGCATTTTTCATTTTTTACCAAATGTACATTTTAGAATAACTATAATGTGGTAACAAAACTCGCGTTACTCACCCCGTTACTCGGTAACTTATTGCGTTCTTCTAAGATGTAGAAGTTTCTTTTAAATACTCTCCAAACTGATTTTGTAAAAGCATGAAGAAAATATTTCTAAACCCGGGTCTTGAACTGCTCTCGTTATGACCGCGATCGCATCATTGATGGTAACTTCACGCGGATTGAAACCGTGCAAAACTTCATAAATTTGATCGATAGGTAACGCTTGGGTAATTTTCTCTATTACGTTATCTGGAATAATAATTTCTTTACCTCTTTGATCGAAACCACGTAAATACAGGTACAACTGCTTTCTGCTTCGACCTGTAATTTCTTCAAGTTTGCTCATACCTAATTTCCCTTTTGCTTTCTCTAGTAATTTTTATTCTCTGCTCTTTTGTTAATTTGCTTAAGTCTATTGCTGCCATATACATTTTTGATATCGTCAAATATAAGCGCTTACCAATTTTTTCCTCGTATGTTACCAACGTAACCATTTCATTTATAGAGAAATTCTTTCAATTTCATATAATGTGGCGGACCCGGCGGGATTCGAACCCGCGACCACCGACTTAGAAGGCCGGCGCTCTGTCCTGGCTGAGCTACGGGTCCACATTATCAGTATCATCTAAAGAATAAAATAAGATTTATGTTTACTTTTTACTCGTATTCTCTCCAAACCTTACCGCACTTAGTACACTTATAAAACCTAGTTGCTGGCTCGTCCGCTGCTCTAGTTTGCAAGATCCAGAAGTACGCTTCGTCGTTCTTACAGTTAGGGCATATTACTCCTTTAATTTTCTGAGCTCCTTGGGGCATTTCTTCCTCTAAAACGAGGGTTTTTTCTGTTTCAGAGTGTTTTATCTTTGTAGTTATTACTTCCGAGGACTTAACTTCTTCCTCATAACCGCATTTTAGGCATTTATATACATTTTTACCATTAATTTTTCTAGGTACCATCATTGAGTGACATTTAGGACAGAACTTCATGAACTATCGCCCGGCAATACATTGAACTAAGAATTTACTTTATTTATTTTTTGCGATATCTTCTCTACTATAAATCTACATATTTCTTCAAGGTCATTTGAGGGCGAAGTGCTCGTAATCTCCTTACTTACAGAAGAATTATTAAATTGTGAAAGAACTTCCTCTCTACTCTTACCTAAAAAAAGATGCTCCAGAAATTGCCCTCTAAAAACGCAAATAGCAGTTATTTCCTTACCTTCAACTAGTACTGCTACTCTTCTTTCTTTTTTATTCAATTTTCTTTATTTCCTCAAGGTATTTATTTGCGTAATTTTCTGCGATTTCTATAGCCTTTTTAATTGCATCCATGGGCTTAATTTCTCCATTAGTCATTACTTTTAATACTATTGAATTGACTAGTGAATGAGGTTGATAATATGAAGCATAAATAACTCCTTCAACTTTCCTCAAACTTCCAGCTAAAAGATTTCCTAGAGTATGTTCTTCTCCCTCAATTTCTATTTCAGCGTATGTATCACTCGATTTTAATATCTTAATTTGCATATTTTCTCACCACGTAATTTCCTACTTTTCTCTGTTCTACATTACCGCAATATACACATTTTAAATGTTCCTCATCTAATTTGGTCATCATATGCCCGCAAATTGAACATTGGGCAAAGATTACTCCTAGATCTTTTTGCTTTATAGTTAAACTAATTGGGGGACTAAATGTCAAAGGTTTAGCTTTTATTACGTCTCCTACTCTGATTGCTTCTAATATAGAGTTTAACCTTTTATTACTTATTTGAGAGATGTGTAAAAGTCCGGAAATTGGAGTTATGAATTTCTCTTCTACACTTACAATATCAACGTTGGCTACGTCTTCCTTTATTAGGTTTACTATACCGTAAACGTATTTAGCCTTCCTTAAAGTTACCATAAGAGATTTTTTAGGAGAAAGAACGTTGCTTCTTCTGTTAATCATGTCATAAAATACTTTTCCTATAGTCGAAGACCTAATATTTCCGTCTTCCTCATAAGAGCCTTCTCCAGGAGAAAATTCTTCTATTACTCCCAGTAAATCTCCGGGGAAAGTTATCTCTCCTTGGCTTTTCATTTCAATTACCAAGGGAAAATATATGGTTCTAACTTATTATTTATAACCATTCTAGCCTCTCCTGGAGTTAATACCGGTTTTTCAAAGTTATATAAATCGTCAGTAGGAAGTCTTGGGCATGAAGTTACTATATACGCGTCTATATAACTCCTATCGATATTCCTTAAAGTCTCCACGTTAAGTACCTTGTTACTTACAACGTAAACTTTGTACCCTTTTTCTTTTAGCTTCTTTTCAAGGTATTTTACCATTAAAGGTCTATTTTGCCCCACTTTGATTCCTTGAATTATAACCCAGGTCTTTGCATCTAATGCTTGCATTATTTTAGAATATCTAATTTTCAGGATTTTGTTAACTTCATTAGTTAAGTCTTCTGCCCTTTGCGAGTAGGGGTCAATATTTATTACAGGCTTACCAGTGTATAGTCCTATTCCTAATGCGTGGAATTTTCCGCCAGAGATGTTAATATGCAGATCTACATCTAAGGGTATCGCCTTATAATCACAACCCAATATTTGACCGTCTAACATGAAGGGATTAGAAGGCTTTCCTATTTCTACTTCAAATTCTGTGAAATGTTCTTTTAATTCTGGCAAAAGTTTTGCGTGCTGAATAGTTGCCGAAAGAGATATTTTCCTTGGGTTATATTTTTTTGCTAACTCTTTCGCTTCGTCTATCACTTTTTCTTCAATCTTTAGGTTACTTTCTGTTGGTATGAATACTGTGGGAAATTTGGGATAATACCAGGTGTAGGGCGTGTGACCAAAATGTATTATTAAATCTACGCCGAGTATTTGTGCTTCGTCTTCAGCTATGTCGCAAGCTCCCCAACTTGGCTCTCCAGATATTATAAATTCTACGTCCTTTATTTTATCTTCTAACTTAGAAACAATTTCTGTAGAAAAATATCTTAAACCTTCAGGAAATTGTAATAAAACTTTTTTTGCATTCCTCTTTTTTATTTCCTCTATTACCTTATCTTCATCAAAAAAATAGTTCACTGAGTTTTTGCCTCCTGCTTTAGCGGAGTAATAACTATTTCTACGTCCAAAGGAAGTTTTTTAGAGGCAACTTCAAAAGCTTCTTTTGCAAAGGCTAAGTGTTCTTTCTTAACTCTAAGTATCATTAAGACATCTCCTTGTTTTACTATCCTTACTGCGGTTCCTATGGGTTTGCCGAAAGATAATCTCATTCCGTCTTGCAATCTGTCTGCTCCGGCGAAAGCCATCATCTTGTTTTCTCTTAAAACGTGGTGGGGGTATTTTAATACCCAGAGGAAGAAGTCTGTTTCATTACCTACTAATTTTGAAATTCTCTTTAAAGCCATTACTCTTGCCGCTTCTAACGCGTTATGTCTTATTTGTCCTAACTCCTTTACTATCATTCTAACCTCGTAATCGTAATCTTTATTTGCAGTACCCATAGTGAATTTTGTAATTTTTGGCATTGGTACTCCTGGTATGTATTCTTTTCTAGTATAAGCTGGCCCAGAGAAGTGCCTGTAACATCTACCTGGTCTTAACGGCATAGGTGTTTATTAACTTAAGAGATATTTAAGCTATCCTTTTATTTTCTAGGAGGTTTATAATTAAATTTGCATGTTCAAGTATCTCGTCAGCCGTGTTTCTTAAAGTTAATATATCTTTAGGAGAAGAAATTTCCATTATTATTTTTATATTAGCGAAATTCTCATTATAGTTCATATCTATTTGCATACCCTGTGGAATGTTTATGTTATCAACTTTCAAACTGTTTATAATTTCTTTTGCGTGAGGGCTCTGGATTTGAATATTAATTTCTGCCTTCAACTTCTATCAATCCTTCCTCTTCAGTGTTAATAAAATATCTTGACGTTAATAGTTTATTATCGTTTTTTATTACTATTGGCTTATCCCTTCTTACCTTCTGTGCCTGTAATAAAATTAATTGCAAGAGTGTGGGCGATTTTAGATTGCTTTCTACAATGAAGAATTTTTTATCTTCAGTAACCTGACCTATTGAAAATCCTTTTCCTATAATTTCTCTAAATTTATTTATTAATATTCTTGCAATGGACTGGTTTAAAGCAAAATCTACCAGAATTTTTGAGCCTATAGTATCTAGAAAATAAATAAAGGAGAAAGCAAGTTCTAGTGAGTCGTAATTAAGGTAGAATACTCTATCAGTTATTATATCATCTCTAGTGACCTTAGGATTAATTTTCATTATCAAACTTACAATTTTGAAAATTAACGTATTTAAAGCTCCTTCATTAAGCTCAGTTAGTTTAGAAAGTTCATCGATGCCTATCTCATTTATTAATGCTATCGCGTTTTCTCTGCTTCCAGTTACCGTAGGTATATACGGATCAAAAGATTCAACTAATGATAAGAAAATTGGTGCATCGTGATATGAAGGAATTTTTAGGTTTTTCTCTATGGTAATTCCTAAATTTTCCGCATTTTTCATTATTGAAAGCTCCCAATCGCTGAAATTTCTCCTTTCTAATACAACGCTAGATGATATTCCAGTTAATATTGGTAAGATATCTTCAGTAGTTATTGGGACTAATGATGAGAAAGATGAATTTCCTATAAAAACCTCAGTATTTTTGAATCTAACAAATTTTCCTCTTTCTCTTTGATAAAATTCTAGTTGACAATTACTAGATGAGAAAGAGAGGGCAGAGGGGTTCTCCATGTATTTTATAATTAAAGAAGCTGCGAGTATAGCATCAACGTTATAAGGTATTTTTATGCAAATGCTTTCCTCTTTGTTAATACTTTCTATTAGTTTCTTGGCCTCTTCAGGAGTCGGCTCTTTTATAAAGTTCTCCATCCTTCTTTATTTTATCTATGTCTTTTTTAAGTTCACTAAAGCTGATCTCCCTAAGGAAAATGAATCCTAACACGTAACTCACGTACTCTAGGATAATTATGTCAAAAACGTAAGAAGATGGTAGTACTATTGCCAGAGCTAGTTCCGAAACTCCTGAGGCACCAGGTATAGGGAAAAGCGTTGCTGCGAAATACGCCATTGTTACTACAATATCATAAAAATAATTTGGAATTAAAGGATATAATCCTGCACTCAATACTAAATATCCAAGAAATGATAAAGCCATATACATTATGAATCTTTTATTTCCTATAGAATTCCTAATGCTGTCTTTTCCTTGTAATAAAATAAAGTAATATTTTTCTATTCCTATCAATTTCATTAATCTTTTTTCTGTTTCAACGTGCCTTCCAGCTGTAGAATAAACGTATGCTATTCCAATACTCCAACCTACTATGTTACCTAATGCAACTAATACGTATAGGAATTCAATATAATAAAATTTTATTGGAAGTATGATAATAAATAAGATAGCACCAGAAATAACGTCAAATGGAGCTTCTGCAATTGACAGACTTAAACTTTCAATAAGGTTCTTTTTTTCCAAATTATAAATTGCGGCTCTAGCTAACTCTTGCCCTGCCCACCCAGGAATTAAAAGCGAAATAGCATTGCCGAATAATCTGGCTTTAAATGCAGATTTGTAAGATATGTTAACCATATATTTATCTCTAAGAGAAATAATAGACATTTGTAGAAAATATGCTGATAAGAAACTTAATATGACTATATAATTAATTTTCTCTAATGCAAGTATAATGTTAACGTGAAATAATAATGAGTATACTAGTAACGCTAGGAATGGCAGTATTCCTGCAATAATGTTTTTCCAATTCATCGTATTTTTACGCTATCCTCTTTTTAAAACATTTTTGGTTATAGCAAATGATATAATCACCATCATATTTATACAATTCTATACCGTTAGAGGAAAACACTTTATCTCCTTCTATTTTCTCAGTTCTAATCAATCCACAGTTTATATCCATGTGTTTCAAATATTTGAATTCATGAAGAGAGCATGCTTCGCATTGTGGGTTCCTACTCATTTTAATCTTGTCAAGTCTAAGCTCCTTTAGATCAGCAATTATTAGCTCATCTTCTGAGTACCCTCTTAAATAGTTTATGAATAACTGAACTTGAATAGATGCTAAGAAATTAGGAACTATGGTAGTAGTTCCAATAATATCGCAAGCATTTCTTGTGTTAAAGGGTTGCAAAAAACAAGCTAAACAGGAAGTTTTACCTGGAATTATTAGTTTAGCATTTCCATACTCTCCAGATATTCCAGCATAAATTAAGGGTTTTCCATATTTTACACATGCATCATTAAGTATTAGCCTATAATTTATATTATCTAAACCGTCAAAAACTACATCTACGTCTTTTACTAAATTTTCAGCATTAGTTTCATCTATTATATCAAAAATAGGCTCAATTTTTACTTCAGAGTTTATTTTTTCAAGGAATTCCTTGCAGGCAAGGACTTTTGGTTTCATTAAATCTTTTTCAGTAAAGATGTGAGTTCTATGTAAATTACTCAGTTCTACAACGTCAGCATCTACAATTTTTAACTCTTTAACTCCAAGCCTTACTAAAAGTTCTGCAATAGAGCTACCTAAAGCGCCACAACCTGCAATTAAAACTTTAGTACTCATTATCTTTTCTTGAACGTCTATACCAAGGGTCAATAATTGCCTAGAAAACCTATTCATACATAATAATGAAAATTTATTAAATAAGAATTTAGGTATTAATAGGGGTCTTGATGTCACACCAATGGGCGAGCGTGATGGAATTCCAATATCAATAGATGAACTAAATAAATTAAAAGCAATAGCAGAAAGAGCTAGAAGAAACGTTATAAAAATGCAATTTTACGACCATTCTATACATGTAGGGTCTTCTCTAAGTAGTATAGAGATTCTCACTACCCTTATATTTAGATATATAAGAGATGGTCAAGAAAAGATAAATAAAGATTGGTTGATTCTAAGTAAAGGGCATGCGGCACCAGCGTTATACGCAGTCCTTCACGAGAAAGGTTTAATTAAGGAAGAAGAATTATGGAAAATTCAAGCAATAGACGGCTTATTACAAGGACATCCTGAGGTCTACATTCCTGGAGTTGACATGTCTACTGGCAGTTTAGGCCAAGGGTTAAGTTTTGGCATTGGAGTTGCTACCGGCATAAAAATGGCTAAAGGTAACGGCAGAGTATTCGTAATAATGGGAGATGGAGAACAAGATGAAGGAGAAGTATGGGAAGCAGCAACCCATGCGGTTGCAAGAAATCTTGATAACCTCATAGCGTTTATAGAAGTTAATGGCTATCAACTTGATGCAAAGACTTCAGAAGTAAAACCAAAGGATTTCTTATCGGACGTTTATAAGGCTATAGGTTGGAGAACGTTCTCATGTGACGGCCATGATATATTAAGTATAATCAATGCTGTGGAGGAAGCATTAAAGGCAAGAAAGCCTGCAGTAATTTTCGCTAAAACGCTTAGAGGCAAAGGTTTCACTCCAATTGAAAATACAAAAATACAGAGGGCGAATCCAGATGTTGCAAGGCAGTTTCTACTCAATACGTGAAGCTTTTGGAAGGACATTAGTGAAGCTTGGAGAAGAAGATAAGGATATTGTAGTAATTACTGCTGACGTTGGGGATTCCACAAGAGCTTCTTATTTTAGAGAAAAGTTTCCTGATAGGTACTTTAACGTTGGTATTTCAGAGCAGGATATGGTAAATTTTGCCGCAGGCTTAGCAGCAGTTGGTAAAAAACCTGTTGTTGCGGATTTTGCAATGTTTACAATGAGGGCATGGGAGCAAATAAGGAACACTACTGGAAGAATGAACCTTAACGTTAAGTTTACTGTTACTCATTCTGGTTACAGTGATAGCGGGGATGGATCCAGTCATCAAGCTCTAGAAGATATAGCATTAATGAGGACTATACCTAATTTTAAAGTTGTAGTACCAGCAGATGCAGCAGAAGTCGAGAGAAGTCTTCCAGTTATTATCAAGGAACAAGGGCCTATATATTATAGAATGGGAAGAGAATATTCTCCATCAATAACTACTGGTATGGACTATAAATTTGAGATAGGCAAAGCTTACGTATTAAAAGATGGTGACGATTTAGCTATAATGGGAGCAGGAGTAGTACTATGGGATGCTTTAAAAGCTGCAGAAGAACTCGAAAAGATGGGAATTTCTACTGCAGTAATTAATGTTCCAACGATTAAGCCTATTGATGAGAATACGATAGAGTATTATGCAAGGAAGACAGGTAGGATAGTCACAGTGGAAGAGCATACAATATACGGTGGAGTAGGTTCAGCGATAGCTGAAGTTGTGGTACAAAAATATCCAGTGCCTATGAGGTTTATTGGAAGCACTACTTTTGGTAGGTCTGCTAGGAGTCAAAGAGAATTATTGGATTATTATGGTATAAATGCTGAAAATATTATTAAGAAGGCTTTAGAGTTGATGAAATGAGCGAGCTTGAAGATTTAAGGAAAGAAATAGAAGAAATAGATGAAAATATAATAAAACTATTATCTAAGAGGTTTCAAATTTCTCAACAAATTGGGAAGATAAAAAAGGAGAAAGGAACTCCAATAACTGATGAGAATAGGGAATCTAAAGTTAAGGAAAAATGGATAACTTTAGCCAGAAAATACAGTATTCCAGAATCTTTCGTCGAATCCTTTTTAACAATGATTTTTTCTTATTCTAAATTATATCAAATAAATCCCAAATCTAAGAGGAGAATTGTAATTATTGGCTATGGTGGTATGGCTAGATCTTTATCGTCACTTTTCAAAATATCTGGGCAAGAAGTAGTTATAACTGGTAGGGATCTTAAAAAAGCTGAGGCTTTGTCCTCTGAGTTTAACTTCGTAACAATGAGTGTTGATTCTGCTTTAAAGTGGGGAGAAATTATAATTTCTACATTACCTCCATCGGCATATTTTTCGGATTTTATGGATGAGACGTACAAGAAGATGAAAGCCAAAATTTTTATGGATATAACCTCATCTAAAGCCAAAATTTTTAAAGAATTAGAAGATAAGTCAATAAAATATAATTTCATGTATTTATCCATTCATCCTCTTTTTGGCCCGTATTTATATCCCGTAGGGGAAAAAGTTGTTTTAATTCCATCCAAGACTTCGACTTCTATCGTGAGAGATATTTATGAGTTTTTTATGGATAACGGTCTTGTTCCTTTAATTTCTAGCTTAGAAGACCATGAAAAGGCAATGAGCGTAGTTCAAGTTTTACCTCATTTTTATTTATTAGCTTTATCATCTAGCATTCAAGAGCTTTCAAAAGAACTCGGAATAGATTTTAAAAAATTTGAAACTACCAATTTTAGAGATGTATATAAAATTATTAATAGAATAAATGAAATTAAAAACGTTATATTAGAAATTCAAGAGAACAATCCTTATGCTGATAAGGCAAGAGAATTTGGAGTAAGAGAATTAAATAACCTATACACCCAATTAATGGGGAAGAAAAATGATGCTCTTCATTCTTAGGAACGATAGTTCAACCTTAATGGAGAAGATTAAGGAAAGTTCAGCCTCTTATAAATTTCTAGACTTGTACGGAAAGAAGCTAGCGTTAGTATGGCCAGACGAGGAAGCTGAGAAAATTAATGATGATAGTATAGAAATGAAAGTTAAAACGAAGAAACCTTACATTTTAGCTAGCAATGAGTGGAAAAAAGAGCCAACAAAAGTTAACGTAAAAGACGTTGAAATAGGAGGAGAGAAAATAGTAGTTGCTGCAGGTCCTTGCGCAGTAGAGTCTGAGGAGCAAGTTGAAACAGTAGCCAAAGCAGTCAAGAGAGCTGGAGCATCTTTATTAAGAGGAGGAGCATTTAAACCTAGGACAAGTCCTTACTCTTTTCAAGGCTTAGGAGAGGGCGGGCTAAAAATCTTGAGGAAAGTTAGTGATGAAGTAGGATTACCTATAGTTACAGAAATAATGGATGCAAGAGATTTGCCTTTGTTTAAACAATACGATATAGACATGTTACAAATAGGTGCTAGAAACGCTCAAAACTTTACGTTACTTAAAGAGGTAGGAAAATTTGGTAAGCCTGTTTTATTAAAGAGGGGTATGGCTAACACTGTGGAAGAATGGTTACAAAGTGCTGAATATTTATTATCAGAAGGTAATGGTAACGTTGTACTTTGTGAGAGAGGAATAAGAACCTTTGAGAAAGCTACTAGATTCACGTTGGATATAGGCGGTATGGTTGCCGCAAAGATGATGACTCATTTACCAATGTGTGCAGACCCTAGTCATCCAGCAGGTAAAAGGGAGTTAGTTCACTCTTTAGCCTTAGCGTCAGTAGCTGCTGGTGCAGATATGTTAATAATAGAAGTTCATCCTAATCCGGAAAAGGCGCTTAGTGATTCTGAGCAGCAATTAACTCCAGAATCTTTTGAGGTATTGATGAACAGGATCAAAGCATTGGCTAATGCATTAGGTAGATCTGCATGAGGAAAATATCTGAGGATATATGCTGTTCTAAAGTGGATGTTCTTGTAAATACTAGTTATAAGGATTTTTTAGATTCTCTCCAAGGTAAAAAAGCAATATTTTATTCAAAGAACTTGAGCATAGACTACAATGGAGATCTTAATATACCTATAGAAGACGGGGAAAAAGCTAAAGACGTAAGTAACGTTCTAGATTTAGTAAAAGCACTTTATGATAATGGTTTTAACAGAGGAGATTACGTCATAGCTATAGGAGGAGGAACTGTTTTAGATCTAGTAGGTTTTGTTTCTTCAATATATATGCGTGGCCTTAATTTAATTAATATTCCTACAACGCTCTTGGGAATGGTTGATGCAGCAATTGGAGGTAAAAATGGAGTTAATTTTGGTAACGCAAAGAACATTCTAGGAACTTTTTATCAACCTTCAGCAATTATCATAGATTTAAATTTCATTAAAACCCTTCCAGAAGAGGAGATTAGAAAAGGTCTTGCCGAAGTGATAAAATACGGTCTAGTATTAGATAAGGAACTTTACGATTATCTTGCAATGAATGATAAGAAAATCTTGGAGAAAGATGAGGGAGCCCTTGAGGAAATAATTTACAAGTCAATTAAAGATAAACTGGCTGTGGTAAAAGAGGACGAAAGAGAAACTAAAGGAATTAGAGTTGTTTTAAACTTTGGGCACACTATAGGTCATGCAATAGAGGCTGGGTCTAATTTTACTATACCTCATGGATATGCAATATCTGTAGGAATGGTTTGTGAGGCTAAAATTGCTGAAGAAATGGGTTATTCTGAAGAAGGAGTTGTAGAGGACACTTTATGGATACTTAGTCTTTACGGTTTGCCAATAACTACAGAAAAACTTCCTTCTAAGTACTCAAAAGAACTAGCTTTGGCTTCAATAGAGAAGGATAAAAAAATCAGAAACGATGAGATTTTAATGCCATTTCCTACAAGGATAGGAGATTATAAAGTAGTTAAAGTTCCTATACAGACAGTTAAAGGGTTTGCCTCACAATGTTTATAGATTATTCAACAAAACTTTTCGGAATAATAGGTAAGAAAATTTCTTATACATTATCGCCTGCAATACATAACTACTCTTTTGAGAAGTTGGGAATAAATGCAGTTTATCTAGCTTTCGACATTGAAGAAGAAAAATTTGACTTGATAGTAAAAGGCTTACTTGAGGTCGGAGAAGGGTTTAACGTTACAATACCTTATAAAGAGAAGATAATCCCATTACTTGAAGGATTAAGCAAAGAAGCAGAAGAAATAGGAGCAGTAAATACGATATTCAGGAAAAAAGGGTTTAACACAGATTATTTGGCAGTTAAAAGTTTAGTTTTAGAAAAAGGAGAAAAAATCGAGAAAAGTCTAATATTCGGTGCAGGAGGTGCAGCTAAAGCCGCATCATTCGCTTTAAGCTCATTAGGTTCTGAAATTTTCATAATTAATAGAACTAGAGATAAGGCACAGGAGCTAGTTAATAGGCTAACTGAAAGGGGTTATTATGCTAAAGTTATTGAATCGTGTAACTTCAGTTATGATACAGTAGTCAATTCGACACCTAATCCTTCTTATATTCCTGATGAATGTATTAAAGGAAAATTAGCAATTGAATTTGTTTACTCTCCTTTAAATACTGAGTTTTTAATTAAAGCTTCTAAGAAGGGGTTAAGAGTTATAAATGGCTTGGAAATTTTAGTAAGACAAGCCTTAGAAGCACAAAAGATTTGGTTTGGAAAGTCTTTAAATGACAAAGAAGTGGTGGATTTTCTATATGCCAGGAAACTCGTTAGGTAAAGCATTAACTATAACAACTTTTGGAGAAAGTCACGGTCCTGCAATAGGAGTCGTAATAGATGGAATTCCTGCAGGTTTACCTTTAAGCAAGGAAGATATTGAATTTGAATTATCGTTTAGAAGGCCAGGGAAACTTTTTGTGTCGGGCAGAAGGGAAAAGGATGAACCGGAGATACTTAGCGGAATTCATAACGGAAGGACAACTGGGGCTCCAGTAGCAATTATAATAAGGAATACCGACGTTATATCTTCTCTATATGAAGAAGTTCATTATAAACCAAGGCCAGGACATGCAGATCTTCCTTACATTATGAAATACGGCTTTGAAAATTGGGACTATAGAGGCGGTGGTAGAGCCAGTGCAAGGGAAACTGCTACAAGGGTTGCTGCAGGGGCCATAGCAAAGAAGCTTTTAATGTTTACTAATACCGTAATAGCAGGACATTTAATTAGTTTGGGAAACGTTGAACTAGAAGAGAAAGTATCTTTTGAGGATATTCTTTGCTCTAAATATAGTCCGGTTAGGGCAAGTAAAAAATCCTTAGAAGAAAAATACGAGAAATTACTTATGGAAGCAACAAAAGAAGGAGATAGCTATGGCGGAGTTGCAGAAATAGTTGTAAATAACCCACCTATAGGCCTTGGTGAACCAGTATTTGATAAAATAAAAGCTGATTTGGCTAAGGCAGTAATGTCAATTCCTGCAGTAGTTGGTTTCGAATACGGTTTAGGATTTAAGGCAGCACATATGAGGGGTAGTGAAGCTAATGATGAAATTGTATTAAAAGACGGTAAACTTGGTTGGAAATATAATAACGCCGGCGGAATCTTAGGAGGTTTGACAAATGGTGAGCAAATAATTTTAAGATGTGCTTTTAAGCCTACATCGTCAATAAGAAAGCCTCAAAAAACTATAGATTTGAGGACTATGAAGGAGACGGAAATTTCAGTTATAGGTAGACACGATCCTGCAGTAGCAATTAGGGGAGTTGCGGTAGTAGAAGCAATGGTAGCATTAGTTTTAGCAGATCATGCAATAAGAGCTGGAATAATTCCTCAAGTTAGACTAGACGATAAGCAAGCCTCTCTTATTGAAGAAAATTGGAAGAGGTATGTTAACGCATGCAGGCCTACGGAGGGGTCTCAATAGTTAACGCCATACCTTCTTGGTATGGATCATCAATGGCAGTAAATTTGAAAGTAAATGTGGAAATTACTAAAGGAAAATATAATGGAGGAAGTAAGTTGATTTCCACTATCATAACGTATCTTAAGGAAAAGTTCAATTTAGAAGATTTCGACGTCAAAATAAACTCCGAGATTCCTCAAGAAAGTGGATTAAAAAGTAGTAGTGCCGTTTCTACAGCATTGATTGGCGAAGTTAAGAGAAAATTTGAGTTAGATATAGATGTAGTTAAGTATTCTGCAATACTATCTATACTGGCAGGAGTTTCTTACACTGGAGCATTAGACGATGCGGTTTCTGCATATTATGGAGGAGTTTCTTACACATACAATAAGGAATTTAAAATTGTTAAAAAATCCGAGCCACCTTCAGATATTTCAATAATCATATTGCCAAAAGGAGGAAGAGGTAAAGTTAATTTAAATAAGCTAAGGGACTACGAACTAATTTTCTATGAAATTTTTAAGTTATCATTATCAGATCCAATAACTGCAATGAAATATAATGGTATACTAGTTGGTGAAATTCTAGGTTATGATTTAAAACCCGTGAAAAAAGCTTTAGAGAAAGGGGCATTAGCTTCTGGAATATCTGGTAATGGGCCTTCAATATTTGCTGTTACAAAAGAAGGTGAGGAGGGACCAATAATAGATGAATTTAACCTTTACGGTAAAGTAATATTAACAAAGGCTGTCGGACTTGAAAGCGAAGATAAATAGCTCTTACATAGAAGGTAAGATAAGGGCACCTCCATCAAAAAGTCTTGGAATTAGATTAATATTTCTCTCATTGTTGACAAAGGTTAATTTATATGCAAGCCAGGAGTTATCGGATGACCTTTTAGTAGCTAAAAATGCTGTAAATACGTTAAAAAATGGTGGAAATTACGTATATTTAGGAGGCTCTGCAACTACATTAAGGATGCTAATTCCAATTGCATTAGCTTTAGGTAAGAAAATAAAAATTGACGGAGATGAGACTCTCAGGAGGAGGCCCTTAAATGCTATTATTAAGGCATTAAAGTCGGCAAAATTTTCATCAAATTCCTTACCCCTCATAATAGAAGGTAAGTTAGAAGAAGAAACAGTAATAGAAGGTTGGGAAAGCAGTCAATACATTTCCGGATTAATTTACGCATATCATATAATAGGTGGGGGTAAAATTAGAATAATACCTCCAATATCTTCGAAGAGCTATATAGAAATGACTATTGATCTCTTTAATAGAATTGGTTCTGACGTTAAATTTGAGGGGAATGAGATTTTAGTTAATCCTAGACCTCTAAGAGGTTATGAAGGAGAAATACCAGGAGATTATGCTTTAGCATCATTTTATGCATTGGCATCGTTACTAACCGGGGGAAGAATAGAGATATTTGGCCTTTATGATCCTCCAGACTATTTCGGAGATCATAATATCGTAGAAATATTTTCTAACATGGGTGCAAAAAGTTATTATTCAAGTTCTTGGATTGTGGAATCTACTGACGAATACTCTCCGATAAAAATAAACGTTAATGACGTTCCAGATTTAGCTATTTCCATTGCCACACTATCGTCTGTGGCCAACGGATGTTCCGAAATACAAGGAATTGAAAGACTTAGAATAAAAGAAAGTGACAGGATTTCTACCATAATTTCTACATTGGGTGCATTTGGAGTTAGTGCAAAATATACAAATGATAATATTACAATTAAGGGCATTAAAAAGGAAAAAATTCTCAAAGGAAGCATTATATGCCCTTCTGATCATAGGATAGCTATGATGGCTGGAGTATTGTCACTAATACACGGAGGAGAAGTTGACAATGCTGAGTGCGTAAAAAAGAGTAATCCTCTCTTTTGGCAAGATTTAATAAAACTAGGAGGAAAAATATCTCTAGAATGAGACCGTTAATAGTAGCCTCTTTGCCTATTTATAAAGAAGATGACTTACTTAAGGCAAGGAATATTAAAGAAGCAGACATGATCGAGTTAAGACTGGATTATTCTCCAAAGCTAATTAGGCTTGAAAAAATAAAGGAAATCTTAGGTGATTTGAAAGAAAAGCTAATTTTAACAATTAGAGACGTCAATGAGGGAGGAGTATATAAAATTGCAGATAGTGAGAAAGCTAAGTATTTACAGGAGGCTAACGTAGAAGGTTTTATTTATGATATAGAAGCTTCATTTTTAGAAAGATTTGACGTACCATTTAAAGGTAAAATTGTTTCTTCTCATTACTTTAATGAATTACCAAAATATGAAGAAGTAGAGAGAATAATTAAAAAATATGGTAATGACGCACTTTTTATAAAAATAGCTACTATTGGAAAAGGAGAATATAAGGAACTCTTAACTAAACTATTGAAATTTGATAAAATTGTAGTTTTACCAATGGGTGTAGATCCATTAGAAAGAATAGCACTAGGTATTCTTGGTTCACGGTTAATCTACACTTTCGTTGAAGCACAGACTGCCCCAGGCCAGATGCACTATTCCAAGGCTTTCAAGATTATTTCTTGCTTATACGATTAACCTTCTATTATCAGCTCGTCGTTTTTACCCACTTTCACTTGATAAATCTTAAGGGGTTTTTTAGAAGCTCCCTTAGTAGGTTTTCCATCCTTTATTGAAAAATGCGAAAAGTGACATTGGCAAACAATTTCTTCTCTAATAAGCACTCCATACTTTTCTAAATCGCAGCCAAGGTGAGGACAATATGCATCAAAAGCTATATATTTATCTCCACCTAAATATAATAACACTATTTCTTTCTCTTCTCCATTTATATTGGCTTTTATTCTAGTCTTATCACCTATTTTCAGTTGAGGCTTTTTGATTTGCATATTTCTTCTTATTTAAGGCTCTCGGTAGAACTAAATAAACGCAAAGGTCTCCACACATTGTACAAGATCCTGCTTCGAATTTCTTGTATTGCCTATATATCCTTCTAGCTCTTTCTTCATCGAAAGTTAACGAGAACATCTTTTGCCAATTAAGAGAAGCTCTAGCTTTGCTCATTTCTGTATCTAATTTTCTGGCTTTTTCTCCTAATTTTATTATGTCTCCGGTATGGGCTGCAATTTTAAACGCTATTAAACCATCTTTTACTTGTTCAGGAGTAGGTAAGGAAAGATGTTCTGCAGGAGTTAAGTAACATAACATATCTGCTCCATATGCTGCAGCTAATGCACCGCCTATTGCTCCTGCTATATGATCATATCCTGCAGTTATATCCTAGGTAGTATTCCAAGTACATAATAAGGAACTCCTCCAGTTAATTGTTTTTCAAGCTTTATGTCCATTTCTATCTGATCTAATGGCATATGACCGGGTCCTTCAATCATTACTTGAACTCCTTTCTCTATTACTTTCTTAGCGAGTCTAGCATTAACTAATAATTCCCCTACGTGGAGCTCATCGTGCGCATCATCTATTCCTCCAGGCCTTAGTGCATCTCCTAGACTTAATACAACGTCGTATTCTTTCGCCAATTCTAATAGATAATCAAAATTCGCATAGAGAGGATTTTCCTTTTCATTATATATTTCCCATGCAGCTAATATGGTCCCTCCTCTGCTTACTATTCCCGCAGTTCTCTTTTGCTCAGCAGCTTTCTTAGCTAAATCTAAAGTTACTACAGTGTGTACAGTTACAAAGTCTACTCCATCTTTAAAGTGCTTTTCAATAACGTTAAACAAATCGTCTTCAGTAAAATCAATAACATACTTTCTTTTTGTTACCATTTTGTTACCATTTCGTAGTAAAGCTGGTAAATCGGTACTGTGCCTACCGGCATTTTTGCTTTCGCTAATACTTTCCTTCTCATTCCGTCTATGTCTCCTTCGTCAGTTAAATCCATTATTGTATCTGCACCGAATTTGTTAGCTATCTCAACTTTTTCCAACTCTTCATTTTCGTCGTAGTGGTCTGTCGATGCGCCTAGATTAACTTTAGTAAATAAGCCGTTGTCAGCAGTTTCCGATAAACCGTGAAGTTTATATACTTTAATGGTAGATAGGAGTAAAGTCGCACCAGATGTGGATGGGTTTTCCCGAAAGATGTGGCTAAAAGATGTGCGGGTTTCCCC
>Ga0208549_100397_pt1 | contig 19253 bp, 17 predicted proteins | sample BED_host_MetaG_FD_187135 | JGI IMG/M metagenome (GOLD analysis project Ga0208549, IMG submission 187135) | Hot spring microbial mat communities from Yellowstone National Park, Wyoming, USA - BED_host_MetaG (SPAdes) (version 2) | ecosystem: Environmental > Aquatic > Thermal springs > Hot (42-90C)... | reverse complement strand
ACTGTTTTTTCTATGCTAATGTAACGCGCTGAGCTTTTCATATGTAACTTCAACAAAGGAGAACAGCATGCAAAGACGCATTTTTCCCTATTAATACGACCGGTTTTATATTTACTGTTATGCCTTTTTGAGCTTCATTTTTTTAGTTACTTCTTTGCTTGTTAAAGTTTCAAACCCTTATAGGTATTCTACAAACGATTTGAAAATGGAACAAAAGCAATACTCGATACTGAGTTTCAAACCCTTATAGGTATTCTACAAACGGGGCTGGCAAACATTCACTACATTTTCATTTCAAGTTTCAAACCCTTATAGGTATTCTACAAACATCGCAGATTTTTACAAAGCAAATTATGTCTTTATGTTTCAAACCCTTATAGGTATTCTACAAACCAATAGCAATTATTTCAAACGAACCAATATTTGAAGAGTTTCAAACCCTTATAGGTATTCTACAAACGCGAAGAACGGCAAGTTGAAATTATTTGGGCAGGCATGTTTCAAACCCTTATAGGTATTCTACAAACAAACCTATTGGATTACTTACAAAATGCTAGGGTTTCTTTGTTTCAAACCCTTATAGATATTCTACAAACAGCATTGTTTTTGGCTCTATTTAAGCTTTTAAGCTCATTTTTGCCCTCTTTTTTTGTACCCTTGCCGGTCGACCTCTTGCAGCAAGGTGTCACGCATGGGTCGACCGGGTTCGTTTCATGCAAAATTTTGCCTAAAAATTTGTCAATTGCCTAATCAAAAAACAGGGGGTCGACCGGCTAATTGGGCACAATTTTATCATCCCAGATGTTTTTCCCATGTATGTTGTCCTGAAGCCTTTTTATCAGGGCTTATTTCATCTGAGATGAAAGCACTTGAATTTCCCTTTCCTGAAACGTATTGCATACCTTGACAGGAACCGTTTTTACTTTGTAGTCCATATGTGGTTTGAAGTTAAGTATTCCGTTTGCTATGATGTAATTAGTGGACCATTTAGCCTCAAGAAAAAGGCGGTTAAGGATAGCAAGCTTGGTTTTGGAGATCTTACTTTTATCAAATTTCAGCTCAAAAGTTTTTGCTTCTTTAGTCTTTCTCCTAAGTAAGGTTTGTTTCCTCTTCTCCCTGATCTTTGAATTCTTCTCTAAGTTGGGCAATAACAATGTAATATTTTTTCTTTATATAAAAACCTGTTTTAAGGGGCTATCTAAAGCTCGCGGAAGAGGACTTTCGCCCCCTTAACCCCCATAAATTAAAAATCAATTTATAAACAGGTTTTGATTAAAATTATGTATGAAATATGATCTAAATGACAGGAAGTTCTGGATAGCTAACGAAGATGAAATAAAAAATGGTCTAGCAACTGATTTTTACTTTCTTAACGTTGAAAAGGCGATGGACGGCGAAAAAATAAACCCGAGGGTTGTAGCCGAAATTTACACAAGACACCTCCCTTACCAAGACCAGTGGGGGGTTCTTAGCGGCGTTTATGAAGTGTTAAAACTTCTGGAGGGCCTTCCTGTATCTGTCTGGTCTTTTGATGAAGGAGAGGTTTTCTTTACATCAAAAAACGATATAGCATATGAACCGGTGATGAGGATCGAAGGGCCCTACAGGTACTTTGCAAGGTTTGAAACAGCCCTTCTTGGTTTCCTGTGTTCTATGAGCGGCATATCAACAAAGGCCGCAAGGTTCAGGTTTCTGGCTGGAGATGAAAAGATCCTTCTCAGCTTCGGCACAAGGAGGACTCATCCCGCTCTTGCACCAATGATAGAAAGGGGTGCTTACATATCCGGTTTTGACGGTTTCAGCAACGTGATAGGCGCAAACCTTATCGGAATGAAAGGTTCAGGAACCATGCCCCATAGCTTTATACTGCTTTTTGACGATCCAAGGAATGCATGGTTAGCTTTTGATAAACACATAGAACAGGACGTTCCAAGGATAGCGCTTGTTGATACCTACTACGATGAGAAAACGGAAAGCATAATGGCCCTGGAAACCTTGAACGGAAAGCTCGCCGGGATAAGGCTCGATACTCCCGGTTCAAGAAAAGGTGACTGGAGGAAGATAGTTGAAGAAGTTAAATGGGAGCTTTATCAGAGAGGAGGTAGGAACGTCAAGATCTTAATTTCGGGAGGGATAGATGAGGAGGACATCATCAAGATGAACGATATAGTGGACGGCTACGGGATAGGAACTTCTGTTTCAGATGCTCCAACAGTTGACTTTAACATGAAGATAGTTGAAGTTGAAAAGGATGGGAAGATGATCAAAAGGGCGAAAAGGGGAGACATTTCTGGCAAAAAGGAAGTTTTCAGAAACTACGAGAAAGGCGAAGATATAATACAGTCAGCTTACCTTGAGCCCCCAGAAGGTTATGAGCCGGTACTGAAGAAATATATGGAGAATGGGAAGATAATAAGGGAATTTGAAGGGCTCCCAGAAATAAGAAATAGAGTAAAAGAAAGGCTAAAATGGATAAAAGAGAAGAATCCAAAAGCAAGGCTCATCTATTAGAGGAAAGGCTATAAATATCCACTTTCTTGTTAGTTTGAATCATGAGTAAGCTTGATGAAGTTCTGAATTTAGCTAAGATTAAGGGTTATTTCTGGCCATCTTTCGAGATCTACGGCGGAGTAAGCGGTTTCTACACTTTTGGCCCTCTTGGAACCTATCTTCAAAGAGACATAGAGGAGCTTTGGAAGGACATTTTCGTCAAGCCTTTTGGATTTATTGAAATGGATTCGCCTGACCTTCTACCTTATCAGATCCTTAAAGCTTCAGGGCATGTTGACAACTTTAAAGATCCGATGGCTGAATGCAAAAAGTGCGGAGCCAAATACAGGGCCGACCACCTATTAAAGGACGCCGGCGTTGAAGTCTCAGAAGGGGCCGAACCTTCTTACATTGAAGCGCTTCTTAACCAGAACAATGTAAAGTGCCCCAAGTGCGGGGGACAGGAATGGTCGGTTAAGCTTTACCTGAACATGTTTGAAACTAATATAGGGCCATATGCTGAAAACAAAGGGTATCTTAGGCCTGAAACAGCCCAGGGAATATTTGTTGAATTTAACAGCCTTTATAATTATAACAGGGAGCAGCTTCCAATGGGAGTCGTACAGATAGGAAAGGGTTACAGAAACGAAATTTCTCCGAGGCAGGGGCTGATAAGGCTGAGAGAATTTCATATGATGGAGCTTGAACTCTTTATAGATCCTCAGGAAGAGGATGCCCCAGATCTTCCAAATGATCAGAAGCTGAGGCTGTTACATGAGAAGGCTAGAGAAAGTGGGGAACCTGAAGAGCTCACACCTCAAGAGGCTTATCAAAGAGGAATTATAAAGACCAAATGGCTTGCGTTTTTTATGTATCTTTCTAAAAAGTTCCTCAACGGCATTGGCGTACCTGACGAAAAACAGAGGTTCTTTGAAAAGATAGACGGTGAAAGGGCCCATTATTCAGCTCAGACGTTTGATCATGAAGTATTCCTAGATGAGCTCGGATGGACTGAAGTTGCCGGCTTTGCATACAGGACAGACTTTGACCTGAAATCACACATGCAGGCTACAGGAAAAGAAATGTATGCTACCAAGAGAAAAGCCCTCAGCACTAAGACGAGCGTTGTGATCAACAGGGAAGAGCTCATGAAGAGAGAAAACTGGAAAGAGCTTATAGAGCTGAAGCCTGAAATTAAGTCAGACGGTGTATACCTCGGAAGCATCAGGCTTAACGATAAAGAGTACAAGGTAATACAGGAAGTTGAAAAAGAAGAAGTACGCAAGTTCATACCTCACGTCATAGAACCTTCGTTCGGGCTTGACAGGCTAACACTAGTCGCCCTGTATTATGCCTATAACAAAAAAGAGGGAAGGAACATATTTTCTTTACCAAAAGGGCTGCTGAAGAACTTGGTAGCTGTGCTACCTCTTGTTTCTAAGGATGAATTTGTCAAAAAAGCGCTTGAAGTCAGGGATACGCTCGTAAAATATGGCTTTAACGTAATCTTTGATGACAAAGGGTATATAGGAAAAAGATATGCGAGGCTTGATGAGTCGGGAGTTCCATTTGCGATAACAGTTGATTCAAAGACTCTTGAAGACGAAACCGTAACGGTTAGGGACAGAGATAGCTGGTCTCAGGACAGAATTAAAATACGGGATTTACCAAGTTATTTAAGGGAGAAAACGAATTGGCGTTTGTAGTACACGGTGGAGCCGGAAAAGGCAAGAAAGACGAAAAAGCTCTGAGCGTTCTGCTGAAAGCTGCTGAAATAGGTTACGAATATTCAGCAAAGGGTTTCACTGTTGACGCCGTTGTGGAAGCTTTATATTATGTTGAAGAAAGCGGGATGTTCAACGCGGGGAAGGGCTCGGTCAGCAACGACGCAGGCTTTGTTGAGATGGACGCCGGCATATTCAGGGGTAAAGACAGAGCCGCAGGAGCAGTAGCTAATCTAAGGGAAGGGAGCGCAATCAGAAAAGCTCTTGAAGTTTTAAATGAAGGAAGACATGTTCTGATAAGCTATGGAGGAAACATAAGAAAAGAAGGGACCGGGACAGAAGATCTTGAGACGATCGGAGCAGTATCCGTATCACGTGATGGCGATGCGAGCGCAGCCGCTTCAACTGGGGGTATAAAGGGAAAAAGAGCTGGTAGAATAGGAGATTCGGCTATTCCGGGAGCCGGGTTTTATGCCTTAAAAGGAATAGGGGGTACAGCCCTTACAGGTATCGGAGAACAGAACATAAGATGCTTGACCGCATACAGAATAGTTGAAAAAATGAAGAACGATGATCCTCTTGAATCCATAAAAAAAGTATTTTTTGATGTAAAAAAAGAAATAGGGCAAATCAACCAGGGGGCTATAGCAGCAGACTCCCGTCTAAAGATGGCAGCTTTCACTACTGAAGAAGCTATGCCCGTATGTTTTGTCAGAAGCGATGTAAAAAAATGTTCTTTCGAGTTCAGGAATGGACTGATAATTTAAAGCTAGTGTGCTGAGTAAATGCGTATCATAAAAGTGCAGGTGTTTACTGTCATTGACCGATAAATTGCCACGCTTTGCACAAACGGTGATTCCGGAAATTGATGAAAGAAGCTTCGGAAAATAAAACATCGGAGCTGCTGATACCTTTTGTAGGCTTATTCAGAACTTTTGCCGTAGCTTTAATTTCGCCTTATCTAGGGCTCGCACTTTACAGAAAAGGCCTTCCTTTACCTTATGTTGGTATTGTTTACGTAATGCTTGCTGTAATAGGAGCTCTGGGACAGCTTTTTGGCGGTGCCGCTTCCGACAAGCTTGGAAGGAGGAAAGTTATGGTTTTTTCCCAAATCGGGAGCGGTTTTGCTCTTGTGCTGATGGGGATGAGCTTCCTTATATCGGGTTATTTTGTCTTCATAGTTATGTCACTTTTTCAGAACTTTTTTGGGAGCTCAAACATGGCTGCCTTTAACGCTTATGTTGGAGAATTAGGTTCTGATCAGAATGGCATGATCAGGGGTTACAGCAGAATGAGGATCGGAATAAACGTTGGTTGGGCTGCAGGCCCCTTGATCGGAGGTGTAATGATAGGGTATTTGGGCTTCAAAAACACCTGGATAATTTCAGGACTGATAGTGCTTGCTTCATCTGTTCTTTTTCTGTTTTTGAAAGCAAAACAGAGATTTTACTCTAACCTCGATATCAGCACTTTCAAGGACCTCGATTATCTGAAAAAAATATCTCCGTTTTTGCTGATTTACGCTTTTATAGCTCAGTTCGGTTTGACATTAACCATTTACGAAACTGTCAACATGAACGTGCATGTGTCCCTCTATGGACTCATATACCTGCTTAACGGAGCTATCGTTGCTGTATTTCAGATGCCCATGGCGAAGATGCTTTACAGCAAGAACATCGTACGCTGGATTGAATACGGTATAATTTTTTACATTGTAGGTTTTTTCGTTTATGCGTTTGGAGGATTGATATATGCTTTATTGGGCACATGTATAACTACTCTTGGCGAAAACATAGTGTCCCCGCTTTCAATGACCTTTGCTAACCTGCTATCAAAAGAAGAAAAAAGGGGTAGCTACCTGGGCGTTTTCGGTATGCTGAGCAGTTCATCAAGGTCCCTTGGTTCTCTTTACGGAAGCTTTTTGTTATCAAAATTAACTAACCCGTTTGAAATTTGGTCTTCAGCTGATCTGCTTGGGGCTTTATCAATCGTTTATTTTTCTCTGATTAACAGATCAAAAAGATCCTTCTAAGAACAACGTCTGTGTAACTTAAACAATTAAAGCCCAATCTCACTTTCGATTGCCTGAACGTCCACAAACTTCCTAAAATCTCTGTAGACTTTTTCGTGTATATCTTCAAAAGGCTGTACGGAACTGAGAGAAATGGGCTCAAGACCTTTTTTCTGTCTTAAACTGTTCAAAAGCTTCAAGGTAAATATCTCATTTTCAAATATGCCGTGTATGTACGTTCCGAAAACTTGCCCTTCATAAGCCCCGCTTTGCTCGAATGTACTTAGGTTGTTCCTTTGATAAATCAGCTCAAAAGGCGTCCTGTGTTCTGTTACCCCGTAATGTATTTCATAACCTCTTATCAAAGTGCCAGCCGCAGGACCTTTCAGAACTTTAGCGTTTGAATTTGCCACGACCTTTGAGCTGTTCATCATCGTCTTTGCCTTTAAAAGCGAAAGGCCACTGTATTCACCTTCCTTGCTTTCCAGATTATCTATTATTTTTTCTCCAAGAGCCTGCAGGCCTCCACAGATGCCCATTATGGTTGATCCGTTTTTCATAGCGTTCCTCAATTCTTCTTCAGCGTTTACCGATTTGAGATACCTTATGTCCCTTACTGTGACCTTCGATCCTGGGAAGACTATCAAATCATAGCCACCAGATACGTAACCCTGAAAGTTTATCCCTGTATCAGGATACATGAATAGTGGGAACGCATCTGTGAAATTAGACATGTACGGTGTCCTCACAAAGAGAATCTTAACCCGACCGTACCTGCTCGGAACGCTGTCAGATCCATCTTCCCATGGCGCTACTATTTCATGATAAGGGATAAAACCGAGTATCTTTATACCGTACCTTTTCATCATTATTGACATTGCTGGTTTTATAAGATCTTCTTTCCCAGAGTATTTGTTTAAGATCGCTCCTATGAACCGTTCTTTGCCCAAAATAATAACGGTTCCTAAGATGCTGGCAAGCGAACCTCCTCTGTATATATCGCTTACAAGCAAATATTTTGCTCCAGATATCTTTAGCATATATCTGTTTGAAAGGTCAGGTAAGTTTATTTCCGTCGGCGCTCCTGTACCTTCAATTATTATAAGGTCATGCTTTTTTGAAAGTTTATTAAAAGAATCGGTTATAACATCTCTCAAATATTCCTGAAACTTTTGACCGTAAAACTCTTCAACAGTTACAGTTGCTCTGTGTTTTCCTTTTATAACAACATAAAGGTCTTTTTCTTGAGGCTTAACCAAAATCGGGTTCATTTCAACTTCGGGTTCTAAACCGGCTACTTTGGCCTGAAAAACCTGTGCGTATGCCATTTCTCCGCCTTTTCCAACGCCTGCGTTTAGCGATATGTTTAAAGCCTTAAAGGGGGCTACAGAATAGCCCTTTTTCCTGAAATGCTTTAGTAAAAGAGAAACAAGTAAAGTTTTTCCGGCTCCCGAAGAAGTTCCAAAAACAGCTAGACTCTTAGATGTTTTCAGACACGATTAACCCCTGTTTGAAGACATATACCGGCTTTTCATGATATCTTATTGCCTGTTTAACGTCATTTCTTCTTAACAACACAAGATCAGCGCTTTTGCCCGTTTCCAGTCTATTTTCAGTACCAACAGCGCTTGCAGCTCTCCAAGTTATCATATCGTAAATACTTTCTCTACCTTCTGGATCCATCATCCAAAGAAGATGAGAAGCTAGAAACGCAATTTCAAGAGGATTGCAGGAGCCATAAGGATAATATGCATCGTTACAATCATCTTGTCCAAGCGCTACATTTATTCCGTATTTTAATGCTTCCTTTACAGGCAGATGATATTTACCTGTATGAGGGTTCGTAACGAGGGATATTTTCGCTGTTTTGACCTTTTCAAAAACTCTGTAAAGGGATTCTCTATCATATACTTCTAAGGCTCTTGCGTGGCACGCTTCAACTTTTCCCTGCATGCCATAATTTACTGTTTCGTCAGCTAAATACTCTAAAGTTTTAAGCTTTGGGTCAGGAGCATCATCAACCAGAAACGCCGCGGGTTTGTTGTATTTTTTTGCCAGCTCAAGAGATATCTTTATGTGTTGTTTCATATCTTCCTCAGTCTTCTCAATCCACGGTATACCGCCTACGACATCGGCCCCTTTTTTTATTGACTCTTCTACGATGGATTGAGCGCCCACGTCTGTAAAAAATCCCTGCTGAGGGAAGGCTACTATTTCTACATCTAGTATGTTTTTAACTTTCTCTTTAGCTTTCATAACTCCCAAAAATCCTTTAAGTTCTGCATAGCTGTCAACGTCTGCAAAAACTCTCATAGAAGTAACTCCGTGAGAAATACCTTGAAGAAATTTTTCAACAACCCTGTTAGCAATGATCTCAGAGTCATAGTGCTTTTTTACTTCAGCCGCTTTTCTTATAGCTTCATCCGCGCCTCCCCCAAGCTGGTATATCGAAACCGTATCTTTCTCAATCATATCGCCTGTTTCAACTTTGTCTATATGCACATGAGGTATTACAAAGCTTTCTGTCAAGAGGTTTCCCATACCGTTTATGTCTCCAGATTCACCTGAATATTTTGATATGTTTGATATTTTATCACCTTTTATTTCAACAGTATACAAACCTTCCCTATTTCTTAATCTTACGTTGGTTATCTTTATCATTTATCAGTTGTTATATTTAGTGTTAATTTAATCTTTTTGTCCGTACAGTAGGTGCAGTTAACTAAAGGCTTATTTTTTAAACAGTGCCCTATTTCTAGCAAATGATCACATAAACCAGAAACAGGACACCAATAGCACTTATACTCTATATCTTTAATTATTTCTCCAGTTTGAGCTTGAGGAGGGCTTCCCATGTACTCGAGCCAATAATCAAGAGGAGCCATGTTGCAATATGGAAATGGATTCAGAAGTATTCTTTCGTATTAGATTCCTTTGACGTTGATAAACACGATGTCAATTCCATATTTATTGATGAAACTGAAATAAACTTTAGTGGGAAGCTATGTGTAGCATACGAACCTCAACTCAAAGCGTTCCTATCATTCCACATAAGCTTGCACCAGAACTCTCTTATGCTTTTTCATAAGGAAGCTTGTAAAGAAGTATGGTAAGAAGACTATCTACACAGACGGAGCTCTTTGGTACGTTGATGCCTACAGATGTAGATCATGTTGTATATGAACAGAGCATGAAGAATCACATGAAAAGGATGAATGAATATATAAAGGATATAAAGGACAGGACAGAAGCTTTTGACGACCTTTTCCCGTGCAAAAAGCCAAAATTTGAGCACGTAAAGAACTGGTTCAAAGCATTCAGGTTCTTCTATAACTATGTGTTCATGAGGAAATTGGTTCAGCATCACTCTTAAATGAACGTCTGCCTGAATGGATTAAGCCAATTTGTTGATTGCGTAAGGTTAACAGGTTATGGGATTAAGTTAACGGCACCCTTGTTACTCGCTCAATTTCATACAAAAGATCATAGAATTCATCTGCCCAGGGAGCATATTCGGAGTAGATGTATGCTACATTATTGCTTATCCATGTCACGTCCACGCTTGCAACCATGCCAATGTACTGTCTGAAAGATTCGAGCTTGCTGTTCAGCTCCTTTGCCCTTTTGAGCTCACTTTCGTCGGAAATCGATTCCGTGTTAATCATATTTCCATCTATGTCATCAGCTTCAACCATATGAACATCAACGATTACTATTGAAGCACCAGAATCCTTTGCCAGTTTTAAGAATTTGACATAATCGCCCTGTTTATCGTCCCAGAAGGCATGAGAAAGAAATGGACTATCTACTCTGCCGAAAAATACGTTTAACCCAAATGACTTGGCCCTTACTACTATCTTATCCACGTTCACTTGGCTCATGTTACGATATAAAAAATTTTCATATTTAAATTTTAAATTAAAGTCAGTACTCCCGCAAGTATAATGCTTCACTCTTCTGAGGAAATTTATTAGGGGCCTCATCTGATTTAACGGATTAGGGCATGAACAAACAGATAAGGCCCAATAGGAAATTGGCGAGCTGTATAAACTCTGCTCTAAAGCTCTTAAAGATAACCTTGGGATAAATGTTGCAAAAAATTCAAAGCACAAGGATATGATAAAGCCTTTGATTTATATCTCAATAAATAATGCATATGCAGAATCTTTAAAATACACTAAGGGATTCCCTTCACCAGACACACTGCTACGCAGGCTAGAGAGCCTTGACCTAAAGCATGTTGTGAATGCCTTAAACGAAGCCAACAGGATCGTATTGAGCAGTCATGCCAAAGATGGGATGAAGATGGCAATAGACTTCACTGAAGAGCCATATTATGGAAAGTTAGACATGTACGTGACGAGGAGCAAGTACAAGAGCGAAACTAATAGATTTCATGCCTTTGCTGCAATAAGCGTTGTTGGGAAAGATGAGAAGGAAAGGCTAACTTTGTACTCCTTGCCCGTTACTATGCTCAATACTAAAGAAGATATAGTAAAGAAATTGCTTGAAAACTCGCCAAGGCCACCTTTTGGCATAGGTTTTGGGAATGCAACAAGCGTCTATAAAAATTTCAGCATACGATATTTTATTGAATAATTAATTATGATTGCGCCTGTACATCCATTATTTGAGCGCACTAAAAGAAAAGACAGAGTAGTTCACCTCAGCTCAACTTTATAAAATCTTTATTTAAAGCTCCTGCACATCTACTGACATGAAGGCCTTGGTGCTTGCAAGCTATAATGCTACCTTTGTGCTTCGTTCAAGTAGACATCCTGCTGTGGGAGAAACTTTAAGGGTAAATTACATGAGAATTGAGCATGGAGGAAAGGGCTCAAATCAGGCAATAGGAGCAAGCAGGATGGGCGCAAATACTAAGATAATTGCTTCCGTTGGAAATGACCAGTTCGGCGAGATGGCCATAAAAAGGTGGAGAGAAGAGGGGATAGATGTAAGCGGTGTCAAGGTAACAGATGGATACACAGGATATGCTTTTGTGTTTCTGATGGATGACGGAAACAATTACATTTACATAAGCCCCAACGCCAATGAGAAACTAGATAACGAGCTGATTATGGAAAAAATTCATAATACAGATTTTGACCTTTTCATGACGGTGTTTGAAATAGAACCAAGGACTGCACTTGCTGCAGCCAGAACGGCTTCAAAGCGTTCGTTAACCGTGTTGAACCCAGCTCCTGCCATTTACCTAAAACCAGAGGAGCTGGATGGGATTTACGCCATAACGCCCAATGAAAGTGAAATCAAAATAATGGCTGGGCTGTCACCAGATTCTCAGTCAGACATAGCGACGCTGGCCAAAAACTTTTCAAAGCACGTAAAAGTGGTGGCTGTGACTCTTGGTGAGAGGGGTGTTCTAGTTATAGCTGATGGCAAGGAAAGGCTTATCCCAGCATTAAATGTGAATCCAGTCGATACAACCGGAGCAGGTGATGCCTGGAATGCGGCGTTTTCAATTTTCCTTGCTGAAGGCAATGATCCATTTTATTCTGCAGAGATGGCCAACAGAGCGGCTGCATTCCTTGTATCAAGAAAGAGGGGTATGCCGGATCTAGTCGACAATCTACCATATAGGAGCGAGATTTAAAATTCTATGCTCTCTAGTAACTTATAATCCTCTTCAACATGGCGATTAAATTCTTTTATTGCTTCAAAAATTAAATACAGCATAAAAAAGCCAAAAGTAATAAGAATAACGATAAAATAAAGCACAAAGTTCTTCTTCTGAGTTTTTTCTCTTTGAAGCTTGATTCCGAGCAGTGAAAATGCTTTGTCTTCGAGGTTTTCTAATTCTTCTAATGTTTTGTGCGATTTGTAAACCACATAAAACGAAATTATTAACGAAACAATTCCTAAAGGAGGTATAAAAAAGAAAAATATCATAATAATTGGTAATAAAAGTGAATTGGGCATTTTTAAATTTTTTATTTCGTTTGCTTGAGAATCTAAGTTTGGAATTTGAATTTGAGATAAGATTTGAATGAGCTTTTCCTGGTGTGTTTTTAAAGATTGCAAAAGTTTGTATTCAGTGAATGCAAAAGTTCCAATGAACAAAAATCCAAAAATTTCTATTATGCTAATTAGACTGATGTTTGAATATAAAAAGGAAAATACGTTATACGAAGCTGTTGTATTACTAGCATAATAAAGCACCAAACTATATACAAAAAACGAATAAAGAATCAGGTTTAAAATGAACAGCGCCCATAGAATAAAAATGTATTTTAATGAAATTTTTGCATTTATTGCTCTTCTTAAATCTTTAAAAGTCACAACATAAAAATCTTAAAGCCTCTTTATTAAAAATATCGGAAAATGCGCGATTTTTATTAGATTTAAGAAGCTTTTTAGCTTTAAAATGATTAACTATCAAGGATCAAATTTTGCTAAACATTGCATATTTTTAGTAAATCATGTTAATGTTACGTAATTTTCTTTACCTTTCTTTTCTACTTTTACTAAGCCTTGACGCTCAAGTCTTTTAATTGCTCTCCAAGCTGTAGTTTTTGGAAGAACGAGGGATTCCCTTATTTCACTTTCCTTTACGGTTCCTCCTTTTTTCTTAATGAAGTCAAGAATTTGATTGTCCAAAGATCTTTCTACAGCTTTTCCCTTATGTCTTTTTGAATATGCAAATGCAATTGCTATAGCTAATGATAGTATTACAACTGAATACACCGCATAAATTAAAAACGTCTCTGAAAATGATGAAGAAACCTGAAGAGATGATTTTGTAGTAGGAGGCGGGACAACGTATCCTATATCCCATTTACCAGCGGGCACAGATATGTAAAGCGTGCCGTTTATGGCTTCAACGGAAGAAGGTACACCGTTTATGTAAACCAGGCTCGCTCCGTAAGGTAGCTGAACTATCGTATAGTAAGGAGTAGTGAAATTAATAAACCAAGAGACGTTATTTTTAAATATTATCGTGTATGTATAATAGTTAACGTTAACAGTACCGTTAACATCAGGTAAAATTTTAACAACCCCGTTTGAATAAGAATAGTATGCTGGAGAGCCGTTGCTGTAAGAAACGGTCAATCCCTGTGGAACCCCTATAACAGTTATGTTTACTGGTACAAATTCCGTCACGTTTTCCATTATATTTATTCCTGCATAACCGTTTGGATAAACTGTTATGTTAGCGTGCGGGTTAACGTTAAAAGCTAAAGCAACCAGCAAGAAAAAAATTAGCGCTGTTTTCATTTATAGAAAAAATATTTTTTAGCGGAATATAAATTTTAAAACAGCTTTAACAGGGATCCTTTTGAAGCCTTTTTCGCTTTAGTATAGACGACATTTGCAGAAGCTATGTCCTGTATTGCGAGGCCTGTTGAATCAAATATAGTTATATCTTTATCTGATGTTCTTCCCTTAATTTTACCTTCTAATACATCGCCTAGCTCGCCGACAATTTGCTGAGGTTTTAGCAATCCTTTTGATATCGGAACGTTTACCTCACCTGAATGTACTGCCTGTTCCATATCATCTACTATTATTCTTGCTTTAAGCAATATTTGAGGGTCTAGCTCCTCTTTACCGGGCGCATCAGCGCCTATGGCGTTTATATGAGAACCTTCTGGTACCCACTCATGCATAACAACAGGTTTAGTTGCAGGTGTAGTAGTAACAATTATGTCCGCATCAGAAACACATTCTTTGACGTTTTCAGCTACGCTAATTTCAACGCCGTTTGATCTTGCAATCTGTAAAAAGCTTTCTAACGAATCTTTTGATACATCATAGGCCTTTCCTTTTAAGCCTGTGAAAAATTCTTTTAATCCAAGAAGCTGGTATCTTGCTTGCGTGCCAGCCCCAACAAACGCTACTTTTTTAGAACCCTTTTTGGCCAAATATTTAGCTGCTATACCTCCTGCAGCGCCTGTCCTCATTGAAGTCAGCAGGGTTCCATCCATAACAGCTAATGGTTGACCTGTTTCTGGACTTAGCAACAGTATTGTGGCCATAACTGTAGGAAGGCCTTTTTCTCTGTTTTTTACGTGTACGTTAACGACTTTTACGCCTGCGGCTTTTAAAGATTTTATGTATGCAGGCATAACTCTGAAATCCCCTTCAAATTCTTTAAAAAAGACGTACGTTTTTGGCGGCATTTCAACGTTTCCCCTTGATTTTTCCCTGAACGCTTCTTCTACAGCGTTTGTAACTTCTGTCATCGAAACCAGTTCATTAACTTCATTTTGAGATAGAAACAGTATTTCCATCAATATTGTTTAATTCAAGCTTTGTTTATAAACTTTTTTCAAAATAAATTAAAATTCTAAACAATCATTACAAATATAAATTCTTAAATATAAAAATATTCTATCTTTCGATACGGAAACCGATGCTTTCCATTATTTTTATGTATTCATCGCTGTTTATCAGCGTTTCTCTTACTGGCTTGATTATTTCATAAATATGATCTGCTGTAGATAATTTAAGGTCAAAAGGATGTATCTTGTTAGCTTTATAGGCCTCTGCAAGCTCATTAAAATTTTTAAAAAGATAGTCGCCGCCGTATTTAGGATCCCTTTTTAACAGAAATTCCCCATTTAACGGCATTATTATATATTTTATCATCTCCAAAACCGGGTTTCCTTCTACTATTCCAGGAGGGCACCACGCCTTTTGCAATTTCTCTTTTATTTGAGAGTAACTATCATGGATAAATATAGCTCCAGAAGGCTTTGATTTGCTCATCTTGCTGAAACTTTCATCTTTAAACTCAGAAGGCTTTTGTAAACCTGGAAGGAGATGGTGATGAACCGCTACAGGAACCTTCCATCCGAGTTTAGGAAAGATGTCTCTAGCTAGCATGTGTGCTTTCCTCTGGTCTGTTCCGCCATGAGCTATATCAACGTCTAAAGCATGTATGTCGCTGATCTGCATAAGAGGATATATAAACTGTGCAAAAGTCAATTCCTCTTTCTCATCCCTTCCTGCTACGGTAAGCGTCCTCGAGATTCTTGTAAGGTTAAGGTTTGTTGCAGCTTTTAAAAGATCTTCCCAGTAGGATCTATACGATCCATAAAGTTCAGAACCGTAAATATAGTTCAAATTTGAACCGACAAACGCTGAAAACGCTTTCTTATAACTTTCTGCTACGGCCCTTATTTTTTGAAGGTCTTTCCCTAGCTTCTCATTTATATAGCTATGCCAATCAGCTAAAAACACAGTTACGTCTATTCCCGCTTTAACAAAATCCCTTAATTTTAAACCAACTATTAAAAGACTGCCTAGATGCAAAGGGCCCGATATTTCCAGTCCTATATAGTGTTTTATTTTATTCTCGCTTTCAAGGAGTTTTTTAAGTTCTTCAGGCGTTACTATCTCCTCGGTTGGCTCTTTAGCAATTAATCTAAACCTTTCTTCGACGTTCAACTTAAAAATAGAAGTTAAGGGGCTTAATAAAAATTTACTTTTCCTTTTTCTTTTCTTCTGGAGGATCGTCCACTCCTTTTTCATCTATTATAAATACGGCTTCTCTTTCAGGCAAATATGGGCTGTCGACCATTCTTGCTATTCTTACTTTTGCTGATTTTCTAAGATAAACTCTGTACGTGCTCATGTGAGCTACTACGTGACCGCCAACGGGCCTTGTAGGATCGCCAAAAAATGTATCAGGTGATGCCTGAACCTGGTTAGTTACGACTACAGCTACCCTGTACATGTCAGCAATTCTGAGCAACTGATGCATAAACGCGTTTAGACGTTGCTGTCTTTCTGCTAAGGTTGCTCTCCCAGGAAAATCAGAACGATAATGTGAAACCGCTGAATCAACTATTACCAGTTTAATCTTTTCACTTTCTATGTACTTCCCCATTTCTCTTACAAGAAGCTCTTGATGAGAGCTGTTGTAGGCCTTTGCAACTATAATTCTGTTTAAAGCTTTTAGCGGGTCAAGCCCTCTGTTTTCGGCTATTTCTGAAATTCTCTCAGGCCTGAATGTGTTTTCAGTGTCCAAATATATAACACCACCTTCAAGCCCACCTTTATCTTTTGGAAATTGTACGATTACCGCCAATGTGTGGCATATCTGTGTTTTGCCTGATCCAAATTCACCATAAAGCTCAGTAATAGCTCCAGTTTCTATACCGCCACCAAAAAGTTCATCTAAATTTTTGGATCCTGTGCTTATTCTTTCTACGCTTTTTCTTATTTTATACAGCTCAGCTGCAGAAACAAAATCTTTACTCAAAAGACCTTTTTGAACCAAATACGTCCTAGCTTTGTTAACTAGATCGGCAGCTTTTTCTATATCGCCTCCTAAAATGTCGCTAACGTCTGATATATTTCTCGCCGCTAGATCAAGTACATTATAGATGCCACCTTCGTTAAGCTTTTGTTTAGTAACAGGACCTACACCATCAATGTTATCCAAGCTCCACTCGTCAGGCATTACATGTGTTAGAAAGTAACGGGATATATTAAACTTTTTGAAGTTTCCTTTTAGAGAGTTTTTAACCTAATTCACGTAAAGTCATGTTAAAAAGATAATTGTTTGCGCATTCATAAATTATCAAACATGTTTGTTATAAAAAACTTTTTAATTTTGATTTTATAGAATACATACATAATTTGATAATAAAAATACCCAAAAACATTCTGAATGAATTGATTAATTATATTTATATAAACAAACCTAACGAAGCTGTTTGTTTTCTTTTAGGGTTTATAAATGATGGTGTTTATGATGTAAAAGAGCTTGTTAAAGCAAAAAATGCGGCAAATTCTCCGGTCGAATTTAACGTAGAGCCTGATGAACTTCTCAGCATATATAAAAAAGCTGAAGAAAAGGGTTTAGAAATCGTTGCTATAGTTCACAGTCATCACGGGTTGCCAATACCTTCAACGATCGATCTAAAATATATGAAATTAAACCCATATGTATGGATTATAATATCAATTACTGATCTAAAAATGCAAGCTTTTATACTTAAAGAAGAAAAAGTTGATCCTGTAAAAATAGTGATAGCTTAATTGAAGGTGAACTACCCTGCCATCACTGGCAAGGCTTCCCGGTTCATCGATACGCTTACGTGTGGAATACTTGGCGTTTCCTCTACGTTCCATACTGAAAGTTATCCTTCATAATAAACAAAACTGAAGCTACACCTTTTTAGAAATTACAGGAGGAACAATTAAAGCGCCTTAATTTCATTAAGCGCACCAAGCTCTTCTGGGCTACCGGCAACAGTTACTGTTTTAATGCCTTAAGCTAATGCAACGTTTAGAGCAATTATAGTGCTAATGATCCTGCTTTTTTTATATACGCAATTACAACTTGCCAAAGTAAAGCCCAAAAATATAACATGTTTCATTTCATTGAAAACCTAAGCGCCTAATCATCCCTCGTCTAGAATATGTGATGCTTGGAACTTTCCCTTACTTTAATACTTACTTCACTGTTTTTTCTATGCTAATGTAACGCGCTGAGCTTTTCATATGTAACTTCAACAAAGGAGAACAGCATGCAAAGACGCATTTTTCCCTATTAATACGACCGGTTTTATATTTACTGTTATGCCTTTTTGAGTTTCATTTCTTTTAGTTACTTCTTTGCTTGTTACCGTTTCAAACCCTTATAGGTATTCTACAAACTTTTATAATATTGTCAGCCGTCTTTTATAGTACATCGTTTCAAACCCTTATAGGTATTCTACAAACTTTGAAATCTGCGTCTGTGTTAAATGCTTTAATTATGTTTCAAACCCTTATAGGCATTCTACAAACGTGACTCTAGCTGGATGGTTGCGTATAGAATCTCGCGTTTCAAACCCTTATAGGTATTCTACAAACTTCATCCTATTCGTAAGAACGGCAAACTAATAGGCGGTGTTTCAAACCCTTATAGGTATTCTACAAACTTAATGTTGCTTTTCAAGAACCATTCCTGGGAAATCTATAAAAACGAAAATAGTTTCAAACCCTTATAGGTATTCTACAAACGAATTTGGAAAGATGGGGACGTTTTCGCAATAATGGGTTTCAAACCCTTATAGGTATTCTACAAACTTTCTGGGAAATTGCGTAGAACTTTGAATAGCTACTGTTTCAAACCCTTATAGGTATTCTACAAACATATAGTTCTTTGCCTTGTTGTTTTAATTTTTCTTGGTTTCAAACCCTTATAGGTATTCTACAAACGGATAATAAACGAGAATACTGCCATCTATATGTTATGTTTCAAACCCTTATAGGTATTCTACAAACAGCATTGTTTTTGGCTCTATTTAAGCTTTTAAGCTCATTTTAGCCCTCTTTTTTGTACCTTTGCTGGTCGACCTCTTGCAGCAAGGTGTCACGCATGGGTCGACCGGGTTCGTTTCATGCAAAAATGTGCATAAAAATTTGTCAGTTGCCTAATCAAAAAACAGGGGGTCGACCGGCTAATTGGGCACAATTTTATCATCCCAGATGTTTTTCCCATGTATGTTGTCCTGAAGCCTTTTTATCAGGGCTTATTTCATCTGAGATGAAAGTGCTTGAATTTCCCTTTCCTAAAACGTATTGCATACCTTGACAGGAACCGTTTTTACCTTGTAGTCCGCATGTGGTTTGAAATTGAGTATTCCGTTTGCTATGATGTAATTAGTGGACCATTTAGCTTCAAGAAAGAGGCGGTTAAGAATAGCAAGCTTGGTTTTGGAGATCTTGCTCTTATCAAGTTTTAGCTCAAAAGTTTTTGCTACTTTAGTCTTTCTCCTAAGTAAGGTTTGCTTCCTCTTCTCCTGATCTTGGCATTCTTCTCTAAGTTGGGGACTAACAATGTAATATTTTTCTTTATATAAAAACCTGTTGTAATGGGGCTATCCATCCCCACCTTACCAGTAGATCAAAATTTTTTATCTGAATTTATGATGGATTTGTTATGCTCATACATTATAAGGGTCATGCTGCTTCAGTTTGTTTCATATAGCCTGTCTGCACAGGCTTAAAAACAAGCATTATCCATAGATTTTTCCATGTCTCAAAAATATTATTGCTCTTTACCATTATTA
>Ga0208549_100394_pt1 | contig 19306 bp, 23 predicted proteins | sample BED_host_MetaG_FD_187135 | JGI IMG/M metagenome (GOLD analysis project Ga0208549, IMG submission 187135) | Hot spring microbial mat communities from Yellowstone National Park, Wyoming, USA - BED_host_MetaG (SPAdes) (version 2) | ecosystem: Environmental > Aquatic > Thermal springs > Hot (42-90C)... | reverse complement strand
CCCCCTTATAGAGTCAAGGTCAAGCAACAAGATCTCCAGGGATGAATCTGCTACCTTTGCCCGATGGTTAAGGGAGGGGTTCCTCCTCCTGGTGGACTACGGTAAGATTGGGCACGTTAACGGGCTCAAGGACAAGTCAGAAAGAGTGTTTAGGAGGGCCGTGGAGCTCAAGGAGGAACTTAAAATAGACACTGGGGATCTGAACCAGTACTACATATCCTCTCTACTGACTGAACTGGGACTGATTAAATTTCTACAGAGTGTCACCATGGGGTCAGAGCTCACCACACGAGTCCCGTTCATTGCGGGGAAAGAGTTAACGGTATCCACAGACACATTGTCGCATGTGTACAAGATGTTGATGCTTTCCAAGACCACTGCTGACACTGTAAACGCTCCAGTTGTCTCTTTGAAGGAAGTCTTGGAGACGAGAAGGACGTCTACATATCAACGGATGTTGAAAGAGCTCGAGAACCTGTTAGACCCTTTCCCGCAAAGTAAGAAAAAAAGGAATTATCACTTTAACACCTTGTATTTCCCTCTCATACTGTCCTTCAACATTTCCATGAGCGGGAACAAGTTGACATATACCAGCATGATCTACGTAACGAGACAACTTTTCTTAGAAACGGGAGCACGGGGATTCAAATCATCGATAGTGAGTGACTTGACCAAAACGTTTAGAGCCCTTCAGAGTTACGTCACGGGTTTAGACGCCGAGAGACAATTGAGCAGATCGAGACTGAGTAACATCGCCGAAGTCCTGTACCAAGAATACAAGATCGAGGATCAAGTTTGGAGGAACGTACTGTTCGATCTAATGCTCAACGTCACTATCTCCCTGATTTACGCCCGAATTAACTACGAGATCGACGATGACTTCCGTTCCGTCTTGGATCAAAAACTCAAGTCCTACAACATTTACGAATTTATACTCAGAAACTTCATGATGTCCTACTAGGTTAGGTTTACCCGCACTTTTGTAGAACTTTGGCCGTCCGCACGTAGCCGCTATCGTCGGCACCGTCTCTTCTTCACGTGGGGGTGCGTGCCCCACAGGACACGGGTCTACCCTTACGGGAACCCCGCTTAACTAGTAGTTAGTGTAGTAGAATTTATAGTTTTCGGTAGTTAAGGGGGCGAAAAACCTCATCGCAGATGGCTTGGGGTCAGACCTGAACTGTTACGTCCAGTTCTAATTGACGTCTCTATCTTTCCTTACTTCGTACTCTTTTTCTATATACCTCTTCGTACTTCTCTCCTTCTTTCTCTCTCCCTCTTCTTGTTTCATCAGTATGAAATTAAAACTACATCCTCTCACCGAAAGCTTTTTAAAACTTCTTCTACCTTTTCCCCTCGGGTGTTATAATGAAGGTAAATGAGTTACTTAGACGTCTGGAAGATACCCAAAACGTGGAAAACTTTGATAATGAAAGACGCGAAATCACTGAGTACTTAGCACAAACGTTAGGTGATAAAGAGAGACTACCTGTATATCATTTTGTGACGAAAGATAAGACAATATACGACTTCGACTCGTATGAAAATCTTCTCGAATCTAACAAAGTTTCACCAGACGATGTATTTGTGTACGTAGAAAACCACCGTTTCACTGGATATTACCCAGCAAGTTATTTTTACCCTTTTCTCTTCGATAGTTGTCTCTTACCTTACGCTTATTTAGAGAAATTAGGTTTAAAAGCCGACTTTTATCGTGTAGTACCTGCTACTGGACTTAGATACGTCGTTGTAGTTTATCGTTTTCCAGACGTCGATCGTACGGTTGTAGAGGTAGCTAACATTGACAACGTTGTGACCAATACGAACTTACCAACATTAATAGAAGGTAATGTAAGAAATAAGCACATAGATGATAATGAGGTAAAAAAAATCGTGTTACGATTCACCTCGCAGAAACTTTTCGCTGGATATGATTTTAATAAGGCGAGAGATATAATTCATAGATATCACGAAGATCACGACGTATCGTTGGCTAAAGATGTTGCGGCTATTAACTATGCTTATAATCACATATTACGACCCTACCGCACAGAATACGACCTAAAGAGTAAACGGATCATTGCGTCGTTCAGGCGGAAACTTTTTTAAAAAATATTCAACCTTTTTATTAGGTGCTATAATGAAGGTAAATGACTTACTTAGACGTCTGGAAGGTATCGAAACCGTAGAAAACTTTGATAATGAAAGACGAGAAATAGCAGAGTACATTGCACAAGCTTTCTTTAAAATAAGAAAGTACGACATATATCATTTTATGTTGAAAGACAAGAGGATTTATGAGTTTGGCTGGTACACAGAGCTTGTTAAATCCGAAAAAATATCACCAAAGGATATTTATGTATACATTGAAAACGTTATTTATACTGTAGAATACATTAGTGATTTATATCATTTTCTCGATAGAATAAATTTTTTAATATACGCTTATCTATCTAAGCTAGGTTTCTATAACTATAGGTATCACATAGCACCAGCTACTGGTCTTAAGTATGTTGCACGAGTTCATCGAAGTCGTGGATGGTTTGTCGTAGAGGCCGTAGATATTAACACCGCCGTTACTAATGTAAAGTTATCGAGAATAATAAATGATAATCTAGATAATAAAGCTTTGAGAAAGCATAATTATTATATATCTGGTGATAATATAGATAAGATTATACAACAATTAAGATCGCAAAGACTTTTTTCGGGATATAACGTTAATGAAGCCAAAGAGATAGTTTGTAGATATTATAGAGACAACGATACTTCACTGGCTAAGGAAGTTGATGCCATCAAAGACACCTACTATAATATATTTCAACCATACCACATAGAATACGATATGTAGACCAAATGTCCCATATTAGCCTATTCGTGTTCTTCCACGTAAAGCTTTTTAAATCCCTTTATCTCAGGTGTTAGTAATGAAGATTGATGAGTTAGCTAAACGCTTAGGAAATAATAAGGTTGACGAAAACGATGAAAGACATGAGATAGCAGACTATTTAGTACAGGTATCCATAAATGAAAAACAGTGGGACTCATTTAATTATTACATCATGTTAAAAGATAAGAAAATATATACCTTTGGTTCATATTATAGACTTAACGAATCTAACGAATTATCACCAGACTATGCTTACGTATTTATTGAGAGACAGCGTTTTACTAACAATTATCCCTTGGCCTATCTTTATCCTTTTCTCGGTTATGTTAATATAAAAGATATATTAAGTGCTTACATGTCAAAATTAGGTTTTTGTAATGTAGAATATGAAATAGCACCTGCTACTGGTCTTAAGTATGTTGCAATGGTTAACCGTTTTGATACTGGTCGTCTAGTAGTAGAAGTTTTAGACGTCAGCACTGCTGCTATCAATACAGGTTTACTACGAATAGCACGTGAGATCTTAGGGAAGAGGATATTGGAAAAACATAACCATCATCACTTTTTAGCGAAATTGTTTTCTAAAAAATACAAACATATATCAGATTATGACGTAGGAATAATTTGGGATCGGTTAGCATCACAAAAACTCTTTGCGGGATATAATGCTCATAATGCTAATGATGTAGTTTTTAGATATTATGTAGGCAACGATTCATTAGCTAAAGACGTTGAAGCTATTAAAGACGCATATAACAGAATACTTCAACCATACCGTGTAGTTTACGACCTGAATACGAAATGTTTTGTAGAAAGTTTTTCCACATTCTTCTAATGAAAGCTTTTTAAACCCCCTTTTCCTCTTTTCTATCTGGGGGTTTCACCCCCTAGGTGGAAAAGATGGCAGAGAATAAATCTCAAATAAAAAATATCTCAGTTGTCAAGACAACGTTAGACGATCACGTTTTTGGTCATAATGACATGAAACGTGCAATACTTCTCGGTTTAGTATCATCTGAACCTACGTTTATTTTAGGACGAGTAGGTATTGCGAAGACGTATACAATAGACACGTTAGCTAAAATGCTTAACGTTAATTACTATTACATCTTACTTAATAAATATACGGAACCAGACCACATATTAGGAATACTTGATATAAATGAGTATAAAAAAGGACGCTTAGTATATCACGGTGGAGTTGTAGACGCTAATGTCGTTATGTTTGATGAACCATACAAATCATCAGTTGACGTATTAAATATGCTTTTAGACATAATTTTGAACAAGAGAGTTTTCGGCGTTAAACTTAACTTGCTGACCGCGTATTTCGCAGCTAACGAATATGATAACGATAATGACCTAACTGCATTTAACGACAGGTTAACTATACGTGCAGTGGAGACTAATTACGTCCACAAACCCGATTTAAAGAAAATAGTAAAAACCGATTCGAAGACGCCAGAACCCATACTCACGTATGATGACATACTAAACTTACAAAATGAAGCTAGAAAAATCGCTATGAACATCAGTGACGCTTTACTTGACAAATTCTTAGACGTTATAATAGAACTGAGAGGAATGAACTACTTAATATCAGACAGACGTGTAAAGAAGACGGTATATGTAGCTGCGGCAAACGCATTACTTGAGGGAAAGAATGATATAGAATCAGACGACTTAATTACAGCAATGAAATTCACGCTTAATGACCCAATGAGATACGCTGATTCTATAAAAGAAATCGAAACTATTGCGTTAAAACACGGATTAAATGAGATAGCATCTGTAATTAATAAAATACGCTCTCATATTAACGTGATCAACGTGTTGGTAACCAATGCCAAAGGAAACACGGTAGACAAGTATGTTACGTTATCGAATTTAAAACATGAATTAATGAAAGTACAGGATCTATGTGAAAGATACTCTGTCAAGAGTAACGATGTTAAAAAACTGTGCGATAGTATCGATATACCTGATGATATCGTGAAAGAGTTGCTAAGGGTGTAACGTAATGTACGACAATAAATCTAGTAAATTCAGTAATATGTTCGATTTCCGCTTAAATAAAAACAAGAAGAAAACGGAATTATTCAGTAATTTATCTAATTTTAACGTGAATAATCCGCATGAAAACGACGAGTTATTCAAGGAATTCGTCATCATGACTGATAGCCTATTAAAAAAACCAACGGATAGACATAAGATCGTAAGCGGCGATATACTAGCGTCGTTGTACTTACCGCAATATTTCTTCAGGTTCAAAAACGACGACGCGAAATTAGAAACAGTGAGGACTGCGTTAATAAACAGTCACATGGAACTAGAAAATCTACGTTCTTCAACTGTTGATGATTTACTTACAAGCTCTGTTGACACCGTAATAATTTATAATCACATAGTAAAGTTACTTGACGAACTAGAACAGACTAACAACAATGATGAACAGAAACTAAGGCAAATATCTTATGCAATTGAGAATAAATTAATGGAAGCCAGTTCAAAGTGTAAAGTCGTCAATAAGGCGTTGAAAAACAACATGATACGTGAGATGATGTCTAAGGAAATGAACGGAGAGAAGCTTAATGCGGATGACGTTGATAAGGAGGGTAGTAATACGTACAGTAGAGAGCCTGGTATCTTACGTTTCATCGATACCGTTACTAACCTCAAAGTGGATTTGGACGTACTACTCAATATCGTGAGGAAAGGTACCGAGTTGTTTAACAAAATCAATGATTCGCCTCACGGTACCTACAACTCGTATAAAATTACGTCATCACTTCTTGATGCTGTTAAAGTACCTAAAAACTTCATTGACGATGAAATAGAGGAAATTAAGATGATAAATGGGTCGTTTATCACGTTTTCAAAGAAGGCAAACATTAAAGGATATTACGTTTTACTTGACAAATCTGGTAGTATGGGGGGCGAGAAAATCGTAAACGCTAGAGCCATAGCATTCGCTTTAGGACTTTTAGCTAAACAACGCAGACTGAAGTTCATGTTTAGATTCTTCGATAGTGACGTCTACGACATGATAGACAAGTTGACTATGGAAAACTTAGCGAAAATCGGTTCGGTTGACGCAGATGGCGGGACGTGCATATCGTGTGCGTTGAATAAAGCACTTGAAGACCTGCGTAATATGAAAGAGTTCGTAATAATAATCATAACTGACGGTGAAGACGAGTTTGCTATAGAACCTTTAGTTAACGCGATTAAAAACGGTAAACATAAACTAATATCGGTACTAATAGGAAACGAATCGTTCCATAACTTAATCGAACTGACTAAAAAAGTAGATGGAGTCGGTTTAACTACAGAAGATTTAGACGATAAAATAGCACTAGAAATACTAAAGGCGGTGTCAAGTCAATGAAGTCATTTATATTATGGGTTTCAAGACACGACCCAATACCAGCAGAACGTGAGATAATAATCAATTATCCACATTCGTTTGTGAAGGAGTTTATACCAACGGCTGAACAGTTAGTAGGGAACTACATTGAACCGCTTCTTAAAAAATACGATAAAGTCTACATAATCGCGATACTACCAGAATCGTTTAAGATGAGACTATTAGAACTTGTTAGCAACGTTAAGTATAAGGACAAGGTGTTTATTGTAGAACCGCTGATGAAGGAACTAGTGCATTCTAAAGACGTGCAGGAGTGCATGAATGTCTACAAGAGCGATACAAACAAATACGTCATGATTACTTACGGTAGCGGTAAGGAATGTAAAGTTTTCGAATTCGAGAAATTCGTTGTATTAAAGCAATATGTTAAAGTACACGAGGATTGGAACCATGAAAGTAGATGAACTACTTAGACGCCTCAAAAATGTTCACATGACAGTTAAAACGCAAAAAAGAAGGCAACCAATACCAAAAGCGTTCGTTCTTTATCCCGATCGTGTAAAAATAGCTCTTACGACTAAATACGTCGACTGTTGGCACTACGTTTCACGTAGTGGACTAACGTTTAACGGTTGTGCTGAAATTACAGATAGTGATCCATACCTCAAAATAGTGTACGGCGTATATTATGTACCAACAATGCCGATTATTACGGTAAGTAGTAGACAGAAGATGTCAAGAAACGAAGGTTACTTTTTATCATACGTTAAAGACTTCTTATTAAACAACAAAGAACTAACGATGCCTCAACTTGTTGTATACGATAATTACGGTTTTACAACATATCATAAATTCATAAAAGGCGGGATTAGGGTATTTCCGCTAATCGAAGAAATGGATGGTGTTAAAATATACAAAATACCAGACATTGATCCAAAGGGTTTTGAATGGAACGAAACGAGACAGATCCAAGAACCCCAAGAACCTGTCCCGATATCAATGGTGGATTATTACGGTACTCATGTGCTAGGAGTAATTAAAGGTAGCGTTACGGTGTACAAACCAATTTTGTCGGAAAGGGGTAATACCGTCATAAATACGTTATTCGCCGATATATCGTCTGATACGATGATTAGTATACGACGTCGCCACGGTATAGTTATCACAGAAACATATATTGAACCAGGATGGTATATATTCGTGGAGGTTAACAATGAAAATAGACGAACTACTTAAACGTCTCAAAAATGTTGAAATCGATGAAGACGAAATAAACGAAAGACGTGAAATCGCCGAGTACTTAGCTCAAATATTAAGTGCTAAAGAGTCAGCGTATGGAAATTATATTATGATGACGGATAAGACAATGTACGACCTTGACTTATATAAAGATCTTCTCAGATATAGAAAAATATCATCTAACGACGCATATGTATACGTAGAAGTCCACTATTTAGGCAGATACGACTCATCAAGTTATTTATATCCTTTTCTTGACTGCGGATTTCGTTTTATAAACGTTTATTTATCCAAACTAGGTTTCAGTTCTAGTTCTTACGGTACAGTACCTGCACCTGGACTTAAATACTTCGCTGTAGTCAATTATTTTATAAATGCTAAACGTACAGTCGTAGAGGTAGCTAACATTTACGATGTTGCGATCAATACGAATTTACCACCATTAAAACATGATGTTTTAAGCACTAAACACATATATAATGATGACGCAGAAGAGGCTGTGTCACGAATTATCTCGCAGAAACTTTTAGCTGGGCATGACTTCATCGAGGCGAGAGATGTAATTAATAGATATTACGCATTTCAAGAAATTTCGTTGGCTAAAGAAGTTGAGGAGATAAGAGACGCTTATAATCATATCTTCAAACCATTCCGTATAATATACGACTTGAAGACTAAACAATTTCAAGTAAGTGGTAACAATGAAAATAGATGAACTACTTAAACACCTAGAAAACGTTGAAATTAGAAATGAAATACGTGAAATTGCCCACTACTTAGAACAGACGTTCAGTGATAAAAAAAGACGATACTTATTTTATATTATGATGAAAGACAAGAAGACAATATACGGCATTAACTCATATGGAGAACTTCTTGAAGATAACAAAGTTTCACCTGGTGACGCATATATATTCATAGAAAACGACTATTTAACTCAATACGACTTAGCAAGTTATTTTTATCCTTTCCTCGTCGATAGAGATCTCTTACTATACGCCTATTTATCGAAACTAGGTTTCGAGTATTATACTGTAGTACCTGCTACTGGACTTAAATATGTCGCTTCAGTTAAACATTTTCTAGACGTTAATCGTGCAGTCGTAGAGGTCGTTGATATAGACACTGCAGCAATTAACACAAACTTATTGACGTTAATACGGCCAAGTATTAAAAAAATAGGTCATGATGAGTTACAAGAGATTGCATCACAACTAGACTCGCAGAAACTTTTCGCTGGACATGACTCCAACGAGGTAAGGAGGATACTCCACAGATATTACGAAAATCATGATACATCATTGGCTAAAGATGTTGAGGCCATCAAAGACGCTTATAATCGTATCTTCAAACCATTTCGTGTAGAATTTAAACGCTTTTAATAGCAATTTTCAATCATCTGACCTACTCCCCGCTCTAAAGTGCAAGGCTTGCCATCCATTTTGTCACGCTCTCCCAGCGAAAGCTTTTAAAACCGTTTTTCCTCCCACATGACAGTGGGAATATGAGGAAACTTACTGAAGTTAATTGGTTTAAGGACGAATACGTTAAAGTTTACGACATCATTAACGTAGAAAACAGGATGCCCCCATTGGACGAAATTTACGTTCTCGATGATTACGATGTAAAAGAATTACGCATAATACCGCGTGACACGGTCATGGCGTTCGCCTTACCTTCATGCGATGTCAAAGAACAATATGCATGGTTTAGGTACGAACCACCAGACTTAAACGTATTTGCTCACGAAATGATACATTTAGCTAAGAAATACAAGCAGCTTGATGACGAGGTATATGCATATAACTTAGCCCCATTAGTTACGATTCTGGTTGAACGTAATATTGTCCCTAAACATAACGTTTTAAGACTTTTCGAGGATCTAAACCTCAACATTTTAAGCAGAAAGATCAGGGAATATTTCAATGTGAACGACATCGAAGAGTTGTTTTTAGCTCTCGGTGTTGTACCGTCTTTTGCTACGTTTAATGATGGTACAATAACTATACGAAAAGAATATACGGAAGACGATATTGTAATAGGGACGATAACAGAACTAATCGCCTCAGCGGAATACAACGATCATATATTTAATTTCATACACGATATCGTGGATAACTTACCAGTCGTGAGGTTTAACCATGAAGTTAAATGAGTTACTTAAACGACTCGACGACGTCGAAATACCTAAGAAACATTCTATCCTATCGACCATTTATAACATATATGGACTTCTTTATAACGATTCGGTATTAATAAAATATGGAGACGAATTTTACGTTTATCGCAACAAAGGATCACCAAAAATATTAATCGATCTCGATGATCGTAAAGTGCATATAGGTATTCCGATGATTTATTTCCATGGGTTGGAGTTCAAATTTGCGATATTCTCATATAATCGCGAATTTTCACCCAGGAAATTGAACACTATATTAGTAAACACCCCGTTTATTAAAGAAGAAGCAGAACCTATAGACGTCGTTAATGAGTTCGGTTATGTCCCATTTGGCCTGCGAAGGAAGATAGTTTTTGAGTACGATGTTACGAAAAGAGCAGAAGAGATATTTAACAAATATTTGAGACCCGATAGTGTGGACGTTAAGACGAAGATTATTAATGTTAAGTCTCATAGGAGGGAGTTCAAAATCGTAACCCTGAAATATGGTAACGAGGAAATCAAGCTTACTCCCCTAGCAAGAAGACTATTAGGACTTAACTCTCCCTCAGCAGGAAGACTATTAGGACTCCACTTTCACGATCTTATAACGTATAGCGGGGTATGTGATAAACTTTATTCGTCTTCTACATGCACATCTGCTGTGAGAAATAATATTTTCAAAACGTTGTATAGACTACAGAATCATGGACTTATCGATAAACGATATGTTGTTACGACCGTTAAGGGTTTCGTAGTTTACAAGGCATGGTATAATACAAGCTAGCTACATCTTGGAGACCCGTCGTTTGTTTTAGTTAGTTAGTGGCTCACATAGAAAGCTTTTTTTTAACCCCCCTTCCCCTTTTCTCATGGGGCTAAAAGCCCCAGGTGAAGGGTATGAATATAGTGAAAAGCAATAAGACAATGAGTGAAAATAAAATGTCAGATACTATTAAGAACAAAGTCCTAAGCATGTTGGACGAAGATACTAGAGAGCTAATAACGTTATTGAACGAAATAAGGACGGGAAACTTGGATAGACAAAAACTAGGGAAGGCGTATTTACAAACGCAAAAAATTCAAATGGAATTAAACGAGTTGATAAGGATAACTGATCCTTCGGTGAACAATAATGAGTGAGGATGACGATAAAATGTTAGACATAATGATAAATTCGGCAGACATACGCACAGAACTAGAAGAACATATGGACTATATCGCCAAACTACTTAAGGACAACTTACAAGACGTCATAGATAACGCTATTGACGTACAACTTTACATTAATTTACCAGATAAAGAACCAGTAGGTTTTGACATAGGCATAGTTTTCGGAGGGCCTAACATACGTTTAGTTTATAGTAGAGGGGCGTGCCAATTACGAGGATCGTGGGGATCTCTTACGGACGAAAAAGACATAGACAACGAAATTTGTGAAACGATATTAGACTATTTGACACAAACGTTATCTTCGCGTGGGGAAAAATGAAGGAAAAAATTATTAAATTCTTTTCGTTTTTCAAACATAAAACTAACAATGAAATTCCACCAGACGTTCCTAAAAACGTTATGGACGCGGCAAAAGAAGTAGCGTATTTCACAACGTTTTACGGTTTCTTTTTACAAACGTCTAACATAATAAAGACGTTAAAACATGGGTACTACACTTTAGGACGTACTGTTGACGAAGAACTTATCAACGCTATTAAAGATGGGTTTGACGCCTTAATAAGGTCAACAACTGACGATAAAATAAAGACGTTACTTCAACAAACGTGTGATGAAGTAATAAACTCCCTGAAGAACCACGACTTCGACAATGCAGAAAAAGCAATAAAGACGTTACTAGAGGAGGTCGATGACGATGATGATAGCTAAAAGCGTGAAAGTTTTAGGTTACGAACTTAACGACGATAAACTCATAGCTCACGGAGAAACTAAACTTAGCAAAGACGTCCTTCAATACGTCAACAAAAAAGGCGTTAAACTTGTTATCGACGTTTTTGGAGACGTTTATTTAAATACCTTTTTACTAATTTACTAAAATGATCTGAATAACATATCTAATACGTTTAATTGTGCCGTTCAAGCGAAAACTTTTTAAACACCTTCTTTCTATTTTTTCGGGGTGAAAAAATGCCAAAGGAAAGATCCAAAATTAAAACTGCAAGAAGAATAACCACGCTTTTCTTATTTTCAATTACGTCGATGTATATAACATATTTAATTTACCATCTCACTCACGTTATTTACGTTGAATATGCATTTTATGCTTTTTCCTTAATGACGGCGTTATTGCTCGAACCACTCACGTTCATGATCTACGCTTTAATAGGTGATAACGAATGAGCGAGTTTACGTATGAGTCTTTCAAAAACTACGTTTCTAAGTACGTAGTAGGAGAAGACGATATCATCAAGTTAATTTACGTTGGTATTAACGCTGCAAGACGTTCAAAAACATTACCAGCGTTTTTACTACGTGGCCCTCCAGGGGCTGGAAAAACTATGATAACGCAAATTGTAGCTGATTACTTCAACGCTCACTACGTCTTTATTCAAACCACTTTAAACACGACTGAAGACGAATTAATATACAAATTCGTTCCATCAGAACAAACGAGGTCAGGAGTACGTGTACAATACGGTTCATTACCAGACGCGTTAATAAAATCACGTGAGAAAATCACGGTACTCACAATAGACGAGTTTGATAAGACGAGACCTTCAGCAGACGCTTTACTACTCGACTATTTACAAAACGCTAGAGTTTCGTTTAGAATTGACGAAAAAGAAGACGTTATTGTCGGTAATAAAAACAACTTAATCGTTTTCATAACGTCAAACGATAACAGAGAGTTTTCTGAACCACTTTTAAGACGTGTAATAACCATCAACTTTAAACTACCAGATCCTAAAGACGTTGAAAAACTACTAAGAAGGCACTTTGATGACGAGAAAATTATCAAGACGTTAACAACCATGTATATCGCTGGTTTAACTACAGAATTAACTAAGCCGATAACGATACAAGAACTTATACAGCTAGGTCACGCAATGACGATTATGCCAGACGTAGATTTCAATCAACTACTACTTTCGTTCGTTGTAAAGAACGTGGAGGACTTGTATAAACTACATAGATCGGTAAAAGAACTTAACGTAACCCAAATAACGCAACAATATACGGAATTACCAGACGTTGGAGATACTATAGTAGGAACGGTTAACAACATAGCAGTCTTATCACAACAGACGTCACAACAACAACCAACTGCACAACAACGAACAACTGTACAACAACTGTTAACTAGGATAAAACTACCCATTAATAAAATCGTACAAACGATAACTAACGCAGACAAGGTTAAGGACGAGATTGAAAGCTCGTTTAACGCAGCGATAGATACAAATACGTTTAGCCAATACAGTAATATAATTAAAACGTTTTCACCTGAACCTACGGATAGACCAGACGTTTTAGGAAAGTTCAAAGTCGTCCTTGATGATACGTTAAGATTAACGTCGGACAAACCGTTAACGTTAAGAGAAGTTTATAACATTTTTCATAAAATGGACTTCGAAGCGTACGTAGAGGATTACGTTTACTTCCATGACGGTTATAAAGACGTTATTGACCTGACAGGACGATATCAAGAACTACAGTTTACCTATTATACTAAGGACGTGATTGTCGCAGTTCACAAAGAGAATCATACTTATTTTGTGCTACGTTTAGACAACGTTAAAGGTCGGCTGTATAAAGTAAAAGCTTACGTTAATAAACAAGACTTAGACAATGAAAAACGAAGACATCAATATGAGTTCATTGAAGGACTGTTCAATAACTATCAGTTACAAAACGTCCTTGAAAAAACGCTCAGCGACGTGCAATGGAGTAGAGACGAAATACTGAAAGGAAAATACTTTGAAAGTAACAAATATAAAACGTTAAGCAACTTCGTAAACGACACTAAGGGAATGTTAGATTTACATACTGAGATAGACGTTGATACAGACTACGCTTACGCAGCCACGGCATCGATTACGAGAAGAAGAGGGAAAGACGAATGCGAACCAATGTACAATATCTCAGCTGATTCTGGACGTAATTACGTTAAATTAACGTTTAAGTACCTAAGCGTTACAATGTACGTTGATGAAAACGCTAAAGTTGAAGGAAAAACGCTTTCTATAGCCAACGAGGTATATAACATCGCAAGTAAATACGTTGGAGAATACGAATTATTAGACGGCATAAAAATGTTCCATAAGATGGCTGAAGAACTTAACGATTACGCTAAAAACGTATGCAGTAAACTAAACGAGATGGTCAAAAATGGTCATTAAAGTCGTTAGGCCTCGAATATTACACAACCAGTATCATCCTGAACACGAAGAAAAAGACGTAGTAGAACCTACTACGAAGACGTCTGAAGACGTTCACGGTGGCGATGAAATAACGCAAAGTATGCAAGATCAACGCTTTGCACAGCAACAAAATCACGGACAAAAAGAAAATCGGCAAAACGATACCCAAAAAGAAAACGAGAACACTTCTTGTCAACTACGCGGCGGTCAGAAATACGCTTCTTCTCAAAATCAACAGACTGAACAACAACAAAACACTAACAACGATCAACAAAACGATTTACGTTTAGATTCATCATCAAGTCAATCAAACAACGAGGATCACCAAATGACTGGACAACAAAATAACGATACTAATCAACAACCTCAGCAAAACGAATCACAAGATAACGATGACACTCAACAAAACGAATCACAACAAACTACTATAGCACACGGTATATGTAAAAGACACTCGCAACAAAACGAATTACAAAGTATCAACAAAGATAATCAAAAACAACCTCAACAAAACGAATCTCAACAAAGTAATAACGATCAGCAAGATACTAACAACGTGCACCGCAATGAATCACGAAATAATAACGATAATCACCAGTCACAAAGTAATAACGAAAGCTCTACTCAACAGCAAGATACTAACAACATGGAGCAAAACGAGAAAGAACACGCTGGAGAACAACAGGACGAAACTAATCAACAAAATAACGAAACACAACAAAACCATGAACAACAAAATAACGAGATAGAAGACGAGCAACAGAACGAAGCTGAAGAATCAGAAGAACGAACTTTAGACGATTCTATAAGTGACGATTATCAAGAACAAAAAGACTATGAAAACGATGAAGAATACGATAATGAAGATGAATTTTACGATGAGGATGAAGAACAAGTAGACACGCCGCGATATAACACACAACAAGTGTTTAAGATAAACGTAAAACATGCAATTAAAAGACAACTATACTTAGCGTTTTACAGACTTGTAGAGTACTTAAGCGACGAAGAAAAACAACCTACGTTACTACCTGGTCAAACGTTAATACTGAACGTTAAAAAACTCATGATGAGGCAATACGAGAGAAAACCATTGGACGCTTACTACTACTACAGAACGAGGTCACAAGTAATTTTAATACTCGATAACAGCGGTTCAATGACGTGGTTAGTAACCGAACTAAACACGTTCTTTAAAGCAGCTTTGAAGAGAAAAGACGTACAAATATACGTGGCACCGAACGGACACATAGAGGAATATTATAACGATAAGACTAAACGTTTTGAAGTAATTGATCACCAATACGCTATACAACAAATAATAAAGTCGTCATTACCAGCCATCTACGTTGGAGACTTCGACGGTGCAAACACTCCGATAGAATTGTCGTGGACGAATCGTGTTTACTGGATATGCACTGAAACACGTTACAAATACTTTCCACATCACGATTGGGTAGGACGATGTCTAGAAGTAGACAGTTACGGTGATTGTAAAGTCTTTCGACCTTATCACGAAGACGACTATAAGGGATTCTTCGGAAGGACGTTTGATGACAAAGAGATGATAACGGTGTTAAAAGAATTCGCTAAGAACGTTTACAAACAACATTTTTGGTACGACAAACACGACATAGATGACTTCAGGGCAGAGAATCGTTAAATTATGTTATGTAAAAAACGTACTGTACAGTTCTTAGTTCGTACTTTTGCTACATATAGTATTTCGTACTTTCTCCTTCTTTTTCTCAACGTCAACACGTCTCAACTATACGAAATTTTTTCAGCCTTCTCCATTTCTTTCACCTGAGAGAAACTCAAACTTACTAAAAAAGCTTAAATACACCCTTTGCATAAATTTCCAGCAGGTGGAAAAATGAGAGAAAAAAATCAAAAAAGTAAATCCCGCCCCATCGCGGGCGGGATGACATTGGGGGACTTTTTTATGCAGTCCCCCGAGATCTCGGCGTGGTTGGGGTTATCTAAGCCCCAACCATACCCAATAACGTCTACTTCTAATAACAACGTCGTTCTTAACAACGTTCAAATAAAAACGTCTTCTAATAACGTAAACGTTAAAGACGTTTCTGTAACTACGTATTCTAACCACGTTCCAAAAACGTTAGATTTACTACGCAAATTTAACAACGACTTAGAAAACAACGTAATTATCAACGACTTGAAAGACGCTTTACAACAACGCAAAGTTATCAATGACGTTATTTTCGGGAGAAATTACGTTTTCAAAATAACGTCTATTAGAAACAACGTAATGAACGTTATTCCAATGACGTATAACAACTTTAAGTTCGATGAACTATCAATAACGTTTGACAACGACGATGAAAGACAATTATTGAACAACGCATTCAGGAACGATAAGGACGCTGAACTAAACGAAATTGCAAACGATATATTCAACGCTTTAAAGAATGATAACATAATAACGGTTAGCGTGATCGACGTTTTAAATAACATCAGAACGACTAACTTAATCTATGGTAAGAAATACGACTACAAAATAAACGAATTTGAACTACGCAATAACAACAGAAACTACGAATTAACAATAAACGTTACTGTAATGACGAAAAACAATCACGAAAAACTATACGACTTATCAATAACGTTTGATGACAACGACTTGAAAAACATAGGTGCTAACGTTGAGTAACGTCATAAAGATTAACAACGTTACTATAAGTACGTCTTCTTCTGATAAAATGAAAACGTCTAACAACGCTAAAATAATGCAGCATAACAACGTTAATAACAACTTACCAATTACGATTTACATTGAGAACGTTAACAACAAGGTCGCAATAATGCACGTTCATGGACGTTTAACATACGCTTACTTACAAAAGTTACTACGACATTTTGAACAAAACGTTATACAACAACTAAATCACGATATGATCGCAATATGCACGAATTTACCACCGTATTATCTACAACAACTCACGTTGTTACTTAACAACTATCACTACGTTGTAGGTTATTACGACTGGTCAACGTCAACGATATATTTCGAGAACTTTTCGTTAATTTACGCTTCTAAATACAACTACAACGACGAGGTTAGAAACGATGGCTAAACGATTTATAGTGTTAAGCGTAACGTTCCATCAATGGAACGTTATCAAAAACGTTAACAACGTAGTATTACTTAGATGTACGTGTTGTGAACAACAACGCATAGGGGTCGCTGAACAACGTGAAAAAGAACGATATAAAAACGGTACTAAAGAAACGTCTGTTGAATTAACGTTTTGGTATCACGGTTACGACATTAATTACGCTGAACAAGTGTTTAATAGACTCGTTCAACAACGCAATAAAAACGATGAGGACGAGGATTACGACATTGTTAATAATGTTAACAATCATAACGATAACAACGACAACAGGACGTTGACAATAAACAACGTGAAAATAACTATAATTAATCAACGTCAGATAAGAGGCGAAAACGATGAGCGACTGGTTTGACGAATTATTAAAAGACGTTAATTTACGCTCCAAACAACGTAATAACGAAGTGAATAACGACGTAGCTAAAGACGTTAAGATAAGAATTAAGAATCTTGACCTTAACAACGTAATTGTAATCGTTACATACAATTATAACAACGGTACAAAAACGTTAACGTTACATCCACAACAACGTTTAAACGACTTTTTAACGCAAGTAACTACTAAACGCGATATTGACGTTTTAAAGTACGTCGTAAAAACGTTAAAGGCTTACGTTGATATGAATAACGTCTTGAAAGAGTTAACAACGTTTGATCTAGACGAATATTACGAAAAGAACGTTAAGAAGAGACGCATTAAGTTGACTAACGTTAACCTGAACGTTAACAACATCATTAAACAAAACAACATTAATAATTATGATGAGCAGAACGACGTTAATGAAGACAACTACGATGAACAACAGAATAACAACGCTATTGAACAACAAAACGACAATGAGCAGAACGACTACGACAAACAACTACTACAACAACTACGCAGCTTAATAAACGATCTAAACAACGTTAACCTGAACGACGTGAACGACAACGACGAGTTGTTCAACGCAGCTAATTACGTTATTCAACGCTTCTTAATGTTTTTAATCAACGTTAATGACAGCCACGACGGTGTCATAAACAACGTTATAAATTACTTAAGAAAGCATATTGATAACGGTGATAGAGAATGACATACGTTAATGAAGAGTTTACAACTCCGTTAAGACAAAAACGCAAAATTCACATTATTCCACATAGCGTTAAATACGGTCAGCAATTTATTACGTCTTTCTTTTTCGATGCCATTGACGACGAATATCAATACATTATATTCACGTTCTTAATGAAGAACGCGTTCAAAATATATCTAAACATATGGAGAGAACAACGTAAATTTATTTCATATTTGAAGACGTTCAAGAACGAATTTAAAAACGCGTTTGATTACTATCAGCTACTTCTAATTACCACGAAAGAACGAATATATCAGACAACGCATGCTATAGCGTGTTTTTTCGACTTTGAAAACGATATTCACGAGATCCTAACGATATACGTTAACGAACTATTTTGTAATTACGTTGACGACGCGTCACGACGTTAAGTTGTTTTTTTATCCTCTATTTATCTCACCTTCCGTTTACTATTTCTTTTTCTATCCTTTGTTTTTATTTCTTTTTCTCTCATTTTTCTTATAAGCACGCATTACTAGTTTTTAGAAGAAAACTTTAAATACCCCAAATGAGAAAGTGATGGCAGAGGTGTGAAAAAAGTGAAAGTAAACGTGAACACAACCCCAAATCAAACTTCAAATTCTAAAACAAATCCAAATCCTCAACAAAACCAAAAAACAACACCCCAACAAAATTTAAATAATTTATCAATGGATCAGTTATATCAGTTGTTGCTACAACAACTACAACAACAAAAACAACAAGATCAAAGCCAAAACAGTGAATTCATTGTTAAAGCAAATATGAAAGCAAGTTACGTTGCTTTGAAGATTGAGCAAGTATTACTCCTAAAGAAAAAAGTGACATTATCAGCACTTGGTTACGCTATCCCTGCTGCTATAGATGCTGTGATGCTTATAAGGAAGGATTTGAGCAGACAGCAGATCAATATAAAAAATACAGACATCGAGTTGTTTGAGAAGGAAGTTTTGGCTGTGGGGAACAAGAATAAAATAGTCAGTGGAGTTCGTATAACTCTTTCAATTTAATCTTTTTTTTAACTTTTTTTAAAAAAAAAATCTTTCCT
>Ga0208549_100388_pt1 | contig 19629 bp, 17 predicted proteins | sample BED_host_MetaG_FD_187135 | JGI IMG/M metagenome (GOLD analysis project Ga0208549, IMG submission 187135) | Hot spring microbial mat communities from Yellowstone National Park, Wyoming, USA - BED_host_MetaG (SPAdes) (version 2) | ecosystem: Environmental > Aquatic > Thermal springs > Hot (42-90C)... | reverse complement strand
TTACTTACTATCTTTGAATTTATCCTACGTGCAACTATTGTGTTAATAGCATCACCTACATCAATATTCCTATCAAATACCAAATTAACTGCATCTAATATATCGTTCTTATTAATTTCTAAAATGGTATCTTTGATGTCCGCTATTACTAAGTTTAGGAATTTTATATAACCTTCAGCCCTACTTTTATTTCCAGTCTTTAGAGTATCGATATGCCTTCTCCTAATTATGGTGATGAATTCGTAAAGAGTAATTACCGTAACGACACCTTCTCCTTTAAATTGTAAATATCTCTTAGAAAAAAGTATGTCCGTATCTAGAAGATATTTTACATAAATGAAAGCCTCACCATTTATGGCGGGGATGAAAAGGCTTAAATAATTAAAATTTAAATTTTTTTAGAAAACTCAATGACGCTCCTCCTAAGCTCGATAGAGGGCTTAATGGGACTTAAGGAGGAGCATTCAGTATTGCAATTATTGAATGAAGGATTCTTTATAGAATCCAGATTTAGGGCTGGCTGCCTTTTATATGAAGGTTTATTTAAACCTGATCAAATGGGGGAAGCTCTTATCCTCCCGACTGTCCAGCAAATGAGAAATGTAGCTCCGAATCAATGCTGGAAACCTATGAACCTCTCTAAAAGGGAACCCTCAACCTTTTAGGGTGGGGAGGAGGTCAGTTCCTTCACAAAGCTCCCTTTAATATCTCTTTTTCTAAAATCTTCTCCACTTCCTCTGCGCTGATGCCAAGTTCCTCAACTAGCTTTAAAAATTCTTCTTCAAAAACCTTCGAAGCATTCTTTGCCACTTTCTCGGCTATGCTTTTATTATCGGTAACAAAATATCCTGAACCCAAATTTACTAAATAAACTTCTTTTTCCTTAAATTCCGAAATCAAAATTCTACCCTTTTCGTCAGCTTTCCTTAACAAAATTTCCCCTATCATATAATATTAACAAAAGCTAAGTATTAAAATGTTTCCCACACCAATGTCCCCCGAAAGAAATTAATAAAATATGAAAGTTAAACTTTTAAAAATATAAAGAATAGAGAAAAAAATTAAAATTTTTAAATAAACAATTTATTTTTATATTGATAATATTGATTATAAGAAGAAGTTTAGTAATTAAAAAAGTTCATAAAATGTTTTATAACTAAGAGAAGCTTTTACATCATAATTTTTAGTGTAAGATTTTATAGCTAGTTTATTAATATAGTTCGTGGCATTGTGGAGGCGGAAAGGCTATCAAGATTAGAAGGAAAGGTTGAAGAATTATGTAAAAGAACGGACGATTTAAAAAGCGATATTAATGCTTTGCGAAACGAAGTAATAGCTACAAGGAATGAAATGAATAATAGAATAGATTTGCTTGATAAAAAACTGGACAGTCGATTTCTTTGGATTTTAGGAGTTCAAATAACAACATGGATTACTATAATTTTAGCGATATTATTTAGATAAATAATAGATATTTTATTTTATGATGAATTAATATTGTATTTTTCACTTTTAATACTATTTAAAAAATTTTGCAATAAAGTTTGAAAAATTTATATATTTAGAATCTCTATTTTACGATGTTCTTTTCAAGAGCGCGTCAAATCTCAAAACTTAATTAAATTTACTTGTTTTTCTCCTTTTATATAATATTTTCTTGTAAAATTTAAAAGTTCCATTCTTTCATGTAATCTACTACTTTTAAGCCAAGATAATTTATGCGGAGCTTTTTGGCACATACAATGCTTCTTAATTTCTTTTAAAACTTCAGCAATTTAAGCGTGATATTTCTTTGCGTGGCTTTTAAATATGACTTTAATTTTTGTAGAAAAATTGGACCATTAAGCCAGAAACAAAAGTTCATGTTCAATGTATAAGAAGTGATAAATGCTCAACTTATATACAAAAAGAATTCTTTGGAGATTAGGGTTCATAAGGTATTTAATCAATTATGATATTTTCAAAACTTAGCTAGAATAACATATCTGAGAAATCTAGGATTCGTGAATTTACTTATTTGGGGAATTGCAGAGATAAATGTAGGGATTCTCTCAATGTGAGAAAAATTATGATATGCCTATTTTTAGTATAGATGATTATTTTAATCAAATGTGCAAAGATGAAGTTTTCGATAAATTAGTATATAAAAAAAATTTATCCTTATATAAGGCTAAATGACATTAATACATTAATTAGTAATATGAATATATGGTATTCAATAATAAAAAGAGTCTTAAAGATGCCTCCTCATAAATCTATAAGAGTGCCAATTAATGATGCTCCAGATCCAGAAAAAGAAGGGGCTATTAGGACTATCGGAGAATTTAAAGGACAAAAAGCTGATTATGAATTTACGCTTAATGGTGGAGAACGGATTCATATTATAAAATATAAAGATTTTTATGAAGTTCATTGGGATAAAGTTAGTCCTCAAATAAACATTATTGAACACTTACGTCAGGACGCTCCTCATTGGTGGATTACCCTATGGGCTTTAAGTGGTGCTACAACGGGAGCACTATTTTATGAAAAAAATAGAATAGCTGGTGCAGGGATTGGGGCTTCAATTGGACTTTTAATTGGATTACTTACTGCTCAATTTTGAAAAATATAAGGTAAATAAGAGGCTAATTGCTAATTAATATAACAAACTTATCCCCTTCGTATTAAGCTCCATATAGCAATAAGCAATTATAGAAATTTTACAAAATCTTCTTTACCTCATCGCCTTTTAAATGCACCTCTTTATGTTTCAACATGTTCTTTAATTGCGTTACCTCCCAATGTGTATTTATTTTTTGTGTAAACATTTGAAATAATCTAATAATTTAGTCCAGCTCCTTCTGTTTGTATTGGTATTAAAATGCTTCTGATTTAATGCACCGATTGTTTAACTTAATGATGTGATAAAATTATCCTGACGATCTTAGTCTTAAGATTTGAAATCCAGTAACTTTTAAAGCATAACCTGAAAGTCCCTCTACAACCTGTTTTATTGATCCTTCGGTTCAAAATCTATTAGCACAACGATACCATCTGTTGAATTCAAGCTCTCATTCCATATCTTTGTTGTTCTTGATACTTGAAGAAATCCTTCATGTTTGATTGAAATAAGCAATTTTCAGGATTTTAAGTAAGTGACAAGCGTTAAAAGCTCTTCTCAGATACAATTAACACAAAGCTTTCGGGTTCTTTAATATTAGAAATTTAATCGTAATCTACAATAATTTTTTAATAATTAAATGCAATAATTATAATATGAGCTTTTCTATTAATGTTGATAATGTTAAGGAAATTGTAAATAATTTGGTTAAAAAGGGCGTTGCTTATATTGTAGCTCTATATCCCTTTCTATAGTAAGTTAGATCCTTATCCTGCTGCACGGTACGATAACGTTATAAAGACTCTAGAGCCTGCTTTTGGAACAAATAATGCTAATATGGTATATTCAGATATTGAAGAGGTGCTTGAAAAACTTAATATGTCTGCCAAAATAAAGATTGAAGACAAAGAGGTATCTCTACTTGAATATCTGCAAAAATATATTCTTGAAGAGCATATCTCAAAAATAATTTTTGAGGAAGTTGAGAACCGTTTTAAACAAATGTCTGAAAAGGATAAAATAGCCCTTTCAGTAGCATGCGGTATTATTGACATAGTTAAGAGTAAGGATTATCCGAAATTAACTATTAACATTAAAATGAAAGACTTTCTAGAAATCAGCTTGCCTGGGGAAGAAAATGAAAGATATTTCTCAAAAGTAGTCTCATCCCTTGCAGGTTTTGAGATATCAAACATAAGATCCGTTTTCTATAAGTATCTCTTAGGCTTTCAAACTGATTATCCAGTATATGGGAATTATCGTTATCACCATGAATACGTATTAAATGTATTTCCATTTGTAAAACCCTATATTGAAAAACTTGCTTCAGAGTTTACAAAGTATGTTAAATTCATTAATAAATCTGATGTCAAGGAAAAACTTAATGAACTTTATCAAAAAGAAGAATTTTTAAAATTATCTGTTATAGAATGGTCTCTTTTGAAGTATAAAGATGAGTCGAAATTAGAATTTTTATTATACTTCTTCGGAATTCCAGCTGAAGAATTACTTGAAGCGGTTACAGTTGAAGGCATAATACTTAAGGGCTTTTTAAATCCATTAACATATGACCATATACTAGAGTCTATGGAAGCTTTGTATGATAAAGCGTCCAAAGAGCTGATGGAACCCTTCAGAGTAACTTTTGAAAAGGCGGGATACCTGTGTACTTGTGGACGGAATAATTGCACTTTTACTAAACCTTTAGCGAAACCTATCAATTTATATTTTGTACCATGGCCTAAATATTTTCTTATAAAGGAGACATATCCGAAATTATAAAAGCAATAGTAATCCAAGGTTATCCATCCAGCTCATTTATTCAATATTTGAAAGACACTCAAGCTAAAGAATTATGGCTTTTCTTTGACAAAAAAGAAGGAAAACTTTATGTAGCATCAAATACCTATAACGAAGATGATCATAAAGAACTTATAGCGACGCTTGAAAAGGGCTTTACTATAGAGTTCTATCCCTCGCCTAAAAAATCGGAAGTAAAAGAAAAGGAGATTGAAGTTGCAGGAGTTACAAGGATGTCATATCCAACAGGGCTTTCTATAATACAACGCATAAAAGAAGTCAATTCTAAAGATCTACTTGAAAGTATTATTGCAACTGTGTTAAAAGATTTAGGTTTCTTTGTTAGAGTTGATGATAAAGTTTCTACTAAAGCAGATACACTAGTTGAAGTAGATGTGTTGGGCGAGAAGAGTGTAGGAGATTCCAAGTTTATAGTTTATGCTTCTTGTAAGAATTGGGATAATATTGTCGAAAGTAGTGTCGTCAGAGAAGAAATTGGAAGAATAGAACAAATGCGCGTAACACCGCATGTGAGGGTCTTAGTTGCTACTTCATTGTCAGAATACGCAAAAAAGGAAGGTATAGCGAATGGATTCGTAGTAATTGAAATTGGGGAAAAAGTCAATGAAAATAACGCTGAAAAGGCTTACTTGAAGGTTTATGAGAAGCTTAATAAATTATTTGCAGGCGTTGCTCCTAAATGGATGCAAGATTTAGCTGAAAAGGTAAAGAAAGCTGCTGATGAAATTAGGAAAATCGGAGAGGAACTTGAAAAAGCCGGAGGAACGTATAAGTTTTAAAATTTTTATTAATAACATCTTCCAAAATTAAAGTTTTAATATCTCAAATTGATTTCTATCATGACATTAATGGATCTGAAATTTTTCGAAGTTATCGAAAATGCTAAATCAGTTATAAAAGAGTTAGCTAATAAGGATGTTACTTATATTGTAGGACTTTACGCATGTCTATACTCGCCTAATTATGACGAATATAATGCTAAAAACAATGTCATAAACTCTCTTAAACTAGCTTATAAAAGAATCGATGCTGATAAGATATATCAAGAGATTAAAGAAAAATTTTTAGATATTAAAAAAGTATAAAGGATGCCAAAGAGAAAGCCCAATTATGGAATGAATGCATTAGTATTTTGAAAAACTATTCAGAAATGATTCAAAAAGAAATCCAGAATCGTTTCGAGGTTCTTATTCATAAAGAAAAGGATAAAGAGGTTTTATCGGTAGCATGTGCTATCATTAAATCGATTGAAATTAAAGCTAAAAAATATCCAAGGTTAGAAGTTCAGCGTGATTCAGATCATGGATTTATAGAAGTTAGACACACTGATGAAAAGTGCTTCACAGAGATAATTTCATCCGTCTTAGGAAGGGATTTGAAGATGCCTGATGTTAGAATCCTTTTTTATAAATACTTATTAGGTTTCCAATCTGATTCGTGGTCAAAAAAGTATGCGTTGAAGATATATCCTTATGCAAAAGATAAGGTTGAAGAACTTGCCAGTAGAGCTTCAAATTATGTTAAAATTCCTAAAGAGTCTGAAGTGAAATCTAAAATTATAAAACTATATGAAAATAGAGATTTTTCAAAGCTATCCGCAATAGAATGTGCGCTTTCCACAAATAAAAAATTCTTTTCAGACGTCTTCGGTGTTACATCCGAAAAATTACGCGAAATTAAAGTGAGAAGAATAATAAAGCTCCATAAAACGCTTAACGAATTGTTTTCAAGATTTGATTCTTAATTAGATTTATTGATTGAGTAATTACTGAAGATTTAAATTGTTTTATACGTAATATATTTAAAATGGTTAAATGTCCATATTGCAACTATGAAGGTGAATTTAAGTTTGGTAAGACTTAAAAATTTAGATTTTATGATGTTAAAAGAATAGAATGTCCTAAATGCAAGGGCGTGTTTAACTAGTATAAGGGTGTAAGTAGTAAAGGTAAAACCTCTGAATTTGTAATTGGGATAAAACCTAAATCTCAGGGTTAGAAGCCACTTTCGACATTTTTTAAGATTAGTGATATAGATTAAGAAAGAAATTTAATAGATATAAAATAATTCTTTAATCTTTAAAATTTTTAATATATAAAATCACTAATATTATCATATTTATCTTATTTATTTTATTCTTTACTATATCTATTTTACGCTCCAATTTATCAATATTTTCCAGAAGTAATTAGTTAACCAAAATTGAATGGAGTTTGCCAATATTTAATTATTTGAATCTGTGAGTTAATTTTGTCAAATAATTCTGAAAAGACTTTTACAACTTTTTCATTAAGTTCTTTTTCTTCGGAGATTAAATCTAAAATTTTGAGAGAAATAGCTACTTTATCTAAGTCGAGTTTAGCCGACTTCAGTATATCTTTAGCTTTATTGACCATTTTATCATTGCCTTCTTTAAACCTTTCCAAAACTTTTTGTTTCTCAATCGTTACGAGTTTCTCCTTATAAATAGAGTAGAACGCCTCCGCGTAGATCTCGGGAGGGAAAAGATCCTCGATTTCAAAATTTTGTTGATTTTGATTCTGACTTCGAGGTAAAAGTATAACTTTCTCTTTTGGTATACCTCTCTTTTCTGCATCTTCCTTAACTTTTCTTCCTTCATCATCATTATCCAAAACAACAACATAAGGCAAATGTTCGATTTCGAGAAGCAATGCAATATAGATAGCTTTTTGTGCTCCTTGTGCTCCAATGATTTCTAAATTTTCTAAATCGACTGATTTAATATTTCTGCGATGAAATTCCTTCAACATTCCTTGAAGTAAAATCTTTCCTGTAATGCCTTCAGTTATTATAGTTTTTTCTCCTACAAAAAGACTATCTGCCAGAGTGACCCCAAGGGCGGCCCGTAGAGGGTAAAGTACATCTTTATCAGATATTGCCCAGAACTTTTCTGTAACAGAGGAGTATCCCCCTTCCTCTCTTTTAACTAATCTCAGAAGCTCTGGATTCTCTCTTGGAATTAAGAATGGGAGGTGCGTCGAGTAAATGATCATCACATCTCTTTGAGTATATTGTTCGAAAAGCTTGAGTAAATCCTTATGCCCTTTAGGATGTAGAAAAACGCCAGGATCATCAAGAAGCAGTATTGCACGTTTGTACTCTGCTTCAGTTGCCGCACCAAAGTTTATGTAAAAACCAAGGAACCATTGGAATCCCTCACTTCCACAGCTAGGCGGAAGCAATGTTTCAATAGCCGCAGAATTCTTTGTGAATACCATCAATTTTCCATCCGAATATCGTAACTCTACTTCTAATGCTTCCTGTTTCCAAGCTTCCCTAAGGAGTTTGGTAGCTTTTCCGCACCCGCCCTCAATATAGACTTGTTTCTGCTTATCATCTTTCAGTCTCTCCAATGAATCAAGCTTAATTTCAGCAAGCTTCAAGAAATTAATGAATGTTTTATGAGCTTGGGGATTACTTTTTAACTCATTTATGGAAACAACGTCCTCCATTCGTTCATAAGACTTGAAATAAACTGTTCTTGGCATCCGTGTTAGAAGAAAGTTATACAATAAAACTTCGTTCTGAGTGTCCGGAAAATCCTCGTTTATTACACCTTTTAAATCGGAGATCGTTTTTTGAATTTCAGACTTGAATTGTTGTTCAATTCCAAGAGCTAGGAATTCTTCTAACTTATGTAATAAAGTTAACGCAGCATCTTTACTTATAATTTTTTCTGCGGTTATTTTGCTTACCTCATTAATTGCTTGGCTGAATTGCGTAGTAAATTGATTATTTGGAGGTCTTTATAAATATGTGCTAGCCTGACTTTGGAGATTTGTAAGACTCTGCCTAATTTTTTCTTGTGCGTTAGTAAATTTATAACGTGAGGGTATCCTGAACTTCTTATTAGCGATTGTGATCTCGTAAGATTCATCAAAATACTTTGATATCTCAATATTTGTAAGGTCCTCCTGAATTCCTTGCAGGATATTTTTTAATTCTGTTTTTTCATCTTCCGCAAGCTCAAACTTTGCCCATATAATTATAATATCTTTAGGTAAAAGTTCTCCATCATTATACTTTTTCATTATTCCATTTAACTCAGTTAAATCAAAATATTCATATTTTGAATCCATCGAGAGCGTAGCTAAGCCTTGAAGTATGCTACTCTTTCCAGACTCGTTTGCACCTATTAAGGCCATTATTGGGGTGACGTGAATTACCCCAGAATCAACAAGTGAACGGAAATTTTGTATTTTAAATTCCCTTAGTTTCATATATCATCACCTTTTATTGTGTAATGTAATATCGTAATAATTTTTTAATTTTATGCGCCTTCTTAGTTAAATATTTTAATTTACTTTAGGCTTATAATTGTTACTCGTCTAATAATAATTCTCGCACATCTCTGCCATACCAGCCAATACATCATAATCTTGCATAAAAATAGATTGAAGAAATCTTATGCTTAAGCTCGTTTAATATTATTTATTTGAATCTGTAATAGCTTTTCTCTTATTTTCGTTCCGATATACATTATTTTTTCACTAGGAATGAACTCATAGAGTATCTTATAGAAGTCGTCATTATGGTATTTACTGTTTAGCTTTATATGTAATAATTCATGTAGTATGAGATACTCCAAGATATCTTCATTCAAGTCTAGTAAATTCTTGTTAATATATATAGTCTTAGTTTTAAGATTACAAAATGCAGCTCTGGTTTTATAATTTCGCACTTTGATTTTAATTTCCTCATTAATTCCTATTTGAAATTTATATTTGCTGAGAATTTCTTTAATGTTTCTGTAATTCACGCATAACCTCCCTCTCAATATAGGATGTCAATTCATCTGCGATACGTTCGACTTCCCGAGTATCCTTCAAGCCTATTTTAAATAAATCTTTTAATAATGCCGCTTTGAGATTTTTCTTGTCTTCATCGAAGAATAAGAATTTGCCTATCTTCAGAGTTTGGTATTTTTTAATAACTTTATTAAGCATGGGCTCTAAGAATTCTAATTTAGCTACATCCACATTGAATCTCTTATGTAATGACTCTTTAATATCATAAATGATTCTTTCATTCAACTTCATACCAGTACGTTTGTTCCTATAATCTGAAAGATCGGTTATAATTTTCTCGATTCCTTCTATTAAGCTACTATCTATTCTTCTAGCCCATTCTTCTTCAAGTTTCTTTAATCTTTCATATATATGTTTATATACTGGATTGGCCGGTTCGAGGTCTAATAGACCTTTAACTGTTAAAATAGCTTCTGCAGCCGTATACTTCATTTGGGGATCATACGGGCTCATCATTTTCATTTTCTTGGAGATTTCTACCAAATTAGATGGTTCTATAACAAATTCTTCAATTAATCCGATTTCTGGGATGTTTGTTTTGTCATGAATCATTTTCAACAATTCTTTCCAAAAACTTTCAGGTTGTTTAGCATTCTTCATATAATAGAGAATTCCGTTGTATAATTTCGTGATGACCACTATATAATTGTGGAATTTCAATTTATCTTTAAAAGCGCCCAGAGCCCTATACAAATTACAAACTCTTTTCATTTTTATTAACAAATCTATGATGTTAGGATTATAGCTTCTATATCCCATGGTTAAAAGACTTGCAGCGTTCCTCAATTTTTCATAAGCTTGTGACTCTTTTTCCTCATTTATTAACTCAATTATACTATCTATATCTAATTCGACCTTATGAATACCTACATTTATTCCCATAGTTAATTTCTTCTTAATTTCATTAATAAGCAGCTCTATTTCTCCTATAGTATCCTTTAATGTACTAATACTCTCTTCAAAAATCTCTTTATAAGCATCTATATCAAGTAACTCGTATTTTACTATTGTTTCCTTAACATAATCTAAAAGTCCTACAAAATCCACAATAAGACCAAACTCTTTAGTTAGATTTTCAGCTTTGTAGGGTCTATTAACTCTAGCCACGGTTTGTAAAAGCCTATGTTCATAAAGAGATTTATCTAGATACATAACTTTTAATTTCGGGCAGTCAAAACCTGTTATCAACATATCTGTTACTATTAATATTCGTGGATCCTCTTTCTCCTTAAAGCTGTTTTGTATTATTCTATTAACTTCATTCCAATCTCTAACAACAATACCCCCAACTCCTCTCCATTTACTTAATAATTCATCTAAGTAGTCACGTATTTCTCCTTCTCGCTCATTACTTAGATAAGTCATTACGATCTCGCTCCAACTTCTTGCTTCGTCTCCATAACGTTTAGTTAGTATTTCATCAAGAGCTCTCTTCATCCTAACACAAGCTAGACGACTGGAAACAACAACCATGGCCTTAAACTTAAAGTTCTCCGTATCCTCCTTAATATTATCAGCTATATATTCGGCTATAAGGCTAAGCCTTTTAGGATTCTCAAGAAATACCTTGATCTTATTTAGCTTCTGCCTAATTTCTCTTTTAGTAATGGTAATGAACACTGCATCGTCTTCTTCATCTACTAGATCATCTAAACTTCCTTCTGCCTTGGCGCTTTTAGCCCATGTATCTAATAAATCTTTGATTTCATCTTGTGAAACATTTACCTTTACTCCCTTAATTTCCTGCACTACTTGATATTTCAATGGAAGAGTGTAACTATCCTTTATGGAATCTGATATAAAGTACTTGTCTAAGTAGAGTTCTCCTTGGTTTGGATATGCAAAGTACGAAAATGTGTTTTTCTCATAGCTCATAATTGGCGTACCTGTAAACGCAAATTTAACAGCGTTTGGGAGTATTCTATTAAGCGTTGCACCAAGTACTCCATATTGACTCCTATGAGCTTCATCTAGCAGCACCAACACCTCTTTCTTATCTATTGGTGATAGCTCTTCAAGCTCTTCAGGTCTAAACTTCTGAATCAATACTACATAAACACCTCTACTAATAGCTAATTTACTAGTCTCTTTCTCTTTAATATCCTTCAGAATATTCTTTAAACTATCAATATGCTCCACTTTCTTTATGTATTCCTGAAAGTATGGTGCATGAATGTCCTTAATAAATTCATCATAGAGTTGCCTCTGAAGTTCTTTTCTATCAACTATGAAAAAGATAACAGGATCTCTTTCAAAGGACCTCCTAAAGAACTGATAAGCAATATAGAACATTATATATGTTTTACCACTACCTTGCCAGTGCCAAATGAGACCCCTATTTCTATCATCATGTTCTTCAAGATAATCAATAAACCTCTCCATAGCCTTAACTGTAGCCCAATATTGATTATACCTTGGAATAACTTTATCCCTCTTCTCTTTACCTTTATAGAAAATAAACCATCTCAATATGTCGAGTAATCTCTCTTTTTTAAGCAGATCTAAAATATTGTAGTTTACATTCAAATCACGCCACTTGCCAAACCACCTTTCTTTACCTCTTAAATCTCTCGACATAGGCATATACACGGAATTCTCCACTTCAGTATACGTTACACCGATTTGTACATATTTAAAAAGCCAAGGAACCTCCTTCTCATATCTATATAGCTGATTAATACCCTCTTCTAATGCTCTTTTCCCAAGTCTAAGTGGATCTTCAACTTCAATAGCTACGAGAGGAATACCATTAACATAGAGGAGTACGTCAATTCTGATAACAGATCCCTCACTTAGAAACGTTACTTCTTCACACGAAGTAAACTCATTATTATCAATATTCTCGTAATCTATTATGGTTACCTTCACGCTCTTTCTACTCTCCTCAACGAATAACCCGCTTCTAAGATACTCTAAAAACTCGTGGGGTTCAGCTCCCATTAGCATCTCTTTAACTTTACTTAAAACAACATCCGTTTTATCTTCTAAATTTTCAGAAGCCAAGACTTTACGATTTATTTTCTTAAAACTCTTCTCAAAAATTTCATTAATAATGACGTTCTCCCTAACAACATGTGGACAGTAAGCAGATTTCTTCCAACCAAGTTCTTCAAGTCTTCTTAAAAACTCTTGAACAACACCCTTTTCACTCATACAACCGCCTCCGATTCCTCCAGGTTTTAAGGGATATTATCTTGTCTACAAGTATTTTCGTTAGTTCAATAAATGAGAAGTCCTTTTCGATTTGCTTTTCTAAATCCCTTCTATCGGCCATCACGAGGATACCTGGCTTTTCAGCTTTCAGGTAGTAGAAGAGTTTCCAAGCAGAGAAAGCCATGGCATAAGTTTTCCCAGAGCTCTGCCAATGCCATATCAACTCGAATTTTTTCTTTTCGTTCCTTTGCAATGTCTTTATTACTCTTTGGAATATTTTGTTCGAAGTCCTGAACTGCATGTACCTTGCCATTATCTTTGTTGACTTGCCTCTTTCCTTTCTGATAAAGGTGAAGTTTTCGATTAAGTCTAGAAAGTTTGGCTTAGACAGAAGGCCATGAATAGCTATTTTTAATACGTCGTCTTTGAAATCTTCCTTTTTGAAGGGGTAAGAATCCCTCCAGACGCTGAGAAAATCTTTGCCTTCATCATTAAAGCCGTTGGGAAAATAGAGGGTTTTTATTCCGTCTGTCGCTATTGAGAACTGAACGTACTTAAAGAGCTCAGGTGCTTGCTCTTCGTATCTCTTAATTTGCTTGTACGTGTCAGTCCAATCAACTCTTTCTTTTGTAGGATTTTTACACTCTATTAGTAGTAAGGGAATGCCATTAACAAGAAGGACTATATCAGCTTTTATGCCACCTCTTGAACGTTCCAATTTAAACTGGTTTGTTACAATAAATTCGTTGCTTTCTATATTCTCCAAATCTACAAGCTTTATTACTCTTTCTTTTCCCTCTTTTTGTATTGGAACAACCAAACCATTTCTAAACCTATCTAAGAAAGTTCTAATGTTCTCGATATTCGAAGGAATAGCTCTCAATGAGATGATAACAAAGTCCAAATCAGCATCGGTAAATTCAATCTCCCGATTTATAGCTGGTAACGCTTTTCTCAGATTTTCCAGAACTAGAGGTTCTTCGTAGTTCTCTTTTCGTATAAGCTTCATCTCTTCCGGCTTCACATATTTCCATCCAAGCTTCTGCAGCTCCTGAATGATGAAATTCTCAGCCGTGCCTTTTTCTGTATAAAGCATTTAGTTCACCCTACAATATTTTTAGCCATAGAAATGATACTATTCAACATTTCTTCTCGTTTCTTATCAACAAACGAATCATCTATTAAGTCGATGAGTTCATCCTTTTCTCTATTGCTAAGCATCATCACAATTATGGAAACTCTCAAATATTCAAGCAATGGTCTCAAAAAATTACTAATATCTTTAAATTTTGATTCTATTTTTTTCTTTTCTTTGTAATTGAGATGCCCGCCATGTGCAAAAATATTTCTAACTTTATATGCATTGCTGACTATCTTCTTAACTTCATGCGGATCATATCCCAGTAAACTCAGAACTTTACTCATTCTAAGACTGAGTCGGTAAACGAGTTCTTGGACCTCACCAGATTTAAGAAACAGGGCCTCTAAACCCATTATGGCGTTGGCAATTCTTCTTTCAAAAAAACCATTTTGAAATAGGGAATCGTTATAACGATTGTATGCAACAGTAAGGTAATCAATTTTAGTTATACCTGATTCAAAGAAACTTGGAGGTATAACATTGCTTATTGCTTGCCAGAATTTCCATAATTTTGGAACATCTTCTTCAGTAACTAAATATTTTTCAAGCACAGCTTCTGTTTTACCAGAAGTGAGAATACCGTGAGCCATACGATCAGTTATCGATTCTGAGTACATATGATACCTCATCCATTTCACACTACCGACCTTAAAAAGTCTTAATATCGCAATTGACTGTTCAACTTTTCTTTGTATTTCGTTAGCTCCTCTTCCCAAAAATTCAATATTTAAAATTGCTGAAGGGCTGAAAAACTGAGGTTGTATAAAAGTATATGCAGGGAATTCTCTTTCAAGATCCTCAACTTTTGTTCGCCTTAATGTAATGCCATAACTAAGTTCAACCTTATCTAGCTGCAATATGATGCCATCAAGTTCAACCTCTGCACCATACTTTACTGGCTCTTTATGCAGATCCTTTAAGAAAGTTTTTACAAGAGCATCTATATTATTCTCTTCAATTTTTGGGTTGTACAAAATTTCATGGATTAATTTTACTACAAAATATTCCAAAGCCGAGAGCACGTCATCCTTCCCAAAAATCTCAGTTAACTGTTCCAAAGCAGAGCTATATTCGTCAGATTTCTTAATGGTTTCTATAAGCTCAAGAGATACACGAAACCAGGAAAGTTTAGTGACATACTCACCATGCGCACTAAATTCGGTAATACCCTTATCTGTATATTGAAATTTATCGATCTTCCATCGGAAAAAGACCTCTTTTTCAGGTTTTATAGCACCTTTAGAAATACAGTCTTCTATTGTTCTCTTGACGCTCAAACCTAATCGTTTAAGAGCATTAGATAAGTTTTCATCCATTCTCAATTCACCTTAACCCTAATTTTTCCAGTAAGAAGCAAATCCATCAGTCCCTGCTTGATTCTCTCTAATTTTGCTTTTTCATTTCTTTCAACTTCGAGCTTTCTATCAACTGTTGAGAGGATATTAGCGATTCTTTGTTGCTCAAACAATGACGGATAAGGTACTTTTAAGTTCTCTAAGTCTTCCTTAGTTATTGCTTTAAAAGTTGATCCCTTCCCTAAATTTTCCAAGAAGTTTTTGATTTTCTGGAAATAATAGAAGTAAAACCAATGGCTTGTTCTACTCAAGTTAAATCTTATAGCTGCTAATCCTCTACCTATACATAACTTGTATGGAGCAACGTTGACGTCTCCTACAGGGGCTCTTACTGATATGAGAATATCGTTCGGTTCTGCTATCTTTATTGGTTGTGAACAGTACATTATAGGTGAAGGATATACATCTCCAAATTCCATCTTTCCTTGGAGGAAGGGTAGCCCTTCACCTTCTCTATTATATGTGCTTGATGGAGGAGACTGGCCCATAATGATCTCAGCTAATTCCTTATTGTCGAGCTTTACAACTTCCCAATCTTTTGGTATTTTTCCTATTTCTGTTTCTTGAAATTCAGTTTCTGTGTGAAGTGTAAGTTTGCCATTTTCTTCTCCAACCCTTATCCTTCCTGTCAACAACTCGTTCATCAAAGCCCTCTTCAAATTGTTAAGCCTAGCAACCACATTGTCAACACGTTCAATAGCACTATCAGCTGTTGAGAGAATATCAGCAATCATTTGTTGCTCCTTTATAGGTGGAACAGGAACTAGGAAATTGCTTATTGTTGATAGATTTAAGGATGGCATTGTAGTTTTTAGGAGATAATTACTTGTCCTAACGGTACATAAATAATAAAATAAGAATAAATTGTCAATATTTTCATGAAAAGGTTCTATGACTGCCAGATGATTTACAACGTATGAATCTTCTTTTAATATGGCTCTTTTTTCTAACTTGATAGATTCCCCACTCTTGGGAAATATTATAGAACCTTTTTTAAACTTCTTTAATTTTAAATCTGAAACTGCATACTCATTTATTAAATCATATTTTACAGGATATTTTTGCTCTTGTAACTCTGTTAAATGCTGAACACGGATAAAAGGATATTTCCCATTTTCAAAATACTTTTCATCTTGTGGAGCCGTGTTGCCCGAAGATACTTTAGCTATGCTTCCTAGATTGGCGATCTTCCACTCTTTAGGAATTCTTCCTATTTCTGTTTCTTGAAATTCAGTTTCCTTATAGAATTTCATGCGTGTTCACCTAGGATTTTTGAGAATTCCTTCATTATTTGTTCTATCTTTTCGAGTAATTGACTTTTCTCTTCTTCTATTCTTTTTAATTCTTCATATTCTTTGAGGATATCTATGGATTCCTTTTCTTCTAAAGGCGTTACATATAACTGTACGTTTAAGTTGTAGTCAAATTTCCTCTTAACTTCCTCGATTGAAACTATTTTTGAGAAGCCAGGCATTTCAGAGTAATTTCTATAGGTTTTTACTATTTTCTCTATGTTATCCTCTCCGAGTATGTTTAGTCTTTTTATTTCTGAGTGGGGTTTATATTCCTTGCTTGCATTTATGAATATTATTTTTCCCTTTCTATCTTGTGGTTTGTTTTTGTTGAAGACTATTATAACTCCTGAAGCATCTGTATTGTAGAAAAGTTTTTCTGGTAGTAAAATCACGGCTTCTATGATATCTTCCATGATAATTTTACTTCTTATTTCTCCATCTCTTCCATGTCTAAATAGTGCACCCTGATCTATTACTACAACCGCTTTCTTCTGGGCAGTATGTAGCATTAACTGAATCCAAGCCCAATCTGCTTTATCGTTTGGTGGATAGCCGTATTTGTATATTTTTCTTATCTCAGGCTTGTTGAGTTTTTCTTCACCATAACCGTCTTGATTCCATGGTGGATTTGCTATAGCATAATCTGCACTATGTTCTCCTAACTCTTCTAGAAATTCTGGGTTTATGAGACTATCTGCAAAGAATATTTTTGCATCTGTTTTTATTCCATGGAGGAGCAGGTTCATTTTAGAAATAGCTACCATGTCACCGTTTCTGTCTTGCCCGTATAATCTTAATGAAGGATTATCACTCGCCAGTTTATCTTTAACGTATTTATAGGATTCTATGAGCATTGCAGCTGAGCCGCATGCTGGATCAACTATTATACTATAGTTTTCAGGATCCATTAATTTAACCATAAGCTTTATGACTTCTCTAGGTGTATATGTTTCACCCTCTTTTGCTTTAGTTGGTGCAAAGTATGATAGTATCCATTGATATGCGTCACCGATAATGTCATAGTCGACTTGGCTGAAATTATACTTATTAAATAGTTCTAGGAGATCTATTAGTATAGGTCTAAGGTCTTCTTTGTTTGCCAATGTAGATAGTCCTACTTTATCTATGAGTTTCTTTAACTCTTCTAAACCTATTCCACTATTAGAGCTAGTTAATTCTGCTATTCTCATAAGTGCTTTCTCTATTTCGATAAGAGTTTCATACCTCCTAGCAATCTCATTCCATGTAAGCAATTGTTTCTTATCCATGTCGTATAACTTGATGTACTCATTGTTTGCTAGCAAGTATGCCTGTTCCTTATCAAATCCTTCAGACATATAATTAGAAGCAATAACTTCCCACTTGTCACTAACAACTTTATAGAATAAGAGGAGGAGTATGCTCTCGTAGGATACAGCTGTCCTAATTATGTCAGCAGCACTTTTAAGAAGTCTCAATATTTCATCCTTCGTTGGTATCTTAACTTCATCACTTTTATCAACGATAATTTGATATAGAGTCTTACCATCTTTATTGTTACCAGTCTGCTTAATTAGACCAGCTTTCATAAGGGGTGAAAGAATCTTATATACATTGCTAATACTTTTTCCAACCTTAGCCAAAACATCATTTGCTTCTTCCGCTGTAAATTCTTTACTTTTAAATTCTCTATGTAGTATAAAGAAATATTCTATAACCCAAGAAGGCTCCACATTTTGAAGCTTAACCCAGTAACTTAAACTCATTGTTTATTCAAATATTATTTGGAACATGTAATATAAAAGCTTTACTACCTTAAATTATTTTTGGGTAGTAAGCTTTCAGTTATATTATTATAAATGTTGGATTAGATCTAGCTAGTTTTATAATATGGTATAAAGATTTAGCGATCTTTTATCCAATATGGTTAATTTTTCATACCTCTATTCTCTTTATGAGCTTCTTAGTTCTTTGGCTTTTGCTTTATTTTAAGATATTTAAATAGATTACGCTTTTACAAATCCTTTACCTTTCTCAAGTTTCAAGGTAAAGCTGTGTTTTCCATTTCTATAATATTCCCTAAATTGTGTGTTACATTTCGGACAAACATAAGCATTAACACTAAATTGACCATACTTCCAGCTTTTACTTTGCTTTGATACGTTTGTTTTACAGTTAGGGCATTCTGCCATATTTTATATTACATAATGAAACGTTTTAAAGATTTAAAGCAATAAAAGTATCATTAAGCATACTAAAAAAGTTACCTAATATTAAATGATTAGTGGTTATCATCGAAAAATTTACTTTAAATTTTATCCTCTACATATCTTTTTTCCCATTCTTTTATGAGAGCAAGCGCAAATTGGTTAAAATCGTTTAATATCTCTATTAACTCATCAACTTCATCTTTTCTTTCTTCAAGAGGAGGAAAGTATAGAACTGTTGGTGGAGGCCATTCTTTTATTGAAGTATCAGTCATTAAATTAGTTAAATATGTCGATGCATGCAACCACTTAACTGAAAGCTTGCTGTAAAATCTCTTTAATTCACGTAAAGTATTTTCTTCCAATAGTTTTTCAAGGAACTCTATTAAGCTAACAGATTCTTTATTATTAGATTCCATTTCACTCTTAGATTTATCTCTGTATTCTAGTAAACGAAATGATCCTTTGCTATTAAACTCTCTAGCATATATAAGTTTGTATTCTAAGCTAAGATTTTTGAAATTATGTTCACAATCGAGAACAAGACCTAGCTCCAACCCTTCTAAAATGAATCTAATCGTTCGAGATACACTATCTGATGTGCTCACAAGGATATTCATTGGCAATGAGAATATCGAAGGAAACCAAACAAAGTCGATTATGAAGCGCATTATAGAGTTTTCCTTGGCGTTTCTCAAAACCACACTCTCTGCTTCAGTCCAAAGTTCACAGAATCGCTCTATTTCTTTTAAAAGTTTTCTTCCAGATTCACTTTTTAGAAACTCAACGTTTTTGGTTATGTGATAGATTGCTAAATTGGAGTAAATCTTAAGAAATTCGTTTTCCATCAGTAAAGAATACTTATTCTTCCTAATAAATTAAACAATTGAAAGAAAATTGTGAAATTTTTAAATAGTTAAAATATTTTGTATTTTGATGTCCGTTTCTGTTGATATTGATGATATAAAATCAAGAATAGATGGTATAGCTAGCAATGGTATTGCTTATATGATAGGTCTCTATGTTTTCTTTGACTCTAGCAGTTATTATGAATATAGGAATGTTAAAGATACCCTTGAACCAGCTTTTGGAAAAAATTTTGCTGATAAGGTATATTTGAAGATCAAAGAGGCATTTAAAGATGATTATAAATATGCAAGAGTAAAAATTGAGGGTAAAGAAGTAGGGCTAAACGAATATTTAATGAAATACATTTTAGAAATACATATATCAAAGACAATTCTAGA
>Ga0208549_100384_pt1 | contig 19667 bp, 19 predicted proteins | sample BED_host_MetaG_FD_187135 | JGI IMG/M metagenome (GOLD analysis project Ga0208549, IMG submission 187135) | Hot spring microbial mat communities from Yellowstone National Park, Wyoming, USA - BED_host_MetaG (SPAdes) (version 2) | ecosystem: Environmental > Aquatic > Thermal springs > Hot (42-90C)... | reverse complement strand
TTTCTATCTTTAACTATTTCCAAATGTTCGTATTTTTCCTTTACTTCATTCCAAAATTTATAAACCTCGCCTGCCCATGAACTTGTTTTAATTCCATATTTTGTATAATAATCAGGGATTATATCATGAAAAGCTATAATTCCGCCTTTTCTTACTAAAAGAAAATACATTTCAAAGTCCTTCTTGACTCCTTCATAGCTATGATCGCCGTCTATAAAAAGAAAATCGACCTTATTATCTCTCAATATTGCTTTAATCTTTCTCAATGTTTCAATACCATGCGAATCTCCTTGAATTAAAAATATTTTAGCTTTCCTTTTTTAATATATCTGAATAAAATTCTTTTTTCAATTGTTTGATATAGGTCAACTGAAATTAATGTAGCTTCTTCCTCTGCAATATTCGAAAACAATAATAATGTATCGCCTCCTGCTGTTCCGATTTCTAAAACGACTATAGGTTTAGCTTTATCCAAAATTAATAATAAATTCTTTATTTCTTCTCTTACTTGTATAGGCCTAATAAAGATTAAATTGAAAGTAATTTTCAAAATATCGTCAAGTGTCTTTGAATTCCATAAGTTTACTTTTATATGAATGATTTCTAATAAAACTAAGATAATTTGTAGAAATCTTTTTACCCAAACCGGCAATGTTATATAAAATCTATTAATAGATGTCATCATGTTATTTCTTTATTTTGGTATATGTTGAAAGACTATGTCATCTTTTACGTAGTTTGCTCTATGTTGCGGTGTATTGTAGTAAATGTCTTCTTCCATTCTCGGCTGTTCTTAATAATTCTTCTTCATTTCCCTCAAAAAGTAATATTCAAGGATATCTTTAAGTTCTTCAAACAAGCTAAAGAATAAAGCTCTCTTTTTATGTTTAAAATTACTAGGAATCATCATGTATTGATTTTGGACACATCAGTGTTGCATTACAAAGAGCAATTTTCCAATATCTGTAAGTATAGTAACCATTGCCAACCGAAGGAACTATAGATGTCTTTGAAGATGAAAGTATTTGCAAATAATGATTAAAAGGTAAAGGATAGCTTATGAGAATTGGGATATTTGGTGATCGAAAAATATTCTTTGCTCCTGAATAGGAAAGATAAACGAAAGATTTCGGTATTTTACTTACAATCTTCGCTATGCATGTTCTAGAACTAAAACTATCATAATTTCCTAGAGCTCTAACTATTGAAGGTGGTGATAATCGAGATATGAGAGATGCTGAATTTACTTCACTTTTATTGTTTTATTATGCAGCCCCAGCCAGCGAAGTAAAGAAGAATCGATCTAACTTTTACTTCTTTAGCGAAAACCTCAAATGCTCTATTCATGGAAATATTATCGGATAAGAGTAAACCTCCACTCTTTAGATGGTTCCATGCTTCATGATACTCAAACATCATATGATCATAAGTATGCTCACTATCATGTAAAAATATATCAATTGTTTTAAGTTCATTTAACAATTTTGGTAAGATTTCTCTACTATTACCCAGTATGAGATGCCATCTATGCTTGAGCCATGGAGGTATGGCGAATCCTACGTTCTTTTCCTTCGGTATAATAGATACCGGTTTAATACCTAGCTTAGGGAAGTATTCTAACTCATAATTCGGAAGATCTATAGAGAATAATTCACCTTTATTGTTCATCTCTAATCCCATCAATATATATGCAGAAGAAACACCAGCTGCAACCCCAGTTTCGACAACGTAGGCAGGTCTTAAGATCCTCACTAATATATATAGCCCTTCAGGAAATTGAATCCATCCTAGATAGTCTAAGCTAGATAGTGCAGATGAAACATAACCATTAAATTTATCATTATTGCGTATTTCATGGTATAATTCATCTATCAACTTGTTTGATGCGCCCAGCTGTTTTCCAAGCCTTTTTAAGACAATAAGGTTCACACTATTTCGACCAAACATAACAAAATTAAGAGCGGCCAAGGGGTCTCTTATGACAAACCTTATGTAATTTATAATCCTCATTAGACCAGACATTTCAAGTAACCTGTTTGACTTTTTTTCTTAATTGGAAATACTATAGCTATAATATTTAACGAAAGACTTATAAGATTTATAATAAGCCGATCTCTGCTATCTTTTTAGGATAAGAGCGAGACCACAGTTATAAGTGATGTGATACCATTCCTCAATAAAATACGCATTTATGGATAAGAATAGAGGATAACTTCGTAACGTGTATCCATTAAGATTAAGTAAAAATCCATAGTTATACCATGACCTATAGATGAATATGGTAAGGGTCATTGCGTTTACTGTAAAATATTTTGTGGCTAAATTGAGTATCTCGTAGCTAAAAGGAATCAGATTCACTTTACTATCCAAGATCCAATTTTTGATACTAATCTATAAATCTACAAGTATGACTAAAACCAACTGATGTTTCGCCAAGTTCTTACCTTATTTCCGCATATATGTATCCCAGTTTTGCATTATAAAAATTTATAGGTTCAGTATGTTTAACTTTAAATCCTACTTTCTTTAATTTCTCCTCAAGTTTCTCATAACCGTAATGGTATTCTATTTGAATCATCCTAAATCTTCTTAGAATTTCCTCATCTTCATCTAATAGGTTATATTCATAACCTTCGCAATCCATTTTTAAAATTGCATCTTTTACTTCAAACCTACTTACTAACGTTCTTAAAGAATAAATTGGAATTTCTTTACCTCTTTTAGAAGAAGGAAACAATTGTGAACTAATGGACGATATACTATTATCCACAAGAATTTTTGAATCCTTTCCATAACCTGCATTGAGAAGTACTATATTATTAAGATTATTTAATTTAACATTAATTTTAGCATAAGAAAATGCATAAGGATATGGTTCTAATCCTATTACTCTTCTTGCACCATTTAATGCAAAATAAATGGCACTATCACCTATGTTCATGCCGATATCAATTACATCGCGATTTACAACATTAAGAAAACTATATTCTTCTCTAATAAAAACCGTACTTATGTCGGAAAACCTAGCAGGAACTATAATTACAGGGATGTTTTATAATTAAATAATATCCCTTTTTCAGTTAATGTAAGATTCGAAATGTTTTTATTTTGATATCTGTGCAATTGTGCAAAATTTACTATCCATCCATAAGGAACATATAGCCTTTTACCATCTTTTAATACAGCTTTTATCATTATTTTATCATTTTGATAAGTTTCTTTCCGTTTAATATATAATTGAAATAGAACACTAAAGTAGTTCTTATATGCTTTTTTATAATCCTGTAATATATGAATATAATCTTTTATTATCATAGTGTAATCATTTAGCTACAAATTCTGAGATATTCTCTTTCGAAAAGAACTATAGCTATTGAGTAGAGCATCATCTTAAGACTCATGTTCACAGCTTTAGTAAGCCTCTTGAGGTTCACGAGCTTATCTATGAATGAGGAGTAGAGCAACGCATTAGATTTACAGGAGAAACTATAGTATGATCACTTAAGCGATAATAAACATCATATCACTAACCGTCTATCTCCGGGCACAGTAAAACACTTCACTATATTAAACATCCTCTTATCCTAACACAAAAAGGTACATATAGCCTCTTCTTAATATAATTGAAGATCGTAAACATCCATTTGTAAAAAGCTTTATCCTCTAGAACACACATGTTCACTTTTCATCAATAACCCTAAAGTAACATTCTCGCTCTCTTGACTTTACCATAGATGTTTTAATCTTATGAATATTACGCTACAGTGTTTTTTTTTTGATTCAAGGGAAGATGGTTCCCTAGGAGATATTGGGTGTTCTGGTTTTATTCTCATGCAGTTAGGTTATGTTTTTAGTGTCTTTTCTTTTAGTGTTTTTGGATGGTGGTAGAGGACGTTTAGCATGAAATATTTGCCGTAGTCTTTGCAGAGTATTCTTGCTTTCTGCGGAGTTTGCCACGGTTAGCTAAGCGATGACTTCTGCATATGAAAAAGCGTTTGTTCTTCCTCTCCTATCCATGATACTATAATAAACAACATTATATATGCTGATTATCATACTAACGTTAATGCATCATGAAATTAAGATCTTTTATTTCTCAGAAATTCTTAAAACTATTAAGTAAAGTTAATACTGGAAAAGCAGAAATAGTGTGATATAGCGTATTGCATTACCATTTTTGATCATCATAATTAAGAGCGTAAAAACTAAACTAATATGTCTGTTTTTACATTTTTGATAATATTATTGTTGTGAAAGCTGAATATCATGGTTTAAAGCTAAGAAATTTAAGGTGCTGAGCTAGGGTAAATAATGTTTTGAGGAATTTAGCGAATCTATCATGTTCAACATAAATTATTCCCAAGATGCTAATTATTATGGATAAAGCTGAAATAATCGAACCAATGACTAGGAAACTTTGAGGTTTAAAATAAAGCGTGATTGTATAAGTGCCGGTTTTATTAATGTACCAAGCGTTGGCATATCCATTAACTATAAAATGGTATTTATCTGGAATAGAATCCATCTGTAAAGCATTAACCCAGCTTACTTCACCGTAGTATGCCTTCCACATAGGATCATACGCTTCACTAAATATTAGCAAAAATGGAGAAGTAGCATTAAATACATTAACTTGCCAAATAGCAGGATTAATTTCTACGAATTCAATCTTTGGAATGGAAGTGTTAGGATTAAGCGTTTCTACTACTGTTTGAATTGCATCAGTTAGATTTTGTTGTAGAACAACAGCTTCATATCTAGGGTCGTAGTCTTTGCTTGGAATGAGATTAAAGAGAAAATCATTAATATCTTTAGCAATAATTATTCGGTTCACTGCAAATATTCGGGGTAATAGGAAAGTCTCATTAAGCTCGTAAACATCTAGTTCCCCGAATGATTTTACAAAATGTATGCTTTCAACCTTGACAACTTTACCCGAATCGGCAAAAATACCACCAACCTCTAAATACTCCTGCCTTGTGCTATTCTTATTCGTAAATAGCACGATACCCATTGACTTTATCGAGCTTAGATCTGGTTCACCCTTATAAATATATGTTGGAAAGTCTAATGGTAAGATTAACAGCTTCCACTTATTAACCTCCTCGTTGTTTATGTTATATTCCGAATTACCGTTCCAGCCCCTAAGTGGCCATTCACCCCACCAGTTTAATGACCTATTTCCATCACTAATACTTATCCATATGACACCCGGCACACTACTCTTAACCCATATAAGTAGGTATTTCGCATTGGATAAATTTTGCATATCTTCTGGTAGATTGTAAAGTAAATTAAGTGTATAATCTTTCTGGGACGTAGGAGCTAAACCGCTATTTCCACTAGTTACTTTTATACCGAATTTTGACTGCATACCATGCGAATCTAGACTTAATGAATAATCTGGAAGATACCATATCATTTGCCAGTCTTTCAGGTCGTAGTCTATCAGCGATTTAACATTTGCAGAAGAGATATCCACACTTCCATTAACAATACTGGGCTCAATAGTGTAATTTAATGCACTCTTAATATCTTCCGGTGATATAACTCCCCTCGCTTCATAGTCTATATCTGAGCGTACTACTATGTATTTGGCGTTCAAGATACTCATAAGCTTCCAGAAATTTGTTGTAGAGAAGAGAACCATTTCAATTTTTGATAATATTGCATTATAAAACAGTGAAGCGCTCTGTATCCCTACAACATCTGTATCGAAAAGCTGATCGACCAATTCAACGCCTGAGTAGCCATATTGCCATGTATAAGTCATTCCTTCTGGGGCTAGCGGTAGGAAGATAGCTCTATACCCTTGTGCGTTTGTTGAAAGCCATTTATTAGCCTCCGCATAATATTCTGGAACCTTGATGTAATATCCTATTTCTGGGTTATTCTCTGGCGGTCCGCCGCTAGTGAAGACGTAACCATTCCACATAGGCCATACATATACCACTAATACCAAGATACAAAGCAAGAGCGCGGCTGTTTTTGTCACAAATGAATCAATTCTCTTTCCACCCATTAAAATTAGCACATGCTTTCTTAACCAATAGTAAATAGAACTTACTGAAAGCCCGAATAAAGTTCCAAATCCGAGTGGAAGAATTATTCCAAGTTTCTCGAAGGGGTTCCTATATACTTGTAAAATGCTGAAACTCTCGAAAACTTTAAGAAATAATCCACCGAATGGGGGGGCGGTCCCCTTCGCTAAGAAGAGTCCTAAAATTGACAGGATGGCAAAGTAGAACATAAGCTTATAGCGTGGCTTAAAGAGGAGCGCTACAAACGTTAAGATCGGTATCAAGAAGCTTATGGCTATGAAACCCCATGAAAAGTAAATTGGCCCCCATACGTTTACCATACCTTCTAGGAATTGTATATTAATCAATCTAAATAAGTTAATAAGGCCACCAAACAGTTTGCTAATGCTTATTAATGTTGACTTGCTACCTTCTAATGCTATGGCTTCTCCTGCTCCTAGACCTCCAACCACGTATCCTGGATATAATATAGCAATAAAGAGTACAAGCCACCATGAGTTTACACTTAGCCATATGATGAATGTTAAGGCTGAAAAAGCTAATGTGAAGAGAACGATCTTTAATCTTCTTATATTGCTTATTATGTGAAACACTGCGTAAGAGGCTATAACCAACCAGAATGTTCCTATCAATGGTGGACTTCCATATGAATAAGCGATCAACAGAGAAGCAAGGCCTATGTAGAGTGCATACTTAAGCCTTCTTAACTCTAGCCCCTTAATGTATAGAAGAAGAATGAGAGGCATGAATGCGTAAAAGAACATAAGGGTGTATAGAAATCTATTCCAAATCTCAATCATAGCGTATGGATTCAGCATGTAGAAGAGCCCAGCGATCGTAGCCGCCAGTTCTCTTCTACCATCATTAACAAAGCCTCGGACTATGTAGAAGGTAGATAAACCCTCAGATACGAGGAAGAGCCAGAATAACGATGCTTGGATAAATACTCCAGGTAAGCCTATACTTACCATAAAACTTGCCAGTAGGTAAAGTGGAATGCCTGATGCGTCTATTATATTTGGGCCTCCTAATTCTATATTACCCCAACTGTTACTAACCGTTTCCAAAAGCGTCGGTGCCCTGTCGAATATTATCGCATTTTCGCCCGTTGCTAACAATAAGCCCTTATGGAACCACACTAAAGTAAGCGTAGACGCTATGAGTAAGATCAAAAACTGAGGTCTCAACATCCTTTGAAGCAGATCTCGAATCCTCATAGAGATTTCATCCATCATGCTATAAGGAAACCAGAAAACTTTGGTACGCAAAAAGAAATAGGCGTGAATAAAATGGCTAAGCAAGTGGGTATGTAGCGCATCCTGCTACTAAGCCTTAGAAAACGGAAGCCTACCACTATGATATTAAAGTCCATCTCATTAAAATCTTCCACATCCCAAGCTGACAAGCCATACAGATACTCTCTTCCTAAAGGAAACTTTTTCTCACATGAATTCCAGCCTTCAGTAGGATGGTAATCAAAATTCTGCCCTTTGTTATCCTTTTCAGATCCCCAAGGAATTGACAACCTTCCTCTTTTCTTACGTGTCTTATTACCTCTGTTGTTACAGCTACATCAAAACTATCGCCCCTAAAATGTAATTTCTTTATATCACATAATACTCCATCGTCATAGACCCTAAACTTCTTCACAAACTCAGAAAAAAGCAAATTAATATAGATGCCTACCATTTAAGCTCTATTCAACCTCTCTTAAAGCACGTGTCATGTATTCGTAGATTCCCTTGTCACATCTGCATAATAAAACGCCATGCACATCTTTTTGTGGAACTTTAAGGATAAATACGTAATAGAATTAGGAATAAATGGGCTGGTGGGTGTGAACAAATTTTGCAACATCTAATGAGACCTCTTTAGCTTGCTGATCTGAGAAGTATAAACAAATACGGGTTTTCTTAACATAAGCTTTTTAATGTTATCATCAGTAACTTTCCGATTAGATTGAACCTTTACACGTTTTAGCCAAATACGCTTAAAATTTGATATGGTCCACTTGATGACATTAAGATAACACCTAACTCCATTAAAATTACCTCTAAGCGTGTTTAGTACGCTGGCGATCAATATAAGGAGAAGGCTTATCGATAGATACCTTAGAAGATTATAGGTATTGTAATTTTTTATAAGCAGTAAAATTCTATTTTTCCATAATTGGAAAGTTTTCATTTCTTGAGATTGTTTGCTCAAAGTACCACTACCTAAGTGAAATACTATGGATTTTGGCACAAGAACTACTCTGTAGCCATTCAGCCAGGCTCTCCAGCATAGGTCGTCGTCCTCAAGATGAATAAAAAAGTCAGGATCAAAAAATCCAACTTTAGCTAAGACGCCCTTTTTAATCGTAATAGCATTACCAGCAGCACAAAATATCTCATGAATGTAATCATATTGGCCCTTATCTTCTTCATCATGTCCTATAATATACGGCATTCCATATGAATCAATGGAAACACCGACGCAATCTATAATATTACGGTTGCGAAGTGATCGTAGCTTACTTTGTGCTACACCTATGGTTTGATCCACTTTTAGAACTTTAACAATTTCTTTGAGCCATTCAGGATCCACTTCCATATCGTTATCGAGAAAAACTAAATAATCACCTTTGGCTACTTTTGCACCAATATTATTGGCCATAGCGATTCCTACATTCCTTTCATTACGAACTATTCTTATGCGATTGCTAGAACAAAAACGTCTTATAACTAAATCTAAGCTATTATCTGTAGATCCATTATCAACTATTATAATTTCATAGTTCGGATAGTTGGTATTTAAAATTGACTCCAAACAATTTTCTATAATTTCTTTTCCATTGTAATTCCTTATTATAACTGAGACCAAAGGATAACTCTCGCACACAGTTAGCCCACGCTACGTTCAGGGTTTACAAGAAATATCTCTTTAATGCTACTTTTGCATACTTATGGTACTTTAACAAATACATAGGATTCATCAAGCCGACTTTGCTAAATATCCAATTGTCAGTAACTATTCGCATCTTTTGAACATTTTTCCTTTTATGCAGGATCATGGGTATATTCTTAAGAGTCCACATAATTTCTCTCGTCAAACTCCAGAAACATGATGTTTCACCTCTCACTAAATTAACTATAACCCTTAACAGATGAATAAATAGAGCTACCAAAAGAAACCTAACTAGGCTTTTTACTTCATAGTTTTTAAGCATAAAATACAGAAAATTTTTAGAGAGAAAGTCTTTGCGAAATTGGTTCCATTTATAAGTAATCTCCCTTTTCCTAGGAGGTTTAGCGTAATGGAATACTTTCGAAGCAGGCACTACAACTTCTTTATAGCCTGCAAGCCAAACCCTATATTCAAAATCTATGTCCTCCCACAAATATGTCATATTTGTATCTATTAAGCCAATTTTTTCAAATACTTCACGTTTGATAGCAACAGCATTAAGGCAAGCATAAACTTCTCTAACATTTTCAAATGCTTGTCCATCTTTCATACCATAGCCTATTGAGATCGTCCATCCGATATATGGTATGATTAGCTGTCCAAAACACTGTAATCTATCCCTGCATTTCATATCATAAGTCTTACTCATGACAACGCCGATTTTCTCATCACTTTGAAGAACATCAACTAGCTCAATTAGCCAATTAGAATCGACTTCTATGTCATTATCGAGGAAAACTATTATTTCACCCTTCGCCGCCTTTATGCCCGTGTTTCGAGCATAAGCGAGGCCTAAGTTTCTTTCATGCTTAATTATTTTAAGCCTTGAATCGTTGCGAAACATGTTCTTAATTATATCGACACTATCATCCGTCGATCCATCATCAACAAATATGATTTCCAAGTTAGGATACTTTGTATTAAAAACAGACTTTATGAATTTTTTTAAGTATTTTGAGCCGTTGTAATTTGGAATTATCAATGAAACTAGCGGCAACTCTTTAGACAATTGAGTTCGCCCCTTCTAATTCAAGTTACTCACTTATATGTAACTTCTCTGAGTCCCACTTTAAGTCTCCATTCATATTAATCGTGCCTATTAAGTCTATTAAGGCATAATCTCTTGGTTTCTTAAGAGCAAGCCTGTGACTGGGTAACGCGGCAAAATGAAAAACATAGTCTTGATCTTTGATCACGTTTTTTAGTAATTCAAAATTAAGGATATCGCCTCTAACGACTTTAAGCCTATTTGAATTTGGATTATCTTGAATTTCTTGAACATTCCTTTCACTTTCCTTACCATGCATAAAGTTATCAAAATTGTAACAAAAGTTCCCATACTGAGAAGTCTCTCAGCTAGGTGGCTTCCTATACAACCCGCTCCTCCTGTTATTAAAACTCTCTTATCTCCGAAGAAATTAATCATTTTACTCACTTTTACGCTTATTGTGGGTAATAATTAGTGTTTATTAGAGCTAGCATGCTTTTAAAACTGACTGATATATGGTCTCGATTTTATCGCATACATTTTTCGGATTAGATATTTGAACACTATTCCAGCCGTTCATTCCCATTTCTTGGCGAAGAATAGAGTTCCTTATCAAACTAAGAATTTTTTCAGCCAATTCGCCTACATTACCGAAATCTACCAAAAAACCATTGATGCCATCCTTTATTATCTCTGGCATAGGATCAACCCTCGCACCTATTACAGGTTTTTTACTAGCCCAGGCCTCTAGGTAAACGATGCCTAGTGCTTCAACTCTTGATGGCATAACAAAAACATCACATGCATTAAATGCCTCTAATTTGTCCCGTCCGTTTATCCAAGGCAAGTCTATCAAATTTATGCCTTTGAGTTTCTTTTTCTCTTTTAGCCAAGCCTTAGTATAAGGTCCACATGCCACTAACGCGACATCTTTAACAACTTTTTGTACTAATGAGACAGCACGAAGCGTGTGTATTGCACCTTTATCATATTCTTTAGGTCCTACAAACAGTATTATTGGAGAAGATCCAAGGCCATATTTTCTCCTAAACCGTTCACCATTAGCACACCTGAATTTCTCTATTTCTACAGGCATGGGTATAATGTGAATCTTTTTTGGGTTCACCCCTAATTCAGTAAGCATTCTTTTTTCCATGCTGGTTGGCACAATTATTCCATCGCTATGTGTTAAGATGGACAATAGGTACCTGTTTTTGTTAAGAGGATATTTAATTGAGAGAAAAAAGGGAGTGATGATAAATGGTGTTCTAGTTCTACGAGCGGCCATCCAGGCTAATAAGACATAAGCGTATGGAAAGCTTGTAGCATGAATTATATCATACTTTGTTCTTACAAGGTGAAAATATAGTTCAGGAGAGAAAGGTCCTCTTGCGAGAATCGAAAGGATATTATTCTTAAATCCAAGGCTTGTCGCGATTAGTTCAAAACTATTAAATGCTAACTTCACCTCATAAGCATTCCTAAATCTTTTAACTTGAACGTTATTTATCACATCTGAACGCTTGTTTACTCTTCTTTTGAGGGGATTCAAGTAACCTTCTGGAACGTAAACATCGCTTACCAGCACTGTTACTTTATGGCCTTTTTCTACAAGCTTTTCTGAAATTATTTGAATATACCTTTCTGGTCCTCTTAATGGTGCAGGTATATAGCGTGATGTTACGTGCCCAATATTCATAAATTGGCCGCTCCAATAGATATTTCATGCGCACGCCGAAACGAATCGCAAACGCTTCTATGAATGGTCTGCCAGTGAAGTTTTCGAATTATTATTAAAACTAAGGTAAATGTCTCAGGCATCCAGCCCGATTTATGAACTTGGAAAGGATTGCTACCATCATTTTGATCAAACGGTAAATAATGGACGTATCCCGCGGTGGTTTCTATCACTACACGGAGCCTACTAATCACTTCCATCCTTGGGTCACTACTAATCCCTCATTTACGCGTGCAAATACGTACTTCTTGACGGCCGACGCAGCGCTCAATCCGCACTTACACTATCATCTTGACTGAATTTTTCTTCCACCAGTTCCGCGCTACCATCTGTTGACCCATCATCTACGACTATTATTTCGAGCCTTGGATAATCAGTAGCCAATACTGTTCTTAAGCAACTTTCTACGAATTGCTTTCCGTTATAGTTTGGTATTATTACCGAAACAAGTGGGTATTCATGGTAAATGCGCTCATTTTCCTGCTTTGTAGCTTATTATGGTTAATTGGCCCGATAGTTTAGGATGAGGGTACTTTAACGTCGTAATTAGTTTGTCTCTCCAATTTTTGGCATTCTCTCCTCTTGAGCCTATTAGGATGAATTTGTTTGAGAACTTATACATCAGTCTTTTAATTCTGCGTATGCTTTTTTCATCAACATGAAGTGATGAAAATATTGAACGTGTCATGATTCGGTAAATTCTTGAAAGTAGAGAAATGGGAAACTCAACGTAAGGAGTACTTATTATACTTTTACCACCATTCTTCAGTACTCTGTAAACCTCGTCTATGGCTAAGATGCTGTCTTTCTTGTCCAAGTGTTCTAAAACTTCGAGCATTGATACCTTGTTGAAACTCATATCTCTAAAAGGAAGGTATGTAGCGCTAGCGCGGATTATATCTGCCATTTTCAGAGCTTCTATGTTCATCTTCGCTATATTGACCGCCGCCCACGAGTAGTCCACCCCAACTGCCCATTGGCACATTTGCGCTACCTCCCTTAAAAGGGTGCCACGTCCACAACCAACGTCTAAGATAACATCGTTAGCCTGAATGCCTAGCAAAACTAAAGCCTTCCTCTCATGTTCTGAAACGCTATGTAAATCACTATAAGAGCTTTCATAATACCTTAATGAGTAGTAATCCGGTCTAGGAGTTCTTCTGAACATCTTTGTATGCAATCAAGTATATGGCCAGTCTACTTGAGAAGTATGTAATAGGTGCTATAAGATATGGAATTAAACTCAATAGGAGCTTCAGAAGATTAGGAACACTACGCATGAAACCTTGTGGACCATAAGCTAATTTTAAGCCTTGAAATCTTACGCAGTAGCCCCGTGTCTTGAAAAATTGCGGCATAAATCCAGATTTATGAACTTGAAAAGGATTGTTATAACTTTCTGGTTCTAATGGTAGATAAGGTATGTAACCTATAGGAGTTCCTATTACTACTCGTAGCTTACTGATTTTTTCTGCATTCTCCAGTAATTTTATCCCTTCAATCTTGTTCAAATGCTCCAAAACTTGGGAGCAAAGCACTCCATGAAAGCTCTTTGACTTTATTGGAAGCCACCTCGCGTCTGCCAATATAAAATCATCATGTGATTTCCTCTTCTTTGCCTCCTGCAAATAGGGCAAATATAACTCTAAGCCTACACTATATACGTTAATCCTTTTTCTTAGATTCATCATAAGCTCACCATTACCACAACCTACGTCAAGGATACTTTTACAACCTTTCAAGAATCTTGCTACGATGTCTGTGTAAGATATATGGAAGATATGGAAATAACTTTTTAACAAGGACTTTCAAATTAAAGAATCTCCCTAAGCCCTTCAAAGAGACCTCGCCAATATTCTTTGATGAAGTGAAGTTTCAAATACCTGAGACCTAGCCAAGTGTAATATATTGCGTAAATGGGCACAAATAAGATCAGAAATTCCATGAAATTTGAGAGTCTGGCGTGCTTTTTCATGAATATAATCCTATTCCTAGCTATGTAGTAAGACCTGCTGAGCAGACGCAGCTCCTGACTTTTTGAATCTATAGGAATCTTATGCCAAGCCTTAGCCTCTGGTACGCATACCACTTTATAGCCAGCCTTCCTAATCCTAAAGCAAAAATCTGTGTCTTCATAAGTAGCGAAGAAAGTTTCATCGAACAAGCCTACTTTATCAAGGACCCTCCGTTTCACCATAATAGGTGCAGGTATAACTTGCACTTCAAAGTATTTTGTATAGGTTACTTTGTCATTAAAGCTTATTTTTCCTGTTAACATGCTTATGGAGGTGCCAGCAGCCCAAACTTTACTTGGCTCATCGTAATAATAAATGATGGGGCCAGCTATACCTATTTTAGGGTCGACCCTTACGGCTTTCAAAAGCTCTTCTATCATTTGTTTATCGACTATCATATCGTGGTCTAAAAAGAGTAAGTAATCACCTCTAGATTCGATAGCACCTCTATTCCTTCCTCCAGTAACTCCTAGATTCCTATCATTTATGACTATTTTTACATCTGGAAAAATCTGCTTGACAGTATTATACGTGCCATCTGTAGATGCGTTGTCAACAACTATAATCTCTAAATTAGGATAGGTTGAGTTCTTTAAGGAATTCAAGCATAACAACAAATCATCCTTCCTGTTAAATGTTGGTATTATTACTGAAACTAGAGGTTCAGTAGACAAGTCGTTACTTCTGCCTTTTACCATAAATTACCCTGAATCTGCCCCTTCGGCAAGCTGGTGCTGGATGTTCATGTAATTTGAGCAAGTATCTTAACAAAGACTTTGACATGAAAAGCCTAGATTTAAGCTCGGCTAGGATTAAATCTGATAAGCAAGAAGTTAATATATTGCTGATGAAGTTTCTAAAGATTAGAGCATTATCTAGGATGTAGATGCGAAAACCCTCTTTTATTAAACGCTCAATGACATAACGGAATGATGACGCATCGTGAGTTTCCACAACCACCTCTCTTATCTTTTTAATCATTGAAAAACCTCTCAGCACAGACTCTTCGTTTCCCTCCACGTCGATCTTAACAACATCAGCGTGGTTCACCCCTAAGTCTAGTAATAATTTGTCTAATGTGACTGTCTCGACCTCGATTCCCTCAGAATCTGACAAGTGCGCATCCACGTTGGAGCCAGCTAGCAAAGCTTTTCCTTCATACGAAGAGACTACCTTATTCACTAGAAACACATTCTTAAGATTGTTGACCATGACGTTTAATTTTAATAAAGAAAAATTCTTAGGGTGTGGCTCTATTGCAATAACCTTGCCTGAATTTCCTGCTAGCGTTGATGCGTGAAGAGTGAAATCTCCAGGAAAAGCGCCAACATCAATAACTATATCCCCCTCACTTATATGTAGAAATCCATATTGCAGTTTAGCCATGTAAGGCACATAATAACCAAATCTGTTAGCGGGTACTATATATTTTAGCTTACCGCACTTCACATGATAATATTCAATCGGTAATTCCATGAGTTGATGCTTAGTACCTTTCGCGTAGCAACGATGTAGCCACCGGCAATAGCGCGCGCTGAGCTATGAAATAAGCATTTCGAAAAAGAATAATTGACAAGTCTTAGCGCGTTCCGTGAGAAAACTAGGCTCAACCTTGCTTAGGGCCATAATGGTTTCAGTTCTTAATTAGTGAGATTATCGCGTCTAAAAGCTCCTTAGCCCTCTTATCCCAGTCCCATTCTTTAGCTAATTCTATTGCTTCCTTTGAAAGCTTCATGTAGAGGTCTTGATCATTAAGAAGTTTGAGGATATTCTCGGCAAAGCCTTTTAAGTCGAAGCATGGTGTCTTTAACATTCCTTTAGGATAATAAGTTCTTAGAGCTGGGAGGTCAAAGCTTACACCTGGAAGCCTGCACGCCATAGCTTCGCAAGGCGCCATACCACCGCTGTCGTATATTGCCGGATGAACGACGATTTTGCTGTTTTTGAATATCTTAAGTTTCTCGACACCATCTTTAAAGCCGAAAAGAACGATATTGTTCTCCAAATTATATCTTCTTATCTTCTCTCTAACCTGACTTTTGAGATCGCCAACTCCTATCATCGCCAACTTAGCATCAGGCTTCTTATCGCAGACCATCTTCCATATGTCTATTAGCTCCAGCACACCTTTCTGAGGATGAAACCTTCCTATGAATACGGCGTCAAACTTCTTCTCTTTCGGCTCAGGAATAATAAGAGGAGTTTTAGCGTCAACGCCACCGCGAACAGCTATAACTTTATCAGATGTCAATCGTTTTCCATTAATAAACTTCCATCTGTCAAGTTCATTCGTAACCCAGACCATGTCAGCATATTTTCTTACTAAGAGGTAAACGGGAAGCTGGTATAGGAAATACAATATACTCATGAACGCATATTTACCTCTATACGGATTTTCCTTACTAAAAGGCCTAGGGGCAAATAAGTAAAATCCAGCCACCCATTTTACGTTTCTTCTATGCTTCAGTTTAAGTAAGAGAGCTGGTAAAGAGTTCATCCAGAACTCCGAGGCAGAATACACTACGGTAAAACTCTTGGTTGTTTCTGCCCTTAAAGCCCAAAGCATAGATTTTATCGTTATCAGTATATGTACTAATGGATTTCGTATGTTGACTTTCCAAGATGGAATCGTGAATACCATGTAGCTAACTTTTTCGAGTGAGTTTCTCTTGCACATCTGGTAACCTTCATCCTGTACATGGATGAATATTTTGCAACCTTTACTTGCCCACCTCTTAGCGCATTCGATGAATATTCGGTCACCGCCGCTTAGCCCTATTCCATGAGCTGCATTAGCTATAATATGAATGATGAGAGGGGGCGAGGCTTTCATAGTAAGAATCCTACTTTGTCCAGCTTAAATAATGGGTAGCTTATCGACACAAATGAAATTACTATTCTCCCATTTTTTAGGACATGTCTACAATTCTTTAAGAAAGAGTAACGCTTTAGATAGCATCCTGAATGCACGAAGGCATATGATATCATCAAAAGAATTTTCACGAAATTGAAGATGTTGTATATCGGCACAAACGAGCTCGTTTTTTGGTTTCTTTTTTAGCGACTTTTGGGGTATTAACCGAAATATCTAGTCCGATAACTTTGAGCTCTTTTGTCCTCTGAAGCATAGCTATAATCTTACCAGGTGCTGTCCCACATTCTAACACATTACCTTTTTCAGAACTTGAGAACTTCACTCAAGTTTCCACGCCCTACATAACCCACTATGCAATGACTACATGTTCTATCATATATCTGTGAATAATTATCGTATAACTCCTTTATCGCTTTTAATTTTGTTATAGGTAGCTCTCTTCTATAAGTTTAGCATTTCTCTCGCTGAAACGCCTCTCAGCATACTCTTTACAGTTTTTAGATAATACCTCAAGTTTTCCTCGGTCATTGTACAATTTCAAAATGGCATCTTTTATCGCATCCACCCTTGGGTCTATAAGTATACCGACTGAGGGATCTAATGCCTCAGATAACCCACCAACATTTGAAGCTATAACTGGCGTACCACATGACAATGCCTCTAAGACAACTCTACCAAATCCCTCTTCATGCAAAGAGGGGGCGACCAATAAATTGGCTGCATTATAATAAACACTTAAATTCTCATTCTTCACTTCCCCAAAGTAAGTAATATTTCCTAGATTCTTTGAGACTTTTATAACTTCTTTGCTGAGAGGACCAGTACCGACATAGGCAAAATGTATATCATTATAATCTCTTAGTTCTCTAGCGATTCGTAATAGTATTTTGACTCCTTTAACTTCTATTAATCTTCCAACAAATAAAATCACAAACTTTCCTTCTAAACCCAGTTTTCTTTTACAAAGAGCTTTGTTAAGTGGCGCGAAGCTCTTTTGATTAACCCAATAAGTGAAAACTTTAACATTGTTTAAGCCTGCATTCACTAATTCTTTTCCTGATCGCATTGATAATGTCAGTACCGTATCAAATGGAGAAAGAATGCGAGTTGTTATTTTACTCAATATAGGTCTCTTTCTTAAACCATATATTGTGTGCAGGCTGACGACCGCTTTCTTATTGAAGACTTTCATAAGCGATCTGGCTACAACTGCCGCGGCTAAACCGTGAGCGTGAATAACATCTACTTCGTGTTTGTGCTTTAACATAAAGAGCAACGAAGCAAGCAGTAACATAGGAACCAAATACACAAAATATAGAGGAGGATAAGGTTCAAGTTTGAGAAGCAGGTTGTAGCTGAACCATGGTATCCTATATACTTTAGGATTGCTCCCACTTATGGTCTTAGCTCTTTTCTCTAAGAAGCTGTAAGTAATTATGTAAATTAGGTAATTACGCTTTCTAAGGTATTCGCATAGATCATTAAGATGAGTTTCTAATCCTCCGCTTATAGGACTGAAGGAAGGAGAAATCATAAGAATTGTTCGTGGGAAATTTCCATATTTCTTAGAGACTTCCTCTACAGAGTGTTTCATTTCATATTAAGAGACTTTATATTAATTGCAAATACAATGAACTTCTCTGAAGTTTTAATTAAGTTCTGAACTCTAAACCCAGACTTAGCTAACACATTAATTAGCTCCCATTCAGACCAGAAAATGTATGCATCGGGTCCGAGGAGACTAACAAAATCCGAGTCAGATGCCTCTTCCCTAAGAAAATCTGCTAAGAGTTTTCCATTAGGTCTTAATATACGCCAGAATTCCTTAAGATATTTTTCAACGCTTGTCTTCGGAATTCTCTCGAAGACGGCATGCACATAAATCATGTCAAATGAACAATCATTGAATGGAATGTTATCTCCATTATACCAGTAAAATTTTACTTTGCTCGCCTTTTTTGCATATAACTTTTTGGCTAATCTTATATAGAACTCATTTATATCGATGCCCACAACTACTTTGCAAAATTTTGAAACTTCAAAAGCATAACCACCTATCCCGCAACCAAAATCCAAAACTGTGTCGGTTGGCTTAAGATAACTCCTTAATCTTAAAGCAAAATTTCTGCTATCTTCCCTATATCGAGTGAAACTTGTATATCCCTTTGTCGCTAACAATGATGTAGTAAGACTTATACCTGAAAGCTTCCATGCTAACTTGGTCTTTAGAAACCAACGCAATATATAAAGAGGAGAAGCTAACTGACTTGTAGACAACATTTTATCCTATTCACTAAAAATCTAAGTTCAGCTGAGAAATAGCACGGCGCATACGCGTTAAGCTTTAATATGATGACCCAAAAAGTTATCAAGGCATGGAATAAAATCTTCTGCTTTTGAAGAATAAACCGAGCCTATAAACCAAACTCATTTATCTTGTAGTTAATTTATAGTACGCGGAGTAAATGCAGTAACGAGCCAGGGGGTGCTCAGTTTCCTTTGGCACTATAGATTTTTAAGCCTTGAAACTTTAGTGTGTCTTCCTGCATGTCTTTTTCGCGACATGATATTCACACGTGCTAGACCTTACTTATGAACTCGCTATCTTCTTCTCGTACGTGTGCTTTTATATACCTCACTCTTGAACTTTTGCCAATGCCTTCTCCTTCACTCTCAACATAGAAGTAGTACTTTGTCAATTATCGCGCAGCCTTGTATGTACCGTTGTTCACATGCAAAGGAGAAAAGTGAACTCTTACGTTCTATCTCCCTATACATGCTAATAGCCTTCTTTGAAGATATGAATTATGTGATCTTAACTTAGTAGCATGTTCTTAAGTAGGCTATCGAAGAAACTTGGTTCATCTGAATACCATAAAAGTTATTTTTACTATCGATTCATCCTTAATCCACTCAATAGTTTCTGGCTTCATTATTTATATTGCTACAGCAAATGCCTAATCATTTTTCTATTTTGCTCGCTAAAAATCCTAATCCTGCCGAAAAGTATTCTATAAACTTTAAGATGATTATTCCTACTGCGAGTAAGGGCTCGGAATAGAAT
>Ga0208549_100382_pt1 | contig 19722 bp, 28 predicted proteins | sample BED_host_MetaG_FD_187135 | JGI IMG/M metagenome (GOLD analysis project Ga0208549, IMG submission 187135) | Hot spring microbial mat communities from Yellowstone National Park, Wyoming, USA - BED_host_MetaG (SPAdes) (version 2) | ecosystem: Environmental > Aquatic > Thermal springs > Hot (42-90C)... | reverse complement strand
AACTTCTGCCTACCCAAAGGCCTACCACACTTAACAACATGATGACTACCACAAGAGGGACAAGAAACGTCTTGCCTAAATACAGGCTTCCTACCCATAAGTAATACTCGTTATACAAATATAAATAACTTAACGACGACACTATCGAAATGTATCCTGTGACGATTTTTGCTGTTGAAAAGTTGAATAAGCAGTCAATGTTCCAAGACGCTAATGACAAGCTGTCTAAGAAGGTTTCAAGGACTGTGTGGAGGACTATACACCACGTGCTTAAGTATAAGGCTCCACTTTACGGTTCTTTCGTTAAGGAGGTGAACCCACACCTCACTTCCAAGTCCTGCCCCAGATGTGGATGGGTTTCCCGAAAGGTCGGCAGGACTTTTCAATGCGAGAGGTGTGGGTTCACTCTGGATAGGCAATTGAACGCATCATTGAATATTTATCTCAAGATGTGCGGGTTTCCCCACATCCTTGGAATTCCAAGGTTGTGGGTTGGGGTTATCCCGCTAAAGGGGCGGAGGTGTAACGGGTTTCCCCGTGACTCTGTTGAAGCCCAAGGGCTAAGGATTGATATTAAATATAATGAAATCCTATGAAGCCCAAACCCCTTTTGAAAACAGTAAACGCAATCAAAATTACATCTATAAGTCAGTACTAGTGTTGGCTCTAACACTTCTTTCTTAAATTTTTGTAAGAACTCATCAAATGTTGCGGAAAATCCTTCTTCTATTATATCTTTTAATTTTTCCGGCACTTCACCTTTTTTCAACTTCTCTATTTCCTCGTCGGCCAATCTTATTGCATAGCCCGTTAACGTATTAAACATGATTTTATAATCGTCAAGAAAAATATTGTATTTAGATAACATTTTATTTCTCCCTCCTACTTATTCTCCCCAAGAGGGGGAGTATCCGCACCTTCCTATTTTCCTTTCCAGTTTAACTACTTTCCTCTGCATATGAGGAGATACCAGGAGTTAATCTTATCTTTAGAGAATTATAGTCTAAGGAGATATATGTGAAACCTTGTTAAACAAATTATCAAAATTCCGTCAATTATTACCTTCTCACGTTTCATCGTTTTCTTGGATATATAAAATTCTTTGCATAATTTCTTTATTTTATTAAAATAAACTAAATATAAACATAGAGAGTTATGAAGAAAAAAGGAATGAAGATGGTTAAGTATTTATTTCTTGGAATATTTTGTGGTATGGTCTTCCTTCTAGTATTGTTTTTCCGTACGTTGTTGTTTCTTTGTAGTCTCTGCTTAGTATGAATTTTTTAAAGGATTCTAAATCCTTCCATTCGCTGTAAATTAAGTATTCTCTTGGGTCGTCTACTCTTTTGTATAGTTTTGCGTCGATAAAACCAATGTCGGAATTCTTTAGTATTGAAACTACCTTTGAGAACGTTTCCTCAAATTCCTTCTCGTGACCCTCCTTTACCCTATAATAAAGACCAACATTTATCATAAATAGTAAATATGAGAAAAAAGTAAAATATCTTATTCGTAGGACTCATTTGGCTTCTTATATACTATGTAATGATATAGTGAGACTGCTTCACCCCACATTACAAATATTAAACCTAGGTCAACTCCGAACATATTGGACTCATATCCAGTTGGCGGTATTGTCCACAATGTGACCATTAACACTAAGCTTAATACGAACAACACTACAATGATGTATTGGGCAAACTTCTTCTTCATCTCAAGCTTGCTGACCTCAGGAGATGGAGTAGACGAAGTTTGTTGTTGTTCCATGCGTAATATTATTGGTGCGATTCTTTTTGCTCCTATTACGAAGAGCGAGGCTATCGGTAATAGTATTGCTAATGTGATTGGTGAAGGATAGTTAACGAATTCGGCTAAGCCTCCAACGAACAATAATGATATTATTACAAATCCTAATATCGCTAATGGTGCTAAGGCTTTTCCTAGATGTAGGAATGAATGCTTAACTCTTGGTTCTTCACTGCTCTTTTTGCTTGGCAATATCCATAATCCAATAGCTACTATAACTGCAGGAGGTAGTAGAGCAACTACTTGGCACTTGAAAGCTACCGGAACACCAGGTGCAATATCTCCCCATAATGTAGTTTGTATTAGATATATTATCATTAGTATACCGATACCTACGAATATCTTCCTGCTGAGTGGATGTAGTTCTTCAGATCTGTCTAGGAATGGCAATAGAATTAAATACACTAAAGGAATAATCGCACCTATCGATAAGTCTAATACTACATTACTACTAAAGTCTGCAATCTTATAGAAGAATAGGAAGAACCATGGCGGATAAGTTGTAACTGTAGCAGCTAGTGGACTTGTTGGCGGAGGTGCAGGTTTTGGATTCAAGAATGGATTATAATATTGAGGTAAGCCGTTTAAGTACGCTAGTGCATTCGGTATAATAAGTATGAATCCCCATGTCATTAATATTAATGATAACATGTAAACAAAATTCCTAGGCCACCATGGATTAAACTTCATCCATTCTTCTCTGGTGTAAACTGCTGGAGCCTTACTTTTTACTTTTCTAGAAGGCATCATTCCGTAAGATTCTGCAAGGAAGAAGTGGAATACGAATAGCAGGCCGATTAATGCAACAAAGATTATGTGCCAAGCTAGAACTCTACCGTATTGTCCATTATCGTAATTTCCAAACAAGAATGGAACTAGCCACTGCATTCCGGGGATGGATTCTATTATACCTGCTCCTACGTCTACTGCACTTGTAGCTAAGACGTCGCCTATTAAACTGTAACCGAAGAACGAAGCACCCATAGTTAGTACTAAGAGAAATACTCCTAGTATCCATAGTAGCTCTCTTGGTTTTTTATAGGCTCCAACAAAATAATTCCTAAACATGTGAATATATGCCAAAATAATCATTGCATACGCTCCATATAAGTGACTATAGAGAACTACAGAACCATAAGGAACTTGATTTATAATAAATTGCGTTGAGTTGTAACCGTTATCTGGGTCGTAATATAAGAGTAAAATAAGTCCCGATATTACAGTGTACATAAAAGCAGCTGCCACTAATGCACCTAACCAATCACTAACATGATACATATAATCTGGAGTTCTAAAAAACGGTAACTCATCTAATTTTAGTCTTTCATTAAACCAGTTTGAGACCCTTTTTGATATGCTCATTAATTCTCACCCTAACTACTACTAAATGGGTTCTCGGTTTCTTCCACTGTAGTCTTAGTTCCTACAGAAGATCCAAAGCTTGATTCTAAGTCACTCTTAGGATCTTTGGAAGGTACTCCATTAGATCCTGTAGGATATACTCCTACTCCAATACTGCCTACTGCATATAAGTAATCAGTAGAACTGTCCCATTCTAAGATCGTTGCAGGAAGAGGCCTCACGGTCGGCCCAGTTAATACTGCAGCACCGTGATAAGGATCATAGGTAGAACCGTGACAGTCGCAATGGAATATTGCTGGTATGTGATTGCTTTGTGCCGCTGCCACTGCTTGTGGAGTTAATGTGTTAGGCTCTGGTGCAGATTCTTGCGCAGAATTAACGTGATTGGGAGGATAGAAGTGTATATACGGTGGTTGGCAACCTAGGTGTTGACATATTGCACTATAAGATACTATTGAACCGTAAGGTCCTACTCCTCCCGGCCAAGTATATTTATCCCCAGTTTGAGGTACTACTACAGTAGCTGGAGGCAATTTAACAGGTTTCCCAGAAGAATCTCCTAGGTTAAGCAAGAAGTTAGGTTCTCCGGTTAAAGGATATTCGTAAATTGTGATTATTGGGCTATTAACTGGTATCTTAGAAGCTAAAATTGGAGATCCTGAGGAATCGACTAGGAGAGACTTTGGAAAACCGTTTATGGCTGCGACTTCTGGTGGTTGTAAAACTCTAAGTCCTGGAATCAAACCTACAACTGCGGCTGCTCCTATTCCTAATACTAAGCCTTTAAGGAATCTCCTTCTTCCTTCATCGATTCCTCCTAAGTTTTTATCTACGTAGTTAAATAAATAGTCGTCTCCTTTCTTGACGAATTCTCGGGAGTCGAACTTTGTTTTTGGATTCCTCATTTTAGCTAAGAGTTTATTTATGAAGTAAAAGTCACTGGGAGAAAGTATAGGTTTCTCGTCTTTGTTTAGTTTAAACTTTATCATTATGGTCAACAAAAAATTCGTATCTTAAGTATTAAGGCTTAAACGTTGGACTAATTTCTTTAAATCGTCCATGATAGTTCTTTCGTTACCAATTTCTCTATAATTTAGGATAGAAAATCCTATGAAAGGTGCTAGCAAATAAAGTAATAAGTGAAATCCAGTTATTGCTTGAAATGCGGTAGTTATTATTATAAAGTATCCTAACCCTGCATATCCATTGCCCTTAATTGCTAGTAGGAGGATTGTATAGATTGATACACTTAGTGCAAGAAGGAGTATTGGCAAATTGTAGGGATTATATATCGCTATCCCAAAAGCCGAAGGGATAACCATGTTCATTATTATTTCCAAGAACCTATTATTAATCACCAGAAAGTATAATGGAAGGAACACGAATAAGCCAGGAATTGCAGCTATATAAGACATCATTGCCCTTTTTGATATTATCTTATTGTAGATTATGGCGTAAATAATTACTCCTAGTAATGAAGCTATAAAGATAAATGAGTAACATATTGCTAAATCTCCGTGCAAAAAGATTGTGTCAATTCCTGCATAAGTTGTAAGAGTAACCATTGCGAGCGTTGGCAAAAATAGGAGTGACCTTCTATTAGATTTTATTGTAACCTCTATAAGTGACGCAATACCGAGCAATGCTAGCACTATTTCTATGAAGGACCAGTAAGGAGATAGAGAATAATTATGAATTAAGTTTAAAGAAGGAGATACTAAGAGCGCTATTCCTAAAGGTAACAAAGATCTTACCTTATTAGAAAGTACTACTGCCACAAGGCCCAAGAATACTGCTTCCATGTAAAGCCCTGCAACACCTAGATAATTCATTAACCCTTCATAAGGGAAAGTGATAGGGAGGTAAGAAATGGGGAAAATAAACTCGAAAAGAAAGGCTAAAGAAGAGGATATTGCTAAAAAAATTGAAAATATTTTAATGTAACTCAAGACGCATCACTTTCTATACACAATCCATATTATTGCTAAAGCAACAACTGCTACCACTACTCCAACTACTGTTACTGTCATTAATGTTGGACTTATTACGAGTGGGGGAGGTGGCGTTGGATGAGATGCTGTGGATAGTGCCAAGGTTACGAATGGAGTTACTATTGATTTATCAAATAACGTCTCTCCTTCTCTTCCCTGCCATACTGCAAAAGCTACATAGTAAGTGGTATTAAGTGCTATCTGAGGTTCATATTTTGCTATATTAGATGGTACAGTTAGTGATCTAACATATTCTACTGTCCAGTAACCGTTGCACCATTTTGCACCGGTTCTTATCATGAACAAAGAGCCGTTAAGTCCGCTGCTTTGCACTGGAGTATACCAAATTCCTGCACAATCCACTTCATACATGTTAGTATTATTAGTATAAAGTGGAACAGCAAATCCTCCACAATCTGGGTCTGTATAAGGCAATCCAGTCAATGATTCGTTAGCCCATAAGTGGACTTTGAATGCCGGATCGTAAGTTGCGTTGTTCCAAGTTGCTCCAGATACCCACATCCATATATTTGCCGATCCGCCAGGCATCTTGAAGGATCCGCCGGCAACTGATAAGTTATATCCATCATAAACTTGGCCCGCATATTTACCTCCTATATTCATGCCGTCCATAGTAGGCGTTCCGGTTCCCATATACCACATCATTGCTACTCTGTCAGGATAGTACCAAGTGGAATTAGTGTAATAACCGTAGAATAGACCATTGCAATAGAAGATGTATTCCATCGCCCTGGGCGAGTGATAAAATAATATTGTTCCATTAGGTAATACTTGAATTTGACTACCGTTTGGAGCTAAAACTGTTACTCCTTTGTAGGAGAAAGTTAACCTTCCGCTCTCACTTTTACCATTAACTATTGAAACGTAGCTGGTACAGTTAGTTAACAACTTATAAGTAGTTCCGGGCATTAGTTCAATTATTCTAAACAAACCTGGTCCAGTAGCAGGTGGATATAATGCACCGGCTGCTGCGGACCAAGCTCCGAACGCAGGATTTGGAGCAGGCCATTTGACTAGGATGAAAATATCACTTCCGTTCCAAGCTGCTTTAACAAGTATATAATGCGTTAAACCTGAGGTCGGAGCATTTGGAATATTTGCAGTTAATGATAAATTAACCCAGGGTATATCGCTCCAAAAACTGCAGCTCCCTGGATTTGCAAGATTAGCGGAGCCTACTACTTTATATGCTACTATTGTTGGAGAGCTTTGTGCTAGAGGTACATTTTCGAAAGCTAACATTATTGAAAATAACATTGCAACAAGAGCTATTAACAAGGGGATCTTTTTCCTCATTTTAAATTCACATGATGAAAAGCGTTCTTCTACGTAATAAGGATAAAACGTTGGACTGATTATTTTGATGAGATAGTTTTAAGTTATTATAATTTTTATAAAAAACACAATATAAAAAATATTCAATATAGGGATTAAAATTATTTAAAAGATAATATCTTTAAAGAGGTAACTTTTTCTCCAAATTCCTTTTTCAAAGAATCTATTATTAACTTCCACTCCTCCCTAGGATTTTCCTTAATTAAAGGTATATCGTGGTCTTTGGCTATCGTCTTTATAGCGTAAATGCATTGAGAAAAGATTGGACAAGAACTGCAAGTTAGTTTATCTGATTCCATATTAATATAAAACAATTCCTTATCTTTTCTATAAAGAAGGCCATCAGTAAACCAAATTCCTTCATTGCTGGCCTTGAAGGGTAATACTGCACTAAAGGATATTGCGTTCTCCATTAATAGGCCAGCTTCTCTTAATTTATCAACAATAAGGTAAAAATAGCTCTTACTTAAATTCCCTTTATCATGTGTAGATAAAACGTACATGAACTTTTCATCAGCAAGTTTTTCAAAGAGCTCTTTCCTCAAGAGCACTACTTTGTCATCGAGGATTGGTCTCTCAACCTTTCCAAATTTTAAATCACACATAATTAATCAATAATATATAGAATTTTAACCTAAAAAACCGTCCTTCATTACAGATATATATAGCAAATTAACTCTGTTAATTTTCAAATAGGCTATTATTTTTATAAATTTTTTAACTTATTTAGGCAATCAAACCTTTTAGCACTATATACTTAAAATAAGGGAGTTATGATACTTAATTTAGGCAAAATTTATAAACTACGATGAAAAGTCATATTTTAAGGCGAGAAGATGTTTGCGTTACAACCTAGTGATATAGCAATAATAATAATTGTCGCTCTTGTGTTATTCTTTGGTACTAGTAAGATTCCTGAGTTGTTTAGGTCTATGGGTAAGGCTGTTGGTGAGTTTAAGAAGGGTAGGCTTGAGGCTGAATTAGAGATGCAACAAATGCAACAACAAAATCAACCTCAAGTTCAGAATCAAGCTGATAAGGCTGCAGAGTTAGAGAGGCAGATTCAAGAATTGCAAAAACAATTGGAGCAGTTAAAGAGTCAAAAACAACAACAGCAACAATAATAAAGGAATTAGTTTTAATTTTGGTTTAAATTAATTTTTATTTTGTTGTTATGGTGAGTTAAATGTTAGGTAACATATCAGATACGGCAATTATAATACTTGTAGCTATACTCTTATTGGCAGGACAGAAGGACGTAGCTGGTACACTGAGAAATTTAGGTAAAACTCTAGAAGAAATGAGAAGGCGTCAAAATGAATTTAAAGAAGAACTAATGAGAGAATTGAGCGAAACCGGTGAAGTTACTAATTCTATTAAGAAAGATTTTTCAGACGAACCAATTATTAGACCTTATCATCAACCTACTCAGGATTATAAGATTAAACAACTTGAGGAGGAAATAAAAAGATTGCAAAGCGAGTTAGAGAGGTTGAAGAATAGTGACAGAAAGAACTGAACTACAAAAGGACGAAGAAAGGCCTCTGCTCTCTCATTTGGCAGAATTAGCTATTAGGTTAAGGAGAGCTTTTATTACACTCTTTGTAGCATTTATAATATTCTTCGCTTTTGGATACACTACGATCTCAGTTTCTGGCCATGTTATTCCCATAATTTATCCAAATTTGTTTCATAGCTTTTCGGACGAGCTGATGTTATTTTTTATCCATCACGAACTTCCGCCTCAGCTTAAGTTACTAAACTTGAACCCTTTTGACCCGCTTTACGCTTCGGCTTATGTTTCTTTTTATATGTCGATATTCATATCCTTACCGATTTTTCTTAAAGAATTCTGGGGCTTTGTTTCACCAGGTTTATATGAGCATGAAAAGAGATTGATAAAATATACTATTACTCCAGCGATTTTGCTTTTTGCTGCTGGTTCTCTTTTTGCTTATTTTATAATTGTTCCTTTAATGATGAAGTTCGTAGTTTTATATACTACAGCCTTGGGTGTTGAGCCGACGCTTAGTTTAAGAGCCTTCGTCTCAACAGTAGTTTCCCTTATGATGGTCACCGGAATAGCCTTCGAGTACCCATTAGTAATGGCTTCATTAACTTATATTAAGGTTGTGAAGGCTGATAGTTGGAAGAAGAATTGGAGATGGGGAGTGATGGGAGCTTTTATTATAGCCTGGATTATTTCTCCCGGAACAACGGGAGGAGTAATTGAAACTACAATAGGAGTTATACTCTCAGTATTGTACTTCGCAGGAGTAGCTTCAGCGAAAATAATAGAAAAAAGATCATATAGAAATACTAAAATTTAGTCCATCTTGTATTCCATTGGAATATACGTCTTTTTATGTTTTAAGTCCAATTTTAACAAGGAGAATGATAAAAATATACTTTCTAAAATCTTTAATTTTATAAAATATGAGGAAAATCTTCTACATATGATGGAAGTAGAATTTTTAATTTTATTACTTATCTCTAGCATTATTGCAGGATTTTTAGGGTCTTTGACTGGATTAGGTGGGGCTACAGTTCTAGTACCGATTTATACGCTTTTCCTAGGAATACCTATGGCTTATGCAACTGGTGCCAGTTTAATATCCACTATTGCAACATCTAGCGGTGCGGCTGGTGCTTACATAAAGGATAGGATTACAAACGTGAGGATAGGAATGTCTTTAGAAATAGCAACTACTGGAGGTGCGATAATAGGTTCTTTGCTTGCCCACTGGATTTATGAACATCGCTTAGTCTTTATTCTCTTCATCGTCTTTGGCGTAGTGATTTTATCTTCTGTTTATCCTCAAATAGAGAAAAGCTCTCTTGAATTACCAAAGCCAGTGAAACCAGACTGGACTACTAGGATCTTTCAACTTTACGGTGAATATTACGACATTACACTAAGGCAGGAGGTAAAATATTATGGAGTTAGATGGTGGTTAGGGGAAATAGTGATGTTCTTTGCAGGGTTAATTTCTGGTTTACTGGGAATAGGCAGTGGAGCATTGAAGGTAATAGGAATGGATTGGGCTATGAACCTACCGTTGAAGGTGAGCACTACTACGAGCAATTTCATGATAGGAGTAACTGCTGCCACCAGCAGTTCATTATATTGGTTATTTGGATATATTGAGCCCGCTTTAGCAGGTATAACAGCAGTAGGCGTTATTATTGGTTCATATCTTGGCACAAAAGTTTTAGTAAAGACCAGAAATACTAAGCTTAGGTTAATTTTCATCTTAATATTGATATTTTTAGGAATAGAGATGATTATTAGGGGTGTATCATTATGGACATGAACGATGTTATTGGATACGCTCTTAGGATAGGTGTATTAATTAGCATTTCGCTGATAATAACAGGCTTTATTTTACTATCTACAACTTCACAATTTTCTGAACTCATGTCGCCAAATTCAAGGTTTAACACGTCAGTAGTTAAGCCTGAGGAAGTATTTAGGGGAATTAGGAAAGGTAACGGAGTTGATTTCATACTTTTAGGTTTAATGGTGTTAATAGCAACACCAGTAGTCAGGGTAGTTCTAGGAATAATACAGTTCGCTATGCAGAGAAACATAATCTACGTAATTATAACGTTAATAGTGCTATTTAACTTATTGTTAGCAATATTTATTTTGCCTCTCATAATATGAAATTTTTATTTAACCTCTCCTGCAATATATGCCTCAATACCTATTCTCCTAAATCTTTCAAGGAAATCACGCACTTTGTTCTCCTTGCCGATTACTATTGCATTGAACTCTCCTAATGGATTTTCTTGCATCATATCAAGGATATATTGAGGTAAAGAATAAACCTTTATTTTATCTAACTTAAACTTCATTTTATACATATTCTCGATTTCTTTTATACCTCTGATTCCCATTTCCGTTATAAATATTGCTAAGTTAGTATTTTCAGACTTAACTAAAAATGAACTACTTGACACAATACTTAGAGTGAAGAACTTAGCCTACCTAGTTTTTACATACCTTTACAATACTTAGCCGAGATAATGGAAAGTAGGTTTATTTAATTTAAAAAATATAAACCTCCTTTCCTTCTTTTTTATATGATTCGTTTAATCATATCCTGCATGGATTATAGGCTAAGTCAAGAAGTTATGAATAGAGTAAAAGACGAAAACGATATCATAATAAGGAACGCAGGAGCAAACATTTACGAGTTAAAAGACAGACTTAAGGGAATAAATGCAGACGAAGTAATCTTTTTACCTCATACAGACTGTGCAGCAATGAAGCTAGTTAACTCCGCAATAAAGGATGGAAAGTACGTAGACAAAGAAATTGAAGAGAAACTTGTAGCACAATTCAGAGGTAAGGAGTTCTTCTCACTTCAGGAGCTGGAAAAATTGAATGCAGAAATTGGAGAGAAAATGCTAAAGGAGATCTTTCCAAACGCTAAAATAACCACGGAGTTAATAGATGTAAATAAAATAAAGATTCCTCAGAAAAAGACTAGGTACTATTTACTAAAGCCTCAGACAAGATATAACGACGAAATTATAGGCTCTTACGTTATCCAAGCATTTAGTAAAGAAGACGTTACTGCAGACATAAAGATTGCAGAAAGTTTAGGATTAAAGCTAGAGAAAAGCGAGCTAGGCTAATTATCTCACGCTAAGATAATGAGTCACCATGGGGTCAATTATTTTATAAATACCTCTTTCTTCTCTTTCAACATAGCCATATCTGATTAGCTGTTTCAATCCTCTTTGTACGCTCCATTCGTTCTCGCCAAGGTCTTTGGGAGAACCAGTTCCACCTAGTTTTGCTAACTTTCTTAACACGCTTCTTGCGGTTGGAGATAGCTTATTTAGATCCCCTTCTATTGCCGAAATAACGTTATCGTCAAAAGGTAAAGAAGAGAGGGCTTTCTCCACCTCGCCTTCTAACTCAACCTTTATTCCGACTAAATTCAACCAAGCAGGAAATCCGTCCACATATTCAACAATTTTTTCTATATCTTCTTCACTTACCTTTACTCCGTCCGTCTCAAATCCCTTCCTTAAGAACTCCTTCGAAGTTTCCCTGTTGAAAGGATTAACTCTGATGCTCTAAAAATATTGATAAAATGGTTGATTTTTAGAACTCATTATTTCTTTTAACATTCCTACAGCCGAACCGGATATTACGTAAGATACCCTTTTCTGAAACTGCCACTTACTCCTCATTACGTGAAAGATTTCCGGAACTGCTTGTTTTGCAAAGTTTAGATACTGAAATTCGTCTATTGCAATTACAATTCTTATGTTAAACTTTTCAGCCAAGAGCTCAGGAAGTTCTAATGCTCGTGAAAACTCTTCCGAAAGATCTTTTCCCTTCTCTCCTTTATCTAAAACTACCTCTATTAATCCTGAAACTTCTGGTATATTGAGAGATATTTTAACCGCTCCCAATAAGTCCCTAAGCACTTTTAAATAACTTTTAACTTTCTCTTCAAGTTTGAAGGCATAACCAGAGAAAGGATGCAAGGATAGGATTACCTTACTAACGTATGCTGACAAGAACTCGGTAAAGTTAAATCCCTTCTCTCCCTTTAGGAAATCCTCTGCCGAAATAAGGACGTAAGGTAAATTTGACTTCTTAAGTGAGGCTAAAAGTATTGAAGTTTTGCCTATTCTTCTAGGCCCCACTAGGCTGACTGGCTGTCCTCCTCGCATAAGCTTAATTAAAGTTGAAATTTCCTCATCTCTATCGAAAGGATTTTCAGTTGGTGGGCCATAGGTAAACCACATTTTGCTGGTACCAGCAAATAGTTGGTACCAGCAAATTTATTCTTTTATATTGGGTTAGGACGTTGTTATTCATTTTTACGGGACGTTGAATGAGTATCTTTCAAAAATTGGTAAGTTATAAGCTTCAGGGACTTGAGTTGAGTAGCTCTTCTTTTAAGTACTCTTCATATCTTTCATGAGCTTTTTTACAAGTTCGGAGCTATCTTTAGGTAATTCCTATTTATTTTTGGTATGCCTTCAACTAGTCCTTACAACCTCCTTTATGATAACGAATAACCATTTTATTTCTCAACAAAGCTTACACGAGTTGAAAAGAGTCGTAAGGACAACCGTGGACTTCATAGGATTTCATATCTATGTTTAGCCTTAAGGAGAGTGTTTACCCGTGGCATAACTTTTCCTCTAATTCAGCCACGGGCTAAGGGATCATACACAGACACGCATTGGGGCTAGACGAGGAAACATAAATACCTTCCCATCAAGTTTTCACTTCCATCCTCGTGGGCAGTCATCAGTTAGGGAGATCACTAATAAAAACTATTTGTAATGCTATATAAACATAGTCACACCAAAAACGATATTTAGAAGTAATTAAAAATAACTAGTAGTTACGTAGAAGCGTTACAGTCTCGGAAATTTAATAATTTTGTACGCAACGGTTATACATTAAATCTAAATCCGGTTAACGACTATCTCTCTATAATATTTTCTTTAGATTTAGTATTTTATCGCTAGATAGTGCATAAATTCCGTCTTCAATTTTCTCCAATATACTATTAAAACCGGAGTCAAAGCTAGCTAGATAAAAAATATCATTTTGAATCATCGCAAATAATATAGCACAGTCAGTAAAACTCAATTTCTTTTTTCTATTTGGGTCTTCATTTATTTTCTTAAATAATCTAATAATATCATGAAGGGAATTTTCTCGATCAGTTAAAGTAATTATCTGAAAGATATTCTTTTCAACGTCTTGTAAGATTAAATCAATAACTTTCTCTATATAGCTAAAAGGTTGCTTATTAATCATTAAAGTAAATAATTCATCAATTACATATTCGAAGATTATTGGCTTTCCAAATTTCCTAGAAATAATTTTATTCATTAGCTCTACAGCTTTGTTATGGTTTGCGTCGTTCTTATTAAGAAATGATGTATCTAGGATTATCATTATTGCTCTTTCCATTCAGTTATTGCTTGAAATATGCTAGGCTCCTTCCTTTCACAAGGGTTTTTTATATCTATTACTTTTTCCTCTCTTGAGATAAAGGAATCTATTAAATGGCCTGCAACTAATCCTATTGTAGTACCTAGTAGCGTCTTTATTATAAAATTTAAATTATCATCGTCAGAAAACTTTATGTCAGATGAATGTAAAGTTACATTTGTAGCTATTGGCATTATAATCTTGCCCAAGGGAAGTTCTTCCACAATTTTACTTACGCTATACTCCTCCACCTCACCATTGAATTTTTCACAGATTTCTTTTAGTACATTATCTAATTCCTCGTAAACTTTGAGCTTCTCTGCATTAATAACAAGTCTATAACTAGTTCCTTTCACTATATAATTAATTGCTAGCTTCATAAGATAAAATCGTAAGAATAGTATTTAAAGTGTATAGCTAAGCGTTGCAAAGAAAGGGATAAAGGGGGCGAAAAGCCTCGCCAGATGGATAGCCCCTTATATTTAAATACTTCTTTATCAAAATTTCTCTTAGTGACGCTAATGATGCTCCTCTCCAGTTCGATTAAGGGCTTAATGGGACTGTAGGAGGAGTAACCGTTATCTCCTTTCCTTCAAAAGACTAGACGTAATTTGGATGAAAGTCCCCCTTTCAAGTTGGAGTGGTTCTCTGACCCACTCGACTGCCCACCATATGTAATCCCGAAAGAAATATACAAAGAATTTTATGGTGAGATTTTGTCACCATTCCCATAACTTCCCTTTTCTTCTAAACTTTTTTCTAATTTCCTTGTATTTTTCTAAAACATCGTTTTCAAATTCCTTATCTCCGCACAATATTTTACCGTCTTCTATAATTTCAAGAATAAACGTAGATCCTTCATTTAACTTCTTTAAAAAAACTTGGGTGTTCATTGCTACAGGCATTACCTTGGGGAATTTCATGGTATAAGTCATTGCGAAACCTTCCCTAGGATCGCGTGGAAAAACGTCGGAAACAACCAAAACATCAATATCGCTCTCGTTAGTATAATCGCCTCTGGCATAAGATCCAAATAACACTACTAGCTTTGGATTAAACTTAGAATATTCCTTGCAAAGTTCCTCCCACAACGTCCTTCACCCATGATAAAATTTTTCTACCACAATCTAAGCATCTAGTTGCATCGTCTTTATTGTAATAATCTGCAGGAGCACCTTGATCGTAAGCGTCAGGATAACGTGAGGGTATGTAATGTTTATCAAGTTCTTGTGCACATCTTAATATTTCACTTGGAATTTGAATAGATAATGACTGTAAAAGGAAGGTAATAGAATGACCTCTCTGTTCTTTATGAAAATAACTTAACAAAGCTTTAACAGCTTTTTCTGCTGTTTGCTGAGCTTCATAGCAAGTTTCTTCATAAAGTTCATTTTGATAATTAATTTCAGCAGATCTAAGATTTCTCTCAGCTTGCCTAATCCAATCGTTGACCCTGCTTGCCACAAGAATATAATTGGCTTAAACATATTTAAGAAAATTTGAAAGCACACCTTATAGTTAAAGGCTATTAGCTAGTTATGAGCAAGTCGATGATAACCTTAAGCTATTTATTGTCATTCCGAAATTATGGAGAGCGTCATAAATCAATAGTAACTTTAATTGCACGTCCATTCTTTTACCATTTGACATAGGAAAGATTAACAGAATTTTTATTCTAATTTGAGTTAATTTGTGCTATTTGCCTTTTAAGCTTTACTCATATTGAATTTCTGCTTTCTCATTGTGATTTCCTTAAGGCAAAGGAGATTTATAATAAAATAAATGAGAAAAAAGAGAATATATCACTAGAAATAAAATGACATTTAATAAAAAGAATTTAGATTTGCTCTGCTTCTATTAGCGTAGTGGTTTCTTTTACTCCTGCCATCGACGCTATTGAATTAATTACCGTAGTTCCTATTAAGTCCGGGTCTTCAACGTCTATTGTAACTAACAAATCGTACGGGCCGTAAACTATTGCAACGTCGTAAACTCTAGGAGTAGCCATTAATGCTGCAACTAATCCCCTTATCTTTGATGGTTCAGCTTTAATTAGCACGTGAGCTCTAACCATTGTTGCGTAAAGCCTTACTAAGTCCCATTCAGTTATTATTCCGCGTAAGTTTGCAGCTTTAGGTTCTCCTTCGAAGAGCGGTACTGCACCAACGTATTTCGATACAATTAAGTCAGCTATATCTTCTACTAAAGCATCAATCTCTTCGTAAACTAAGCTCTTAGAAGCAATGTCGGAAAGTTTTCCAGTAGTATTTCCGTCATGAATTGCCTTAAGTACGTCTCTAAGGGATACCATACCTATTACGTCAGATCCAGAAGTTATAGGTATGTGAGAAATTCCTAAGGATATCATACTCCTTGCCGCATCCAATACCGTGGAGTCCGAAGGTAATGTAAACACATTTGTAGTGCCTACGGAAATTGCTGGTATTGTAACTCTTGGGATAACTTTTGCTAAATCTCTTTCAGTTACTATACCTTGTCCCTTAACAATTAAAGAACCTACACCGTATTTTAACATTAATTTTGCTGCAGTCCTGAAAGGAGTATCGGGATCTACCGTTATAGCCGGCTTAGCTATGTCGGATAGCATTTCTGTAGCCCAGTTTTGATTATTGATCGCCTCTTTTACCACGGTTCTGGCAGAAACTACTCCTATAATGTTCCCTGCAACCGTTACTGGAACTCTCCTTATTCCAGAAGAAACCATTAATTCTGCCGCATCTTTTAACGTTGCGTTTACATCAAGTGTCTTAGGGTTTGAGGACATTATTGCCTTTAACATTGCATTATTATTTTCTCCTTCTTAGAATTTAATCCTTTTATTCAAGATATTATATAGTCACCATGAAATATGTTAAAATGAGCTTTGAAGGAATAAATAGTGTAGATAGTGAAAATTATGTAAGATATAAGCTTATCTGAATTTATAATGATTATAATGATAAATACATCTACTATTTAAGAGGGATTATTTGAAATGTAATGCGTGGCGTATGCTTCCGCGTGATGCTAATGTTTTAAACTTGAAGGAAATCATACAGATATGAGAAGAAAAGAGATAGTTGACATATTCAAGGACAGAGCGGTGAGATTCTTAAGGGAGGCAATGTCTGATATTGATAAAGGTTAGTACGATTTTGCGGTTTTCCACGCAGAACAATCCCTACAGTTAGTATTAAAGGTAATTCTTCTTGAGAACATGGAAAGTTATCCTTTTACTCACGACGAGTTGATAAATTCCGAAAGAGACATAAAGTCCGAAATCTTCGACCTATATAGTCACAATAAGGATTTAATAGAACTACTTAAGTTGTCCTACACTGGGTCTAGGTACTTTCCAGTTTCTTACGATAAGGACGTTGTTATAAAGGTGGTTAATTTGGTGAAACAATTTTTAGAGGTTTTGGGATTATGGCAGAAAGAATAGAGTATTTTAAAAATTGGAGAAAATATGCTGAGGAAATTTGCTTTTCATTAAAGAAGGTTTTACCAGACGTCATGGTAGTTGTCTTCGGTGCTAGTAAAATTGAGGAAAGTCATTGCTGATAGAATTATTATACCTAATATGAAGAGTCCAACAAGGATTTTTAGATTCATTCTTCCTCAGAAAGATCTTTGTCTATTTTTTATAAATATTTAACTATCAATCTCTAAGAAAGTAAAATTTATATGATTCTTTTTTATCATTTTTTATACTTTTTAGTTTAAAAAGAATCATCTTAGGAACTAAATGTAGAAGATATTGATATAAGATAGCTAGTAAAAAGGAAATTAATTGAAATATCTATTTAATTAAATCACTTAGGATATTTATTATTTTATGAATGTTATGTGAGGCACTTTTGACCTCGTTGTATGTTAGTTTCATTTCATGAAAGCCGTAAATATGCAAATACCACGCATCGCTCCAGATAGAGTACATTTCTGGGGAGATTGACATAGCTCCTTCAAAAAGTAAAGTTGAAGACCACCTTCCTAGGCTTTTTACTTTTTGTAATACGTCTTGTATGTTTAATGTTTTTGTTATGAGTTTTATTGCTTCTTCTGCAGCTTTGTAGTATTTTTCCGATGCTTGTACTGTGTCGCCTTTTTCTAACAGTTCATCGGCCTCTTTAATCCAATTTAAGATTTGCAATTTCATCTGCGAGCTTGACAAGTTCTTTCACTTTTTCTGTTTCAATTATTAAGATGTTCTTAGGAAGACTTACAGTGAATATTATTACAGCTGATTTCCATAATTCAATAATTCTATCGTTATTTAGTCTCTGTGAGATTTCAACTACAGCGTCGTGAAGAATTCCAAGGCTCCAATATCCCTCTTCCTTTACTTTTTGTAATACGTCTTGTATGTTTAATGTTTTTGTTATGAGTTTTATTGCTTCTTCTGCAGCTTTGTAGTATTTTTCCGATGCTTGTACTGTGTCGCCTTTTTCTAACAGTTCATCGGCCTCTTTAATCAAAACATCTGAGGCCGATAAAAGGTTAACATTAGACATTATAATATATTATTCTGCGTCTGAATAATATAAATTTGAACCCATGAGCAAGAATATAATAAATTCTAACAAGCTCTATCCTTCATTGCTAGTTAGTATTCTTTCCATATTTTTTACTAAATTCTCAACTAGTTCAATCGATAAATGTAAATCCTTCTCGTCATGAGATTCTCATAAAAATTAGAATGCAAACGTAAACAAGTTGACCACTCAGATATTAATTCCTTATCTCCGTTCATCTGTGAAATTATGTTACTCACTATTTCTTCCAATTGTCTGTGCATATAATACTCTAAACCTCTTTTTTCACCGTAAGCCTTAACGATAGAGGCATAAGCTCCCCATGCTTTTTCTGAAGCTTGAATAATTCTCGGTTAAAGTAGCCGACGGTTCTAAGTATTTTAAGATGAAAGAGGGTAGAGAGAACTTATCTAGGATAACTATAAGTAGATATTCGATTAGTGAGATAAGAAATCAGCTGTTTAAATATTGATAAAATCGTTGTTATTATGGTATTATTCCTATTATATACTTATTGAGAGCCTCTTGAACTATGAAGAACAGTAACTTATTTTAACTTTGACGAGAATACTTCTATGTGTCTACAGTTTATAGTATACGGATACCAAAAAAGTTAAGGGAACTAATGAATTCAGTAAATGTTGATTGGCAAAGGGAGATAAGTAAATACATAGAAGATAGAGTAAGGAAAGAGTTAATAAGAAAATATATAGAAGAAGGAAAAAACAATTTAACTAAAATGAAAAACATAAATAATTCAGATCTAATTAGAGAGGACAGAGATGCTTGATACTAGATTCTTCCGCAATAGCTTCATTTTTCTTTAGAGATAGTTTTACAGATAAAGTAATTAAAATAATAGAAAGTAGCGATGAGGATTTCTTAACATTAGATCTAGCGTTTTCTGAAGTTTCTAATGTAGCATGGAAGAGGATAGTATTATTTAATGATGAAAAGGACGTCGTAATAGAGCAGTTAAGAAATGCCTTAGATTTTATAGAAAAATTATGCGAAATAGTTTCCGTTAAGGATATCGTTATGGATACTATCAACTTAGCCGTACAAGAGAAGTTACCTTTCTACGATTCAGCGTTCCTTTATCTTGCTATAAAGGAAGGAACTAAGCTATTAACTACCGACATAAAATTATTTAATAAGTTAAATGATAAATTGAGGAACTATGTTATAATTCCAGTCTAAATCTAATATCTGAGATAAATTATTAAATGCAATATATAGGAAAAACTAAACATAATTCGAGAACACAAGTTAACAAAAATTAACTTTAATTTATCATTGTCGTTAGCTTCTTTAAGCCCTAACTTTTTCTTTCTGCATCATGAGTCCTCCGATTAAGCTTAGTAAGGAGAACTCAGTTGGAGTTGCTAGTGTTTACCCGTGGCGTAACTTATCCTTACTTCTAATTCCGCCACGGGCTAAGGGATCATACACAGTCACCCTAGTCGAGGGAAACACCTATATAGGTTTATTAGTCGAGGAGAGTATTACTCTCCTCGACTGGGGAAACATGGTCGAGAGGGAAACTGAAGCAAAGTCTTCGGGTATTGGCGTGACAAACCCCTACCGTCGGACTGAACATTGTGATAAAATTCACGCATATAGGTGTGACAAAGAGGTAGGGGTAGACGTATCAAAAGAACAACTAGCAGGGGGAGGGTGAGAAAATACGAGA
>Ga0208549_100379_pt1 | contig 19851 bp, 14 predicted proteins | sample BED_host_MetaG_FD_187135 | JGI IMG/M metagenome (GOLD analysis project Ga0208549, IMG submission 187135) | Hot spring microbial mat communities from Yellowstone National Park, Wyoming, USA - BED_host_MetaG (SPAdes) (version 2) | ecosystem: Environmental > Aquatic > Thermal springs > Hot (42-90C)... | reverse complement strand
AAAACGCGTGGGAAAGAAAAGTTCGCGTTGACGCACTGGTATCCTTTAATGAGGAATTGAAAGAGACTTTTGACATAAACAACGTATTTGCCTGTTGTTGTATCCTTTAATGAGGAATTGAAAGATTGCAATATGGCACAGATAGTTTAACTACACCTGTTGGTATCCTTTAATGAGGAATTGAAAGTTACCATGACACCATGCTTCGTGCGGAACAATACGTAAGGTATCCTTTAATGAGGAATTGAAAGCAGGAGTTAGGGGAACTTCCACTTCTCTGCGAGTAATGGGTATCCTTTAATGAGGAATTGAAAGAAGTTGAAAAAAGCGGGTTAGTGATTCAAGTTCCAATGTATCCTTTAATGAGGAATTGAAAGGTGGTTACGACTATGTGTATTTTACCGTGTACAGCCGTATCCTTTAATGAGGAATTGAAAGTAAAAATGCAACTTTCCCAATGTTTTTGCATTTATTTGCGTATCCTTTAATGAGGAATTGAAAGTCGGCGTCGAGCTGTGGGTGCCAGCACATGGCACCGTATCCTTTAATGAGGAATTGAAAGATTTTAATGTGTAGGGTTATCCACTACCCAAGTGGAGTAGGTATCCTTTAATGAGGAATTGAAAGCAACTATTTTGGTACCGACCGCGCCCGCAACATACGGTATCCTTTAATGAGGAATTGAAAGGCTTTGGACCCCTAGGAGTAGAGAGAGTAATTGTACGTATCCTTTAATGAGGAATTGAAAGACAATAATGGCACTTTAATAAGCTAACCGGGTATAGTATCCTTTAATGAGGAATTGAAAGTCTTTAAAACTTTAATATTAAATCCATATCTGAATCGGATACCTCGAGTATCCTTTAATGAGGAATTGAAAGTCTTTAAAACTTTCCCATCACTATTTTTAACCTCAAGGTATCCTTTAATGAGGAATTGAAAGAAAACGTTTGTTTGCTCTTCGCTTGGGTTTGGAACGTATCCTTTAATGAGGAATTGAAAGAGTTTCCCGCCTGAGAACCTCGCAATTTCTGAGTTTTTGTATCCTTTAATGAGGAATTGAAAGGTAAGCACTGCACAAGCAATAACAAATGTTTCAGCTACAGTATCCTTTAATGAGGAATTGAAAGGTTGAGAACCCAAACACAACGCAGAACACTCTTACGGTATCCTTTAATGAGGAATTGAAAGCAAGAATACCAATTTAGTGTAAGTCCAGCAACGTTAGTATCCTTTAATGAGGAATTGAAAGCCCCAAAAATCGAAGCAAGTAAATTGTTTAACCGCGTATCCTTTAATGAGGAATTGAAAGGTCATGGCTACATATTGTAGCCCACCATGACTTGGTATAGTATCCTTTAATGAGGAATTGAAAGTGCAAAAATACTACCCCAATCCAACTGAAGAACAAATTGTATCCTTTAATGAGGAATTGAAAGTTGAGTTTTTGCATTACTTCGTCTTCAAGTAACTCTCTAGTATCCTTTAATGAGGAATTGAAAGTAGGTGGTTTTCACAACAGCTATACAAAAATCCAGGTATCCTTTAATGAGGAATTGAAAGGAAATACAGATTTGCCAGAGAATTTCTTCAACGAGGTATCCTTTAATGAGGAATTGAAAGCACATAGGGAGTGCGAGAAGGAGGGACACGCTTTCAGGGGGTATCCTTTAATGAGGAATTGAAAGTTGCTGTGTGTGTGCGTTCTGTAAGGGCTATGTGTGTGTGGTATCCTTTAATGAGGAATTGAAAGTCTGGAAATCAAGAACACGCTCGCTAAGATTGATGACAGGGTATCCTTTAATGAGGAATTGAAAGTGGTAAAAGTACTTGAGAAAGCTGTCCTTTGTAGACCTCTTGTATCCTTTAATGAGGAATTGAAAGAAAAGAAAGTGTTGAACGATGTCCCAGTTTTTTCTCGTATCCTTTAATGAGGAATTGAAAGAAGAGATTTGTTTGTTCTTCTGTTGGGTTTGGTATGTATCCTTTAATGAGGAATTGAAAGATAAACTATTGTTCCGCTTTGTGCTTCACTCCACGTAAGTATCCTTTAATGAGGAATTGAAAGAAGCGTCCCGCAAGTCTCCCCCATTTTTTCCTTCTCGTATCCTTTAATGAGGAATTGAAAGAACTTAGCAAAGACTTAGAGAACGCCTAACCACTTTCCTCGTATCCTTTAATGAGGAATTGAAAGTGTGCTTGTGTTTGTAGCGGATAATTGTATGTTTCTCCTTGTATCCTTTAATGAGGAATTGAAAGAAAAGGAGTACATAGAAAAGATTTTCAACTTGTAGGTATCCTTTAATGAGGAATTGAAAGCTATCACGTCCCATGTAACAATGCCGTCGAGCCATTCAGTATCCTTTAATGAGGAATTGAAAGCATTCTCTTTATGGCTAACGTAGTTCAGCCACCACCTGTATCCTTTAATGAGGAATTGAAAGCCCTCCTGCGGAATAATAATATCGTAAGGGTCAGTGTATCCTTTAATGAGGAATTGAAAGATACAAAGAATGAACTCATAAATTTGTTTGTGCAAGTATCCTTTAATGAGGAATTGAAAGCTTCCCACTGTGCAAGTTGCATCGCCGCACTTCTTCTTGTATCCTTTAATGAGGAATTGAAAGTCTATGAAGATTCCGCGAGCTTTTATTTTCACTGTGTATCCTTTAATGAGGAATTGAAAGAAGTCAAACATTGTTCCGCAATTGGTGCATTTCAATGTGGTATCCTTTAATGAGGAATTGAAAGTTTTCTACTCACTCCCGACCGGACGAACAAGGGTTGTATCCTTTAATGAGGAATTGAAAGAATAGGATTTATTTAGTTGTCATTACAGAAGCAATTGGTATCCTTTAATGAGGAATTGAAAGGCTTCATAGAACCAATAAGGTGTTACAAAATCACTGTATCCTTTAATGAGGAATTGAAAGGCAAAAAATTTTTGAGTGGACGCTTGACTACGGCACAAGTATCCTTTAATGAGGAATTGAAAGGAGGGAAAGGGGTCAACCTGCACCCACCCCTCCACCCACTCGTATCCTTTAATGAGGAATTGAAAGCTGAATAGCGCGTTTGTTGTCCAATTCCTACGCGTATCGTATCCTTTAATGAGGAATTGAAAGATGGATAGTTCAACACTTAGTTAATTTCTTTAATTGGTTAGTATCCTTTAATGAGGAATTGAAAGTCACGACTCTTTAAAGATTCTAATGTTCAAAAGAGGTATCCTTTAATGAGGAATTGAAAGTTGAACAGGCTTCACTTTTGACCAGTCAAGCTGGTTTGCTGGTATCCTTTAATGAGGAATTGAAAGTATTCTTTTGGGCGTGGTGATCATCACTGCTTAAGGTATCCTTTAATGAGGAATTGAAAGGCTTGACCGCAATAATCTGCACTTGTTACATAAACGTATCCTTTAATGAGGAATTGAAAGTGCGTGTATTACAACCGCTCGAACCGACACGAAATGTATCCTTTAATGAGGAATTGAAAGACCTTTTTCGAAGAGCTTGGTGCCCTTGAATGGCTGGGGTATCCTTTAATGAGGAATTGAAAGTGGACCTAAAAATGTCCAGAAAAAAGGGGTCCTGGCACGTATCCTTTAATGAGGAATTGAAAGCCAAGTTGCCCGTCATAGTGCTCATTATACCACTTGTATCCTTTAATGAGGAATTGAAAGTGAATGTAGGGGTGCTTCTTTTCCTCTTCTGTCAACGTATCCTTTAATGAGGAATTGAAAGTACACCCTTCTTTGGCGGTAGGATTAACTGATTCTCTCGTATCCTTTAATGAGGAATTGAAAGCCTCAGGGTCAGGTTCAAACGGACGAGGTACTCTCATGTATCCTTTAATGAGGAATTGAAAGAACAACACCTTTAGTTTCGCTTTGAACTTCCCTGCGTATCCTTTAATGAGGAATTGAAAGTTCTTAACATAGCCTTGAAACGTGCTGGTATTCTAGGTATCCTTTAATGAGGAATTGAAAGTGTCTGATATGTCGAAGCTTTCGAACCACTACGTCGGTATCCTTTAATGAGGAATTGAAAGGAATCTTAGAAAAAGATAAATACACGAAAAACAAATTGTATCCTTTAATGAGGAATTGAAAGTTACCTCTGCTGGTTATACACCGTCCTCACCTGGAGTATCCTTTAATGAGGAATTGAAAGTTAACTCCTTTCCACAAACATTACACTTCTCCATGGTATCCTTTAATGAGGAATTGAAAGACATATATGGAAGGAACACCACAACCTAAAGCTTGTATCCTTTAATGAGGAATTGAAAGAGCACTAAGACGACCTTGTGACGTTTGCTCTTAACGGTATCCTTTAATGAGGAATTGAAAGGACATTGTTACACAACCACAAGGGGTTTACCAAGTAACTCTGGGAGTATCCTTTAATGAGGAATTGAAAGGACATTGTTACTGTTGTTGATTTGCCGATAAGGGACACTAACACTCACACGTATCCTTTAATGAGGAATTGAAAGGACATTGTTACTCATTAGTATAATCGCTACCTTTCTCAAGTATCCTTTAATGAGGAATTGAAAGTAGAGCTAGGTTATTATATTAAGGTGAACGAGAGCGTGTATCCTTTAATGAGGAATTGAAAGATGGGAATATGCAGACCATATTTCACTACAATACCGTATCCTTTAATGAGGAATTGAAAGTAGTGACCTCTGTGTCTACAAAGCTGGGGCACGCTTGTATCCTTTAATGAGGAATTGAAAGTATAGGTTGGGCGGTGGCATATGATTGAGGGTTACGTATCCTTTAATGAGGAATTGAAAGGACTCTTCGATAAGTTGAATGAAGGGATTACCCTCGTATCCTTTAATGAGGAATTGAAAGCTGTGGGTCAAGCGTTCAATCAGGCTCACAACTACTTGTATCCTTTAATGAGGAATTGAAAGTTCACTCTTAGCCATGCTTCGTGCAATGAACCAAAACCAGTATCCTTTAATGAGGAATTGAAAGGTGTTTCAATTTCGGGCATGTTTTTTCACCAAAAAGTATCCTTTAATGAGGAATTGAAAGACGAGTTAATCAATGTTCAATATCACGACTCTTTAGTATCCTTTAATGAGGAATTGAAAGTATACCATTTTTTCGCCTTATTAATCGCTACGTGCGGGTATCCTTTAATGAGGAATTGAAAGTTCTGGACAGTTGCCCACCCCCAAAAGCGCTTCAAGTATCCTTTAATGAGGAATTGAAAGTTCCATTAGATCTCTTGGATCGTACATGAAATACTTAGTATCCTTTAATGAGGAATTGAAAGATTATTTGCGCTTTCACTTGTTTCACTGTTTCCCTTGTATCCTTTAATGAGGAATTGAAAGAGTAATAACACCAGTTACATCAATAGCATCTGGTAGTATCCTTTAATGAGGAATTGAAAGGCAAATCTGTGTTGAGCGAAAGGAAAAACGTCTTTTTCGGGTATCCTTTAATGAGGAATTGAAAGCTCATGGTTTACTCACCACTCCATATCTTCTGGAAGTATCCTTTAATGAGGAATTGAAAGGCGAAAGACGTCGCTTTGGGTTTAGGCGGTTTTGCAGTATCCTTTAATGAGGAATTGAAAGCATTTTATTCACTTGAATGCAACACTTGTGTCGGGTATCCTTTAATGAGGAATTGAAAGCAAAGGTAGGGTTCCCACAAACTGCGTGTAGCCTCCACTTGTATCCTTTAATGAGGAATTGAAAGGTGCTACCTAATCCGCGGTACGTCAACCGCTTAGCGTATCCTTTAATGAGGAATTGAAAGGGAGTTACGAAAAGTCGGGTGCAGTTCTGAAACATGTATCCTTTAATGAGGAATTGAAAGAAAAAGTCCCATGATGCGCGCAGTTCAACCGCAGACGTATCCTTTAATGAGGAATTGAAAGTTTCCCCAAGCTCTAGAATGAAAATGATGAGTTTGGGTATCCTTTAATGAGGAATTGAAAGAAAGGTCTGAGACTATGTAAGCAACCTCACGCTTGGTATCCTTTAATGAGGAATTGAAAGTTTAAAACGCTTTGCTCGCTCATTTTGTTCACCTCATTGAGTATCCTTTAATGAGGAATTGAAAGTACAATGTCAGCTATCAGCTGATTTCTTTCATCCGACTGGGTATCCTTTAATGAGGAATTGAAAGAGCTTAGTACCGAGCGATGATAGCGATTTGAACAAGGTATCCTTTAATGAGGAATTGAAAGGAGAATAGTGATCAGCGCTGGGGCTTGACAACTCTCGTATCCTTTAATGAGGAATTGAAAGCTATTACATAACACGTCTTCCCGTGCTTTGCTCCAGTATCCTTTAATGAGGAATTGAAAGATATGTTACACGTAAAAACATGCAGTTCTTCAATCATACAAGTATCCTTTAATGAGGAATTGAAAGTGCGATATTAACCAAACTCATCATTTTCATTCTAGAGCTTGTATCCTTTAATGAGGAATTGAAAGTTACTACGGAGAGGTGTTCTGAATGTTTAGCGTTAGTATCCTTTAATGAGGAATTGAAAGAACAAACCGTCTGGCACCAAAGGGTTCTTTTCCACTATTTGTATCCTTTAATGAGGAATTGAAAGAGTGTTATTTTTGCTACCTCTGTGAATACCAGTGAATGCTGTATCCTTTAATGAGGAATTGAAAGTAGAATTTTTGAAGAAAACGCAAACAAAGTTTACTGTGGTATCCTTTAATGAGGAATTGAAAGCTGTCCTACTTTCGATTCGTCCAGAGCCTGAAGTATCGTATCCTTTAATGAGGAATTGAAAGATACAGGTATAACCAGAACAGCACTGTGTCGTAGAGTTGGTATCCTTTAATGAGGAATTGAAAGCCGTTTGCCAAAACAACACACAACTCGGATTCTGTCAGTGGTATCCTTTAATGAGGAATTGAAAGATTAAGGTGAGCGTAATAGAAGTGCCACCTAACCCTTACAGTATCCTTTAATGAGGAATTGAAAGAAGAACTCTTTGATGTGGTGATTAGCGGTCCTAGTGAAGGTATCCTTTAATGAGGAATTGAAAGTTTGAATCAGACAACAGGCGTGGCTCCCACTTTTCTCTGGTATCCTTTAATGAGGAATTGAAAGAAGAACAGGGCAAAGCAGAGGCTCAGGCTTGCTAAGTATCCTTTAATGAGGAATTGAAAGAGGAAAGATCATAGAGCTTGAATCAAAAGGTGGGTTCAGTATCCTTTAATGAGGAATTGAAAGTGATATATCTGAACGAGGAGCTTAACCAGCTCCTCTGGTATCCTTTAATGAGGAATTGAAAGCAGCTATCAGCAAATCATAGTGGAGTACCTCACACAGTTGGGGATAGTATCCTTTAATGAGGAATTGAAAGCAGCTATCAGCTTACGCATCCTCATTATCTTCACTTGTATCCTTTAATGAGGAATTGAAAGACGTACGGCATCTTCCTTTCTAATCCAACGTACCTCAGTATCCTTTAATGAGGAATTGAAAGTTGCATATTAGGCGACAGTGCGTTAAGCTCCTCGAGTATCCTTTAATGAGGAATTGAAAGTGGTAAAAGTACTTGAGAAAGCTGTCCTTTGTAGACCTCTTGTATCCTTTAATGAGGAATTGAAAGCACCTTCCACTTTAAGTTCGACAACCGAATTTAGTTTGGTATCCTTTAATGAGGAATTGAAAGTGTACGTGTGAGTGTTAGTGTCCCTTATCGGCAAATCAAGTATCCTTTAATGAGGAATTGAAAGAAGAGCTGAGTAAAACGAACCCGTACGTCGCGAAAGTATCCTTTAATGAGGAATTGAAAGTTTCCCAGACCTCTACCTTTTCTCCGTTTTTTACAGGTATCCTTTAATGAGGAATTGAAAGAAAGAGAATATAACGCAGATGCGTAGATTAATAGCTGAGTATCCTTTAATGAGGAATTGAAAGGAAAGAAAGGTTTAGAGTGTTTAAAACGCTTTGCTGTATCCTTTAATGAGGAATTGAAAGACCTGACTTCGTCCTTCAGGCTGTTAAACTCGCAAAGGTATCCTTTAATGAGGAATTGAAAGTGGTGTGGTTCGGCACTACTACTTCCAGCACTACAAGGGTGTATCCTTTAATGAGGAATTGAAAGTTCTGGATACGTGTGTGAAAATGGTGCTTGTGTTCCTGCGGTATCCTTTAATGAGGAATTGAAAGTACATAACCCATACGTCCTTGACCTTGTAGTGTTTGTATCCTTTAATGAGGAATTGAAAGTTGTGACTATTTCTTCAATTCGGCGAGCCACGTCCTGTATCCTTTAATGAGGAATTGAAAGACAAGAAGCTCCAGCTGATTTCTCCTTAGAAAACCAACCTGTATCCTTTAATGAGGAATTGAAAGATTCTCTCCTCGACTATTGGATTGAGGCGGAGCGCTGTATCCTTTAATGAGGAATTGAAAGGAACACTTGGGTCATCCTTCACCTGCACGGTAATCTCGTATCCTTTAATGAGGAATTGAAAGGCAAGAAAGCTGTGGCGGTTACTCCTTCACCAACTCCACGTATCCTTTAATGAGGAATTGAAAGACATGACCTTGTGGCGGAGGTTTGCCTATGTCATGGTATCCTTTAATGAGGAATTGAAAGATCTCCTTTATTTCAGACTTGATTTCTTCAGGAACTGTATCCTTTAATGAGGAATTGAAAGCAACGTTTGCTATCCTCACTGCAGTCGTATTGTATAATGTATCCTTTAATGAGGAATTGAAAGTTAAATTTGAGTTTGTTGTGTTAAGTGTGAGTGTGGTATCCTTTAATGAGGAATTGAAAGTCTTTTGCATCTCTTCACCTTTGTATTGCAACCAGTATCCTTTAATGAGGAATTGAAAGTGAATTCGACTATGTGATATGGGTAACGCAACAAGAGTATCCTTTAATGAGGAATTGAAAGAAATCATCATAAATAATTTGTGCTTTTGGGTTATATGTATCCTTTAATGAGGAATTGAAAGAGTCGGTTTTCGCCTTCTTTTGCCCTAAAGTATGGGTATCCTTTAATGAGGAATTGAAAGATAAGGTCTTTGTCGTCTTGTTCGTTTTTACCGAGTATCCTTTAATGAGGAATTGAAAGACCACGACCTCGATGGTATACCACTGCGATTTCACTTGTATCCTTTAATGAGGAATTGAAAGTATGTCCCCGCAAATAATATACAGAAAAGAACGGGGGGTATCCTTTAATGAGGAATTGAAAGTCCAACTCACAGTGTCCTTCTGGTTATATATGCGTGTATCCTTTAATGAGGAATTGAAAGTTAAGGTTAGTCACCCTAGCGTCCTTAGACTTAGGTATCCTTTAATGAGGAATTGAAAGGAAGAGATAGACGTAAATATCGCCCCCACCCCGACAAGTATCCTTTAATGAGGAATTGAAAGAGGTTGGAAGGAATGGAGAAGAAATCAGTGTTCGGGTATCCTTTAATGAGGAATTGAAAGCTATAATACAGTAGGTGTAGCTTCATGTGTTTGAGGTATCCTTTAATGAGGAATTGAAAGTTAACCAAATTTACCTTGTAAACCATATCAATCAAACTGTATCCTTTAATGAGGAATTGAAAGCTCTCCACTGGCTCCAGTATAGATGGACAGTTTTGGTATCCTTTAATGAGGAATTGAAAGTGTAAGTGTGGTTCTCCCCGACGAACTCGATGAAAGGGTATCCTTTAATGAGGAATTGAAAGATATCTATCTGCGCTTCATAAGGGGATGAAAGGTTGAGTATCCTTTAATGAGGAATTGAAAGTGGTGGAGCTCCTGTTATTTGCACGCCAACTTCAAGTATCCTTTAATGAGGAATTGAAAGGACATGTTTTTTCACCTTTGGCCGCTGGGGGCTCTGTGTATCCTTTAATGAGGAATTGAAAGAGCCCTATAACCGTACAGCTATTAGTCGTTGCCGCAGTATCCTTTAATGAGGAATTGAAAGGTTTTGCCTACACCCGCGGGTCCTCGAAGAAGAAAGTATCCTTTAATGAGGAATTGAAAGACAACAAGATAGCGGTAAAGTGTCATTTACGTCACGTATCCTTTAATGAGGAATTGAAAGGTTTGCTCATATCCACTCACCCTTGTAAAAGATGTGGTATCCTTTAATGAGGAATTGAAAGCATTTCCTCTTTTTGCCTTTTCTTCCCGTTTTTCGTGTATCCTTTAATGAGGAATTGAAAGTCGATATCACTGCCCGCATAAGAGCCGTAGGCTAGTATCCTTTAATGAGGAATTGAAAGAAAAAGATGTAGTAGTCATTCCTCTAGGGGTTGAGGTATCCTTTAATGAGGAATTGAAAGTCTTTGCGGTGGCTCGCATGTTGTATGTGGGTTCCATGTATCCTTTAATGAGGAATTGAAAGGACTGTAAACATAGTGGTTGATATACCCGTGTTCATGTATCCTTTAATGAGGAATTGAAAGTTGATTTTGTAGTGTTTAAGAGGGTTAGGTGGCACTTCTGTATCCTTTAATGAGGAATTGAAAGGAATACCTCCTCCTCGCTACGATTACAATTTGTCTGAGTATCCTTTAATGAGGAATTGAAAGACCCTCAAAGTGTGCCCCAAATCCGCCCAGTTTTTGTATCCTTTAATGAGGAATTGAAAGATGAACTCTTAGAACACGTAGCCGCAGACTTCAGAGGTATCCTTTAATGAGGAATTGAAAGAGATATTGGCAGACGACGAACTTAGCCCTTCCCAGGGTATCCTTTAATGAGGAATTGAAAGTAATTGTGCTGTCACCTAGCTTTGCATCTTTGACGTATCCTTTAATGAGGAATTGAAAGATTTATCCAGTGAGACCAGCGATTTGCAGGTTGTTGTATCCTTTAATGAGGAATTGAAAGAAAATTCTAAAACCCATATTAACCCGCATCGCATCGTATCCTTTAATGAGGAATTGAAAGATTTGGCTCTTCCTACCAAGCACCACCCTTTGGTGAGGTATCCTTTAATGAGGAATTGAAAGAGACAGTATTGCACATCTCCATCATCGGGTGCTTCCGGTATCCTTTAATGAGGAATTGAAAGGAAAAATTGCGCAAAATGTGATTTTTTGCGCAATTGTATCCTTTAATGAGGAATTGAAAGTTTGAACTCCTGAGGTATTCAACCCGATTCACGATAGTATCCTTTAATGAGGAATTGAAAGCCTTCAGGGCTTGAGCAAGACGCTTCAGGGATGAGTATCCTTTAATGAGGAATTGAAAGTTACTAAGCATCGATTTTTGTTATAAATGTCGTCGGTATCCTTTAATGAGGAATTGAAAGTTTCAAAGAATAGTATATTATCACTTTCCCTTGAGAGTATCCTTTAATGAGGAATTGAAAGTACGGGTTGGGTTTTCCATTTTTTCACCCAAAAACGTATCCTTTAATGAGGAATTGAAAGTTTGGCTCTTCACCAAGCACCACCGCTTTCGGTGAGGTATCCTTTAATGAGGAATTGAAAGTCGAGTATGTTTATGAAAACCTTCTTGGCTTCGGAACTCAGTATCCTTTAATGAGGAATTGAAAGAAACTTTGCCCTCTGGAAGCCTAGATAAGAGTTGGAGTATCCTTTAATGAGGAATTGAAAGTTAACTCTAGCGTTTGGTGTAACTATCACAATCATTTTTGTATCCTTTAATGAGGAATTGAAAGAGAAAATAGAGTGGATTGAGGTAAACGGTATAGAGGTATCCTTTAATGAGGAATTGAAAGATGTGCTTGGTGCTTGGTTAGCTTTCTTGCTTCTTCAGTATCCTTTAATGAGGAATTGAAAGAACTGAACAGCACTGCGATAACAACCGCGCCCACAGTATCCTTTAATGAGGAATTGAAAGTAGACATGAGTAGTAAAGTCTGCTTAAACTATTTGGTGGTATCCTTTAATGAGGAATTGAAAGATAAAGATTATGACACCCATCAAAAAGCTAGGACTGGTATCCTTTAATGAGGAATTGAAAGACACAAGTCACAAGTGCCTTTCACTATAAGCGTTAGGCGGTATCCTTTAATGAGGAATTGAAAGATGGTGAAGCGGGGTCATGTGTGTTGTGGTTGCAATTGTGTATCCTTTAATGAGGAATTGAAAGAATATTTCAGCAAGTCTTTGTGCAACACAAGGACAGTATCCTTTAATGAGGAATTGAAAGGAATTTTTGGTTTCGTAAAGCACGCCTTCTATTTCACGGTATCCTTTAATGAGGAATTGAAAGTCAAGCTCAACCCAACCCTTGACCTGAGTAGCGCCGTGGTATCCTTTAATGAGGAATTGAAAGTGGTCTTCGCTTGTTATCTGTGTTTCCGTTGACAACACTTGTATCCTTTAATGAGGAATTGAAAGTACTCACCGCTCGGACCGTTGATCACCCAGTAAACTGGTATCCTTTAATGAGGAATTGAAAGTTGAGTTGCTTTCTGAGCTTTTCTCCCTCCTCCCGTATCCTTTAATGAGGAATTGAAAGCCGGTTCGCCAAGTTGCCCATCAAAACGGTCGGTGGTATCCTTTAATGAGGAATTGAAAGAAAGGTGTCACTTTTCTTCACCTGTTCTTCCTGCGTGTGCGGTATGTATCCTTTAATGAGGAATTGAAAGATAACATGATTGAAGAACGTCAGTTTTTCGCGCGCACTGGTATCCTTTAATGAGGAATTGAAAGTATCCATTGCATGTTCACCAAGGTTTTGTAGAAAGTATCCTTTAATGAGGAATTGAAAGCAATCCTTTACCCTTTGAGGGTCGTAGCCAACACACGTAGGTATCCTTTAATGAGGAATTGAAAGTGAATTTGAAAACAGGGTTTGCTGTGTTTGCGTACTGCGTATCCTTTAATGAGGAATTGAAAGTCTTCTCCAACTTGCACTTTATTCCACTCCCTCGAGGGTATCCTTTAATGAGGAATTGAAAGTCCTCCTCACTCGGGATGACGATATCTCTCGGATCCGGTATCCTTTAATGAGGAATTGAAAGTTTTCCTGAGGCCACTCTTTCGCCGCTTTTTCAATGTATCCTTTAATGAGGAATTGAAAGAAGCTGTGAAAATAATTTACGTGCCTGAGTGATTGCGTATCCTTTAATGAGGAATTGAAAGCTGTTCTCGTTGTCACGCCAGGTGGAAGGCAGGTTGCGGTATCCTTTAATGAGGAATTGAAAGATTTCGTGAATTCCGTCCCAATAGAAACGCTCTTCTTTTGTATCCTTTAATGAGGAATTGAAAGTTCTATTTCTCTCCATAGACCCTTGAAAATCTGAAAACTTGTATCCTTTAATGAGGAATTGAAAGTTCTGATTATGAAGGGCATCTTTCTCCACCCAGGGTTGGTATCCTTTAATGAGGAATTGAAAGGCTGTTACTTAGCTTAGGACTTAAGTCCCAATAGCGGGTATCCTTTAATGAGGAATTGAAAGCCCGAAAAAATTAACGATAATATCGCCGTCCTCATCTTCTGTATCCTTTAATGAGGAATTGAAAGCTACACTTTCGGATGTGCTTCTCTAAGTAAGTCGCTGGTATCCTTTAATGAGGAATTGAAAGCCTCACTCTGTTGGGACAAAAATCTTGTCCCAGAACCTCCCCGTATCCTTTAATGAGGAATTGAAAGTTTACTGGTGACTTGGAAACCGCGAAGCATGTGTTGGTATCCTTTAATGAGGAATTGAAAGCTACTGTCGTCGATAGTTCCGTTGACCCAAACGGTGGTATCCTTTAATGAGGAATTGAAAGTTCTCCTCGACCCTGTCAGGGACGCGGACTTCCTGAATGTATCCTTTAATGAGGAATTGAAAGTTGAACTGTACAGGAAGTTTAAATGGTACCAATCCGCGTATCCTTTAATGAGGAATTGAAAGAGGTCGTCAAGCCTCCGAACAAGCTCGTCGAGGTTATGTATCCTTTAATGAGGAATTGAAAGTAAAAATGCACTTTTCCCAAATTTTTTGCATTAATTTGGTATCCTTTAATGAGGAATTGAAAGTATCATATCCCTCGGTCGGAGGTGAAGCTCCTTTCTCACTTGTATCCTTTAATGAGGAATTGAAAGAACAATGGGGTTAGGTGCTAATGCATTTTCAAACACTTGTATCCTTTAATGAGGAATTGAAAGTTCGCCCCAACCTAAGAATTTACCCGCATATCTCTCACGTATCCTTTAATGAGGAATTGAAAGCTAAAACCCGAAAGGTTTGGGTTTTCGGACATGCCAAGTATCCTTTAATGAGGAATTGAAAGTCTCCGAGCTTGCTTTAAAGCTCTTTCAAAAACAAGTATCCTTTAATGAGGAATTGAAAGGAAAGAACATTATTTTTTGTTGGCGAAAGGCGAAGAAATGTATCCTTTAATGAGGAATTGAAAGTACAAAATGTTGTTGTCATTAATCACTAGTTTCATTTTTGGTATCCTTTAATGAGGAATTGAAAGTAGCCAAACACTGTTTTTATGTATAGCTTATCACCCGTATCCTTTAATGAGGAATTGAAAGGCGGATACTGAAATACTTTTTCACTGCACGAGGGATGGGTATCCTTTAATGAGGAATTGAAAGTCGGGTGGGTGCTGAACTATTTCGTAGGCACGTTTAACCGGTATCCTTTAATGAGGAATTGAAAGTACAGACAATTCAAATTGATATATGCGTACACTTGATCAGTATCCTTTAATGAGGAATTGAAAGAAAAAGCCAGCGGAATCTCTGAACCCGCTCTTACTTTCTGTATCCTTTAATGAGGAATTGAAAGTTCGTCCCCGCGGGGGAGCCGAGCCAGAAGAACTTCACCGGTATCCTTTAATGAGGAATTGAAAGTGAGAAATTGGCAAAGTGGTTGGGTTCAAAAACAGGTATCCTTTAATGAGGAATTGAAAGGATTTCGCTAAAACCCGTAAGGGTTTGTTCCGTTGAGTATCCTTTAATGAGGAATTGAAAGAAAACAGACCAGCTTTCGTCTATTCTCAGGCGAATGGTATCCTTTAATGAGGAATTGAAAGATATTTGACATGGAAGGTGAAATCGAAACTATAAGATTCAGTATCCTTTAATGAGGAATTGAAAGACACGGTTGCAACACCGTTCGCTATGACGAGCCTGATTGGTATCCTTTAATGAGGAATTGAAAGGCTCACGAAGGGTCTCAGGTTCTTGCTTATTTTTATTCTTGTATCCTTTAATGAGGAATTGAAAGAGTACTGGAGGCCTTTCCGAGGAGTTCACGTTGACGTTCTGGTATCCTTTAATGAGGAATTGAAAGTTTGGAAGGGCTGGATCTATGTGGTAAAGAAAAATATGTCGGTATCCTTTAATGAGGAATTGAAAGTAGCCGTTGATCAACATGGAATCAGACCAGTAGTAGGTATCCTTTAATGAGGAATTGAAAGTCATAAGAGGTGGAAGTATGCAAAAGATGACGTGTTATGGTATCCTTTAATGAGGAATTGAAAGAAAGGTATAGGATGCAAGGTGGATGCTTACCCTTAGGTATGTATCCTTTAATGAGGAATTGAAAGTGTCTTCCAGATTGCAGAATACGACGGGAACTATGGTATCCTTTAATGAGGAATTGAAAGCCACGACCTTCGATATTGCGCGTATCGCCATCTGAGCGGTATCCTTTAATGAGGAATTGAAAGTATAATGGGTACTCCTTGTGCGTACAGCTTGTAAAGTATCCTTTAATGAGGAATTGAAAGGTGAAGTCAGGGTACTCTCTAGCCGCAGTGTCGAGCGGTATCCTTTAATGAGGAATTGAAAGCCTATTGAATGGTTTTACCGAATAGCGCGTTTGTTGTCGTATCCTTTAATGAGGAATTGAAAGACCCGTATTTGGTTAAATACTGTCCGAGTTTAGCTTTCAGTATCCTTTAATGAGGAATTGAAAGGAAAGGACCACCAAAGGAGCAGAAGTGGAGCTCCCGTATCCTTTAATGAGGAATTGAAAGGAACTAGTGTCGTCAAATGAAATAACTGCGAACTTCGGTATCCTTTAATGAGGAATTGAAAGATTGTTTGTTCACTTCTTTTTATATTTGCCATTTTTGTATCCTTTAATGAGGAATTGAAAGCTTTGGTGTAGCACTATCAGTCATAGGTTTGGCAACAAGTGGTATCCTTTAATGAGGAATTGAAAGAATGGCGACTCAGGTTGATAAGACGCGGAGGCGGCTCTTGGTATCCTTTAATGAGGAATTGAAAGACTCCATACCCTCCATTGACAACGCCACCCTCACCTTTGTATCCTTTAATGAGGAATTGAAAGATTTCCTTCGCGATGTAGGGGTTCTTCTTGCTGAGCTCCGTATCCTTTAATGAGGAATTGAAAGACTGTGTTACCCTCTTCATCTATCCCCCATCTGGTCGTATCCTTTAATGAGGAATTGAAAGTGGCCATCCTTACAAAGTAGCGCGCGGTGCACCTGGGGTATCCTTTAATGAGGAATTGAAAGAAGAAGCATATTCCCTGAGTCGACAGTGAGTATAAGAGTGTATCCTTTAATGAGGAATTGAAAGCGGGAGAAACCAGCGACTACCATGTTGGCGCTCTCGGTATCCTTTAATGAGGAATTGAAAGCTGACGGTGAGTGGTCTCACTTCTCCGAGCAACACTGGTATCCTTTAATGAGGAATTGAAAGGAACATTGAACGCTTGACTTTTCAGCTGGTCTGACACATGCGGTATCCTTTAATGAGGAATTGAAAGCTACCCATATTTTGGGTAGAGTTTTTAACTGTTCCTCTACGTATCCTTTAATGAGGAATTGAAAGGTGATTCGAATCACACGCCGACCGCTTACTAAGGCTACTGTGCGGTATCCTTTAATGAGGAATTGAAAGTTTGTACGATAATAATGGTCGGTTGGTAGGTGCTTTTAAGTATCCTTTAATGAGGAATTGAAAGTAAAAGTAGTAGAGTGGCAAAGGAACGGGATTGGTTATCAGTATCCTTTAATGAGGAATTGAAAGTTTGCATATTCTTATCATTGGAATTCGTTTTTTGCCAAGTATCCTTTAATGAGGAATTGAAAGAGCGAACCTTGAACTGCTAAAGCCCTGTTGAAATTTGGTATCCTTTAATGAGGAATTGAAAGGCATTCTGAATAGAGTATTCAAGCTGAGTTCTAATGTATTGTATCCTTTAATGAGGAATTGAAAGCTGGCATCAAGCTGTGGGTGCCAACACATACCCCCACGTATCCTTTAATGAGGAATTGAAAGTTTCTTGGGGATTCTCAAGCTTCTTCAATCTGTTGTACTGTATCCTTTAATGAGGAATTGAAAGGCTACTACTTCGGGTACCAACACGCGCTTTTGAAACAGGTATCCTTTAATGAGGAATTGAAAGACGTTAATGCACAAATCTTCCTGTGCTTTTTCAGGGTCTGGTATCCTTTAATGAGGAATTGAAAGGACTAAGCTCGTAGATTGGCGCACTGGGGTCGTGCGAGGTATCCTTTAATGAGGAATTGAAAGTCAATTGTGTTGTCGAAAGTTATTATGGCAAACTTTGGTATCCTTTAATGAGGAATTGAAAGACAGCAGTTCATAGCCGTTCTTGAACAGAACATCAACCCTGTATCCTTTAATGAGGAATTGAAAGCTGTCTTTTTCGATTTGAAATAGTGTTTTGAACGTCTGTATCCTTTAATGAGGAATTGAAAGTGATATTGTGCCGTAATTGAAAGTGAAAGCGTTACCTGTCTGGTATCCTTTAATGAGGAATTGAAAGAAAAGCAGGTCAGCTAAATCCTCGTCCTTGACCTCTGTATCCTTTAATGAGGAATTGAAAGACTTTTAAGAAAGGCACGTGAACTTGGGTTAGCGTTACCGGTATCCTTTAATGAGGAATTGAAAGCGACATAGCCGTTCGGAGTAAAGTAGATTTCGGCGTCATGTATCCTTTAATGAGGAATTGAAAGGTGAAATAAGCGGTGCGTGTCTAGAAACCCAATATATCCTGTATCCTTTAATGAGGAATTGAAAGAGAAAAAGTAGAACTTACCTAAATCAAAAGGTTTGGGTATCCTTTAATGAGGAATTGAAAGCGTAATGCGGTTCGAGGTGAGCTAAGATGACAGTTTACAGTATCCTTTAATGAGGAATTGAAAGTGTCTAAGGTACCTTCTGGTGCCCTACCACTTAACGATGGTATCCTTTAATGAGGAATTGAAAGTTATTGTTTAACACGCGCTCAAGCGCAGATAGCTTGCCCGTATCCTTTAATGAGGAATTGAAAGCCATTTGGTGAGTTACCACCCCCGCCACGTGGAGGGTATCCTTTAATGAGGAATTGAAAGTTGGGTTGGTAAAGTGCGCCTTCTACCGCCCGCCACAAGTATCCTTTAATGAGGAATTGAAAGGCGAAAAAACATGACAGAAAAAACCCTTTCGGGTTTTAGGTATCCTTTAATGAGGAATTGAAAGTGGTAACAGTAACTGAGAAGGCACCAGAAGCACTTGTTGGTATCCTTTAATGAGGAATTGAAAGAACTGCTTGAAGAGCCCGAAAGCAAAGAAACCTTCTACAGGTATCCTTTAATGAGGAATTGAAAGTTTTTTCCCATTCAACCATCGACTTATACATGGTGTTGGTATCCTTTAATGAGGAATTGAAAGTTACGGATCCAAAATTGCTTGACGCTGAGGTTTCAGCATGTATCCTTTAATGAGGAATTGAAAGATCACACAAGGGACGTATTTCTGAACAATACCACCAGCACGTATCCTTTAATGAGGAATTGAAAGCGGACAAGAGTTAGACCGTCTCAAGTCAGTTGTGTCGTATCCTTTAATGAGGAATTGAAAGCTTTGATGAGCTGTTTTACGTAGTTTTCCACAGCCTGTTTGTATCCTTTAATGAGGAATTGAAAGTAAAACCAAACAAATTAAGATTTTGAGGTTTACCACTTTGGTATCCTTTAATGAGGAATTGAAAGCGTAAAGGGTATAATCTGTATACTGGACACTCTGGACGTTGGTATCCTTTAATGAGGAATTGAAAGTGCATACAGGTGTGTTCGTCGCCTGTTATTACGCTCTCTGACGGTATCCTTTAATGAGGAATTGAAAGCTAAGAAACCACTCCTCATTCCTTCCCCTTTACATTTATTCGTATCCTTTAATGAGGAATTGAAAGATTTTAGTTATGGTAGTAATAACTCTAGGGTCAACCCGCTCGTATCCTTTAATGAGGAATTGAAAGTCACATTTACGACGAGGACGAAGAACTCTTCACGCCGCGTATCCTTTAATGAGGAATTGAAAGCTAAAATTAGGTCATTTTGCTTTGGTGTGCCGAGTATCGTATCCTTTAATGAGGAATTGAAAGCCACCATTGTGAACCTCATCGTTTTACTCGTGAAGTAGTATCCTTTAATGAGGAATTGAAAGATGACAGATAAATACGTGAATCCAAGTAATTTATACGTTGTGGTATCCTTTAATGAGGAATTGAAAGGCGGATTGCTCTCGCATACTCAAGTTTTAAACGGTTGAAGTATCCTTTAATGAGGAATTGAAAGTGACCCAACTGGTGCTTATCAAAGTTATAAAAATCAATTGTATCCTTTAATGAGGAATTGAAAGTATATTGTTTGCTCATATTCCTTTAGCTTTTCCAGAAAGTATCCTTTAATGAGGAATTGAAAGTTACGGCTTTGACTGATACACCTGTGGTTGTGGTAGGTATCCTTTAATGAGGAATTGAAAGTTGGGTAAAATCAGTAAAGAAGTAGGTATAAGTAAAGTATCCTTTAATGAGGAATTGAAAGCAACCGATTTTTTGAGTTTGCGGACTACAAAGCACGTATCCTTTAATGAGGAATTGAAAGTCACAAGGTGCTAAAAACAATCCACTTTACGTAGACGCTACG
>Ga0208549_100374_pt1 | contig 20048 bp, 15 predicted proteins | sample BED_host_MetaG_FD_187135 | JGI IMG/M metagenome (GOLD analysis project Ga0208549, IMG submission 187135) | Hot spring microbial mat communities from Yellowstone National Park, Wyoming, USA - BED_host_MetaG (SPAdes) (version 2) | ecosystem: Environmental > Aquatic > Thermal springs > Hot (42-90C)... | reverse complement strand
GTACTTCTTCCAATCTCTCTTCTTTTTATCGGAGGTCAATGGTATGCATGCTTAATCATAGTTCAGGTAAATGCACCAAGGAAAACAAAAGATGACAAACACGTCTAGTTATTCAACACAACAGAGGTTACAGGACAATAATCACAATAACCGCAAAGGGGATAGAAGCATACAGAGGCCTGACAGACCTTCTTGCCAAGCTTACCAAAAGCTGATATATTATTTTGATATTTGCAAGGAATCGTTTACTAATCTGCAACGGTGTCATAAGATTTAAAAGTTTTAATGTACAATCAACCTTGTGAACGATGAAGATGGGGCAGATGAGAGCTCTAGCTTTGCTATATCGCATAGTGATAGAACAGGACTTCTAGACATAGGAAAAGAAAAGTCAAGACTTGTTTTGGGAAAACATTTATGGTCCAACACAAGGACAGAATTCAGGCAGATATTCGGTCAGATTGCTTCAGACGTTGTAATGTACCAGCTCTGGAGGGTTTACGGTGGAGCGATGGTAAAGGAACTCTTTCCCCGCAGACATTTTGATGATGATGACTTGCTTGAAACATTAAGAGCTGTACTGCTAGGTTTGGCAGAAACCAACGGCTGGGGAAATGCTTCAGCAGAACTGAAGGAAGCAACAAACGAGATGTCGCTGGATTTGTCAGACTGCATCTTCTGCGAGAAGTCAACTTCGGATAAACCTGTCTGCTATGAAATGTCAGGTCTGCTTGCCGGCTTCTCAGAGAACATTTCAGGCAAGAAGGTTTCTGTCAGCGAAATAAGGTGCATAGGAAAGGGAGACAAGACATGCAGCTTTATGATAAGGTTCGTATAAAAGAGTTTCAAAATAACATCTGTATAACCAGATTTAACTTTTAGACTTGCTTAAATCTGATAATCTTGATTCTACCAGTTCTACCAGACTTTTTCTCAGCTCCTCGCCCTTCAGGTTCTTCTTTTTCAAACCTGCAAGCTTTCTCTGCATAACGCTATCGCCCAGCATCTTGAACCAGTTGGCAAAATCGTCTCTCATCAAATGGAACTCCAAAGATGAAGCCTCTACGCTCTTTATCTGGGAAGCGAACTCTTGATAGCTTGAAGCAACCTTCCCCAAAGGCTGTCCTAAACCCTTGTAAAAGAAAAAAGATTTCTCCCATGGAAGGGTCCTTAACGGGTCTAACTTCTCTCCGACCAATTTCATCTACAATATATCATCTATGTACAATCTAATAAACGTGCTCTCAATTATATGATGAATAAATGCCATTGTTGTAGTCAGCTGCAAATTCATTCGAACAAACTTATCAGATTACTTTTACTTCGAAGTCCCTTCCTTCCCAGTTCTGGCTTAACTTCCAGAAGAATGTGAACTTTACATTCCCTCCTGAGGGCAGTTCTGATGCTGGAATGTGCACATAATGCACTCCGAGTCCCGAATCTGTTGTATCAGTATCAGACACAGTCTTCCAGTCATCCATGCTCCAGTGAACTCTTGCTGGTGCAAAAACGTCTATTCTCAGATTTTTCCCAGGATGTATAACTCTTAATTTGTTGTTGAACTTCCATACCTCTACATTGCATTGAACATTTTGGATTTGGTACCTCTTTACAGTTTGCTCAGGCATATCAAAGACCCTGCCGTCTCTTAAAGAGCGTAGAAGCTTGATATATTCTGCATGTGCCCATACCAGAGGCATGGCAGAGCCTGTTGCGCTGCCATTTCTCAGTCCTTTTTCAGGTATATCTTTATCATCCCATATCTGCTCTGGCAGCAATCCCCCTTTGCTGGCCTGTGCCTCCATGACATGAAGCAATTCGTGTGCTTTCTCCCTGTTACCCAGTGCCAACTCGTAATGAGCCCTTTCCCCAACAAGAAGAGGCCATCCTCTTCCAACTCCAGTCCCGTCGAAAGGAGAGCCATCGTCATGCTCTCCATATCCATCTAGATTATACCTGTACCAGACGACACCTGTTCTGACATTCCTTTTAAGCAATGCATCGACTACCTTGACCGTGTTCAGTATTTTCGGGTCATCTGCACTTCTCAAACCAAACCTGACCAATGCAAGTGCATCAGGGCTGATAATTTCATCAGCATGGGCCATCCCGTCGTTTCTGTTTCTTATGGGAACCCATGCATGAGAGGCCATACCATGTTCTTCTTCAGGAGATATGCGCACATAATAACCATCGACCCCAATTTTCTTTGCCAGGTCTGTTCCTTCAACGTAAGTCCATTTTTCTATGCATGCATTCCAGTAGTCAGCTGTTTCCCTAAGGTATTCAGCAGTTTCAGTCTTGCCAGCTTCAGCAAAATCAGATGCAGCAAGAAGCGCCGCAACGCATACAGCTAGTGTAAAGGGTGAATAGCCAGCATCTTCTTCCCATCTATCCTGCTGAGTTACAGGTCCATTTTTTACTATGAATGAAGCTGCTGCTTTCACCATCTCCCATGGGTTAATCCCCTTGAGTCCATTTTTCCTCCTTAATGCATCTGCAAGAAGTATTGGAAATGCAGTTTCGTCCAGCTGCACTCCTTGCCAGTAAGCAGTGCCATCTATCCACATATTCTGTGGCCAATGTCCATCAGCCTCTTGAGTGCTGGCTAGGTAATACAAAGCTCTCCTGGCTCCTTCATCATCACCTTCAGCAAGCATTGCTCCTGCTGCCTCTACAAGGTCTCTGGGCCAGACAAGATGATATCCTCCTAGGTCTTCGTCTCCTTTGGAGAAACCCCATGGTATCGAAAGGCTGGCTATTATTCCTCCAGGGAAGTCCTTGGATTCGTGAGTAAGGAGCACTGCAGTGCTGACTCTGTAAATATCGAAGCCCGAACTGTCCTTGTGTCCTAAGTCAAGAAGCTTTCTCTGATAATTCTTCCACTGACGTATGTATTCCTTCATCAGAGAATTAAAATTACTAATAAGAGAGGCCCTTGCCTGCTGACCTGCTTCAGCAGAATTCCTTCCGAAACCAAGTGCAAGGACAAACCCATCCTTTCCTTCCGGGTGATTTATCTCTCCAGTCAATGCCACATTTCCGTTTGGAGCATAATCGTAGAACCAGGTCATCCTCTTATTCTTTGATATATCTTGCCACCCGTCACTCTTTCCCACATATCCACAACTCCTTCCGTTGAATCCAGTTGAACAGGCAAGAGCCAGAGCAGTATTGCTTCTCTGTGCAAAGAGCATAGGAATGCCCTTGTAATCGCCTAACCAAGCATCGTTACCATATCCTTTATTTGCAATGTGAGGAGCAAGGAGAGCATAAAGCCTTAACTGGCTATTGTCTGGCGTGAACCATACTTTCTGCAGCAGAACATGCCTGTACGGGTCGGTTATTACTATCTTCTTTATTTCAAATCTTTCATGCTCGTTTGTCAGTATATACCCAGGAACTCCTTGGGCTAGGGGCATTATGGATGATGTTGTGTGCCTTCTCTCTTCGGAAAATAATGACATGCCATCTGCCACGAGAAATTGGAGGTCTCTCGTATTAGCCTGGTCATGCCTCGGATAATAAACCTCGTTTATTATACCATGAGAAAGGGTAAACCAAACCTTGCTGTATCTGCTTACAGAAGTACCCACCCCCGCTTTTGCGCTGCTTGTCCATCTCGGCTCGATCCCTGGCGCCCCTGGTGCGATTGTTGTCATGCGATAAAACAAGATGCAGTGCTATATTTGAATTGTCAAGCAATAAAAAGTTATTAATTAACTATACATTCAGATGAGGGATGAGCTACAGGGACACTTCCCTGCTGCAAAGGCTGCTCGTTACACTGCATAATATGGGTGCGGTTTCAGCAAAGGCTGGAAAGACGATAGAGGAGCTTGCAGGGATGACAAGCATAGCTCTTGATGACCTTGCTGCTATAATTCCTGAGCATATCAGAGCTGGATACATCAACTATCATGTTGACAACTCGGGCTCGAGAAGGTATTTTCTGACTGGAAGAGGTATTATAAGAGTCGCCTCCCTTTATACCTGAAGATGAAACATCTTGCCACCAGAAATAATCATTCTGACCTGGGAATATCCGCCCAGGGTTGTGGGGCAGATGGCCTACGAGGTTGATATTCTTGCAAGCAAGATATCTAACAATTTACCAGTCTCAGTAGTTACGTTTAACGACGGAGCATACAGTGTTGAATCTAAATCACATACGCTTGAAATTCATAGAGTGCCAAACCCTGTTACTCCTCATGCCACAATAGTTACCTGGTCTGTCAGTCTATGCTCAGAAATAGAGAGAATTGTTGCGGATATTTACTATGCTAGGGAAAAGAGGGAGATGCTTTTGGACGTTCACGGCTGGCATTTTATACCTGCAGCAGTTGCCCTGAAAAAAGCGCTCAAAATACCTTTTGCGTTTACTCCTCACAGCCTCGAGGAGCACAGGTCAGGTGACCCTTCCTCCGCTCTCAGCTCATGCATAAGGGGGATAGAATGGCTTGGCCTCTACGAATCTAGCCTTGTAGTTGTAGATAGTCTGTGGATGAAGGAACAGGTGCAAAAGATTCATTCCGTACCTCAAGGTAAAATCAAGATTCCGAAGGATACAGAAGAATTGCTGTCGTCATATCAAAAGATTTTGCAGGCTTCGTGATCTGCAGAATGGTCAATTCTACTTCTGTTATAATGCTTTCATGGGAATACCCTCCAAGGATTATAGGCGGGCTCTCTGCACATGTCTACGAACTTTCAAGAAGCCTGTCGAGGCTTGGGGTTAAGGTGCACGTAGTCACTTGCGATTTTCCAGGTGCTCCTGAGTACGAAGAGGTAAACGGGGTCAGCGTGCACAGGGTAGATTCTTACCGCTATCCTACACCAGACTTTGCCACCTGGGTGGCTATGATGAACGTTAACCTTCAGCATGCAACTGCTGAAATCATAGCTTCAGATAGGAAATTCTCAGTTATTCACTGCCATGACTGGCTTGTAGCTGATGCTGGTATTGGGCTCAAGCATCTTTTCAGGTTGCCACTTATAGCCACAATACATTCTACAGAGCATGGAAGAAGAGGCGGCATTCATGATGATTATCAGAGAATGATAGCTTCGCACGAAGCCTGGCTGACAAGGGAGGCATGGAGAATAATCTGTTGCAGCAACTATATGGCATGGGAAGTATCAAACGTTCTTAACGTGCCGCATGACAAGATAGATGTGGTACCTAATGGGATAGACTCCCAGCTGTATGATGAGCCTTTTCACGCAAACGAACTCAGACTCAGGTTCGCTTCAACAGATGAAAAGCTTATTCTTTATGTAGGTAGACTTGTGCACGAAAAGGGCGTTCATCTTCTTTTGGAATCGATGCCTCAGCTTATCAGAGACTTTAACGCAAAACTTGTAATAGTTGGAGAAGGATACCTTAAGGAAGAGCTGATAAAGAGAGCTGAAGAGCTGGGTATAGGAAGCAAAGTTTTCATAACAGGATTTCTTGAATCGTCGACGCTTAGGGGTTTATTCAGGGTTGCGGATGTCTGTGTGATTCCATCTCTTTACGAGCCTTTTGGAATAGTGGCGCTTGAAGCGATGGTTTCAAAATGTCCAATAGTTACAACGGGAGTTGGAGGATTGGGAGAGATACTGCAGCATGAAAAGACTGCGCTTTTCGTATATCCTACCCCTGAATCAATCAGATGGGGAGTTTCTCAACTGCTTCAGAATAGAAGGCTTGCTGAAGTTCTGACTGATAATGCTTACCAGAGGGCAAAATTGTTTTACAGGTGGGATACAATAGCTGAGAATACTCTTGCTGTCTACACTAGGGTTGTCAAAGAATATGGGATGGGCTCATGGAAGGCGAAATAGCATGGATGTATATTTGCATGGAGTCTGATTTTGTCAGATGAACATAGGCTTCTTCACCTGGGAATATCCTCCCAGAATAGTTGGAGGGCTGGGGACATATTCTGCAGAGATAACAGCGGAGATGGCAAGGAAAGGCAATAGAGTAGATGTATTCACCGTAAACGATGGCAGGCTAAAGACCAGGGAAGTGATTAATGGCGTTCAGGTGCATAGGCCAAAGGTTCTTTCAGCTGCATCGTCTTTAGCTCTAACAGTGAATGAGGAGCTTAAAGGCTGGGGGTCTAGCCTTTCATTCTTTACTTTCATTCATCTTTACAACTTACTTTCTGCAAATAAAATTGTTAACGACCTGATGCCCAGAGGCTACAGGTTTGATGTGCTTGCAGTTCACGACTGGCTTTCTGCTATGGCTGGCCTGCTGGTCAAGGAGAATGCTGACCTGCCCATGGCCTTCCACTTGCATTCCACAGAGCAGGGCAGAACGATGAACAGAGCGAGCAAGACTGTTGAAGAGATTGAGAAAAAAGCATGTGAACAGGCAGATATGGTGATAACTGTATCTCATGCGATGAAACATGAATTAGAATCCATCGGTATCAGGGGAAGCAAAGTCAATGTGGTGTATAACGGGGTTGACCCTGAAAAATACAATATGGAAAGATTGCAGAGCAAGGATATAATTTCAACGAGAAGAATGTACGGAGTAGCTACAGAAGAAAAGATGGTGCTGTATGTAGGGAGGCTTACTGCTGTGAAAGGTATAGAAAATCTGGTAAAAGCCTTTCCTCTTGTTGCAAAAAGGGCAAAGCTTGTAATTTTGGGCGAAGGTGAGCTTCTTGAGAGTATCAGGAGGCTTATTCAACAGCTGGGCCTTGAAGGAAGGGTATTTTTAAGGCCTGAGTTTGTAAATGAACAGGATAGAATCCTTACGTATGCAGCATCTGACATATGCTGCTTTCCCAGCATCTACGAGCCTTTCGGCATAGTGGCTCTCGAAGCAATGTCTATGAAGAAGCCTGTGGTTGTAGGTGCATCAGGAACATCAGGCTTCAGGGAGATAGTTGTTCCCGACGGTCTTAACAAATGCGGTATACATGTTGATGGAAAGAGACCTGAAGATATAGCATGGGGTATAAATGCTGTTCTTGAGTCTGACCTTGTAAAGCTAGGAGAGAATGCAAGAAGAAGAGTACTTGAAAACTTTACATGGGAGAAGGTAGCAAGAGATACATTATCACTATATTCTACTCTGCTCTGATACCTGATTCATAAAGGGCACGTGTAATTTCCGCCACGCTCCAAGCCTGTGCTATGCAACCCCTGGGAGCATGAGGCGGATCTCCGTCAAATATTTCAGATATATTTCCAAGCCCTGCATCGAGCATATGCATCCTTAAACGTGCATTTATCTCATTCAGCTGCAGAGGCAGCTTTGCTCTTGCCTTTGCAGTAATATAAGGTCCAAGAAGCCAGGCCCAAACAGTTCCGTTATGGTAGGCAAGGTCCCTGTCTCTCTGATTTCCCCGGCATTTCCCTCTGTACAGATGGTGAGAAGGGTCAAGAGTCCTCAATCCATAAGGAGTGAATAGGCTATCTTCAACCGCATTCAAAACATATACCCATTTCTCCTTCTCGAGCAGAGGAAAAGGAAGACTTATGCAGAATATCTGGTTCGGCCTCAGAGAGTAGTCCTTTCCGTTGCTATCAATATAATCGCAAAGATAGCTGCCTTTGCCATACCAGAAGAGGTCCTGAAAGTTTCTTTTCAAATAGCTGGCTATTTTGCCATAGTAAGTCTTATCTTCTCCAAGCAAACTTGCAAACTCTTCCATCGCCCTTAAAGCGTTATACCATAATGCATTTACCTCTACGCACATCCCTTTTCTCCCTGTAGCTGGTACACCATCAACCAACGCATCCATCCAAGTCATACCTGCTTCCACGCATTCAATGAGGCCTTTATCGTTCATATGTACAATTGAGCTATTTTTATAATTCATGATAATCTCCTTCAGTTTAGGAAATACAGACCTTACGAACTCTACATCATCAGTGTACGAGTAGTATTTGTAAACGGTGTATATGAACCAGAGTGAAGTGTCTACGGAGCTATAGGCAATTTCACCCTTTTCAGATATAAAGGAAGGTATTATTCCTTGCATGCTGAGAGATAAATACCTCATTATGATGTTTTTAGCTGACTCATTCTTTCCATAAATAAGCAGAAGACCTGGGATTGAAATTGCAGTATCTCTCCCCCATTCACCAAACCAGTGGTAACCTGCAATTATCGCTTCTCCAAAAGGCCCGCTCACCAAAAATTGTTCAGAGGCGATTCGAAGTCGGTCAAGTAAGAAATCCCCATGGGCATATTCAGCCTGATTTTCAAAAGTTAATGGTTCTGCACTACATGCTGATGCAATAACTTCAAACTTCTCACCCTCTAGAAGCTCCACTTCCAGCTCTCCAGGGCAGAAATGGTCTTCCATGTATGCCAGACCCCTCTCCATCTCTTCCTCATAGGTCATGTTTCTGTACCACAATTCCACTTTTCTGTATCTAGCTTTGTCATATGATATGCAGATGTTTGTCAACTTGGGCTCAGGAGTTATCATTACACTAGTTTGCTTGACTTCCTGTCTGAAAGTTAAATCACCTTCCTTTGTCCTGAGGTGATGGTCCCTGCAGTTTATCAGGGGTCTTACATTTAATACAGCTTCTCCATCACTTTTGACCATCTCATACCTAATGAGAACAGCATTTCTCCTATTAGCAAGCAATACATCCTTTCTCAGAATATTGGCGTATAAAACGTAAAAGAAAGAAACCCCATTTTTTACTTCGAATCTATCGATGTAATTGTATCCCTTTGGATATATTGTATCAGGATACCTGTTTGTGGATAGCTGAAATACATTGCCGTTAACCTTCACCTCTTCCTCCATTTTTGAAAGGAGAAGAACCCGAAAGAGATGAGGGAAGCTTGCGACAAGCAGACCATGATATCCCCTTGTGTTCATTCCCATTATCGTACTAGAAGCATAGCCTCCCAGTCCGTTTGTTAGCAGCCATTCCTTCTTCCTTGCCTTATCAAAATCCTGCAGTATCTTTCTGTCCAGAATTATAGGTTTGCCTCTCAAGATAATCCTATTTCCCTCAGTCCAATCTTCCTTTCCTTCAGCCTCTTTTCAACCAGCCTGATGAGACTTGTTTTCAGTTCTTTAGTCCTAATTTCTTTTGAAACTGAAACTGCAAGCTTCTGGTCATGAAGGCTTAGTCTGACCCATCTTGCGAAATCTTTCCTTTTCATATGCCCTACAAGTATATCTGATTTCATATTTTTCAATGCTTTATAAAAGCCAAGCAGGGAATATACTACTTTCACAGGCCTGCCATCCTTATCAGTGAAGACAAAAGGATGCTCTGCAGAATATACTGTAGTTCTAACTCTCCAGGCAAAGTCCATTATCGCTGCCTGGGCAGAAAGGAAAGCATCGAAGGGGTTTGAATGATGGCTGAAATAGGAATGAACCGTGCCTGGCCCTCCTCCAGAAGTGAACATGTAGTAAAGGTGGTCGCTAATTCCGAAGTATCTCCAAAGCGTCAGCATATCATCGCTTTCCTTTGCAACCTTTTCTATTTCTTTGACTGATTTGAAATAAGCCCACTGCATGCTGTTACCCAGCCAGCTGCTTGTAGTCCTTTCCATATCTGCCCATGAAACCGTAGAATCCTCAGGTACGCTTATTTCGCCCCTTGGCGCTAGATTCGAAGCTATCTCAGAAGGAGTCGAAAAGGAAAGGTTATCTCTCTTCAGTATTTCCAGCGGGAGATGCTTAAGAAATTCGAATATACCTGTCTCTTTCCAGTGATGCTCTCCAAAGGTCTCATAGTCTGGGAAGATGCATATGTAACTGCCAGGCGTCTGAGATAACCATCTAACATACTTGTCAGCTGTAAGGGGCCATTCGTTCCACCACCTGGCTGAAAACCTGAATCCTATATCGTCAGTAAGCTTGTAATTTCTCAGTATAACCTTTAGATTTTTGCATCCTTTCGCAAGATAAAGCTCATTGGGCTGCAGCTGACCAAGAACCCTTTCAGCCCCTTCTGTGCATATAGCTGCAAAACCCAAAGATTCAACTACTTTAGCTATCCTGTCATTATATATCAGTTCTGTATTCTCAAATACCTTGGGCTTAAAGTTAAATCTGTCTACCATTGCACTTGTATGCTGTCTTATCTGCTCTTCGAATTCAGAGCTGTCTTCATAAAGTGATGATAGAGAATGATAATAGGTCTGACCCAGAAGTTCAACCATGCCTGTATCTACAAGCTGTTTGAAGCTCTCAAGCAGGTCTTTGTTGAACCTTTCGCACTGCTCAACCCAGATGCCTGAAATGCTGAACGAAAGCTTTACCTTCTTGCTCTCCCTTTTATGTTCGTCTACAATTCTCATCAAGAGGTCGTTTGCAGGCTGATAACACTTTGATGCTATCCTGTTAAATATCTCCCTGTCGAGCTGGGAATCAAAGTAATGCTCTGCAAGCTTTCTCCTGTCGATATTCTTAAAATATCTATTCCCCCAGAAGAAGTCTTTCCTCAGCCTAAGAGGCTGGTGAACTTCAAAGACCAACACAATTTCAGGCAACAGCTTGACAGCTCCGCATAAAGCCTATTTAGCTATTCCAAGTATATACACATGTTGGAGCCATCTGAGATTACAGCAATCATTCCAGTTGGTGGAGAAGCAAAGAGAATGCAGCCTCTTACAGCAGAGGTTTCGAAGGCATTGGTAAGAATTGTGGGCAGGCCTATAGTTGAATTTGCACTGGTGGAGCTTGCCAGGCAGGGTATAAGGAATTTTATCTTCGGCGTAAAAGGATACATCAACTACAAAAGCCTCTTTGACTACTTTGGCGAAGGGATAGGCTTCTCAGCAAAATATGGCATTGAGCCAAGAGCGCATATAAGATATCAGCCAAGGATAGAAGATGTGGGGAGTGCTGATTCTGTCAGGATAAACATGGAATACTACAATGTTCAAGGTGATGTTCTGGTTGTTCAGGGAGATAATATATTTGATATTGACCTCAAGTCTGTTATGAAGTTCCACGAAGAGAAGGAGTCTGATATGACAATTGTTCTCACCAAAATAAGCGATGTAGAATCATACGGGATAGCTGATATTGCTGAAGATGGAAGAATAATCAGATTCGTTGAAAAGCCAAAGAAAGAGGTTGCTCCTTCTAAATATGCAAATACTGGAATATACATTCTTTCTGGTGACATGAGGTCTCTCTACAGAAGTCATGAGGTCACTTCGTTGATAGCAGGAGGGCGCCTAGACTTCGGAATGGACTTTATACCTTACATTATACAGAAAGGCCTTCGTGTATATGGCTACATATCCGATGGGGAATGGCTCGATATAGGTACTCCAAAACTATATTTGGAGGGGATGCAGAGGCTTTTATATTCTGCATCATCTACAGAAAGATTTGGAGAGCCTATAAAAGAGATTGGCAGAGTCTGGGTTAAAGGACAAAGCAGGGAAGCTGAACAGAGAAGAAGGGAGATAATTTCAAAGGCAAAAGAAGGAAGGATAAGGCTTGAAGGTTCTGTTCTACTTGGAAGGCATACAAGGATAGGCGATGGCACCGTTATAAGGGATTCAGCAATAGACAATTACTGTGTTGTAGGCAATAATGTGACAGTAGAGCGCTCTTCTCTTATGGATGGTGTTGTGGTCGGGGATGGTGCACAGATTCAGGATAGCATAGTAGGTAGGTATGTCGACATAAAATCTTCCATGCAGAAGCCAACCTGGCTGGTAGGATTATGCGTTATAGGGGATGACGCAACAATTTCTGAAGGTTGCACTCTTGTATCAACAAAGGTCTTCCCTCACGCCAGAGTTATACAGGACAGCAAAAGGATGAATGAAATAGTTATAAAGTGAAGTACATCTTTGCTATGTACTCTTTTGCAACCCTGTCTGTGTTAAAGTAAGGTGGTATGCTTGCTATACTTGACTTCATCATATTAATCCATCTATTCTCATCGTTGTAAAAAAGCGGTATGACAACGTTAGACAACTTACTTACCATATCCCTGTAATCTGACTCATCATCGCTGCTTGAAAAGTCTTCCCAATCCTTCCTCTCCCCTATTCCCCAGCCGTTCACTCCCTCTATCCCTCCTTCCAGCCACCAGCCATCCCATACGCTCATGTTCAATACTCCGTTCAGAGCTGCTTTCATACCGCTTGTACCTGAGGCTTCAAGCGGCGGCTTGGGAGTGTTCAGCCAGACATCGCAACCGCTTACGAGGAGTCTAGCTATCTCAAGCCTGTAATCATCCAGAAAGACAATAGCGAGATTATTGCTTGTGGAGGCTTTGCTCTTGATATCGTTTATCATGGACTTGGCTGATTCATCGTTTACGTGAGCCTTCCCAGCAAAAATTAGCTGCATCCCTCCTGATGCTATACTTTTGAGCATTTCCACATCCTGTAAAATCAGATTGTTTCTTTTGTAGCCTGTTACACGCCTTGCTATTCCTAGGGTTATCTTATTGGCATCTAGCTGTATCCCAGTCTTCTCCTTGATATATACCAGCATTTCTTCCTTCGCAGCACTATGGGCACTCTTCACCACATCATTGGGTATTATGAGAGCTCGTCTCAGAAGAGATGGTTCATCTCTCCATCCTGGTAAGTATCTGTCGAAGACCTGACACCATGCAGGGTGAGCCCAGCGCAGGTGGTTTATTCCGTTCGTTATATGAAGAAGCTCCTTCTCTGGAAATATAGCCTTAGATACATATTTATGCTTCATCGACACAGCATTCACAGCCCTGCAGTGACTTGCAGCAAAAAGGGACATATTGATGCTATCATCTTTACCATATCTTTTCCAGTCAATCCAGTCGTACCTTTGAAACTCTTCTTGCACCTTAGCCAAGCTGAATCGTTCGTGGGCAGCAGGTATAGGTGTATGGGTAGTCATGACACATCTTTCAGCCACCTCTTCTTCTTTCATATCTCTGAGCAGCTCTACCAGCAAGAATGCAGAATGACTTTCGTTCATATGGTAGATAGATGGTGAATAGCCAAGGGCCTTTAGGACCCTGACCCCTCCAACTCCTAATACTATCTCCTGCTTTAATCTGACAGATTCATTCGGGTCGTAAAGGAAATCTGAAAGATATTGAAGGGAATTATTATCTGATTCAGCTCTTATGAATAGAACTTCCGTGTGCCTGCCTAATCTGTATTGCCAGGCATTAAGGCGATAAGATTCATTCCCTATCTCAACGTTTCCATCTGTCTTCAGCTTAAGAAGACCTTTCATGCTAGGGTCAAAGATAGTATTGTTGTTTCCTTCTGAAGCATATCCCTTACCATAAAATAGAGTGACGCATATGCAGGGGATGCCAAGTCTCTCAAAAGACATCATTATATCTCCAGCCAGCACACCGAGCCCTCCGCTGTAGCTCGGTATTGTGTCGTCTATTGCTATCTCCATAGTGAAGTAAGCAATCGGTTTCTTCATAACACCAAGCATGAGATTCATACACCTTTGGAATCAGCGAATGCTACAGCGCAATAAGGGTAATAGCTATCTAATTAGCTCTTTCCTCATCCATTTTCTGCTCCAAAAGGCATAAAATACACACTCAGGTTAACAAATAAATACGATTTTCCCTCCATAAATATTTTCATAACATGAAGAATAGAGGATTTCCAGATTAAATCATTTAACAGATATGCTAAATTTGCTCCTTAAATAAGATAGCTTTCAAGTCTCTGAAATACTGGAAACCTGATTTATTACTCATAGAATAAATAAGAATGAGCATATAAATTCGTCAAAGAATTGCAATCTTTGCATCATTATTTTCCACAATATCTGATTAGCATCAGTAATACATAAATAAGTATTCCTTTCTGCCTAACAAACGATAAATTGATGAACCGTTTGCTTAGAAGGTTCACCAGTAAAAAGGCGGTCTCTGCAACTGTCATTGCAGTCATAATAGTAGTGATCGTTATAGCGATCGCAGCTGCAGTGTACATCTCCGTTCTTAAACCGTCTCAAGTGAAGGCTCAGCCTATAACGCTTGCTCCCACCAGCCTGCTAGCTATTCAGGGGACACCGATCACATTCACAGTCTCTGGTCTGCTCTCCAATGGCATAGCAAACATAACATTCGGAGATGGAAACTATGCTCGAACCAATTCAACTGCAAGCTATGCATACAAATATCCAGGTAGATACCTTGTTGCAGCTGCTGAGGTGGTCGATGGTAAGGTTGTGATAACCACTGACAACGCTACAAGACTTATACAGGTGACACCGAACATAAACTCTTCCTTTGCACAGTTGATATCAGTCCCTGTAATTACATTCAATGTAACGAGGAACCCAGGTGCACCTTTCTTCAGCGTGAACCAGACTGTCTACCTGTACGGAGGATTCCTGGAGTTACCCACAGGGAACAACATTTCGATAGTAAGATACGTCTGGAACTTCGGTAACGGCAGGACACTGACTGTACAGGCGAATTCAACCACATATGAACCTTTGACCAACCCAGTAAACACGACTTATTCAGCCCCAGGACTATACCCAGTAAGCCTAACCATATACACACAGAACTCCTCCAGTGGTGCCATGTATAGCTACACATCATACCAGACCATAGCAGTCAGCAGCTCAACGCAGAGCTTCAAGCTCTTTGAGTACACAGGCAACATACCGAACCCTGGGGTGATTAACGTAGCTGAGAACGTAGCCGGAGGTCCCTTCTCGTTCGATCCCCAGATTGACTATGAGAGCGTAGGATTCGAAGTTGTACAGAACATCTTTGCAACACTGCTTGTGTACAATGGCTCTTCAACCACCACATTCATGCCTATGGTTGCATCCCAGATACCTTCAGTCCAGAACGGGGAGGTGAACTCAAACTATACTTCCTATACTTTCCAGATAAGGCAGGGGCTTAAGTTTTCCAATGGAGACCCGATAACTGCGTATGATGTATGGTACAGCATGATAAGAGATATGCTCTTCGTCGGTGGCGCGCCCGGTACGCCGGACTGGATACTCGCACAGTATCTGATACCGGGTGCAACCATAGGGGTGCCTATAATGTCAGCTGCGAATGACACTGCAGACTTCAATGCAATAATGAATGCAGTCACCTACAGCAATTCAAGCCAGACTGTTACGTTCCATCTCGTAAGGCCTATAGCTCCACAACTCTTCTTCACAGCTATAGCAGACCCTCTGGGTGGAGGCATACTTGACGCTGCTTGGCTCCAGCAGGTGGGAGCCGGAATAACGTTTACACCTCAGGGATTCTACAACTACCAGAACCAGGGGAACGAGGGCAATTACAACACCAAGGTACAGAACGACCCTGTAACCTCTGGTCCATACATGATACAGAGCTACGTCCCCGGTCAATCTGTAACCCTTGCTCCCAATCCTTACTTCACTGGTACCCCGGGCATTCCTCCTCCACAAGACACTGTTGTGATACAATGGGTAAAGGATCCAGAGACAGCTTACAACCTCTTCGCCAGTGGTCAGGTGGATATAGTCACTGCACTCCCAACAAGCTATTTCCCACTCCTCACAGGGCTGGTAGGGCAGGGGCAAGCGAGCCTCTACCAGTTTCCAACCCTTTCAGACTTCTTCTACGTCTTCACACTAAACTTCTCTGAGAGTCTAATGAAGCAGGACTTTGGCAGCCAGTACCATGCACCACCAGACTATTTTGCCAATTTGTTGGTGAGGAAAGCGTTTGCATACGCATTTAACTACACTAACTATATAGACAATATACAGGGGAACTTAAAGTATCATATTGACTTCGGGGAGAACTATGCGGGAGTTATAATCAAGGGTCTTCCATACCATGTCCCAGAATCCCAGCTTCAGAACGTGCCTGTTTATAATCTGACTTACGCAAAGCAGCTTCTTGAGCAATCAGGCGAATACAACGTTTCTGTCAACATCCCAGTAGCAGTTTCAAGCGGTGACACGGTTGACTATGCAGCAACACAGATGTGGGCGGCTGCGCTGAACCAGATAGACCCGAACATACAGCTCACACCAGTCTATGTACCATTCTCAACAATAATAGCGTATGAAGTACCAGGCTCGAATCCGATGCCTATCTACTATCTAGGATGGATAGCAGATTACCCGTATCCATCTGACTTCGTGGATGCTATGTACAAAGAGGGAGGCACGTACCCTGCTCCTGACGGGTTCTCAACCGAATACTTTAACGCCACAGGTCATCCGAATCAGGCGCAGATGTTTGCACAGATGAACAACCTGATTGATCAAGCGGATACCACTGCTAACGAAACTCTTGCAGCTCAGTTGTACAAACAGGCCGAACAGATAGCTATCAACCTTTACATGTACGTATACACAGTACAGCCTAATGCCTTCTGGGTGGTCAAGCCCTATATGAACGGCTACCAAGGACAGATTTCATATGAAGAGAATCCGATGATCGGCGGCGCAGGAGACTCTCTGTTCTACTGGTGGGTCAAAGGATAAGATGAGGTTAAGGAAGAAACACATCCAACTTTTTATATTTGAAAGGTGTTGAGTGGAGACTAAAATATGAAGCTTTGGGCCTACGTGGTCAGGAGGCTGCTTCTTTTCATTCCTACACTGATAGGGCTTACCTTCATAGTTTTCATACTAAGCCATGCAGGGGGGAACAACCTTGTACTGGCAGAGTACATAAATCCCAGGCTGACAGGAGAAGCCAGGACGCTTCTGATCCAGAAGCTGACAGAGGAATTCCACCTGAATCAGCCCCTCTACATACAATATTTCTACTGGCTCTACCAAGTTCTTCAGGGGAACTGGGGATTTACAACCACTCCAATCTTCAGCGGCACCGTAATAACTGCGATAGATCTCTTCTTCCCGAATACTGCGATGATCACGGTTGTTGCATCAGTGCTGATCTGGGCGATAGGAGTTCCGCTTGGCATCTACTCTTCTGTGAACAGAGACTCTGTCGGCGATCAGGTATTAAGGGTCGGTTCCTTTACACTTTATGCTATGCCGATATACCTTATAGCGGTTGCACTGATAATCGCTCTTGGTGTATATCTGAAGCTGATTCCCTTCTCCGGCGTTGTCAATCCGATTCTTGTTTCTGACGTCTCGTGGTACAAGAACGGGATCTCCTATCCTACACACATAATACTGATAGATTCGATGCTTCATGGAGCTTGGCAGGTGACCTGGGATTCTTTTCTGCATCTGATACTTCCTTCTCTTACACTTGCCCTTGCCACAGTGGCCAGCATAATCAGGATACTTAGGGCATCAATGCTTGAGGTTCTTGAGCAGGACTTTATCAGGCTGGCCTGGTCGAAGGGGATACCTGCAAAGCTTGTCTACAATCTCCATGCAAGGAAGAACGCCCTTCTTCCTGTCCTCACTTTGTACGGAGTGACTGTAGCTTTCCTACTTGGAGGCGCCGTGGTAGTGGAAACAGTATTCAGTTATCCTGGAATAGGTTACTGGACCACTCAGGCCCTGCTGAACAACGATGTGGGAGGGATAATGGCTTCGACTCTTCTTTTCGGGCTGATCCTTGTAACAGCTAACCTGGCATTGGATATACTGTATGCCTTTGTCGACCCGAGGATCAGATACTAGAGGTGTTCAAGAGTGAAGAGATTTGGGTCAAGTGAGGAGAAAAAGGGAGGTGAATATTGCTGCATTTAGAGAGGATGAAAGGGGAAGAGGAGAATAGGGAAGCAAAGAAGAATAATGAGTCTTATAGATCTGGTAGATTGGAGAACCTTAAGGTTTCTGTGTCTGTCTTTATTGCAAATAAGACTGCTTTGGCCGGTCTGCTGATCTTTATCATCTTCATAGCTGATGCTCTGATAGTGCAGTTCGACCCCCAGCTGATCGGCATTCAAAGCCCCAACCTTCTTGTTCCGAACTTCCAAAACCCGATACCGCTCCCACCTTCGCCAGAGCATCCGTTCGGCACCACATATCCTGGCATAGATCTTTTTGACGGTATAGTCAAGGCGATACGGATCGACCTAGCATATTCATTTTTCGTTGTGGCTGTTGGAGCAAGCATAGGGGCGATTGTTGGTATCATTTCAGCCTGGGCTGGAGGGATGATGGACGAAATAGTGATGAGGTTAACAGATATAGTCTTCAGCATCCCCTACCTTATACTGGCTCTTGCCGTCGGCTTCATCCTCGGAAGGAGCCTTTGGCATATGTCCATAGCGCTCGCCTTGACATGGTGGCCGCTTTATGCCAGATATGCCAGAAGCCAGACTTTATCAACAAAGGAGCTTACCTTTGTTGAAGCTGCCAAGGCAGGTGGTGTAGGTCGTGGCATGATAATGTTCAAGCATATCCTGCCGAATGTTCTACCTCCGATCTTCATACAGATTTCGCTCGACCTCGGCTCGATAGTAGTCATCTTTTCGACCCTAGCATTCATAGGCTTCATACCGAACGCAGATATTCCTGAGCTAGGCTACCTGACCAGTCTAGGCCTAAACTATGTCCAGACTGCTCCTTGGGCAGTCATTTTCCCAGGACTCGTGATTACAGTCTTTGCACTAGCGGTTAACCTTCTTGGAGATGGCCTGAGGGATGTAATAGACCCAAGGAGAAGGAGCTAAAATGTCAGAGATACTTCAGGTTAGGGAACTGAAGGAGCAGTTCTACACAAGGCGAGGAATATACAAGGCTCTGAATGGTGTTGAGCTCAAACTGAACAGAGGAGAGGTGTTCGGATTAGCAGGGGAGAGCGGCTCAGGTAAGAGCACACTTGGGCTGACGATTATGGGCCTTCTCCCTAGAAACGCCAGCATACTCTCAGGCAGCGTTCTTTTTGATGGAATAGATGTTGTTGCACCTATGAGGGATTATGCCAGCAAGAGCAACCACAGGTTCAGCTTCCGCAAGAACGAGAGAATAATCAAAAAGATGAATGAAGAGCTCGAAGGTGTCAGGGGAAAGAAGATAGCGATGGTCTTTCAGGACCCGATGACCAGTCTGAACCCTGTTCTTGAAGTAGGCTATCAGATAGCTGAGACCATGCTTTTCCACCAATCCAGCGTTCTGGCTATGAGAAGGCTTGCCAGGGCAAAGGCAAAACGGGCAGACTTGGAAGAGGCTATGAAGGTGATCAAGAACACTAACGGAGATGAAACGGTGGTCGAAAGATTCTTTGAAGAGAGGGGGCTGAAGGGACTAGAAGAGCAGGTTCTCAGCATATGGCGCAGGCCTGACCTCCCTGATGCTAGAAAGGAGAAGTTGATTCTTTCTCTGCATTCTGAGAAGCTGGGTGCATTTGAATCCAAGGTTCTGAAGTTGGTGCAGGAAAGAGGCTCTGTCCCTAGCTGGTTCTCTAAATTACCTCTTTTTGGCAGGTTGGCAAAAAAGGTGTTAATTAAGGAGGGCTACAGGAAGGCTGTAGAACTACTTTCAACTCTTGAGATACCCAATGCTGACAAGATTGTCAGAATGTACCCGCACGAACTTTCAGGCGGGATGAGGCAGAGGGTAGTCATAGCGATAGCCCTTGCCAACAATCCAGAAGTCGTGATAATGGATGAGCCTACGTCCGCTCTGGATGTTACCGTGCAGGCCCAAATACTTGACCTTGTTAAGCATCTTAAAACAAAGTTCAATACATCGTTCATCTTTATCTCCCATGACCTTTCTGTTCTGGCAGAAGTATGCGACAGGATAGGTATAATGTACGGCGGAAGGCTGGTTGAAGTCGCCAAGACAAGGGAGGTCTTTGAAAGTCCAGCGCATCCATATACAAAGCTATTGATAGCTGCTATTCCAACACTCGAGGAGAAGCAGATTCAGGAGATAGGTGGTACTGTGCCTGATATGAGGTTCCCTCCTAGCGGTTGTATGTTTCATCCAAGGTGCCCCTATGCAATGGAGGTATGCAGGCAAAGGGTTCCGGAGATGGTTAAGGTTTCATCTGACCATCACACAGCCTGCTTTCTCTACAGCCAAGGGGAGGGCTCGACATGATAATAGCTGCAAGGAAGATTTCAAAATACTTTCAGGTAAAGGGTACAGGTCTGATGGGTGGAGGAGCCTCTTTAAAGGCAGTAGATGATGTAAACATAAACGTCTCGGAGCGTTCTGTCGTGGGAGTTGTGGGGGAGAGCGGCT
>Ga0208549_100372_pt1 | contig 20108 bp, 24 predicted proteins | sample BED_host_MetaG_FD_187135 | JGI IMG/M metagenome (GOLD analysis project Ga0208549, IMG submission 187135) | Hot spring microbial mat communities from Yellowstone National Park, Wyoming, USA - BED_host_MetaG (SPAdes) (version 2) | ecosystem: Environmental > Aquatic > Thermal springs > Hot (42-90C)... | reverse complement strand
ATCTTTACGAGAATAGAGCTGAGAAACTAAAGACTTCGCAAGTGGCGAGCGATAACAGTCTTGACCCTTCAACGGTCAAAGAGTTACTAATGGAGCTAGTGGGGTATGGACTCGTTGAGTTTGAGAAACCCGGGAGTGTATACCTCTGGAGTATAACGGATGATGGAATCAAACTACTGGGAATGCTGGAGGAAACTGACATAAACAACGTGAGCGACGTCATCGAAGTCCGTGAAAATGGCAAAGTCGTCGGTGCTGTCAACGCCAAATTTTTTCGCGACGATGACGGAGGAGGAGCTAATGAGGATACCGTGCCCGGGAAAGCCGAAGGAATGGTGCGAGGAAACAAAGAGGAAGATGATCGAGTTATTGAAGCGTATACATGGCTGAAGAAACAGGGTATGTCAACATTAAGTGAACTCGACGGACAGCGGTATGACCCCAACAACCCCGAACAGCAATATTGTTTACGAAAAGCGAAATGCTATATCGACCGCACTGTGGACCCGCCCGTGATTCGGTATATCGCCGACGATTATGAGCAAGCGTCATGATAAGTTAACACGGCTTAAGAACCCCCCGTGCTAACTTATCGTATGGGTAATAAAGTTTTCACACTTGGTGATATCAGAATCAGGGAAGTTAAGGGGAAGTATTACGTTTACTTCATAGATAACGTAAAGGAGCGTTACGTGGGTCCCTTAACTGACGTGGTCGGGACTTACTTGAGGGGTGTGGGCCCGCGGGGATTTGAACCCCGGACCTCTCGGTTATCAGCCGAGCGCTCCACCAAGCTGAGCTACGGGCCCTTCTCAACATGTCATGCTGACGAATATTATAAGGTTTTTCTGCATACATAAGGCTCCTAGCCGAGTTAAAGTATTCCCTTAATAGGAACTTCGGTTATTCCAGAGGAGAGTCTTCACTTACGCTACAGTTTAAATACTTTAAACTATTGCTGAACATCAGTCAGATAACTATTCCATATAGGGAAAACGATTAACCTAGGTTTGTTCGTTAATTAGAATCTAAGATAATCTCTATACATCATTCAACATCGAATAATCCATATTAGTGGAGTTATTCTTTACTCTTATTGCCCCACCATGGGGACAACTCTGAAGGGCGTAAGCCTTAAGTGACGGGTTGTGCAAAGGGTGGGGCACACTGAAACTTCCGCTTTATAAGTAGGGGGAAGAGAACTTACATAGTAGGATGCCACAAGCTAAGAGCTTTGCCAAGGAATGGGACGGGGGACAGAAGAGGTCGCTGGGGGAGTTCCTTTCGTCCTTTAGAAGCAAGGAACCTATGAAGTATAGGCTCGGCGTCTCGTCATATAGGCTCCGTTCTGTAATATCTAGGATCGACTCGTATATAGGAAGGTTAGAGGAGAGAGATAAGCTACTGTTCAATAGGGTAGTTGAAGCTCAGGTAGCTAGAGATCAGAGTAGGGCTGCGATGTATGCCAACGAGGTGGCTGAGATCAGGAAGATAATAAGGCAATTAATGTCCACTCGAATAGCCCTAGAGCAAGTAGTGCTTAGAATGGAAACCATAGAGGAATTAGGCGACGTATATGCTGAGTTAGCCCCAGTAGTAGGAGTTGTGAACGAGTTGAAGACGATGATGAAGGGAGTGATGCCTGAGATATCAATGGAACTAGCTGAAGTGGGAGAGGGACTGAACGAGGTCATAACGGAAAGTGGAGGGATGACGGGTAATGCTTTCACACATATCTCTACATCGCCTGAGGCTAGAAGGATATTGGATGAGGCGGCTTCTGTAGCAGAGGCACAAATGAGGGATAAGTTCCCCACGTTACCTGTAGGCAACAGCGTTAAGTCGCAGGATCACGCCTGAAGGGATTCTAGTCTCTAGCAGCTGTGGGTTTATCATTAAATATCGTTTCCATGGTATACTCTTTTTTAGAATAAGAAAAAGATGAAGTAGGTAAAACAAAAGTAAAGACTGGTGAAATCCTCCTAATGCTGCAATGAAAGGTTTTGGTCAATTCCTTGAGTTTATATTGCATAGAAATAGAAAATAGTTTCAAAGAGCCAGAGAACTTCACCGGTGGACAGTGTGTCGATAGTGTCGGCACTGAGCTACGAAATTGTCTTCTAACGAGAATGGTTCACAAGGGGTGAATAACGCCACACTCAAGGGGAACGTCCTAACCCTATGATTTGTAGCTTAATATCGACACTCTCGGTTTGGCTATGAAATAATCGCGGAAATTTGCAAAGCACACAACTGCGAGATAGTAGTACTAAACGAGGAGGACGAAACGCCAGAACGAGAGCTAATAGAGGACTTAATCTCAATCCTAGTATCGTTCAGCGGGAGGTTATACGGGATGAGGAGTCATAAGTACGAGGAGGTGAGGAAGTGTGTGGAAGAGCTTAAGACTTAAAACATTCCGACCAGAAGAAGAATACGTCTACCTGACTTACCCCATCGAGAACGACTAGAGGGAGGAAATAGGAACACTCCAGAGGACTACAGAGACCTCCTGCAGAAAGCATTGGGACCGGTTGTGGGAAAAGACTAAGGTCGAGAGGAAACAAGTGAAGAGGGGTGAGAAAATCATTACGAGGGTTTCACTCCCTAAGAGGAAGGAAGTGTACAAGGCGTTGAGGGATGAGTTGGAGAAGGTCAACGAGTTAGCTTCCCACTACGTTGATAAGGCTATCAACGATGCCTTCTCCATACTGAGGAGTTGGGAGAGGAGGGCTGAGAAGGGAAGAGCCTCGTTGAGAAAACCCAGGCTGAAGAGAGTTTACGTTAGGGTTAAGTCGACCCTGAGGAAGGTCGTTGGTGAAAGAGTTAGGGTAACTGTCAGACCTTTCGAGTACTTGACTTTCTCGTGGTCTCACTCTTGGTTCTCAGGGAGGGTCAAAGGGTTGGAACTCGGAGAGCCAATAGTCAAGGAGGATAAAGTGTATCTGCCCTTTCGTTACAAGTTACCTTGGTCAACTCCACTAGACTTCCTTGCAATTGACTCAAACCTCTACAGCTTGGACGCCTACAGAAGGGAGTGTACTACGTTGACCTGGGGCACCTCAATAACTCTCGCCAATTTTTCAAATCCGCCGGAATGGAATTCACTCAGGGTTTAGAGAGACCTAAACCACGAGTGCGTATCCGTCCGTCAGTGTTTCGATTTCCTTTGAATGCCTGATAATATTAGAGTGACCTAATCAAGTGGACTAAGTCTGACCTTGACCTAGTATTTCAGACGAGCACTATAGTGATCGACCCACAACGTAGTTTGGAAAGTATATCACTAAATAGATACCTGCCTTATTGCAGAAAATCCATATAAGTCCCAGAGTATCAGGGCACCAAATATCAAACTTACCAAAATTAATGCGTATCCCCACTCACTAGGTCCTCTCTCCAATAGGTAAACTCCTATGAGCATGATGACTGAGAGAGTCCCAAAGAGAACCATTAGTGCCTCTCCCTGGGGTTGGCCTCCATTCCTATAGGTGAGTGGAGAAATGTAATATGGGAAGGCTAACACTGAGAGTAGAGTGAAGCCCAGAACCACTATCAATATGATTAACGAGTAAACCCCTATGACCTGGAGGTAAGTTTTTTGGGTCCTCCTTTCCATCCCTATTACCAGGGCACATTCTTAATTCCCAACTTAAAAGCTGCTATGTTAGTTAAGACGTGGAGAGCGATTACTAGTAGCGATACGAAGACGAATTGAAGTATCGTAATCCTCACCCCAAATGCGATAAGAGCCGCTGTGGATCCGAGAATGAAGTCCAACTGATCAAGGAGCGGAACGCGAGCTCCCCTCTCCAATCCCATTCTCCTCTTCGCGAAAGCTCCGACCATATCCCCACAAAGGGCACCTAAGGACTCTAGAAAACCAGCGAGGACCCACCATGAAGTTAGGAAGCGAGCTTCACCTAAAGCCAGTAGGGTGCCGAAGGTTAAACCCAGGAGTAAACCCTCGTATGTCTTGCCGTCCCCTAATACTCTGTTACCATCACCCAATTTCCTACCTCCATCGATTGGCGTGCCCTTCCTTACGAAGGTGGGACCACCATTAGCTGCTAATGCAGGTAAGTAGATCAGCAGACCTCCCAGCAGAGACAGGATTAACACAGGATCACCGACCTGGAGGTGATCTTAAAACAGTAACTGAGGTTGTCTCCGATTAACCTATTCTTCTCTATCTTGAACTTGTAGTCGGAGTAGAAATCCATTAACCGCTGCCCTGGCACTCTCCAGTCCGGAGAGGTCTGCCACAAAGTGATGACGAAGTGTCTTTCAACTTTGGAGAACTCCCTCAAGGTCATGAGGGAAAAAGCGAAGTTCCTGTATTTCCTATCCTGTCTGAAAAGGTTGTTTATAGTGTCCACTACGATCAATTTAAACCTCCTCATCACACCCAAAGCAACTGCGTCTGCTAGATCTTCACTGGTTTTAGGCTCAATGAACTCAACTCCTTTACTCTCATATCCTTTTACTATCTCCTCCACCCTCGCTCTGTAGATCTCCCCCTCCGTGGATATGAAAAGACTGGGTCTGACTCTGAATGCCATTTCTATACCTAATGCGGTTTTGCCCGTTCCCGATCCGCCGTAAATAGAGCTAAAGCAGTTACTCCCCCTCAGTAAAAGGCTGCTTAAGTCCAACGTTTTTATTCTCCCTCGAAGTAAAATATAACTGTGCATGATAAGTGCGTGAAGCTGAGCGTGGCAGATCCTAAGTTATTCTCCAGTCTGACCTTGGAACTCAGGAGAAAGAGGATCCCGGTAGTAACAGATGGAGAAGCCTCAATCGTGATATCCGATAGTGGTAAGGGAGACATTATTGTGAGGAACCATTCGGAGGTCAGAAGGGCAGTAGCTCGAGCTTTATGTAAGTTAGAGGGTAAGAACGAATTCAATGAGCTTTTAGTGGGAATAGACTCCAATTTCCCGTTCTTAACCGTAGCAGTTATAGGAGACGGTGAACTCTTGGAAGCCATCAATGTTACTCTGCCGGACTTAGCCTCTAAGCTCCACGATATAGTTAACACCTATCCCCATAAGGTCTCCATAATAGGAGTAGGTGCTGGCAACCCCTATGGGGAGGTGGTCTTGAATCACCTAAGGAAGAGGTTTCGAGTAAGAGGAGTGGACGAGAGGGAGACAAATAAGGGACTAGAAGGACTTCACATAAGGGACAAAGACGTTAGGGCTGCATACCTCATAGCAATGAGAGCAGCCAGGTCTTAAGGGAAACAGTAAGCTGACTTCCTCCCTGGAGGTCTCCCTTCCGTTCCCGCCATGGATTCTGGTTCACACCTCTCGTTCGGTGGGCAGAGGGTCAGAGGCCTCACCAGGGTCTAGATCTGGGGATTCGCCATGTGGAGGGAGGTGTTGGTCGACCCCTCCCCAGTCCCACTGCCCTGGATCGGGCTGGGGAGGAGCCATCGTTGACTTCACTAAGGGCGTGTTTAAAAAGGGGGGTGTTTAAGAGGGGGAATATCCATCCGGTCCTAAAAGAGGCCTTCTACTCCCTAACTCCTTCCTTGTAAAGGGCCTGAGTAAGCCCTTCCTTGCGATCCGAACTAAGGAAAGACGTTTAATTCCTCGAGACCTATTTTGGGGAAACAATGGAAATTAACTCTATTTATAAGTATAAATATTTTTAAATCTATTTGATTACCCGTTTGACTCCGCGCTACCCAGGTCTCACTGATCACAGACAGGATCGACGTATCGTCTTAGCTTCAAGGAGTCTCCTTTATATCATTTCAAAATTCTTTCACAATGGAAATTGTTCGAATTCATGCCAGAGATAATCATTGCTAATAGCATGAATGTTTTATTTATACCCTGTATAACTGTTAGATTTTTAGATAGATAACCAAAATGCTTATTAAAGAAATCATAAGCTCACCCTATGAAATCGGTTATGAAAGAGATGTGGGTGATTAGATATTCGAAACTTATATACGTGATTCTCTTAACGATTTTCATTTTAACGTCAGTAAAATTGACTATTAGTTATCCCACTAATGGCTCACAATATAGCTCCTTTCCGCAAAATGCTGTACCATCGTGGCTTGATACTGGGAGCAACGCGTGGATGCTGACAGCTGCGACTTTAGTGGGATTACAGAGTGTTCCAGGTATAGCTCTCCTCTACGCCGGACTATCCAAAAAGAAGTATGCCGTAAATACGGCCCTCATGGTGTTTTACGCTTTCGCTGCTGTGCTGGTGGTGTGGATTGTGGCCGGTTTTAATTTCGGTTTCGAATCACCTACGCTAGTTTTAGATGGACTCAAAATACTCGGCACACCTACCCCAGCCTGGGGCGAGTTAGTATTAAGTGGGCAGGGGCAACTGTTGGGATCCCCTACATTGAACATACCCGGGGGCACTCTAATTTTCTTTCAGTTCGTCTTCGCTGCCATTACTCCCATACTTCTCGCTGGAGCAATAATAGAGAGAATGAACTTTAAGGCCTGGATGGCTTTTGTCCCACTCTGGTCTCTCCTCGTTTATAGTCCCGTAGCTTACTGGCTGTTCGCTGGAGGATTCCTTAACCAGCTTGGAGCAGTCGATTTTTCGGGTGGATATGTCATCCACGTGGATGCGGGCATAGGTGCCCTAGCTGCTGCTTTAGCAGTAGGTCCCAGATTAGCGTCCGAGAGGAGAATGGAAGCCCACAGCCTACCGCTAGTATTAGCAGGAGCTGGACTTGTGTGGCTGGGCTGGGACGGTTTTAATGGTGGGGACCCATATGGGTCCTCAATAGACGCCGCTATAGCGGTTCTCAACACCAATTTAGCTACCGCGGTCAGCTTAATATCGTGGATGATCATGGACATGAAGTTCTTTAAGAAACCTACTCTGGTGGGGGCTATTAGTGGGGCCATAACTGGACTAGTGGCTATTACGCCAGCCGCAGGATATGTGAACGGATGGCAGGCGATACTCATAGGAATAGCCTCAGGTACTCTACCCTGGTTAGCTTTATACAGACTGGAACCAAAACTCCGCGTTGACGACGCGCTAGGGGTCTTCTCCACTCACGGCATAGCGGGGATAGTTGGAGGACTACTGACAGGAGTCCTCGCTAATCCAGCGGTGACCCAATATGTTACCCCGGGTCTGACCGGCGCAATGTATGGAAATTTATATCAACTGGGAGTGCAAGCCTTGGCAGCATTAGTGGTATGCGTTTACGATTTCCTCGTGACCTTCGGACTTTTGAAGCTAATAGGTCTCTTCGTCCCTCTTCGAGAAGCCCCAGAGAGACTTAGAGTGGGTGACTACGAAATTCACGGCGAGGTAGCTTACTCAGAGCTTCTCCCAGCCTCTGTTACTAATGAAGGGAAAATAGAGTTGGTGAAACAGGTGAAGGATAAGAAGCAGGGAGAGAACGAAAGGGGTGAAACAGGTGAAGGATAAGAAGACTGACTGAGACTGTAAAACTTTTTATGTTAACTTTCAAAATTATGTCTACATGGCATCACTGTAATTTTCTTCGATTGACCCCAATGATTTAAGGATGATGGTGGATGATCCCTTAGGAGGGTTGCCTGTAGTGGAATTGAGTGGGTGAAAGTAGCGAGAAGTTACGCCACCAGTGAACACTAACTCAATCTAGCTTTTATTACCAGAGGTAACTAAATCCGAAAGAGTATGAAATTAGTGGCTATAGAGGGCATAGACGGATCTGGTAAGACTACTTTAGCTAGGAGTCTAAAGAGCAGTTTAGAGAGTAAAGTCAGGGTCGAGATCACCTCAGAACCCTTTAATGAGGGAGTGATAAGGATGATAGAGAGTTCCGGGTGGGAGGACCCTGTGTATTTGACTCTACTCTTTGCTGCTGATAGGGCTCTTCACCTTAAGTGGATCCACTCATTGAACGTAGATTTAGTGATCACCGACAGATACCTTTTCTCTTCAATGGCTTACCAAACTGCCATGGGAGTAGACCTGGAGTGGATTAAGGCAGTTAACTCTAAGTTTCCCATGCCCGACTTGACTATACTTTTAGATATTCCCCTTTCCGTAGCTAGGTCCAGGATAAGGCAGGACGACAGGTTCAGGTTTCGGAAAAAGGAAGCCATCCTGCAAAGGGCCAGGGAGATCTACATGGAGTTGAGTAGGTCTTACAATTTCAAAGTAATAGACGCTACTAAACCTTCAGAGGAGGTGCTCAGGGAGGCTATTGACGCTGTCTCTCCTCTTCTCTGAGTAATCGAGACACCCTCTCTATGGCTTCAAAGTACCTAAGGACCTGGACCAATACTTCCGCTTCCTCGGGTTCTCTCTCCAATTTCTTCACCAGTCTGAAGGCATTGGTTATGAGAAGGTCTTGAGCCTCTATTAGTTCCGCCCTTCTCCTGACTCTCCTCTCCTCTTCCTCGTCCTTCACTACGTAAACTCTGCCGTGTTGCGGACACACGACCTCCCCGCTCTTCAGTTTGAAGAGGGGCATTCCGCAAACTGGGCAGCTGTCCCCCAGCATAGTAGCTCCCTGCCTAAGCAGGTCTGCCGCCTTCTTGATCCCCTCATCCTTGGTGGATGCCATGAGGAAATATAAATGGGTCTCAGACTATAAAAGAATTGTACGGGTGATCGTCAATGAGCGAAGAGACTTATGATAACGACGCTAAGATTAGGCAGGCGATCTCGCTATTGACCAAGATCGTGAACGATACTAATGCCCCTAGGAACATAAGGAGAGCAGCTACGGATGCGGTGAAGCAGTTACAAGATCAGAACTTAAGCCCTGCTGTGAGAGCAGCTAACGCCGTGGGGATCTTGGAGGAGATAAGCCAAGATCCCAATATGCCAACGCATACGAGGATACTGGTTTGGAACATAGTTTCCATACTCGAGACCATCAGGGACTAATTTTTTATGTTGAGGTAAAAGATCATAAATCGTGCGGAGGTGCCCGAGCATGGTCAAAGGGGTCGGGCTTAGAACCCGATGGCGTAGGCCTGCGTGGGTTCAAGTCCCACCCTCCGCACGCCTTATAAACCAAGTTTGTAAATGTCCCCCATTATTTGGAATGGAGTTTCAATATTCCCTATCAAAGGCTTTAGATTGAGATAGTATCAGCCCAAAACTACTCACTTTACGAGGTTTAGCTTCTTTGCCCCACTATCCTTAACGCAAGCCTTTGGGTGTAACACTCTGAAACTGGGGGGATCTCAAGCAGAATCGTTACGTAGATCTGCCCGTGTTCTTGGTAAGGGTTATGGAGATCGTCCTGTTAGACTCACGGGTCTGGATCGACTTGGGTTCCACATTGGAGGGTAACTCAATGACCTTCACTATGACATTTTTAGACCTGTCGTAAAGGTAAAGTCTCCTATTAGCGACCTTAGCTGCTATGGAGGAAGTGGAGATCTCTCTTCCTCTCAGGTCAACGAAGACCCTTATGCTATCTCTGGTCTCTAAAACGTCCACATCAGGGTCTTCATCCTGTATTATACTCAACTACTCCACTAGTTGTTCTTTATGGCGCTTATGGTTTATAAATTTGGCCTTTCAGGTCTTTAACAGAAGGTTCTATTACGGTAGAGTTGCCGCGATCTGCAGATTGAGAGAAGTAAGACAATTAATGGTCGTATGAAGCCTGAGCCAACTTAAAGGCCTCATATAATAAGCCTTTTTTAACCGTGTGACCTAAATAGGGTCTGCATGAAGAGAGAGTCGGAACTCCCTGACCTAGACTTCAGCTGCCCTAACTTTACGCAGGAGACGCTGGAAACAATACGCCGAGTTACTCCTCGTGTAAGGGCAGACGAAACAGGGAGTGAAGGGAGGGGTTCGCTATTTAGGAGCCCCCTCGAGGTTGAGGGGACCTCCTAAAAGTGGGCCGGTAGCTCAGCCTGGAAGAGTGCCTGGTTCGCACCCAGGAGGTCCCGGGTTCAAATCCCGGCCGGTCCACACTTCAGTATCCCCTCAACCTTCTGTCTCTACACCGTCTTCACTCGTTTCCAATGGTTAGATAAGGTAGAAGAACCTAGAGCTCGTCGATCTAATACAGGTTTCAGGACTCCCTAAGATTTGAAATCGCGTAACAGTAAGTGTTTACCCATGGCGTAACTTCTCCTCCCTTCCAAATACTCCGCGGGCACCTGAGGGATCACACAGGGTCACCCCCAGGTCATTGGGACGAGTGAAACACCTTTACTCTCCCATCCACCCTTTTACTCCCAAAACCTCTTGGGCAGTGCCAGTCATCGGCTGGGAGATCATCAGATAGGAAATAAGGTAATACCATATAAGCACAAACCCTCATGATGATGGTATTCAAAGGTGATATAGCGTTTGAAAGTTACGCGGAAAAAGGACACAGTCTTAACGCGATCATATTCTCGGACCTCCCCCATTACAATAAACGGGGGTTAAGGGGGCGTAAAGCCTCGCCCCTTCCAGGGGCGGGGATGGATAGCCCCCAATTTAAATATCTCTTTTTCTAAAATTCTATCAGTGACGCTAATGACGCTCTTCCCCAGCTCGACCAGGAGCAATGGGGCTGTGGGAGGAGCAACCACCATCTCTTCCCTTCAAGGGACTAGAGGCTATCAATGAAAGTCCCCATTTCTCTTCCTTATCCAAATGGGAGTGGGTCTCTGGCCCACCCGACTGCCCGCCAAATGATGGATGTAGACCCGAACCGATGGTGGGAACGATGAACCCCCTGGAAGGGAACCCTTCCAGGGCGGGGAGGAAGTCAGCTCTAGAGAGGAAACCTGGAGTGGGGAAACCCATAGCCAACGGTTTCCGATGAAGAGCGAAGTTAATATATTTTGAAGCTAAAGTGAGCTACGACCACACCTGATGGTGGAGGACTTCACGACAGGGTGTTATAATACCCGAGGTGTGCTTTTCCCCACCTCCTTGAGGGTGGGTGTAGGGGTTATCCCGCTGAGGGGGCGGAGGAGGGTGAACGGGGCTGTTGAGCTCCGTGACTCCGGTGAAGCCCAAGGGCTGAGGATTAATATCAAATTATGAAATCCTATAAAAGCCCAAACCCCGAGCGAGAGACTAGGAAAAGTTCAATGTGTACTTGGTGCTATAAGAGTTTGAGGAAGAAGAGAGGGGTTATGCTCACAGTCTTCCAAAGGGCCATAGCCAGGGTGAATCCGTTAGTCAAAGTTAGAGTGAGGGTGAAAAGAGACTTAGGCCACGTTAGGTTAGAGGAGGGTGATCTAACACTACTCAAGGACAGTGAGGTGGAAGTGCCCTGGTGGTTAGTGGAGGTGTTAGGGGAGGAAGTCATAGAGCCAGTTGAGGAGGCAGGCCCCGAAATTTTGGGTAAGATCCTGTTTCACGAGAGGCAGACAACGGGTAATCCTGCTTCTCTACAGGAGTTGCCGCCATGGTTTCCCAATTTAGAGTCCATGGTAAGAGAAAGGATTAAGTCCTCTAAAAGCGCTGAGGAGATCAGTGTACTCAGAAAGGCCCAGAATATGATTAGCGAGATAAGGTCGATAAGGAGGAATAAACTGGTTAAGCTGGCCAGTTTAGGATACCTGGATCCACAGGTTCAGGCTAAACTGACTAAAGGTGAGCTGCTGGCTTTCAGAGTGCTAGCGGAGACGTTTAAGCTGATGGGTGAATAGGAGTGACCCTTCAGGAGGACCTAGGGGATTCCTTTGTGGACTTCCTCTCCAACTTCGTCGATGATAAGGGGAGGAAAAAGTACCTGGAGGCGTTGAGAGAGGTAGTGGCAACTAGGCGTAGGAGTCTATACGTGGACTTTCCAGACCTTCTAACTCACAACGTAGACCTGGCCTCTCGCATCGTGGAAAAACCCAGAGTCATGCTGCCGGCTCTGGAAGAACGACTCACCCTAGTTGCCAGGGGAATAGATGAAGATTACACCTCCTCAGTGAGGAGAGTACACTTAAGGTTCACGGAGCTTTCCAACTCCTTCAACTTGAGGAATATAAGGAGCACAGAAGTAGGGAAGTTAATATCGGTTGAAGGGATAATCGTCAAATCGACCCCAATAAAGGAGAGAGTACAAAGGGCCTTGTTCAAACACCTAGAGTGTGGTGCTGAGTTCGAATGGCCTGAGGGGGGAGAAGTGGGAGAGTTCCTGGAAATGCCAAGCCAGTGTCCGCTTTGTAGGAAAGGAGGCCACTTCAGGCTCCTCACTGAGAAGTCGGAGATGGTGGATTGGCAGAGGGCCATAATCCAGGAGAGACCTGAGGAGGTCCCACCAGGGCAGCTCCCTAGGCAAATGGAGGTAATTATGGAGGACGACCTGGTGGACTCAACCAGACCTGGAGACAGAGCTAAGGTAGTGGGGATCTTGGACGTAAAACAGGAGAGTGGAATAAGGAGGGGAATGAGACCAATATTCGATCTCTTCATGAGGGCGAACTCCGTTGAGGTTTCGCAAAAGGTTTTAGATGAGGTCCTCATATCCCCTGAGGACGAACAGAGAATAAGGAGGCTGAGCGAGGATCCATGGATAGTAGACAAAGTGGTAGCCTCCATAGCTCCCTCCATTTACGGTCACTGGGAGATCAAGGAGGCCATAGCCCTCTCCCTCTTCGGAGGCGAACCTAAATCCTTACCTGATGGGACGAAGCTCAGGGGAGACATCCACGTACTCGTAGTGGGGGATCCTGGGACCGCCAAGTCACAAATGTTGCAATTCACGTCCCGCGTTGCACCTAGGGCTATCTACACCACAGGAAAGGGATCCACGGCAGCGGGATTGACAGCTGCGGTAGTGAGGGATAAGCAGTCGGGGGACTTCTTCCTAGAGGCAGGGGCGATGGTAATTGCCGATGGTGGAGTGGCGGTCATAGATGAGATAGATAAGATGAGGGAGGAGGACAGAGTGGCTATACACGAGGCTATGGAGCAACAGACCGTCTCAATAGCTAAGGCAGGCATAGTGGCTAAGTTGAACGCTAGGGCTGCTGTCGTAGCCGCAGGGAACCCCAAGTTCGGTAGGTATATCCAGGAGAGAGGAGTAGCTGAGAACATAAACCTCCCAGCCACAATACTCTCTAGGTTCGACCTCATATTCATCCTTCGCGATAAACCGGGTGAAACCGATTCCTTACTAGCCTCTCACATATTGGGCTCCCACTCGGGTAAAGCGGGAATACCCCCGATCCAAATAGAATTACTGAAGAAGTACATAGCCTTCGCCAGGAAGTTCGTCCATCCGGTCCTTTCAGATGAGGCTAAGCAATTACTCCTCGACTTCTTCGTGGAGATGAGAAGGAGAGGCGAGGAGAGTCAAGACTCACCCATAGCAATAACGGCCAGGCAGCTGGAGGCCCTCATAAGGATATCCGAAGCCTATGCGAGGATGTCGCTGAGAAACGTGGTCCTCAAGCAGGACGCGGAGAGAGCAGTAAACCTGGTGAGAGTATTCCTAGAGAGAGTTGGCATCGATATGGAGTCAGGTAAGATCGATATAGACGTCCTCATGACTGGGAAGCCTAAGAGTGTGAGGGATAGGACGGTTAAGATCCTGGAAATAATAGAAGACCTGAGCGGTGATGAGTGTGCCAAGCTAAAAGAGATCTTGGAGGAAGCCTCAAGGGAAGGAATAGAGCAGAAACAGGCAGAGAGGATAATTTTAGAGCTTAGGAGGAACGGTGAGATCTTTGAGAAAAGCCAAAATTGTTACAGGAAAGTTTAGGGTCGAACGCGAAGGGACTTGGGACCTCGGTTGACACTTTGGTCTCCAGATCTTCTGTTCCCATTTTCTTTGTGAACTACCCCGCCCTTAACGGTAGATCCAAAATTCCCGTAGTTCCGCGTAATAGATGGCACTTAAGTACAGGAGGTTTTTGGGTCTACCGTTAAGGACGGGGCTTCCTACTTCCTTGCCCCACCTTGCCCATAGCGTTTGGCCACGGGTAGAGGGCGGAGCTCCACAGGCACTGTCGTTCCCACCCCGAGCGCTGATGTAAGCCTACGGTGTCCCAATGTGGGACTGTTGATCGGAGCAGAGGCGTCCCGCACAGACCCTCGCTCAGGCGTCTCGGTGAAGCTTACCCCGTCAGCGAGTGTCACTGATAGAGTGTTTGAAAAAGGAGTGTATAAGAGTCACAAAGGGGGCTATCCACCCTCACGGAAGGAGTCCTCCGCCCCCTTTGAACCCCCAGATAAGATAAAAGAGGAGTTTGGGGGCGGAAAACCTCGTGAGGCGGGGATGCCCCCAGTATTTAGATACCAATTTGTAGACATTCCATCAATGCCCGATGTAGGGTTCCGCTTCCGTGCTTACGCGGACGAACGTTGAGGGCGTTGAGGTAGTTGAGGTTGGCGTGCGAACTGTATAACGCCCTACGTTGGGCGGACGCCTATTTCCGTGAGGGGGACGGTAGGTGGTTGACACGAACCGAGTTGAGACAGTTGGCCCCTGAGGAAGCAGGGCGAGGATTACCAGGTCGTGCACTCCCAGGTAGTCCAACGGGTCGCTGACCGTTACCACGGGGCCGGGGAGAGGTCCCTCCAGGGTTCCTTACGCTTCCCTAGGATTTCCTTATATAGTCTAGACGGCCTATTTCCACATCGGATACACTCATTAATCCATAAGGCTCTTTAAATGTCAAAATAAACAGGGTTTCAATGAACTCTCTGGAGTCTTTGAATAGCAGATATAGGGTTTTCATAACTCTCCACGAGATCCCGCCGATTAGGGATGGTGAGTTAAACGGTCTGACATTTGGAGTGAAGGACGTAATCCTCACCGAGCGGGTAAAGACTACAGCGGGCTCGAAGATCTTGGCCGACTTCGTGCCTTCTGAGAGTGCGCATATAGTGAGAGCGATCCTAGAGAGAGGAGGAAAGATCTTAGGTAAGACTAACACCCATGAATTCGCAGTAGGAGCTACTAATACTTCCTCCATAATAGGGCCCTGCGCTAACCCTTTGGATCCTGAGAGGATCTGCGGAGGCTCCAGCGGCGGTTCAGCTGCAGCGGTAGCTCTGTCTCTAGTGGATGTAGGGATAGGTACTGACACAGGCGGTTCGGTGAGGATACCCGCAGCCTTGTGCGGGGTGGTTGGCTTCAAACCCACCACAGGTCTCATCTCCACAGAAGGGATTATACCCTTCAGCTGGACCTTGGATACTATAGGTTTCCTGACAAGGGACGTGGAGACCATGAAGAGAGTGACGAGATCCCTTATTCCAGCGGAAACTCAAACTAGGGGCTCGAGGAGACCAAAGATAGGGGTGGTTCTATTCGGGGAGGATCGGGTCTCAAAGGAAGTCCTTAAGGCCCTTTACGGGATTTCGTCCCAATTGGATTTAATTGAGGTGAGTTTCGGTGACCTGGAGTCCAGAATCAGGAGTGCCAGGAGGGTCATAGCTGTGTCAGAAGGAGCTACCTATCATGCCAAGTGGCTCTCAGAGAGGCCTAACGACTACTTTCGAGATGTGAGGGAAGTCCTCGAGAGCGGTCTCAAGGTCACGGCTACCCAGTATATATCCTCCGTCAAGGAGGCGACCTATGCAAAAAACAGATTCAGGGAAATGATCAAAGACTTAGACGCTTTGGCCTCCCCTACAGTTACCATTACAGCCCCTAAGATCTCTGAGGTTATCGGAAGGGAATTTGAGTATAGGGAGAAGCTCATTACTAACACCGAGATCTTCAACCTGTTAGGAGTACCTTCGATCTCAATCAAGGCCGGTCACTTGAACGGTCTACCCATAGGACTCATGTTGAGCGGTAAATGGGGCGAGGACCTTAGCTTACTCGAGTTAGCTAAGGAAGTAGAGGAAACTATTTGAGTCTCCACTACCTGGAGCAGGCTCGAGTCCTTTCGAGATTAGGGGGTTTATGGGAAAGGTAGAAAACACTTACGAGCTACTAGTGAGCTTCCCCCTTCAGGAGGGGGAAGCTTCCCGCTTCAAGGCCCTGCCTCGCCCAAGGGGTAGAGGGCTCCACGGGCACTGAGGGTGGCTTTGGCTATCTCGGCTCCCATGAGTAAAAGGAGATTGGGATTTCTCGCTCCACTCTCAGCCGTAGCCGGGCTCCCAACTATCCTCGGGGCTTCGTTTTACTACCTGGGGTACGCTGGGGGTTTGGAGATTGGAGTACTTGACGCGATTGCCTTCGCGTCGGTGCTTTACGCCTTCGTGAAGGTCTTCAGGGACAGGGGAGTCAGCAGTTGGATACTGATAGGGCCTCGGCTTCGCCTTGGACACCTTAACGGAACTCCTGATCAGCTACGCCCTGGGGAACAGCTGAACCTTTCCTGGAGCTCTGGGAAAGCTTCATAGAACACTTGTCAATTAAATGACAAGTCTTAAATAAAACTTGTCAGTGAATAACAAGTCTTAAATAAAACTTGTCAGTACATTGACAAAATGTCGCTAATCTCACAGATGAACTTTCAAAATCCCTGGTGGGCCGATAAGGGCAAGATTTACGAGGACGAGCACATTAGGAAGGTCCTCTCCTCTAAACCTAGGATTCTCACCGATCATCTCGGCGTTCATAGCTGGAGTAGCGTTGGCGGAGAGCACTAAGAGGGAGGAGGTGCTGAAGATCTCAGGGACTCTGCTGAGCATCTTTGGTTCCATCTTCTTTGTGGTCGTGGGACTCCAGGTCAATATAGCAGAGATAAGCTTAGGAGTGGTCGAGTTGAGTTTAGAGCTCACAGCAGTGGCCATGTTGTTCAAGGTGCTGGGCGTCCTACCTTTCGCCTACCTTGGCCTGAGGAACTGGAGATCATCGATTGCCGTAGCCGTGGGGATGACTCCGAGGGGTGAGACCGGATTGGTAGTAGCGTCCCTGGGTGAGTCCGTGGGGCCATAAACCAGGGAGAGTTCTCAGCACTGGTCCTCATGGCCATACTGACCACCCTCCTAGGGGCAACCATGTTCAGGAGGATCGCCACGTGGCTCAACCAAGGTTGATCAAACTCAACGGACTTACCTGTTTCAGCTGTGACAGTGACCTTCCAAAACCACTGACTGTAACTTCCTTCAAGGTGGTTGAAGAGGTCTCTCAACCTGATTGGACTTCTCACCTTCGTTGCTCTTCATCTCGGCAACAAAGATATTAAGGTCTGCCATCAAGTCTCTCCTATGTGGACTCTCAGGTCTTAAGAGATCACAGTAGTTTACGGAAGGGGAAGCATCCCGACACTGTCACAATTTAAGGGGAGGAGAGTGAAGGTAGTCAGTTCTAAGAGCCTGATAGAAACTTCCTTACTCAGGGACATATTAAAGCCTACGGGAGGGGAACAAGTGATAGGGCCCTCTCAGCACACTCCAGAAGATCAACTGGTCCAACTCAGGGAGGCACTCAGGGACGCCGAGGTCGTGGTGAGCCTGGGCGGGGGTTCTATCATTGATGCAGTCAAAATCTCCCACGAGGGATATCACGTGTCAGTCCACACTACCCTCTCCGGAGCTGAGCAAACTACCGTGGCAGGGTTCACCAGGGAGGGAACTAAGAGGTCGGTCATGTAGAGGTACCTGGCGTGCGTCCCGGAGTCACGTTTATCAGAGACTACTGGTGTCTGCATTCTCCTCACCCCCACGATGCGATATCTTCCTCTACTGCTAACATCTCACTCCTTGCCTTCTCTACTTCTTCCTTTAGTTCCGTCCTTGCCAGCTCTTCTAACAATTCGATATGTCAGCACTTTCTGTGGAATGCGCCGGCCTCACAATCGCAACTCTCCCTAACTGTCTTCAAACTCTCAGGGTCTATGACAATTCTGCTGTAATGTACTAGATCTTTCCTGGTTCTTGACTGGATATCTGTGGAAATTATGATTCCTTCGCCTAATGTATAAAAAACTGAGGTTCCCCTTATCATGGATTTTGAGATGATTTGAGTGGAAATAATGTTTGCTCTATGATTAACATAGAACATAGTTACTATATATGCTTTAAGCTTTACATAAAAATAGAGCATAACATAGACAGGCAGAGTTATAGCTTTAGAATTTCATTTTTAATCTGAGAGTCTATGCCCGAAACTATTAAGATAGTAAGGAAATATTATGCAATAGATGAGAATAGGAATATCGTAGGAGAAGGTAATTCCTGGGAAGAAGTTGAGGAGATAATGAAAAAGAAGGGGTACAAGAGGAGTCAATACGACATTTTAACGGTAGCGGAAGCCGAGAAGAGCTAGTATGCGTGACTATATAGAAATTCCCTTCATTACCCTAAGAGGTTATGCGGTACCTTTAGTAAAAGCCGAGATAGAATGCCCCAAGATAGGAGGAAACTTGTTGATTTACGCTTTACCAGATAGTGGTAGTAAGTTCTCTTTAATAAATAGGAAGACCTTAAACGAGTGCTTTAACAACCCAGATGAACGTTATTTGGACACGGTAGTACTAACTAATCTGAACCTGCATACAAAAAGGTACAAACTAAAATTTCATTTCGTGGAACTTAATGAGGATTTTGAAATTCCGGTTGCAGTAGCGGATTTCGGAGAAATCGGAGGGATTTTCCCCAGCCTAATCCTAGGTAGGGATGACTTCTTTTCGAGGGTAACGATTTGCTTTGATAAGAACGTTAGGTTACTCGTTAGGATTAACTCATTGGTTTGACTTCACAATTTCTTGTATCTGAAGGAGTAATTGAGCTATCTTCCTTTTTCACTCAGATAAATTAATCTCCTTCTAGGAAATACTTCCTCTCTCTTCAATTACAGCGGTTATGGGATTCTTAGGGAGGTAGTACCAGGAAGTCGGTATTAGCGAGAAGTTTTTATTTTTTAGCGTCGTCGGACTGAAAAGATGCTGAACGGAAGGGAACCGATCGAATTCGCTAAGGAGGGACTGATCAAGGCGGTCAACAGGCTGGGCGTAGTGAGGAGGAGCGGGCGGAGCGGGAAAGTCGGATTAGCGCCGGTCCTCATGGTCCTGACGGGCGGAAGGGCCAGCGTGAAGGACCAGGCCGAGACGTTAGGGTTGGAACGTGAATTGATGGGGGTTAAGAACTTGAAGACGCGTGGGGGTTGGAGGTCCTGTCGGGGCTGGTGGAAGGTCCTGTAGCCGTCATCATAGACGACACCGTGGACCACAACGCTCCAGGGGGTGAGCTCCTGAGAACCGGATCTACTGCGACACCCACGGGAGGTTCGAGAGGGTCGAGCTCCTCACGGTCGCCATAGTGGACCTCGGGCAGGACGTTCATGGTCTCCCCTACGTCGTGAGGAAGATGGTTGAATAGGAATGGTCACCGAGTTCAAGACCAAGATCGAGGTGGCCGGGGAGATATTGAACGTGCTCAAGGAGCGCTTCCGGGTGGTCATTTTCGACTCCAGTATTGATCCGAGAAGCTCGTGACAGACAACGTGGTGTCAAGGCTCAAGTCCAACCGAGCTCAGGGTCGGCCCAGGGGACCCTCGAGGAGGGGCACCTCCCAGTGGGAGATCCCCTGGAGTCTACTACACCGACCTGACCCTGGGAGGCCGAGCGACTACAGTTGCTCGCAGGAACATGACTCCTGGACACATGCCAGGTACCTCTACACCACTGAGCTCAGCGAGGAAGTCGAGGAGGCCTGTCGTGTGGGAGATCGAGGAGCTCCACAGGGACGTCAAGGCCCTGGGACCGGAGGACTCGTCCTTCTGGAGGAGGGATAGGCTTCAGGGCTACCTCACGATCTTCACCGTGGCCAACGTCGTCAGCTGATAGGGGAGCTGAACCTGGGGAGCGTGGAGGCGTTCCTCAGGTTCTCGAGCGCCGTTTAGGTGGACCGTTGGGGCTGATGAAAATCTTTAAGTTACGTTAAAATCTCATAACTGCTACACTTTAGAAACGTCAATTAGCATATATTTCTACCCTACTTGTAAGAAAGTGACGCTGTTCCAAAAATAGGGATCGCCGTTCCATTTACGCCTTTATGTAGAGAACATAACTCTCTTTCAACTTAATTAAAAATTAGTGCCGCGGCCGGGATTTGAACCCGGGTCACGGGCTCGAAAGGCTAGGTAATGTTTCAGTGAAACGTTAGTTAAAAACGTTTTCTGTTGCACGTTGAAGTAGAAATAGAATTATGCTATGAAAGAAAAGTAGAATAAAATAGTAACAGAATGGGTAAGTTGTTTCGGCTCACAAAAACAACGTTATTAATTGTATTAGAAGTGCTAAAACGAAATTAAG
>Ga0208549_100370_pt1 | contig 20166 bp, 19 predicted proteins | sample BED_host_MetaG_FD_187135 | JGI IMG/M metagenome (GOLD analysis project Ga0208549, IMG submission 187135) | Hot spring microbial mat communities from Yellowstone National Park, Wyoming, USA - BED_host_MetaG (SPAdes) (version 2) | ecosystem: Environmental > Aquatic > Thermal springs > Hot (42-90C)... | reverse complement strand
TCATAACTTCAATAACGGATGAGGACTTTTGCCCGATAAGTTAAAACATTGCAAACTTTTAAAATAATTAAATTATAAAACGATTTCATAATTAAGGAATAAGTTATAAGCTAAAAAGCTATTTATAATTGCCTATAAATATTAAATATAGGGAGTAATATATATGGTAAGGCCTTATGTTACTATATTTTCTACTATGACTGTGGATGGAAAAATAGCAAACAGCAATAAATATTCTAAGCTTAGTTGTAATGAAGATTTTAAATTACAGCATTATTTAAGATCTATAAATGATGCAGTTATGATAGGAGCTAATACAGCAATTGTAGATAATCCCAGCTTAACAGTAAGGCTAGTTGAAGGCTCATCGCCATATAGAATAGTTGTAGATTCTAAATTAATTATAACACCATCATTAAAAATATTTTCAGATCCTAAGAGAAGTATAATCATTACGTCAAATGATTCTGATCCGAAAAAGCTAAAAGAATTTGAAATAACTGGTGTTAAAATAATTAAAGTTGAAAGAAATAAAGGTCTAGATATGGAAACGGCATTGCGAAAACTATATGAATTTGGTATTAAAAAGCTCATGGTTGAAGGAGGGGGCCATTTAAATTACTCTTTATTATTTAAAGGTTTAGTAGATGAAATATGGATTACAATATCACCATATGCTTTTGGTGGCGGAATATCTTTTTTGGAAAAAGGAGAACTAGATGAAATCAAAGCAGAATTTTATATAAAAGAAATAAAACAACTATGCCACAATTGGGTTAATATAAGATATGGGGTATTATACCCCAAAAAATCAATCGTTTAATTTAATAAATAATACCTTTGTATGCATTTATATATATCGGATCTTTATTTATCCTAACTATATATTTAGACCTATTATATTTTTCTCCAGGATTAAATGACTTCATCTCATTTGACTTTAAATCTAGTTTCTTGTATTTTTCCTGCACATAATCTCTGTATAATGACTCCATTACATTAAAAGTACAAAATGGAACGACTCTTCCGTCAGGCATTAAATAGCTTATATTGCATCTTCTTACCCTTTCTACATCATAATTATACAGATCCATGAAGTGCATCATCCCAATAAATAGCATATGATAGTGTAACTGACCTAGCGCATCATAATTTCTCTTTATGAATATGCTAGTTAAAAGTTTGCTGAACTTAAGCTCTTTAGGCATTCTTTTTTCATCAACAAATTTCCTCAAATCCAACACTCCTTTTATCAAATGCAATTTTTTGAACATGCTATCTGTTATATCTATTCTTTTTTCGTCTAAGTATTCTAGGAAGCCTTCTATATCAAAGAAAGCGCCTATTGGTATAAATTTGGTTGGTATGCCATTAGCATCTCTCTCTATAAAAACATAGTTCGCAGATCCACACATAGGATGATTAGACATGCAGAACTGCTCAGTTTCGGTTGCCGCTTCAACAAATTTAGCGAATTTAGCTGCGACAGGTATTGGGTACCAAGTATCTCTAGATATCTGTCCATCAGTTTGCTTTTCTATTTCAATTATAGCATCTGCGATTGTTATTCTTACCTTTTCTCTTTCACTCTTCTTAATTTGACCTGACAGACTCACGGGCTGGAAATTAACTGCTCTAACAATATCTAAATGCTTACCTGCAAATCTTAATATTCCTCCTATTTCTTGGTCATTATGACCCTTTATAAGAGTAGGCACTAATACTACACTTGTCATACCTGATTTTCTAAATACTTCAAAAATATATGGTATTTCCCAATGGTTCTTAAAGTTAACTTTTGGAGAAACTCCATCAAAGCTTAGATAAACAGTATTAACACCTGCTTCCCTAAGAGTTTTAGAGTAATTTATTGCTGCTTCTGGGTCATTAAAATACATTTCAGCAAATTTTATTCCAGCTGTGTTTAATTGTATATGCCTTACTCCTTCTTCTCTAAGCATTTTCACTATTTCCGGTAAATCTTCTCTTAAAGTTGGCTCTCCTCCTGTTATTTGTATTGCCATTGTAACTCCTTGTTTCTTTAATTGTTCTATTTGGAACTTCAACAACTCTATGCTGGGCTCATAAATATATCCAGCTTTTTCTGCATAGAAAAAGCAATAATAACAACTTAGATTGCATCTATTGGTTACAACTAAATTAGCCAGAGCCGTATGATTTTCATGCATTGAGCAAAATCCGCAATTATAGGGACATGGAGCGTTTAAGCTTACATATGCTTTAATTTTGCCAGCACCTTTACCTGTTTCTTCATATTTCATCATCTTAGTATAAAGATTTGAATCACCATAATAAAGTTCTTCAATCTCTCCATGCTCTGGGCAAACTTTCCTAAGAAAAACCTTTCCATCTCTTTCAAAAACTCTTGCAGGTAATAATCTTAAACACACAGGACATAAGCTTGTTGTATAATGTAAATGCTTTTCATTCTCTTTAAGCTGTGGCATTGGGCCTCCTATAGGTATTTTTCTCTCTGCAATCTCTACATAGGCCTTATTCCCTTCAGTTATAAATCTTCCAGGAGCAGGCATAGTCTTATAGACCTGCTCACTTTCTTTCTTTTTATTCACTTGAACTACTGCCAATATTTAAACCCCCTAGATACATTGCTTATTTTATATATTATATCTCCTCTTATATATGCCTAGACACTGTTTTTTAAGATTTACTTATTAATTTAATATAGTTAGAAATAATTTTTAAATATTCTTCCAATATTTATTAAACTTTTATATACTTGTATATACTAAAACGATAGGAATAATTATACTTATTTTATGTAAAGTTAAAAACAAGGATAAAGTTTATAAATTTAAACTCAGCATTAATCTATAAAGAGAATTGGGTGATAAAATGGTTAGAGACAGACGCGTTAAAGCAAAGGAATTAAAAGGCAAAAAAGATGTAAATGGCAAATCATACGAGTATGATTATTATACTCTTCCATTAAATATATACGTTAAAAAACATGTCATAGAAAAATTTGGAAAAGATTTCATAGTTGAAGTAGATGATAATTCAGGTGTTATATGCATAAAACCTAAAGCCTTAGAGGATTTTATAGGAATTACTAAATGCCCATCTCCATGGGCATAAGAAAATTTTATAATTAATTTAATTCAAGTTCTTCAATAAAGCATAAAATATTATTTTTTAAATGCTATGATTTGAGGCCAAAAAGATGAGTTATAATAAGGTATCAATAATAATACCTACATATAATGAAGCAGAAAACATTAAAGATCTTATAAATGCTATAGAAAAAGTATTAAAGGAAAATAAAATCAATAGCTATGAAATAGTTGTTGTCGATGATAACAGCCCAGATAAGACTTATGAAATCGTAGAAAAAATAAGCAAAACAAATAATCACGTCAAACTAATAAAAAGAGAAAGAAAAGGAGGATTATCTTCAGCTGTGCATGAGGGAATAAATAATACCGATGGAGATATCATTGTTGTCATGGATGCAGATTTCCAACATCCACCGGAGTTATTGCCAAAACTTATTGAAAGTCTAAAAGATCACGATATTTCTATTGCATCGAGATATGTAAAAGGTGGTAAAATAGAAGGTTTCAGTTTGCCCAGAAAAATTATTAGTAAAGGAGCAACCTTAATAGCGAAAATATTGGTTCCAGAAGTTAATAAAACATCTGATCCTATGTCTGGATTCTTCGCTTTTAAAAGGAACTCAATTAACCTAAAGAATATAAATACTATCGGATATAAAATTTTATTTGAGATACTCTATAGAAATCCTAAAGCTAAAAGCATAGATGTTCCATATACATTTAAGAATAGAACTAAAGGCAAAAGTAAGCTTGGAACTAGAGAGATTATAGAATTCTTATTTCATGCAATAAAAAATTCAAGAGTAATAAAGTTTGCTATAGTAGGAGCACTGGGCACATTAGTTAATTTGGGAATAATGTATATACTCATTAAAAAAGGACTATTTTATGACTACGCCAGCGCTATTGCCATAGAGACGAGCATATTATTCAATTTTATTCTTAATGATTTGTGGACTTTTAGTGATAAAAAGGGTAGAAGGATTATATCTAGAATTCTTAGATATAACTTGATGGTAGGCCCAAGTGGTGTAACTATATTTTTCGTTATGGAAGTTGTTACAAAATTACTAAAATTTTACCCATTAATAGGACAATTTATAGGAATTATATTTGGCTTCATAGTAAACTTCTTGCTGTCTTATACTAAAGTTTGGAATATATAAAAATTTATAGCAGTTTGAATAACAAATAATTTTTAAAAATTTAAAATAATTAATTGCTTTCAAAAAAGTTATAATTATATAAATTCTATTATTCTTAACTAGTGCCTACTCTAAAAAGTTCTCCAAGGTCTAGATTACATACCTTTATGAGTGCTACTTGTTTATTACCCTTGTAAAAGTAAGAATTGCTTTTACTTTTTGTACTTTAAGAGGTGATCAAATTAAGATATCTAATATCAAATAATTTTTGATAAAGCGAACGACAAGCCCCTTCTAGGGGCGAGGTATTTTTTTTTTAAATTTAAAAACTTATTAAAAATTAAGACAGTTGCTAACGAGGTATGCGTCACTGAAATATGAGTATGCATCTACCCCAACTAACAAGTGTAATAAAATATAACTCCAAGCCGATCAACTCTTAAAACATGATAAGCAAGAGCCGATTTCTCCCACAATATCGGCTTGGGGGATAATAGAGTACAATAAAAGGGGTGTAACCCTTGAGACCTCAGGAAACTTGCCCTTCAGGGCGGGGAGGAGGTCAGAGGTATTAAATTAAATCTTTGCTCTGCTTGAATGGCTAGGTTTGCTACTTCTTTTTTATTAAAGATAAAACATAATCAATATATATGCAATGTAAATTCCAAAATTGATTAACGTGACAGGAATTCCTATTTTCATAAAGTTTTTATATGTTATTGTTGCTCCATACTTAGTTTCCAACATATCTAAAATTATTATATTTGATGCAGCTCCAAATATAGTTAAGTTACCTGCTATCGTTGTTGCCATGGCTAAAGTAATCCAACTAATATTGTTTGTTTGGGTATACCCTAAATTATGCATGTAAATTATAAACAGATTTGTAAATGGTACATTACTTATTAGTTGACTAATTATTAATGACGAAGCGGATATTCTTATTATATTATCAGCTCCCTTCATTATATGGGGCAATAAAATATGTAACAATCCATACAATATGCCCGAGTTCCATATGCCTTGAGTCGCAATAAACATGGTTATAAAAAATACTATAGTCCCCCAGTTTACTTTGGAAAGAATTTGCCTGGGTTCTGATATAAATATATAAATAAATGCTGAAATTGTAAACGGTATTATGCCTATTGATGTTACGTGAGGAAGCTTATATAATTCAAGAAAATCATTTATTAAAAGAAACACTATAACTAAAATAACAGCTCCTAATGATATATATGCATCTTTCTTATTTTTTATAAATTCTTGAGGAACACCAATGAAAAATGATCTTTTTAAATTTTTTATTTTATAATATTTTATTATGAAGTATGTAGTTATAACAAGGTTAATTATTGTTGGTATAGCAAGGTATTTCAAAAACATTATTAAAGGCGCACTTATATTTGTTTGAGTAGCTATTAGCATGTTTTGCGGATTGCCTAAAGGAGTCATTGTAGAACCTATAGTAATTGAAAATGCTAACAAAATTGCTACAGGTTCGAAAGACAAATCCAATGACTTTGATATAATAACTGATAAAGAAGTTCCAACAACTGCTACAGCGTCGTTTACCATTATGCTTGCTAATATTCCGAAAAATAAAGACAACAAATAAAGTATTGAAAGCCTACTTCTAGTACGCATGACCAGCATTGCAGCCATATAATCTAATAGACCAGAGTTTTCTGCAATACTTACAATGCTAAACATTCCAATTAAAAACAATATCACATTCCAATCTATAACATCGCTGATGCTGTTTATTGGGATAAGCCCTGATAATATAGATAAAGAAGCAGCAAAAGACATGATAGACCAAGATGGAATCTTTGGATATTTTGCCCTAAATATGAACCCTCCTATTATTATTAAAAGCAATAACAATCCGATGTATTCGCTGATATTTTCCATATTATTTTCCCTTAATTTTAATTGCATATTGCAATAAAAAGTTTTTGAATATTAAAGAAAATTTACTTAACTATTATTATAATCAAATAAAGTTAAATAATTTTATTATACACCAATAAAGGTTATTTTGGGCTAAACATGTTATTCTAATTAATAACACATTATTCGAAACTAAGTAAATCCCCTTCAATTATATTGCAATTACTTCCAATTATTGAAGATATACTAGGAGTAGTTTTATTGCCATTTACTATTTCTTTAATATATAAAGGGTCGTCAATAGATATCAAACACTCTATAATATTATTAAAAACTTTATAGCAGGCTATTTCTCTCATAAATCCATTAATTTTTTTCCTATTTATTATTTGCTCTATCATAAGATTTCTTTTGTTGACAAGATTTATTAATTCATCATTTATATCGTTTTCGCATAAGATTAATACCCTGTAAATTCTATTTTGTTTTTTATTTGTTAGCAAATTACTAAGCTGACCTCTTTTTAACTCTAAATTTTCTATGCTTATCAATGAATTATGACCTTCTATCAATTTGTTATCCAACTCTATTAATTTGCCTTTCTTTATTTCAGCTATAATAGAAGCTCCCTTGCCTAACGTTCTAAAATCGGGTTCGTCTCTATTTATTAAGTGTAATATTATTTCATTAGAATCAAAAATTTTTGCTAAGTCATTTAATATACTATTATAATTTGTAGGACCTATTATACTTATCCCTCTTATAGCTTTTTTATATTTACCAAACAAAATCAGAGAAGTTTTTTGATCCCTTATATTGAGATCTGGAAATGATATCTCATAAACTACTTCTGGCGAATCAAAGTCAACTTTGCTATTAGGCTTAATTTGCTGAACTTTTTTCCCGATCTCTCTTTTTAATTCATTTTTTATGGATTCTCCATAAGATAATTTATATTGTGACTTTATGGACTCTTCTTTTATAATGGTATCATCGTTAATCCTTATTCCAATTAAAAATTTTTTTACATTATATTTATCTATTCTATAAGATACCTGCAATGAAGCTTTATCTATGAAGTCTTCAATAATACTATTACATAAATAACATCTTTTGTAGTTAGGCTCTTCATTATACAGGTTCTTATATAGCTGATATGATATCGGGCCTATGTTAATCATAACATCTTTTATATAATCTTTATTAATAACTCCTTTTCTTAGCATTTCATGCAAATGCATTATTACTAGAAACTTTATTGCTTTCCCTCTTTCAGAGTTTGACCATCCAAGCCCTAGCCTAGCAAACATCCTCCCCAAACATCTATCGCAAAGTGGATAAGCCTTAATTAAATCAATGGATTTATTAATTATATTATCATTTTTCCTTTCGCTATTATACATAGCTTATTTCACACCCTAAAAGAAAGCTCATTTTTAAGACAAAACAAAGTTTCATAAGCACCCCATATTCTTTGGATTGATTTAAAAACTTCACCTTCTAACTTAAATCCTAAATTTAATATTTTAATTTTTTGGAAAATCTGTTTTAACATTTTTTACTACCTCATATTTTTACAATTAATGAAATCTCTCCCCCTTTTAAATACTAGATAATAATTATTTAAATACTTCTTTTCTTCGATTTCATTTTATAGTTTCGAGAGTTATTGATATTTGCCTAAAAGATTTGAGAAATAAATTATTATGGTAGTCGAGAAACTTAATGCTATAGTTCTGACCTCCTCTCCGCCCTGAAGGGTGAGGGTTCCCCTCATCTGTTCGGGATTACATCTGCCATTTTTACTCAACCTTGTATTTAGCTATATTGACCTTTCTCATACAATTTGGGCACGTTGCATAATATTGTTTCTTACCTTTGTAGTCCCATACATACCCACACCTAGGGCATTTAAGTTTTACCACTACCTATTTCTACTAACTATAAGGAAATAGCTCTAATAAGCTTTTCTATCCATCCCCGCCCTAAAAGGCGAGGCTTTCATTTGTAGAACTCAATATTGAATTTAGTTTAAGCTGAGAAATGTTATCTTTGATTAACGCTAATCTCATACATATTCTATAACTTCTAAACCCTGATAAAAATAATAAAATTTTCTTATCATTTGTTTAAGTACTCTTGTATTATGAGAGTGATCTTATTAATGTTTCAATAATAAATTTGAAAAGATGGATTTATATGAGTTAATCGATTGACTTCAAATTTAGATGTAATTCAGAATTAAAGAAAGAAACAGCAGCTTTCAGGGTAGCATAAATTTAGAAACAGCAGGGAATAATTATTTAAAAATACATTGAAAACTATGAATATATAGCAAATCCAATATTTCTGGGCTCACTTATATATACCTTCCCATTTATTCTTAATTCATGTAAAACTTGTTTTATAAGATCTGCGTCTCCTTCTGCCTCATTATCACGCGCTATAGTGTATAGAGTCGGTCCCCAACTTGATTGCGCCATAATCATCCTAGATCTCCATAATTCTGAAGTTATTTTTGCCACGTCTTCTCTAAATTGACCTCCTTGTATTTTTGAAAAATAAATTCCAGTTCCCTCTTGCATCATTCTTAAACCCTCTAAAGTATCTTCAATATCTTCTCTTATAATGCCAGTAGCTAGCCTTAACAACCCATAAGACATTAGCTTCTTAACACCTTCGGAAGGATTCCACGGATTTTTCATTATATTTTCTTCTTCGTTAAAAGTTAATCCCCTCCTTAATTCTGGTATAACATAAACAAATCTCCATTTTTCTGGTATCTTAATTTGTATCAGTGGCTTTGGTTCTATTTTTGATGGAGAACCCGAATCAGCTGCAAAACCACCATTATAAAATAACAAATATCCTACTCCGCTAAATATCCCTATATTTAACTTTTTAATAAGATCTGATTTATCAACCTTTAAATTAAATAGCCTCTTAAACGCGTTAAATATAGCGAGATCTATCTGGGTGCCACTTCCCAGCCCTACATGCTCAGGAATATATGATAAAACCTTTACCTTATATCCTTCAACATTTAGTAGTTTCGAAATAGTTATTACCTTTTTACTTATAAAATCCGGTCCTATAATTTCATTATTACCATGAGAGAATTCAGCAACAAATGATGGATCTTTTATGTAAAACCCTGCAGACCCCCAATTTACATTCCACTCATTTCCAGCATAATAGAATCCTGCATGCAATCTGCTTCCAGTTTCTACAAATACTTTTTCAGACATAGTTTTCTACCTTTACATTTATTTATTCGTAAAACCTTATTTATATTTTACATTTATTTGTTTATTGCAAAGCTCATAACCAGTATAATTGATTACAATGCGCTATATTAATTTTCAATAAAATAATTTGCCATAGTTTTAATATTTTATATTATTTATATTTAAAATAATATTAATCTGTGTTAACAAACTCATTTAACATTAAAAGAGAGTTTATAAGCTGCCAAAATTTAATTAAGGTTATACCCTTAAATTTCTAGACCTTATAAACTTTACTCTGGTGGTCTATATATGAAGTTAATAACAGTAAAGATGCCCGATTTATATGTCAGAGGTATTGATGAATTAGTAAAGGCTGGAAATTATTCAAGCAGAAGCGAAGTTATCAGAATTGCAATAAGAGAATTGCTAAAACATGAACTATGGGGAGAAATACATGGAGAAGAAAATGGTGCTTTGCTAAATTTAAGTCAAGTTGGTGTTGAAGATGAGGTCTAGTTAAAAAAGTATACTTTACTGTTAACTTTCATCTCCCATCAAAAGTAGTCTTTTCATTAGCTAAGTTAACAATCCTGTAAGCTATGCTTAAATTTATTGAGAGTAAGTAAAGCATAACAAACTTTGTCTCTCTTGATTAAGCAGGTTTTAAAATTAAAAATATTAAATAAAAAGCGTCTCCTCTAAGGCATAAACAATTATATCCCGTTTGTCCCTACACTTTCATTTCAATCATTTTTATTCATAATAAAATGTAGGAACTTAGCCCTTAGCCACCTACAAACGGTAAATGGGTCGTGGGACTCCTATAAGCACAATGGCACGAGGCTCGCATCTCTAATATAACTCTAAACCTTTTAAACATAGCCCACATTAAAATGAGAGGTCATCAATTTATAGTTACAGCAAATATAGGTTTATATTAACGTGAAAAAGGATTCAGCCCTAATATCTAAGATCTGCAAGCAGATACAACTCGTTAAAGGATAAAGGTTAAGCTCTTAATCTATTACTGGATTAATTGAACTGGTTGGGTAATTTCTATTATCTATTTAGCATGAAAATAAAGGTGTAAATTATAAACCTATAAACAGTTATAAAGGAACATTCTCGCTTTTGGAAGACCAGAAATGTACCCGTGTTTTTAACTTTTATTAAAATAAAACAAATTTTAAAATATTAATAGTAATTGGATCTTATTAAATAAAATGGTTTTTTTGTTTTGTAAGCTATTTATTTGCTTTTATTTTTTTATTTAAAATTAAATTAAATATGCTTACCAGAGTTATAGTAATTTGACTAATAAACAATATAGCATTATTAAAGAAATAAATATTAATCGATTGAAAAAGTGTAATTAATAAAAGAAAGTTTTGTGTCATTTCATATGAAATCAATGCTGCCGAGGCCATAGATGCTCCGAGAATTAATAAATTTACCAACCATTGATATATGTTAATAGTAGAAAAAAGCATTATTATAAGCGACGAAACAATTAAAGAGATCGATATTGCAAGCCTTGATATTTTAAAGGATGCATTAATCACATATTTTTTAGATTTATTTTTAAGAAAATTTATTATATCAAAAAGATATCTATTAGCATTTAATAAATCATCGTTTTTTATGGATTGTAATAGATTTTTACTAAGATTTTCGATAGTACTATCGTTTAGGACTTCATTATAGCAATACCTCTCAGATAACCTTATTGCATCATTTAATTTTGCTTTTAAATATTCCCATTCTCCTTTCTTTTCATAAATCAAAGCATTTGAAAAATATAGGTTTTGTAATTTGTCTACACACTCTTTTGCCAATGCAAGCACCACTATAATAATAAAAACAAAAATTATTAACTGTTCTGACTTCCTTCTAGCCTTGAAGGTTTATTGAGGTCTTGAGAGTTACATTCTTTTATGGTGATAAAGCGAACGACAAGCCCCTTCTAGGTGCGGAATAAAGTTTTTTTAAATTTAGAAACTTATTAAAAATTGAGACAGCTGTTAAAGGGGTATGCGTCACTGAAACATGAGGTATTTATCTACCCCCAACTATCAAGTGTAATAAAATAGGGTTCCAAGCCGATCAACTCTTAAAACATGAGGAGTTGGAGCCGATTTCTCCAGCAATATCGGCTTGGGGGATAATAGAGTACAATAAAAGGGGTGTAACCCTTAAGACCTCAGGAAACTTGCCCTTCAGGGCGGGGAAGAGCTCAGACTCTGTGTTTATTAGCCTCTCGTATTGCCAAGGTAAGAATAGCTCTGCTTCTCATCCTTTAAAGCTTAATTAAAGAGTTATGCCTTGCCTCGCTTGCAATGTTAGTTGAGGTATAGAAATATCTCATGATTTTAATATGTTAATTTAAAAATTTACCATAATTAATAGGCAAGGTTTTTTGTTTTTTATCAAAAAATATATCAAATTGAAAATCCAATAATTGTTAAGATAATAATCCTTATCTTTAGACATTAGTATTAAAATTATGTTTATGAAACAAAATTAGCTAAAAGAACTTTCTTATTTGCTTTTTTTCTATATATGCTGCTGCGTTCAAAATCAAGTATTTTAAAGATTTGATATTTACAAAATAATGCAATATATTACTATCTTCTCTGGTACCATATTCATAGGCTGAAGTAATTCTGACCTCATATATCTCTTCGGGTAGTAATTTTTCTAAATCATTCCATTGCTCCATTAAAAACTTTGGAGTTATAATATATTCTTTTGGCTTTGATTGCTGGGATATTCTTATGTGAACTCTCATAGGTTCGTTTAACTTCTTAGGCATAAAATATATTCTAAATTCATCAGAAGAAATTATGTTATCCAAAGATTTTAATAAAGTCCATCTGTAATCATCTTCATCTACATCCAAAAACCTTATCACTCTAATATCTCCATACTCAGGCTTTCTCATATCTTTAAGTTTATTTTCTACAGTTTTTTCAGCCAATTCTAATATATCTGCAATTTCAAATTTAGTCAATCCATTATTTTCTAGCAATCTACCTATTTTAATGGCTAAGTCCTGTATCCATGGTTTTATACTTGGTAATTCTAAGATACCTTTAGCAAGCGGTGAAAGTTCTGGGCTAGTTAAATTTATTACCTGCAAGCTCTTTGATTTTAATAATTTTAAGAACTTCTTGGCACCTTCTATATCAAAATATTCTCTTAAAACCTGCTTTTTAGTCTCTTCAATTAAAAATGAATCGTTTTCTTCGTCTATAGAACCTATCTTACCTAAGTGTAACTGTATTTCTCTAAGGGTTTGATATAAGTACGGGCTCTTATTTAATGCATCATAAAGTTCGTTTTCTAGGTTTTCTATATTAATATTTTCAAGTAGTTCAAATGGATTAAGATTACCTATATTAACACTGAATCCGAAAAACGATGGTCTGTAATAGACGTTTAATCCTTCAATTTTAGATGCCATATTAGTTAATATAAGTGCTATGGTTTCTGCTGCTCCGCTCCCTATAGGATAAATAAATATATGTTCTCCGTTGTGCTGCTCATAAATAATTTTATTTTCGTCGGGAATTATATTTCTTTCTAGATACTTTTCTCTAATTTTTTCAAGTTCTACCAAACCCGTCTTATCAATAACAATATCGTTCGGTATATCGCCAACTATTATTTTTATAAATTGTCTTGAAATATTTTGGTTTCTTTTTACCCCTTCCCCTTTCCATAGTGGTATTTCAGCTATTCCAGTAGCTTTCATTACATCTACTCTTCCGTTCATGTCATCTATCCTTTTAATCTCCCAAGAACTTCCTGCTAGTCTTATTACATCTCCAACTCTTAAATTTCTGTAAACATAAAGGGAATCTATATAACCTATTGTATTATCCCCACTTTTAACAACAAAAACATCCTTTTCTGGGATAGTAGTAAAGAATTCTGAAAAGCTCCTTGACCACCATACTTTCACTTGATCCTTTGATTTAAATTTCCATATTTTATAGAATGTATTTCCTGGAGAAATTACACCTTCATCATTTTTAATTACGCCGTTTTGTTCCATATAGTTTATCAATTCTTTAAATTTATTGTTATCCATTTTGAATATAGGAGATTGAGAAAATATATCATAAATTATGTTTAAATCGGTTTGCCCTTCTTCTAAAGTAAACCCTATTATTTCTTTTGCTATGACATCTATCGGAGCTTCATCCATTATTTCATCTTCCACAAAACTGTGCTTGGCTAGGCTAGCCTCTGATATTGCTTCTGCAAAATCTATTGGCCCTATAGATATTATATCTCCTACAGACAATCCCCCAGAAATATGACCACTTCTTCCAACCCTTTGTATAAGGTTAGAAACTTTTCCCGGAGACTTAATTTGTATGACTTTTCTAACAGATCCTACATCAATACCTAATTCAAGGGTTTTCGTACATACTATTGCCGAGAGTTGTCCTTGTTTTAGTTTGTTTTCTGCTTCTTCTCTTAGCTGGGCAGATACGCTGGAATGATGAACAAATATATCTTTAGCCCCAATGGTTTCTAAAGAATGTTTAACCCTTTCTGCAATATACCTGCTGTTTACAAAAACCAAACTTGGCTTCTCTATAGTCTGTGTTAAAGATTTAGCTAGATCCAACCAAGGATCTTCACTATTATCATTTATATATTTTACTTCAAATTTATATTCCTTTGAAAAATCAACTGAAGTAATTTGCCTTTCTCTTTTGCTACTACCGCTTAATAGATCTATAGCCTTTTTAGGAGAGCCTATAGTAGCCGATAGCCCTATCCTTTGAAAATCATAGCCAGATAAATATTTCAATCTTTCAAGCAATAGCAATAATTGAGCTCCCCTTTTTGAGCTGAGCAATTCATGAAGTTCATCTATTATTACATACTTGACGTTTTTATAATATTGTCTGAATTTGGGCGCCCAATCCAAATCTATTTCTAAACTTTCAGGGGTTGTTATTAATATGTTAGGTACTTGTTTAACTCTTTTCGTTCTTTCGCTTGCTGGAGTATCACCATGTTTTTTAGATACTCTGAAACCTAACTTTTCAGCCCACCAAGACACCCTTTTATGTATATCGTTGATTAATGCCTTCATAGGCGTTATATATAATATATCTACAGGTTCTTGCTTTTCATTTAAAAGCTTTGATAACAATGGTAATAATGCTGCTTCAGTCTTTCCTTCTCCTGTAGGAGCCATTATTAATGTATTATATCCTGCTAAGACAAAAGGTATCGATTGTTCTTGTATCTCGGTGAGCTTCTTCCATCCTCTCTCTTCAATTAATTGCCTTACTTTTGGATGCAACCTATCAGCTATCGATTGTTGAACTTCTTCCATTTTACATCTACCATTTTATGTCTAGCCACATCTGGTTAACCTAAGAAAAGTTAGCAGTCAGTTCTTATTAACTCTACGTTTCTATATTCACTCTGGAGATAAACATGGCAAAACGAGATCACGAATGCATAGTATGTGGAAGGAAGTTCAGCGATGGCCAGGGAATAATTATAAATAAAGGAACCTTAAAGCTAGAGTTTCATAGCAGTAAGTGCGCTGCATCTTTTTTCAAGTTATTAGCAGAAAGAATAGACCAATCTTGTTTCGAAAAAAGTAGCAAAGACCTTATAAAAGAATTAGAAAAAATAAGGGAAGAAAAACAAAAACAAACAAAAAAGGTGATCTCATGAAATCAATAAAAATTAAGCTTTATTCAATATTTAAAGAAATTTTCGGTAGCAATGAAATAATTATAGAATTTGAACATGAAAATATCAAAGCCAATGATGTATTAGATATGATAAAAAGAAAAATAGCAACAAGAAATAATTCGACCCAACTAAGCCAGTTATTTAATTCAGTACAATTAGTAGCTAATGGCAAATCATTATCGGGAAATGAAATCATACCTAATAACGTTGATACAATATTTTTATTACCACCATCGTCTGGAGGCGTTATAGATGTAAGAATTTTAACTAATGAACATATTGATTTAAATGATCTAATAAATAAACTATATACAGAGGAAAACGTTGGAGCCATTGCCATATTTATAGGCATAGTAAGAAAAATAAACAAAAATGAAAAAGTAAATAAACTGCTATATGAACACTCAGCAGAGTTAATAGAAGAAAAACTTAAAGAAATTGCTATTAAAGAAATAAATAAATTCAATTTATTTTCTGTTTTAATATATCATTATGTTGGTGAAAGAAAACCTGGAGATTTAACGATGATAGTGGCTATTTCCGGGGAATCTAGAAAAAACGTGTTTCCAGCATTAGAAGAGATAGTAGATGAAGTAAAACATGAAGCGCCTATATGGAAGCAGGAGTATAGAGAGAGCGGAAAATATTTCATATTAGGTGAAGGTCAAATCAAAGCAGATGAGACGAAAAAGTTTAAATTTTAATTATATGTTTAGCTGTATAAATTTTATTGGTTTTATCAATTAAAGTTTTAAAAAGGAACACAAGCAAAGATAAATATTAGGTGATAGGAATGCCTGCAATTGAGATAGGGAGAATTTGTATAAAAAGTGTTGGAAAAGAGTCAGGAAGAAAGTGTGTTGTGGTAGATATTATTGATCAAAATTTTGTATTAGTAACTGGTCCAAAATCAGTTAGCGGAATTAAAAGGAGAAGAGTAAATATAAAACACCTAATACCATTAGATAAACTAATAAACATACAAAAAGGAGCAAACGATGAGGAAGTATTAGCTCAATTAAAAAATTCTAACTTAATAGAATTTATGAAGGCTAGAGAAAAAGTTGTATTAGCTTAACCCAATCCTTAATAATGCGGTGAATATTTTGCAAGGGATATACGAAAAAGGCTTTGAATTTATAAATAAAATAAACCAAATGTGTAATAACACTAAACAATTTTTAGAAAAATTTCCAGAAGGTACTGATGAGAACTACGGTTATTATCCATTAGAAAGACCTCTAAATAAATATCTTAACTATGGGATTATAGTTTTGGATAAACCGCCTGGCCCAACTAGCCATGAAGTAGTTGCATGGATAAAAAAATTATTAAATATAGATAAGGCAGGACATGGAGGAACCCTAGAGCCTTACTCTTAAGAGTAAGGCAGGGATATCCTAAAGTAACAGGTGTCCTGCCTGTAGCTCTTGGATCCATGACAAAGATTATAGGCTTTGTAACTCACTCAAAAAAAGCCTACGTATGCTTAATGCAATTGCATAAAGATGTTGATATAAAATCAATTAACAATGTAATAAATGAATTTATAGGAGAAATATATCAAAGGCCCCCTATAAGAAGTCATGTAAAAAGGGTTTTAAGAACTAAAAAAATATTTAATATAGAAATAAATGAAATAAATGATAGAAAAGTACTTTTAACTATAGAATCAGAAGCCGGGACTTATATGAGAAAATTATGTTGGGATATAGGGTTGGTTTTAGGGACTGGCGCCCATATGAGGGAGTTAAGAAGGATAAAAACAGGCCCTTTTAGCGAAGACAGCGCAGTAACGATGCAAGAAATTTCAGAAGCAATATATCAATTTAAAAAAACTGGTAAAGAAGACCTACTTAGGAAAGTTATTATACCTGGAGAATTTAGTGTTTGCGAATTGGGGAAAATTTTAGTTAGAGATACTGCTGTAGAAAGCGTAATAAATGGTTCTCCTCTTGCAGTACCTGGAATATCGTACTTTAACGAAGGGATAAATAGAGGAGATATAGTTGCGCTGCTAACATTAAAAGGAGAGTTAATTGGATTAGCCAAAGCATTAATGAGCTCAAATGAAATAAAACAAAATGACAAAGGACTTGCATTTCAGCCTACAAGAATTGTTATGGAAAGAGGAATTTATCCTAGAGCTTGGAAAAGCTCAGGAAAATATAAAAAACATGGGGACGGGAACGCCGGGGGTGGGATTTGAACCCACGCGTCCCGCTTGGGACAACGGGTCTCAAGCCCGTCCCCTTGGACCGCTCGGGCACCCCGGCACATTTCTATTATTGAATAATAGGGTTTTTAATCATATCTCAAAAATTTATATTATTTATTGCCTATTATATTATGATTTTTTACAGGTTTTAGTTTATGGGATTCGAAACTTTCCATTCTGTATTTTGCATCTTCTGTTATTACCAAGTTTGTTAGTTCATCTATAGCCTTTTCTATGTCTTTCCAATAAATTTCGTAAACTATTTTTTTGATTGATCTGATCGATTCTGGCGTATAGTTTGATAACGTATCTGCAATAGCAAAAGCTTCTTTTTCTAAATCTGACTGAGGAACTATTTCATCAACTAACCCCATATTTTTAGCTTCATAAGCAGAGAATCTAGTACCTGTTAAGGCCAAATATTTAGCCCTTCTAAAACCAAAGACTCCCCCACCAACACTTATTAGTATAGGAGGTATGACTCCCAAACTAATTTCTGGGTAACTAAACCATGAATTTTCTGCCGCAACAACTATATCTGCTGCTAAAAGAAGCTCCGCACCCCCACCAACAGCTAATCCATTGACCAATGCAATAATAGGTTTTTTACATGATAACATTATATTTAAAGATTGCTTAATTCCATTGAAGAAATTAAGAGCTTCCTGTTTTGTATTAAGTTTAAGCATGTTTTCTATATCGTCTCCTGTGCTGAAAGCTCTACCTTTACCCGTTAAAACAACTGCAACGCTATCAGATTCGCAAGCCTTGTTTAATTCATATATTAATTTTTCCCAAGTCCTAGTATCTAGAGCATTTAATTTTTCAGGTCTATTTAAATAAATCCAATAACACATCTTTCTCTTTTCTGACAAGACTGTTTCGTGATATGTCAATTCTCATTGCACCCATTGGTGTATACTATTCTCGGATTAATAAATACATTTAATAAACTTAGCTATACTCTACTCAGAGAAAATTTTAAATATTATTGTTCAGATAAAAAAAGTTTTAATTTAAAAACTGCCTTCTTCTTTTATGCATTTGTTGCTTTTTAATATGTCATATATCCCATTAACAGCATCTTCAACTTCGCTTTCTCTTTTAGCTCCAGTTATTACCATTTTTCCACTGCTGAATATTAAAAGCACTACCCTTGGTTTTTCCATTCTATAAATCAGTCCTGGGAATTGTTCAGGCTCATACATGCTCTTTGGTAAAGTAAACGCAGCTTTTTCCAGATCAACAACTACATTAAGATTTGCCGATGCAACGATGTTTTGTATCTGTATTTGAGGTTTACCTTGCATAGGAACCCCTTTTATCATAAGCTTCTTTAATATTGTTTTTACAGCCCATACTAGCTGCTTTACACTTTTTGCGCCTGTAACAACCATTTTCCCAGATTTAAATATAAGAGCCGTTATCTTAGGGTTTTGCAACCTATAAACTAATCCTGGGAATTGATCTGGATTATAATCTACATCTGGTATCCTAGTTTCGATTAAATTTAAATCCAAAGCAGTATCTAATATTACAGTTGCAACTATATTTTCTATTTTGACTGTAGGTTTGCCTGATTCTTCTTTTTCATTTACATTTTCTTCTTCAAAAGATTCATCTTCATTATCTTCATTCTCCAAAACCTTCACCTGCTTTTTAAACTCACATATTTTAAAACCAACTTGAGCTATATAAATCTTTTTAAACTATTTATAAGGAAATATTAATATAGTATTAAAACACAGCAAGATAATAGAAATACCAAAGTGTTTAATAGTTAATAAAATTTTAAAATTTTTAAAAACATAACTTAATTAATGAATGGCATTCTGTTTGACCTAAAACTCTAAGCTAGTCATCAGTTCTGTCAGCATAAAAAACTAAAATATTAGTTTACAATTTATATAATTGGGGAAAGGTTGTGAAATTAAAATTCAAAGAGCCAAGAACTTGGAGATATATAATAGGATCTATTGAAAAAATAATAGATGAAGGCGTTTTTACAGCAAACGATAACGGACTTCATTTTAGAGCATTAGATACGAGCAGGATTGTTATGGTTGATTTTATCTACCCAAAGTCTTCATTTGATGAATTTGAAGTAAATAATGAAGAAAGTATAGGCGTATCTTTTTCTGTATTATCTGATGTCTTGAAAAGAGCAGAAAAAGACGATATGCTCGAACTTATAACTGACGAAAACAACATAACTTTAAAATATATTGGAAAAGGAGAAAGAATCTTTAGAATACCACAGCTCAGTTTAAGTCAGGATAAACTACCAGAGCCAAAAATAACTTTTACTGTAAGAGCTAAACTAACAAACAATTCTTTTATTGATATAATCAATGATATAGAAGCCATCAGTGATTCATTAACTATAAGCGCCAATGATAAAGAAGATAAGTTAATAATAACAGGAAGAGGCGATATAGAAAGTGCTGAAATAGAATTATCATTAGAAAAGCAAAATATAATAGAATTAAATATAGATTCCCCCGATTCATCAACATATAGTATTGAGTATTTCTCTAATATGTTGATAGCCGCAAAAGAAGCCGACTTAGTAACTCTAATGTACTCTCAAGATGCTCCAGTAAAAGTTGAAATGGAATATCAAAATGGTGGAAAAATAACTTTCTATGTTTCTCCTAGAATAGATTAAGAGTTAACTACCTTTTGTTCCTACACTTTCATTTCAATCATTTTATCTTCAATCATGATCAAGTGTAGGGACTTAGCCCTCAACCACCTACTTGTGGTAGGTGGGTCATGGGACTCCTTCGACCCCAACGGCACGGGGGTCACATCTCCAGCCCTTTTCCTTCCCCCTTTCGCAAACACCAACCCTT
>Ga0208549_100368_pt1 | contig 20319 bp, 18 predicted proteins | sample BED_host_MetaG_FD_187135 | JGI IMG/M metagenome (GOLD analysis project Ga0208549, IMG submission 187135) | Hot spring microbial mat communities from Yellowstone National Park, Wyoming, USA - BED_host_MetaG (SPAdes) (version 2) | ecosystem: Environmental > Aquatic > Thermal springs > Hot (42-90C)... | reverse complement strand
GGTAATAAGTTTATCGACAAAAGGAACTGGAAGAGTTACAATGAAGAGCTTGTAGTGAGGGGTGAGTTTTTGCTGCCGATAGATATGTTTGACAACTGGTATGAAGAATTGGATAAGATGAATGAGGACAAGAAAGGTAGGCCGTATGAATTTCCTGAATCTTTCATTAAAATCCAGGCTGTATGGCATCAGTGGGTTGATTACAGCATTGAGGGGATAGCAAGGTCACTGGAAAAGTTATGCTCGATACCTTACCATGATGATTTCACAACCATATACAGAAGAATAAACAAGCTCAACATAAACCTCGAAGAAACTTTGCTCAAATCCACGAACCACGTAAGCCTAGCAGTAGATTTATCAGGCATAAAAGTACACAATGGTGGGGATTGGATAAGAAAGGTGTGGAAGGTGAAGAAGGGCTACTAAAAATACACTTTGCCGTAAATGCCAAAAAGCAGATAGTATCCATGTAACATCTGAGAAAGTTCATGATGGTAAGGTGTTAAGGCTTGTTAGAGGTGCGATGAAGAGCGTGAAGGTGAGAAGGGTGCTTGCGGATGGTGCGTATGATTCGAGGGATAATTTTAATTTCTTGTCTCAGAGTGGTATAAAGCCTGTGATTAGGGTGAGGGTTAATTCTGTTGCGAGGAGTATGGGGTGTCCGTCTAGAAGGGATGCTGTGTTGGAGCAGAGGGCGCTTGGGCCTAGGGCTTGGAGCAAGGTGCATCGTTTTGGTTTTAGGTTGGTTGTTGAGGTCGTTTTCTCTGTTGTGAAGCGTGGGTTTGGTGAGTGTTTTCTAGGAAGTTTGTTAATATAGCGAGGAGGTGCTTATGAAGGCGTATTTGTACAATATTTTTGTGGCGTTGACCTCAAGCTAGTGCCAGAAAAATACCTAGCCCTAGCCATGGGAGTGCGCATCAAAAAATCATGCAATACAGTACAAAAAAAGAAAGAGTTAAAAACTAACATCTTAACCCATTTATGAACAAAAATGAGTATAAACTGGAGTGCAAACTCAAAAGCTTTTGAAAATCTGCTTGAAGCAATAGGCCGTACGCCCTTGGTAAAATTACAGAAGATACCAAAAGATGCCGGAATAAACGCCACGATTTATGCAAAGCTCGATTATCTTAACCCTTCAGGAAGCTTGAAAGACAGAGTTTATTACAGAATGATAACAGAAGCAATAAAGAGAGGAGATCTCAAGCCCGGAATGGAAATCGTGGAAGTTAGTACAGGAAACGCAGGTATTGCTTGTACATGGGTAGGAACCCTTCTGGGCTATAAAGTAACTATTGTAATGCCTGCCGGAATGTCTGAAGAAAGGAAGAAACTCATAAGAGCATTGGGTGGCAACATAGTAGAAACACCGGGAGCAGAAAGCGACGCAGACATATCATACGAAGTAGCTATGAAGATGTACAAAGAACATCCAGAAAAATATTGGTTCCCGGATCAGTACTCTAATCCGGACGCAATAGCGGCACATCATGATACTACAGGTGCTGAAATATGGGAACAGACAGGAGGAAAGGTTGACGCCCTCGTGTTGACACAGGGTACAGGCGGCACTCTTACTGGTGCAGGCAAATATTTGAGGGAGAAGAATCCAAAAGTGAAACTATATGCGGTTGAACCTACAGAAGCACCTATGCTTTCCAAGAGAAAGTGGGGAAGTCATAAGATCGAAGGCATAGGAGATGGATTTGTGCCAAGAAACTTAGATGTCAGCATGCTCGATGGTGTGGTTACCGTAAGCTCAAATGATTCAATATATTATGCTAAGCAGCTAATGCTGAAGGAAAAAATACTCGCTGGAATTTCATCCGGAGCTAACGTTGCTGCTGCTATAAAAGTAGCTAAAAAGCATCCAGAATTAAAACACATAGTTGTCATGATGAACGACTCTGCCATGAGGTATTTCACAACAGAGCTATTTGATGTCAAAAAGGTAGTAGAAATTCCTGAAAGAGAGCATCCAATGGACGAGTACACTAAGGAACAGCTAGATAAATACCAGTCAAAGTGGGAAATAATAGAATAAACGGTAAAAATTTTCAGGATATATTTATTTTTGTTTTCTTTTCACGTTTTTTAGGTATTTCTACGATAAGTACCCCATTTTTAAACGTAGCTTTAACAGTTTCAGGGTCTATTTTTATTGGGAGAGATATTTTCTTCCTGAACTTGTTAACCTCAACCTTTCTTCCAAAGCCTTCAAATGATGACCAGTAAACTTTTCTGTTCATCGTTGCTATTATCTCAAGTTCGTTTTCTTTTGCGTATATTTCTATCTGGTTCTTATCTGTAATAAATGGCAAGTCCATCGTTATTATGTAGCTATCAGATGTTTCGTAAATTTCGCTTAAAGGTTCTACGTTGTCTATCATTTTAATCACCTGTACATTGAAGGTACGGCTTCCATTTTATTCTGAGTAGCCTTTGCTGACAGATCTTTCAGGTTAAGCCTTATTTCATCGGCTTTCTCGAGCAGTTCTTGAACATCAATCTTCATATCAAGCAATTTTGAAAGCGCTTCTAATGCTGAAGCTGCGGCTCCTGGATCAGGATATGTCGGAAAACTTTCAGCGATTATTGCATAAGCATCTATGTTTCTATCTTTGAGCAGAGATAATAGCTCAGCAAAAATTCCCGCTAAATAACCTTCTTCAAGCGGCTTTATTCCTTTTTCTTTTAGAATTTCCAGTCCTTTTTCTGAATTTGAGACGCCAACGACTTCGGGCTTTTGGATTTCTATTCTCCTTTGAGTTGGATAGCCATTTATCGAGACAGCAAATGATACTCTTTTCTCGTAAAGCCAATCTGCTATTGTTCTTGACAGGTTCTTAACAATGGATGCAGGCACTGGCACTTCTGAAGTTATTATCAGAAGTTTGCCGTCAGAATAGGCCGCCATGGGTTCTTGAATAATACCCATCTTTACGCTCTGGATAGGCGGCAGAGCAACGCTTTTAAAGTAAGCTACGGGCTTCATGTGCATTTTTTCTATCAGATGAAAAGAGGAGATAACGCCAACCAGTCCAATGTCTGGAAGTCCCTCGATAGCTATAAGGTTTGGAGGAAGAGGTTCAAGCTCCACTACATCTACATCGTAATATTCAAGATGCACAACCATATGTTAATTATTTATTGGCTAAAATTTAAGCTTTTAATTTTTTAATTATGCTCATTGAACTTTAAGATCTGGATTTAAGATTTAAGACTTTACAAAACGAACGAAAGCCTCGCCTCTTCTAGAGGCGGGGATGCTGAATTATTCAGTCCTTGCTAACGTGTTTTCTCATGAAAAAGGCTAAAGTATTTATATACTTTAATTAGGATAAAATAACAGAAAGCATGCGACGATCGAACACAGTGCGCATCATTGCTGGGAAAGAAAACAAAAGCTAAACTAAAGGCTCTAGGAAAGGCATTCGTTGATTGCTGGAACGAAGTTAATAAGTTGAGGCTTGAGCAGTACAAGAGGCACGAGCCCGTAGATTTCGCAAAAACAGAAAAAGTCGTTTATGAAAAATTTAAAGCTGTGTTGCACGGGGCAAACGTTCAGCAAGTAACGCGAAAGAACGCATCCGCATGGAAATCTTTCTTTACGCTTAGCAAAAAGAAGAAAGAAGGGGAATTACCTAAGTGGATGAAGCCAAAGCCTCCTCATAAAAAGAAAGATAACCTGTTTTTGCTAATAAGAAACGACAGGTACAAAATTGAAGGAAACGAAATATATCTTTTGGACTTTAACCTGAGGCTCAAGTTTATTGGCAAGCTCAAGTGGGTAGGCAAGCAGGGAACCCTTGAAATATATTATGATAGTGTAAGGAAGAAGTGGTACGCAAAGATTCCAATGAGTGTTAAAGTAGATAATAAACCAAGGAGCAAAATGAAGGCAGGCATTGACCTTGGCATTGCAAACCTAGCAACTGTGGCTGTTGAAGATGGCTCATGGATGCTCTTCAAGGGCGGTTCAGTGCTATCAGAATTTAAGAAGATAACAAAGCGCATTGCTAAGGAAAAGAAGAGGCTTGCAAAGCACGGCCTTAAAACAAGCAGGAAGCTTGAGATGCTGTACAAGAGGCGTGCTGCCCTGCTAAAGAATGCTAGAGAGGGCCTTGCTAGGGAAGTTGTAGGGTCCTTATATGATAAAGGTGTAGGAGAAATAGATATTGGCTATCCAAAGGGCATAGCTCAGGACAAAGGAAATGAAAGGAATACAAACTTCTGGAGCTATCTTGCAATAATAAAGCGGATCAAGGAAGTAGCAGAGGAATACAAAATAAAGGTAAAGCTTGCGGATGAAGCAAATACCTCGAAGACGTGTTCTCTGTGTGGGGAAATTCACGAAAACGGAAGGATAGAGAGAGGCTTGTTCAAGTGTCCTCACACAGGGAAGGTAATAAACGCTGATCTGAACGGGGCAATAAACATTCTACATATCCCCGAGTCCGTTGAGGATAGGGGTAAGTGGCTGAAGGCACAGCCCGTGGTCTACCGCTGGACGAGCGGAGCGGGGTGGGTAACCACTAGCTATGAAGTCATGAAAATGATTGCGATAAACCACAAACCCATGATCCGCCTTAAGGAAACCACATTTCCTTTAGGGCTGTGAGGATGTCAGTTCTTAAAAACATTAAAGCTGCTTGAGGGGTGCCGTTAACTTAAGCTCGTTCTGATCACCTCATGTTTGCAATCAACAAAATTGGCTTAATCCATTCTGGAAGCTGATCATTTGATAATGGCGCTGCACCAATTTCCTCGTTTGTGAATACATAATTATAGAAAAATCTGAATGCTTTGAACCAGTTCTTTACGTGCTCAAATTTTGGCTTTTTACACGGGAAAAGGTCGTCAAAAGCTTCTGTCCTGTCCTTTATATATTCATTAATCCTTTCCATGAGGTTCTTCAAGCTCTGGTCATATATCACATGCTCTACCCCTGCCCACCTGCAAGCATCAACGTACCAAAGAGCTCCGTCTGTGTAGATAGTCTTCCTATCATACTTCTTTACAAGCTTAATGATAAAATAGTATGCATCGAGGGAGTTCTGGTGCCAGCTTATGTAAAACGATAAGAACGCTTTGAGTTGAGGTTCATAGGCTACCCATAGCCAGGCTTTGCTCTAACGTTTATTTCAGTTTCATCAATAAATATGGAATTGACATCGTGTTTGTCAACGTCAAAGGAGTCGAATACGAAAGAATACTTCTGAATCCATTTCCATATTGCAACATGGCTTCTCTTGATTATGGGCTCGAGTACATGGGAAGCCCTCCTCAAGCTCAAACTGGAGAAATAAAGATATAGAGTATAAAGTGCTATTGGGGTCCTTTTTCTGGTTTGTGTCATCATTTGCTAGAAAGAGGGCCCCGCTGAAAAATAAATTTTAAGCCTTAAGTTAACGGCACCGCTTGAGGAGCTCGGAATAGGTTATGCGCTTATAAACGGAAACCACGATTCATTCATAGACTATGGAGACATATTTTTACATAATAACCTAAGAAGAGGCGTATTTGTTAAAGGCCGCGAAAAGTTCAAACTGGCTGATACAGAGATTTTGCTTATAGCTTATGGATCTTCCTTTGATTCAGCTGAAATAAAAAACTCAAAAATCATTGCAACCCATGAAAGAAGATTCATACTTCAAAAAATTATAAAAAACCTTGGAAAGTGTTCAGGAGCAATCAGCGGGCACTACGGAATTGATGTTGAGCTTTATTCGGGAGGAAATAGAGTAGCTTCTTCCCCATATGAAAAATTGCTCATAAAGATAGACGATTTCCCGTTTTCTTTTGCCGTTTATGAGGACGAAAAATTTAGCCTTTACAGGAGCAACATAGTTCCTTTTTTAACAGACAAATTGAAAATCAAAGATTTTAATGTTACAAAAAGAAAGCTGTGTACGTTTGGGTCTTAAGCTTTATTTATATTTTCGAGAGCCTTTTTTACTTCCTCGTTAACGATCTTTCCTTCAATCTTTCCCCTGACCAAGGACATGACTCTTCCCATTACAGTGCCGTAGAGTTTTGAAGGTTCAACATTTTCCTGCAAAGCCTCATCAATTTTCTCCTTTATTATTTTTCTAAGCTCTTCTAAGCTAAGCTTCTCTATGTTCATTTCCTTGAGCGCGCTTTCAAGGTTTACTCCTTTTTCTAACATGTACCTTGCTACATCAATAACGGCTTCTTTTGCTATATTTCCTTTAGAAAACGCATCAAGCAGCTTTAAAAACTCATCATATTCTATAACTTTCCCTGAATTTTGATACGGAATAAAAACTTGCACGATAAGAGAAGCCAGAAGCGTTGGAGGTACATTCTTATAGTTTTCTACGGCATTCTCAAAGAAATCAGTAAATTCAGAATCTAGTATTTGTTCAGCCATTTCTTTATTTATCAAGTGTCTTGAAGAGAATTCTTCTACTGCCTTTTCCCAGCTTTTGATTTCAACCATGTATTTATCCTTCATTTCCTGAGTAATCCTTATGGTCGGAATGTCAGTTTCGGGATACATCCTTGAAGCTCCCGGTCTCGGTCTGAGATATCTTGTTGTTCCCTTCTCTGTTGCGTACCTGGTTTCTGCTACAGGACCTTTCAATGCCATCTTGAGCCTTTCTTTAACCATTTGAAGACATAAAACCGCTTTTTCTTTATCTCCGAAGACTAAAACAAAGCCGTCGTTCTCGCTTATTTTGAGTTTATTTTCAAGTTCTTTCAGAATGTCTTTGCCAAAATCGTATTTAGAAATCTCATCAGAATGAATTATGCCTTTAAAGCCAAATAGCCTGCATATATCGGCAAGATCCAGCCCAAGCCTTGAGTCTGGAACTGTTTCATATGAAAATAAACCTTTCAGGCCAGGCGCTTTTAGGGCAAACGCGTAATCTTTGAAGAACCTTTTTACGCTAAGAATGTTTGAATGATTTTTAAAAACATCAGAAACTTCTATAGGTTTTAGATCAGCAAAGCTTTCTTCGCTTATACCTCTTTCTTTTAACTTGGCTGCAACCTCTAATAGCATCTTCTGCCTTTTTTCTTCAAATTCAATCACTTTTTGTATTTGCTCCAGCTTCTGAACACCTTTAACCTCTACAATACCTCCACCTTCTACTGATACGTTCACGTCCTGTCTTATGGTTCCAAGACCCCTTGCAAAAAGCCCTGTCAGTTTTAATGTCCTTCCTAAGCTTTCTGCAAGCGCTTTTGCTTCTTCTGGTGAAATCTCAAGTGGCTCAGTTGTTATCTCAAGAAGCGGTATGCCGAGCCTTTTTAATTCATACTTTACATAACCTTCACCTTTTTCCAGCAGCCTGGCAGCGTCCTCTTCCAAGCATATTGTCTGAATGCGAACATTTTTTCCACGAAAAGCATAACTTCCGTTCAAACCTATTATGGCTGTTCTTTGAAATCCAGATGTGTTTGAGCCGTCCACCACTATCTTCCTCATAAAATGTATTTCATCTACTATAAACGAGTTCAGCATGTTCGATACCTTTATTGCAGCTTCCACAGAATATGGGTCTGGTTCATGCGGGGGTTCTTCATCAGCTTCAACTAGACAGCTGGTCTTATCACCCGAAACGTAAACTATGTTTAAACCTTTCTTTATTTCAAAAGCGGCAGCTGGATCTATTTCGCCCAGCTCACTCGTAGAAACCCTAAGCCTTCTTCTGAATTCTAACTGCGAACTATCATCGTCCTTTGGGTTGCAGTTGCAGAAAAGTTTTCTTCTGCTGTTGACCTGAATGTGTATCTCAAACCCTACTTTCATAAAGCTTCCCTCCTTTCGCTGATTTCTCCCCTCAAATTTTTAGGCATTGTTGCTTTCAGATCTAACCCATTTCCTATTACCCACATCGATTTGACGAGCGCAACTTCTGACAGCATGTCTTCAAGCGGAATTACGCCCATTGAGAGCAGGTCTCTACCTGTTTCATAGACAGTAAGCCTCACAGAACCCCAGATGCACTGAGATGTCATGCCTACAAACCCCCCTTTATTTATGTAATCCTTTATGTAAGGAAACGCTTTCCTTGATACATGCCCGAGACCAGTGCCCTCTATAGTTATTGCATCAAACAATTCTTTATTAAAGATTGAAGAAAGCAGTTTCTCGCTTATTCCGGGATAGAACTTTAACAGTGCTGCTCTTTCAGAAAACTTTTCATAAATGTTCATTGGTTCTTCCACTTCAGTTTTTTTCTCGCTAAACTTTATCTGTAAATTTTTTACGTCTACGTGAGCAAAGGGCTTCGCGTTTATAGATTTAAAAGCATCCCTTCTGCTTGTATGATTTTTCCTTACTTTTACCCCCTTGTGAATGGCAATAATGTCATCATCCATCGAGGCGTGCATCGCTACATAAACCCCCGGACTGTGGCTTTTTGCGGCAAAAATTGCGGCCCCGAGCAGGTTTGTTGCTGCATCTGAAGAAGGACGATCAGATGACCTCTGAGAACCAACAAATACTACAGGACCTGATGGATTTTCTATAGCAAACGAGAGAGCTGATGCCGAATAATGCATAGTGTCAGTACCGTGAGCTATCACGACCCCTTCATAACCGTCTTTAAATGCATTATAAACCTCCCTTGCCATCAGTGTCCAGTTTGAAGGCTGCATGTTTTCGCTGAGCTCGTTCATTATCGTCTTTACGCTAATCGAAGCGAGGTTCTTCAGCTCGGGAACCATGTCAACTATCTGAGATGCGGTAAAGGCCGGCTTGACAGCGCCTGTCCTGTAATCTACTTTGCTCGAGATCGTTCCGCCTGTTCCCAGTATGAGTATTTTAGGTCCAGTCGATTCAAAACCCTTTTCATACGGCTGTTCTGAAGAAACCTTTGGGGGTTCAATTTCTAAAATTTCTATCTTGCCTTTTTCCACTCCTATGTTATAACCATTGTTTAGCTTAACGGTAAAGTGATCCTCATCTTCATAAAGAGTTCGAGGCATGACTATGCCTTCATAAACAGCATCCTTAATCCTGAACTTTATCCTGGAAAATTCTTGTATTTTTTCCATACAATCAGATTTATAACCTTCTAATAAAAGCGTTTAGCCCAGGTTTAGAAGAAGCTTTCGAGAGTTTTCTGCCTTAAGAAAAAAGAACTGCTCAGCCAGCTCTTTTTTGAAGTATAAGTTTTAGAAAAAGCATAATCGATCATAGCGTTTTCGTCTTCAAATTTTTTGAGGTTTTTAAGCGCTATTTCTGTGCCCTCTCTAACCCTCCATACGCCAAGATTCGGGATCCAGTTCCTGTCAACTTCTAAAAGAACAACTATCTTTGCCTGTCTCTTTATTTCCTGCAGATGTCTGGCAACGCTGTATCTTGCTGCGTAATAAGCGCCTTCAACTTCTTCAGCATAATTTGTTCTGCCTAAAAACCCCTCATAATCCATAGCGATATTTGGGTTCCTGTTACCGAAAAACGGTCCCCAGCTTTCCATCATTTCATAATAAAATTTCCCCGGGAACATCATCACTATGATCCTGTTCCCGACAGCATAGCTTTCTCCGAGATAGTGTTCGTTTAACTCTGGATAGTTTTTTATCTCATCTATGAGCTTTGAAGAAATCATCGAATCCACAGCAGTTATTGACCATCTTGTTGCGACAAGCTTTCTTTTAGAACCGAGGGCACCTACGCTAAGAAGCTGCTGTATCTTGTAAACGCTTATACCGCTGTTATGCAGGTATAAAACGGCGTCTTTGGCCAAAAGGTCTCTGTCTCCATAAGCCTTTTCAATCCTTCTGTCAGCAACGCCCCCTGAATAATGTATTATGCGACCGAGCTCACCACCACTTAAAGTTACGCCTTCGTAAGGGTCAAAAATGATGTTTGACCTGCTCTTGACATATTCAAGCTCAACTTCTACGTTGCCGCTGTAGAGGCTTATTTCCCTTAACCTTGATATGGAGCTTTCGTTTATGTCCCTGCTAGGGTCGGCCGGCTTGAAAATTCCTTTCCCGGCTTTTCTTATGTAAAGCACCTGCCTTGATGTAAGCCTGATCCAGTACTTAGGGTCTGTGTAAACGTTCAGCACATCAGGGTTTACAAGGCTAGGACCAATCAGCAGCTTTTTTGAACCTATGAGTGGAAGGTAAACGTATGGCGGCGAAAACCCGTTTACTATATCCATGTGGTATTTCCACCTTTAATAATCAACGCTGATTATTAAAAGAAGTCAGTATAATTTAATGGTTTCTCCAACTTTAGGAACTTCAGATATGTTTTTCCTGAATATTATTCTGTTTATGGATTCGTTAAGGTTTCTTGCTTTTGTGTCTTCACCGTGCACCACTATTATCCTTTGAACCTTGTTCTTGAACTTTGATATATAATTCAAAAGCTGGTTATAATCAGAGTGACCGCTGAACCCGTCTATCTTTTCAACCTTAAGGTTGACGTTGATAACCTTTATCTTGCCGTTAGAGTCCAATATGTTAATCTGCTTTGAACCGTCCAGAACCCTTCTTCCCATTGTTCCAGAAACCTGATATGACACAAAAATCACCTTGTTACGTGGATCTTCTGCAAGTTCAGAAAAATAAGCGACCGATGGACCTCCCTCAAGCATCCCTGATGTCGCGAGTATTATGGACGGCCCGCCCGTAAAAACTTCCTCCCTGTCCTTGGGATGATTTATTATCGTGTACCTTTCTGTTATAAATGGGTTTTCTCCCTGGAAAATTATCTTATCCTTTATTTCTTTGTTAAGAAATTCTGGATAAAGGAGGTGTATGCTTGTAGCTTCTGTAAGCATTCCTTCTATGTATACTGGAACTTCTGCCAGCTTCTTCTGGCTTATGTAATCGTTCAGTACAAGAAGTATTTCCTGCGCCCTTCCTACTGCAGGGACCGGTATTAGAACTTTGCCACCCTGATTGATGGTTTCGTTTATGGCGTTTATCAGCTTGTCCTCAGCTTCTTCCCTTGCAGGCATTATATCGTCTTTTCCTCCGTATGTGGACTCAGTTATGAGAACTTCTACTCTTGGATAAATATAGTTGGCAGGCTGGAAAAGTCTGGATCTGCCAAATTTATAATCCCCAGTATAAACCAGGTTGAAAAGGCCCTGACCTATGTGCAGGTGTATTGTTGCAGAGCCTAAAATGTGCCCTGCGTTGGTTAAGGTTAGCTTTACATCAGGTGCTATGTCTGTTACGGAGCTGTATGGTAAAGTTATGCAGTGTTTTATGAAATCTTTAACGTGAGACATATCGTAGTATAGCTTCTTGCCTTCAGCTTCAGCAACCTTGAGCGCGTCGGTCAAAAGCAGTGTGGTCAACGTAAGAGTTGGTTCTGTGCAGTACACGGGCCCTTCGTACCCGTATTTGAACAGCACCGGTATAAAACCAGAGTGGTCAAGATGTGCGTGCGAGAGCACTACAGCATCTAGGTCTTCTAACAATAAATTTATCAGGTCAAGCCTTGGAAACATGTCAGCCATTGAAGAAACTCCAAGGTTTACTCCGCAGTCAAGCATTATCTTTGACTCAGGCGTTGTCACAAGGATTGAAGACCTTCCAACTTCGTCAGCTCCTCCCAGTAAGGTAATCATTATGTCTTTTTTTGATATTATTCTGTCTCTGAATATCCTGTTACCTATTTCTCTGAGCAAAAGCAACCTTTCTTCCTCGTTTGTCTTTAAAGTGTGCACCAAAAATTCGTAAGTCTGGGGGTTATGATATATAACCCTCCTTACCTTTACCTTCCAGCCTATTTCTTGTGCAACCTCGTCTATCTTTGATTTGACTTCTCCTTCGAGGAGCGATGGATCTTTAACTTCGATGAGTATTTCGCCCTGTATCCCGTCAAATATTATCCCGCTGACCCCTGCTTCTTTCGGTATAAGCCTTGAAATTTCAGCCCTGGCCTCCTCTTCTTCTTTTCTTTCGCTTTCGTCAGCTTTTACGACAACGTGCTTTTTTATAGCGCTGACTATGCTAGGTATTACTGTTGGATTTTGTATAAAGAACTTTAAATTTTTTGTATAAAGAGCTATCTTTGGTCCTTCAAACTCTATCCTGCTTACCTGAGATTCAGGAGGAAGCCTCTGAAAAATTTCCGATATAACCGATGAAAGCTTTCCTTCTTCTATACCCATTTTATATCTTTAAATTTTTAAGAAGCGATTCTTTTTCTTCCTTTGAAAGCTCCCTGTAACCTTTTGCGTCAATAATGCCTATGTTAAAGTCGTTCCCAGTAGCTATGTCACGCCTCATAGCAGACGTTATGGCGAGGGCAGCCAGTTTTATTCCATCATCGAGTTTGATGTCTTTATTATAAAGATCTTCAAGAACTCCAAGCGCTATAGGTGACCCGCTTCCCGTGGCGGCCATTTCTTCCTGAGAAAGAGATCCAAAAAGGTCCACCATGAACAGATTGGGTCCCTTTTCATCATACCCTCCTATCAGGGATTCAACTTGTAACGGGTACATTCTGTTGTAAAAGAAAACGTTTGCGGCAAGCCTTGCTATGGCTGATACAGGGATAGGACGACCTCTTTCTACTTTGTACATCCTCGCGTGATACTTTAATACATCGATTACGTTTTGAGCATCAGCTACTGTTCCAGCTATGGTCATTGCAACGTGATCATCAAGCTGGTATAGCTTTCTTCCTAATGTATTTGCCACAAAATAACCCGAAGTAACCCTTGCATCTGTGGCCATTATTACAGCATCCTTTACAATAAACCCGATAGTTGTTGTGCCAGTTTTAGTTATAGGAAGATTGTTACTCAACATAAAATCACTATGAGTATTAAAATCAGGTTATAAATAACTTTTGCTTATTTATTGTTTTACGGTTTCAAAAGATACTTTTCCCGATTCAATAATGGCAAAGGCGGCGGTCCTGTTGAAGTACGGTGCACCTATCCTTGAAAAAACTGTTATGACCAGACCGTCGTGGTTGAACTTATAACCTTCAACAGCTTCATGACCCCTTATCAAAAAATTTTTCCCGTTTAAGGAAAGCCACCTTTCTGATATATCTTTACCGAAGAGAAATCCAAGACCCCGAGGAGATTCAACAAACCCAAGCCCTTCAAAGGGATCGTTCCAAAGTATTTCATACATTGCTTTTCTTACTTTTTCTTCATTGTTAAGGTTAAAAACTTCTACTGGAAAGCCACCGTGCATAGCTATGAACGATTCCTCCTCAAAAACAAGGGGCAAAACCTGAAAAGTGTTAAAGAGCTCTCTGTATGCAAATTCTCCTCTCTCTTCTCCAAACTTTTCTTTAAGCTGATGCTGTATGTCATGAGGATAAGGTATTGAATTCAAGTCTGGCTCATGATTCCCTCTTAAAGGGACGTACTTATCGTTTAAGACCTGTTTGAGGTAAGAAACTCCAAGCCATGTTTCAGCCTGATACATCCCTCTGTCTCCATAATCTCCAAGAGTTATCAGCATTTCATCGCTCCCTATTTCTCCTATTTTTTCAAGGATCTTCTGAAATGTAACAACGTCGCCGTGAATATCCCCGATAACATAATACTTACCAGCTTTTGCTCTTTCAACTGTATTATACTTAAAGCTTCTCAGTCTAGATATATGCATCACAAAATCTTCGTATGTGATGCTTACCCCAGGAAGCGGCAGAATGTCTGAGACCTTCATTTGGTTTTGTTCAGAACCTTGGTCAACTCTTCAACAAGAATCTTTTTGTTCTCCTTTCCGAACTTTTTTATAAGGATTCCCATAAGGAACTCAAACTTTTTGTTGTATTCAAGGTTTTTGATTTTGTCATAGTTTTCTGAAATTATTTGCATTATGTCATCATGCAGGTTTTCAGCAGAAACGGTCTTTAAGGAAACCTTTACTTTTTCTCCCTCCATCCATTTTTTAAGGTAAGCCACAACGCTTTCATGATCGGGTATCACTCTGTAGTTCTGAAGTATCTCTGCAAGCCCTGAAACATCTTCAGGCAGTGTTTTTATCGAATACCTCTTTTTAAGGTAGGATATTTCGTTTGCAAGAACGTTGGCAGCCAACTGTTTAAGCGATGGTTCATAAAATTTTATTTTTTCATAGATGTTAAAAAGGTCCTTATCTGAACTTATCTTTTTTGCGAGTTCTTCGTTTATGCCGTCGTTTATGAGTTCCCTGTATCTATCTTCCTGTGAACCTCCTATTTCGTCCTTAACCTTCTGAACCAGAGATTCGGTTACTGTTACAGGAGGAAGATCTGGTTCTGGCATGTACCTGTATTCGGCTTCAAACTCTTTCCCCCTGCTTGCTATGGTTATCCTTCTTTTTTCATCCCAGGCCCTCGTTTCCCTGACCACTTTTATTCCCTTTTCGTACATAGTTTTCTGTCTGAACATTTCATAGACGATCGCTTTTTCAACAGAAGCTGCTCCAGTTACGTTTTTCACTTCGACCCTTTCCCCACCGGCATAAGAAACGTTAACGTCAACCCTAAGGGCTCCCTCATAATCTTTTACGTTTATGCCAACGTCAGAAAGTATCGTAGTTAACCTTTCTACAAAATCTCTCGCTTCCTCAGGAGATGACATGTCGGGAGCTGTGACTATTTCTATAAGAGCGATTCCGGATCTGTTATAATCTATAAGAGAATACCTGGCCGTTGCTCTGGATCCCTCATAGTATATCCTTCCTGGATCTTCCTCAAGGTGAATCCTTTCTATCCTGACTGTTTTTCCGTTGCTTAGCTTTAGAGAACCGTCGTGAGCCAGAGGATAACCTCCTGCTTTATCATACTGGGTTATCTGAAAGTTTTTTGGCAAGTCAGGGTAAAAGTAAGTTTTCCTGAAAAAGTATGAAGTTTCATAAGGCTTGGCGTTAAGCATCAGCACAACTTTAAGCGCTTCTTCTACAGCTTTTCTGTTAAGCGCCGGCATTGAACCAGGAAGCCCGGTACACACCGGACATATGTTTACGTTTGGCGGTTTACCCCTGTAATCAGAAGAGCATGAACAGAAAAGTTTTGTACTTAACGTAACGAGCTGAACGTGAACCTCTAAACCGACCTTAATTTCTTCCACTTCTCTTCACCTGCAGAACTTTTTCTGCAATTTCAGCAACCTTCAACAATTTCATATCTTCATTCTTCAAACCAATGAACTGACCCCCCACAAAGAATTCCCTGACTTTGCCAACAGGAAGCGATATTGCAGGAGAACCGGTAAGGTTGGGCAAGACCGTGAGCACGTCCGCTGCGTAAGCTATTTTGGGATCTTCTATTGCGTTTCCTATCCTCCACGGAAGAACTGGCATTGTTGGAACATAAACTGCATCATACTTGCTGATGATTTTTTCGAATTCCTGTTTTATTATCTTTCTTAGCTGAAGCGCCCTAAGGTAATAGGTTTCATAATAACCCGCTGAAAGTATAAATGTACCCATCATTATTCTAGCCTTGACTTCTGGACCAAAGAAAGACCTTGCCCTGCTGATATAATCTCTCCAGTTTCCAGCAGACTCAACCTTGGGGCCATACCTGATCCCGTCATACCTTGACAGGTTTGTGCTTGCTTCAGCACAGGCTATCGTATAATAAGCGCTCAGCATATAATCTGTCAAACTGAATTTGTCTTCATAGTTTATTTCAAAACCGGCGCTTTCTAACTTTCCAATAGAGCTGTAAAATTCTTTTTTAACTTCGTCAGCAGATAGCTCGACAAAACTTTTTATCACAAGAATCTTGGGTTTTGATATGTTCTTCTCCTTGAGCTCTACGTTTACAGATGTGGAATCCATCGGGTCTTTTCCGGCTATCATTTTAAACAGAATGTTTACATCATCCACGCTTTTTCCTAAAATTCCTATGACTTCTAAGCTGTTAGCGTAAGCTATTAGTCCATACCTTGAGATTGCACCATATGATGGTTTAAAGCCAACTATGCCTGTAAAGCTGGCAGGAGCTCTGACAGAGCCGCCTGTATCTGAACCGAGAGCTATGGGGGCCATATCGGCAGCGACTGCTGCTGCGCTCCCGCTGCTAGAACCTCCAGTTACGTATTCTCTGTTTAACGGGTTTCTAGTTGGGCCAAAGGCGCTGTTTTCTCCGGAGCTACCCATAGCAAATTCGTCCATATTTGTCTTGCCCAGCAACCTCCCACCGTGTTTTTTTAGACTGGAAACAGCGGTTGCATCATAAGGTGGTATATAATTTTCAAGCATTTTGGAAGCGCATGTGGTCCTAACCCCTTTTGTAGATATGTTGTCCTTTATTGCGATTGCGATGCCCTTTAGATCCCCTTCTGCTCTTGACTTCTCTGGCTCTAGCAACGTTATGTATGCGTTAAGAACTCTGTTAAGATCAACAGACCTTTTATAGTAGAACTCGTTTATATCTTCGGGACTCAGGCTACCGTTCTCTATTTCCTTTAAAATAAGCTGCAGAGTGTAACCTTCCAGGTTCATAATGTCTTTGGACCCTTTAAGTACCTTTCCTTTACGTTGTTGAAAACCTTTATTATATCGTCAGAATCGAACTGCACGGGGACGTCATCTCTTTTGTGCTCGCCTTCAGGAGCCAGCACAAAAGCCTCTTTAGGGGGCTCTACTGTATCCAGTTTTTCAAGTAATTCCCCTAATGCCTGAACCTTTTTTGCTATCATCTTTTCTTCTTCTTTTGATATCTTTAACATGGATAACTTTGATAACTTGTTTATTGAGTACCTCATGGTACCAGCCTCCTTACATCTCTTGGATACAGCACAACTTCTCTTATGTTTTCTGCTCCGGTAACGACCATCATGAATCTATCAACTCCAAGCCCAAAACCGCCGTGAGGGGGCATGCCGTAGTTGTAAACTTCCAAATGGTACTTAAAGCCCTTTGCAGAAAGTCCTGTCCTCTTAAGTCCCTTTCTCAACAACGCAGGATCGTGCACCCTTTCACCCCCGCTGCTTAGCTCTAAACCCCTGTACATCAGGTCAAAAGAGTTGCTGTAATCTCCATCCTTTGGCTGTATGTAAAATGGTTTGAGCTTGAGCGGCCAGTCCTTTATAAAATAAAATCCTTCAACGTGATCACCAAACGCTTCAAGGTGTTTGGAAGATAAATCTTCTCCTTCATGAATCTCTTCAAGATTCTTGTTTATCCAGCTCACAACTTCAGAATAGCTGTACCTTGGGAATTTCTTTGAAATATCTAGAATTGGCGCTTTTATCCTTTTTAGAGCATCGCCTTCCTTTTCATACAACCTGTTGATAACGTACTTGATCATATCCTCAAGAAAATCCATAAGATCTTCGTTTTTATAAAAGGCGGCTTCAACATCAAGGCTTATAGCCTCACTAAGATGTTTTAAAGTTCTTGAGGGTTCAGCTCTGAATATTGGCCCAATCTCAAACACTCTTTCAAATGACATTGTAAGCTCTTCTTTATAAAGCTGAGGAGATTGAGCCAGAAAAGCCTGCTTATCATAATACATCAGAGGGAACAGAGCTGCTCCCCCTTCAGAAGCCGTAGCTATTATCTTTGGCGTTTGAACTTCGAGAAAATCTTTAGAAATAAGGTACTCCCTGAAATACTGCAGGGCTTTTGATCTTAGCGTAAAAAGGTTTAGGTTATAAGGTCTCCTTAAGTCCAGAGCTCTGAAGTCAAGCCTGAGATCAAGAGCTGGGACGTCTGTCGACATTATGTTAAAAGGCGGTAACTTTTTTGGCTTTGACAGGACCTTCAGTGAGCTTACGTGTATTTCAAAGCCGTTTGGCGCTTTATCTGTTATTTTTATTGTTCCTTTGGCCCAGATAACCGAATTCTGTTTTAGCTGGCTGCTCATCAGCTTTTTGTCCTTTATTACAAGCTGAACCTGCTTTCTGTTTTCATAAACAATGATAAAGGAGAGAGTTTTCTGTTCCCTTATGCTTAATACCCAACCGTAAACTTCTGCTTCTGAACCTTCATTTATACCGTTCTGTGCGATAAGCATCTTACCTCTTTAGTATGAATAAACGAGTTTATTATCATTTACCAAAGCTCATCATTTACTTGTGTCTCTACATTTACATATTTCAACTTTAAACTTCTGGAAAAACCTTTTTGAGTTAATTTGCTGTCGTACATTTTTTCAGGTTGCGGTTTTTTTCTTTAATAACGTGCAAATGTGTTCTGTGTATTTTTTGGCTAAGCTCGAATAAATAATAACTAATCCTGAACTTAGAGAGGTTTCTCTAAAGTGACTAAGCTTATAAGATCAACCTTCCGCTTCTTGAACAATATAATTTAAAAATCTATCAAAACAAGGAAAGGAACTCTTAACTAGGTGCTTCTCCCGTTGTGAACCATCCTGACCTCAAGATAGGGGCTTCCAGGTTCATCGCCGCGCTTGCTTTATGCTCCATCATGCTACCTGTAGAGGCGCAACCATCTGACGTCTCGCCTGCGTTGCATAGGCAAAGCCCCTTATTGTTGATTTCACTCGATCGGAGCGCTTGCCTTCTTTGGGACATTGCAGATTTCCCGACAGAGGTCTGCATGGCTTTCAGGACAGTTTATGATTGTAAAGATTATATGCAGAAGGGTTAAAAAACATCTTTATGAGGAGGCTATTTATCGCTTCCACGCGAAAGGGGACTTTCGCACCCTTAACACCTATAAGGGCTAAAATCTAGCCTGTACAGTTTATCATTCTTGACATAATAAATAATTTTTAAAAAAATAAGATTTGAGTTAAAATTAAGACCCAAATATTTTTTCAAGATCGTCGTTCGTGTATCCTTTGAGAAGGCCACCCCTAAGCCATGGCTGGTACTTTGGTATTACCCAGTATTTCATGAGTATGATGTATATTATTCCGCTTAAAAGAAAAGCTGAAACCCAAGAGTTAGCAAAGATCATCTGAGTCACAGGGTTGACAATCCATCCCCAGTCGGCAAGATATGTTATAACTATAGCAACTATGAAAGCTATCAGCGCAGCAGGATTTATGCCCTTCCAGTACCTGAACCTTCCACGGCTCATGAAGACATCTGAAACCTCAAACTTGAACCTCCTTATTATTGCGTAGTCAAAGACGATAACGCCCTCAACTCCTCCCAGCAGAGCTCCGTAAGTCAGGAGCCAGCCATATACATAAGAATACGCTCCTGATGAATAGAAGCTCCAAGCACCAAGCAGCATGCTTATCACTATACCTATTACGATTCCCCTGAACCAGGTTAGGTATTTTGAATATGTGTTAGCTATATCATATCCCGGGGCTACAGAGTTAGCAAAAACGTTTACCACATAAGTTGCCAGCATAAAAACGAAGAGCGTAAAGTAAGCAAGAGGTCTGGGAAGTATTACAGCTGACAGTATTACAGGATCTATAATACCTTTTCCAGCGTTTAACCCTAAAACCATGGTAGCGCCTGCAGAAAGTATGCCCATAGCCCCAACGACAGCCATCATAAGAGGCATGGGTAATTGCCCCATGGTTTGAGAAAACTGCGATTTTGCGAACCTTGTAAAATCAGGCATGCTGAGAGCCATAGTAGCCCAGTAAGCTACGTTCGCGTTCATAAAACCTATTACTGCAAGCCAGAAAGCAAAACCTGTTACCCTTACTGGTATTGCCATTATAGGAGCGAAATTCCATCTGGCGACGGTCATTGTATAAGCAAACAGAAGCACAAATCCCGCAAGAACTATAGGTGCTGCAGCTCTTGCAAGCCATTTCAATGCTGGCTGTCCTTCGTACGGTGGTGAAATATAGAAAAGAATTAGCTGCGTTACTACCACAATAATAAAGGTTGGCCAGAATATCTGCGGGAACGATACAGAAAGGCTGTACGCGCTTCCGGTTAGAACTATCGGTATATGTCTTGCCAGCAGGTACATTGCAACAGCTGCTTCAGTTATTATATAGGATTCTATACCCCACCAGCCCATCGATATGATTGCTCTGATCCAAGAAGGTATCTGGGCACCGTATATGCCCCATCTGGACCTCGTCAGCTGGGGTTCTGATAACCCATACCTTGCTCCACCATGAGACTGTATTATCATAGGTATAAGAGTTATTGCGTTCCCTATGAACATCAAAAGTATTGATTGCCACCAGTTTAAGCCAAATGCAAGACCTACAGCGCTTAGAGTCCATGTAGGCACTATGACGACCATACCGAACCAGATAGCAAGGTACGTCCATGCCCCCCATGTTCTGAGCTTAATGGGCGTTGGATGAAAGTCTTTATTCCATAAGTATCCTTCTTCTGGAAATTCTTTTTTGAGCTCTACTTGTCCTCTGTCCTTGTAATAAACTATTATAGAAGGTCTATCTATTTCTTCCTCCTTCTGTTCAGTCATGAGTGAAAGATATTTTGCAAAAAGTAGAATATAAAC